>WUUC01104408.1_pt1 | contig 32615 bp, 28 predicted proteins | sample 6278441 | NCBI WGS metagenome assembly WUUC01 (sample SAMN13675441, study PRJNA597444) | soil metagenome | isolation source: soil | place: USA: Washington | collected 2017-10
CGTGAGCAGCGCAGAATCGGTGCTCTCCGTCGATGGAATCTGGTGGTGTGGGGATGTGACAAGCCCGTCCCGCTCAAGCGTGGCCAGCGCGGTGAGAACATCGGCCGACAGTTGGCCGCCGTCGCACCGGCACGGCACACAGCCCCGAACGACGATCCGGCCCCGGGCAACCAGCAACAACGCGAGATGCCGGTCAACGGTGTAGTCGGTGCTCACTGGAGATCAATCCTTCATCGCGGGAGAGCCGGGTGCTTTGCTCACTACGTGGGAAGCGGCGGGACCGAGAGTTCCGGACCCCCGGCCCCGCCGCTGGATCGGGTGCCGTCCGTCAACCGCCAGTGCGGATTGGACAGTCGGTCGGTGATGAAGGTGATGGCCTGGCGGAGTGCGGCGTCATGGCCGTTGGCGGGGAGTTCCTCGTGTGGCAGGCCCAGGTCACGCAGAACGTCGCCGACATGGCGGTCGGCCATCAGGCGGAACTTGGCGTCGTCGTCGCGAACCTTGTTAGCTCCCATCAGGATGGTGGGGTCGAGCGTGGTACGGAACATCAGGTCGTAGCGGCCACTGTGGCTCCGGACAAGGCTTTCGAGCCCGGACATCTGCACGAGGTCAGGGGCCTCGTCGCGGTAATCCAGGGCGGCCCGGTAGTAGCCGAGCGCATCGGGCACGGGTCGGTCGACGAGCACAACGTCGGAGTGCAGCCACGCCTCCAGCTCATCGCTGATGCCGCGCGTCATGATCCACAGCGTGCTGACCCAGGTGTGGTTGAACAGGATCGGAAGCCCCATGCGGGACGCCTGCTCGCCGAGGTCACCCACGGTCCCCACCGAGATGTGCTGGCGACGCAACTCGTGGGCCAGGCGCGCCAAGAACATGCTCTTGCCGGTGGAATGCGTTCCCAGCACGCCCACGGTGATGGGCTGCTCGACGTCATTGGCGGTCACCACAGCCCTCCCTTCACCCCGTTAGCCGGGGTGAAGCCGGGTAGCGTGGCGACCTTGACCAGGTGGACCCAGTCAAGGTCACCGTCGCGCACGAGGTGGCACAGCAACTGCCAGGCCGACCAGGCGTCGTAGGCGGCCCGGTGGTATTCGGAGTCGGTGATGACGCCGGTGTCGATGGCCGCGTGCACGATCAGCCTGTCCAGGCTGTATTTCGGCAGACCCGGCCACACATGCTTAGCCAAGCGCAGCGTGTCGAGCACCAACGTCGGCTTCCAGTCGGGCAGATGTGCCGACAGCGTCCGGTACTCCACATAGGCGTTGTGGGCGACGAGTGTCCTGTCGGACAGCAATTCGGCGACCTGTGGCGCGACCTGGACCCAACTTGGGCTGTCGGCCACATCCGAGTCCGTGATCCCGTGGACCTTGCGGGTGACCACCCCTGTGATGGGTCGTTGCGGGCGGATCAGCCACGAGCGCAGGTCGACCGGAGTTGAGCCGAGATCGATCGCGAGAGCCGCGACCTCGATGATCTCCGGTGGCTGTTGACCGTTGCCCTCAACATCGACGACGACCAGCCGCTTGCCGTGCAGGGCCGCCGGAATCCCATTCTCAGTGGTCATCGGCGCTCCTCAGCGGTAGGTGCGGCCTGGGACGGCCACCCGATGTCCGCACGGCCGTGCTGGCGGTGGTGATGCGGCTTGCGCACGTCGTGAACCTGGTAGCCCAGCGAGTGCTGCATGAGGTACCTCGGCTGCTCGTCCAACCCGTCGACCACGACGGCCCGATCATCGATCCGCACCAGGGCGCCACCCAACTCGGCCGCCAGCGCAGTGGCCCGCCGCTCGTCCGGGCGAGTCCAGGCCCGCGCACAGCGCCGCACCTGGGCCGACGGGCAGATGTCGCACAGCTCGCGGATGCCGTAGTGGCCGTTGTAGTCGGCCACGCCGTGGGCGTAGGTGACCGCGCAGGACGTCTTGCGAAACAGAGGCGAGCCCGTCCCACCGGCCCACGCCCTGGCCAGGATGCGCCGTTCGAGCCGTTCGGGAAACACCTTGCGCCGCGCGCCCTCGGCGTAGGGCATCGGGAGCCCGTGGGCCTGGTAGTAGTCCCGGATCTGGTTCTTGAAGAACAGTCCGGTGAAGACGGTCGCGTGGGCGTGATGGCTCAACTCCATCGCCCGGTCGAGATGCCCGTCGCTGTCGTTGACGCCCGGGATGATCGGCCGCCAGTACAGCACCACGCGATACCGCTCGGCGCGCTGATGGGCGGTGCGCAGCGAGTCCGCGGCGATCGCGGAGTCGACCGGTTCGATGCGCTCGTCGTCGATACCTGAGTGGGTGACCAGCACGGTGAGCTTGATGTTGGCGAAGGCGTTCAGGACGTCGCAATCGGTGGGCTCGATCCGCCACCGGGTGATCAGCAGGACGTGGTTGGTCAGCCCCCGCTGGTCGAGCTGGCGCAGCATCGCGAAGGTGTGGGGCTTGACCCGCGGCAACATCGGATCAGTGGCTCGGTTGAGCAGTTGGATCGGAGTCAGACCCGGTTGAAAGTAGCGGTGCCCGGCCAGGAGGTCAGCCGCCTCGTCCTCACCCATTAAGGCGTGCGGAACGCTCATACCGAAGTTGTCGAACAGATGGCGGACGCAATAGGCACACTTCAACGGGCAGCCGATGATCCAGTTCACGCTCAGACCGGACTTGCGGTATTCGATGATGTCCAACAACTCCGGCCGGGTGGCCGCCCGCTGCGCCCCGGTTAGCAACGGCAGCGCCGGGCGCATATCCAGCGGCGACGACTCCGCCCGTCGCAGTCCGTCCACGGTCGCGGTCACTCGTCCTCCTGATCAACGAGGTCAGATGCCTGATGATGAGGGGACCAGAACCGTCTACCATCGCGTAACGAGGCAAGTCAGCTACCCCGGTATTTGCCCCCCTCCCTGTCGACACGTGGAGCCACCGAGCCGGAGCCACATGACCGAGGACCACAAATCTGCCGTCTCGGCGGCCGTGCAACTGGCCCACGAGATTCGACGGCTGCGGCGAGCGGCCGGGCTGAGCCAACGGCAACTGGCCGGTCAGGTCGGCTATACCCGTCAGTACCTGTCAATGGCCGAGAAGGTCGGTGCAAACCTGCCGTCACCAGGGCTCGTTAGAGCACTCGACGTACGGCTCAAGGCAGGCGGTGGCCTGGTCGCCCTGCGCGAGCGCGCGAAGGCAGATCAATCGGATCTTCGTCGATCGGTGGTGGACCGAGGCACATTTGCCTCCCTGGCCACCATTGCGCCCAGGGTGATCGATGGGATACAGCACGACGCGGCCATCATCGAGGCTCCGGCCGGGCGGTTCTTCGCGGGTTCCTCCATTCCGGTCCTGCGCTATCCGGCACAGGACGATGGCCGCATCGTCATGCGTGTGCCAGTGCAGGACTTCGCAACGCCGCAACTGCGCCGGCCCGGTCGCGCACTGGTCGCGGGGGCGGTGGAGGGATCAGTCGGGCACCGTCTGTTCGGGCTGGACAGTCGCGTCGCCCGCAACAAGCTGGCGTCCTCGGCCGCCGAGGCACCGTTGCTGGTGCCGCGCGCCTACGAAATTGACGACCTGACGCTCGGTTTGCTGTGGGCCGTGGCGAACTTCGACGACGCGCTGCTCGATGACGACGGCCAGCTTGCCGCCCGAATGGCGCGACTCACCGCCTACGAGCAAGACCAGCGCTCGACCGGTGGCCGCGAGATCGGCGCTGATCTGTCCGCTGTGTCGCAGATGTGGCTCGGATCGGACTTCTGCGCCCGCCACATCCTCCGACATGCGGACGCCATGATCGACACACCGACCTTCTGGACTCGCGAGCAGCGCGGCGAAGAGGCGAGCAGTTGGCTGTTCTTCGCGCACAAGTACCGGTACCTGGCCGACACCGCAGGCACCTTCCACACAACCAGCGCCACGTCGAGCCGAGCCTTCTGCGTACCCATGGCCACAGTCGCCAGCTCACGGCCGCCGGAACGCATCCTGCTGTTCCTCGCCGTCGCGCTCATGGAGTCTTTCGGCATCCAGGTCAAGGTCTGCCTCGAAGCCGAGTACAGCGGCATGCAGGGGTTCGCTCTCGATCAACGGCGACGGGCGATCGTGGCCAACTGGGTCGGCACCGATGGGGTCTGGCAGGTCGACGTGACCGATGAGCGTCCGCTGCTGCGTGAGTTCGCCGACGCCAGCGGATACGCCCAAGCCCATTCGATCCTCGCGGGTCGCACCGCACCCGATCGGTTGCGCGCGTTCGCCGACTACCTCGATCTGGACTGGTCGTGGCTGGTGAGCCGATGTTCAGAGTTGGGTGACTACGGCGTTGCCGGGCTCGCCCAGGTCCGCAGCCGGCTGCTTTCCACAGCCGGCGCCGACCGTGCCTGTCGATTCGTCGGCGACCTCGGTCGCGACAGCACCGGTCAGTAGGCTCACCGACTGGTGATCTCAACCGTCGAGAGGAACGTCCGCGTGTCCGATGCTCAGCCGGCGAGCCGTCGCCGGGTCGTCGTGTTCGGCCTCGGCGGCACCATCGCCATGACCAGCACTGAGGACGGCGGAGTCGTTCCCGCGCTGTCGGCCGATCAACTGGTCAGCGCTGTACCCGGCCTCGCCGCCACCGGCATCGCCGTCGAGGTCGACGACTTTCGTCGCGTCCCCGGCGCCTCGCTGACCTTCACCGACCTCGCCGAGCTTGCCGACACCATCGCAGACCGGTTCACCACCGGAGCGGTTGACGGTGTCGTGGTTACCCAGGGCACCGACACCATCGAAGAGACCTCCTACCTGCTTGACCTGGTACACGACAGCCCACACCCCATCGTCGTCACCGGCGCGATGCGTAACCCGACGTTGGCCGGCGCCGATGGCCCGGCGAACCTCCTCGCCGCGATCCAGACCGCCGCCAGCCCGAAGGCACGTAACCAGGGCTGCCTGGTCGTTCTGGCCGACGAGATCCACGCGGCCCGCCGCGTCCGCAAGACCCACACCACGAGCGGCGCCACCTTCCAGTCACCCACCGGCGGTCCGCTCGGAGTCCTGGTCGAAGGCCAGCCCCGTTTCCTCAATCAAGTCGCTGACCGCACGATCATCCGTCGCGAGCCGCGCGTGGCCGGCAAGCGCGTCGGACTGGTCACGGTCACCTTCGGTGACGACGGCACCGCCATCGAGGCCGTCGCGCGCCAGGTGGACGGACTCGTCGTCGCCGCGTTGGGCGTCGGCCATGTCCCGGCAACGCTGGTACCGGTACTGGAGCAAGCAGCGCACCGCATTCCGGTCATCCTCGCCTCACGCACCGGTGCAGGCTCGACCCTGCGCAGCACGTACGCGTTCGACGGCAGCGAAAGTGACCTGCTCAGCCGCGGCCTGATCGGCGCCGGGTTCCTCGATCCGTTCAAGGCCCGCATCCTGCTGCATACCCTGCTCACAGCCGGCGCCGACCACACGACCATCGTGGCAGCCATCAATGCCGCCAGCGGCCATGCCGAGCCATCCACATGGCCGTGGACCAGCAGCCACGCAGAGAGGAGTTGACCCTTGCGCAGCCAGGCCCTCACCCTCGGCCGCACCTTCGGAGTCACCTTCGACCACGGCGAAGACTTCTTCACCGCACTGGCCGACTTCTGCCGCACCAACAACGTGCGCCAGGGCTACGTCCCCTCATTCATCGCCGGCTTCAGCGAGATCGAAATCGTCGGCACTTGCGACAAGCTCGACGATCCGGCCGCACCGGTGTGGACCAAGGTCCACCTGACCAACATCGAAGCCTTCGGCGGCGGCACCCTCGCTTACGACCCGACCGAGGACCAGGTACTCCCACACATCCATGTCGCCGTCGGCCTCAAGGAACGCAGCGCCACCGGCCACACCAGCCACCTGCTGCGCGGCCAGGTGCAGTTCCTGACCGAGATGCTCGTCATCGAAGTCACCAGCCCCGACATGCGACGCGAACGCCAACCAGGCCTCTACGACGTCCCGCTCCTACGGTTCGGCCGAGCTTAGGACCCCGAGATTGCCTCCCCTTGGGGGGCGCCGCACCAAACTCGGGCACGGGCAAGGCTCTTGGCCATGATGGCCGACCCGCTGCTCGCCCAGTCCGCCATGGACCGACTCCAGTCCACGGCCTACGAACTTGTCATCGAGGGCGACAGCTACCGGCAACGCCAGAAACCCACCACCCGCCGAAGTTGACGACAACCCAATCACCAGGCCACCATCACCACGGCCCGCGACCAGCCCGAGCCGGTCCCAAGCTCGTGGCAAACCGATGGTCCCATCACCGGGCTCTGGTGCGATCTTGTTGATGCAGTTACCGGCGGCGGTCAAGATCGTTGATCACTGACCGTGTGGCTCAGCCGAGTACGCGCACGCCCGGCATGTCGCCGACGCCTGGTGCACAGCCATCGTCTGGCACAAGACGAAGGACGCTCCACCAGCGATCACCTACGACATCTTCACCAAATTGCAGGACCCGAAGGCGGCGGCCACCACCCAAGCGACGCACCAGGAGATCGTGCGCCTGCGCGAGCTTATGATCGAAAGGTGGCGAACGGCGATCGCGGCATGCGATACCTCGGTACGGCGAGCGCTCCTGGCCGGGTGTGTCTGGCCGGCGAGCATTTAGATTGGATGTGTGCTGGAGCGTCGATCGTAGCAGCAATACCGCTGCGCACGACGGTGCATGTGTGGCGCAGTCACCGGATTCAACACCTGGTAGTCGCCTCGTCCACTCCAATTTCTAGAGCCCGTGAAATCACCCAGACCGAGATAGGATTATACACTGGCGACCCACTGGACCATATGCACGCTGCGGCATTTCGTAGCTCGCGAACCTGGGGGACCCTTGCCGGCACGTTGTTGTGTGCAAATACTCAGATTCCGATCGGTGCGGGTGTTAGCAGCAGTGCCGCCATCACGCTGGCCACCGCCGCAGGTATCCAGTTGTTCGCGGAGCCAGCGCTCAAGTCTGTCAACGCTCTTTGTGAGCAGGCCTACCTGGCCGAGTCGGTGGACCTCGGCGTTGGCTCTGGTTGGATGGATTTTATGGCTTGCGGATTCGGCGGCATTAGCCGAATTGAGGCATGCTCGCCACCGAAAATCAAGGCGTTGGCCTCAACCTTGGGAATCCCAATTGTTCTCGTTGATACACGCAGTCCTCGGAATACTAAGGCGGTCATTGAATCACTGCGTCAGCGGCTGGAGTCGAGCGAGGGTCGCGTACGCGACTACGTGCGCACGACTCCTGAGGTGGTAGACGAGTTGGCCGCAGCAGTGGCGTCGGCGCCACTGCGGTACGACGAGATCGGCAGCCTGGTCGATCAGTGCCAGTACGCGTTGCAGCACTTTCTAGGGTGTTCCACCGATCTCATCGATGAGTGCGTGAACCGTTGCCGCAACGCTGGCGCGTTCGGAGCCAAGTTGACTGGGGCTGGCTGTGGCGGTGCACTATTCGCCCTGGTACCTCCGGATGCAGTGAGTCATGTCTTGGCCCAACTGGCCGAGCTCCCGGTGGCTGCTAAAGTTTTGCTAGACGTCGAACACGAGGGTGTCCGCTGATTGATCTCACATTGATAGCAGAATTGCGTCTGCATATCGGCGCTCAACTAATTCGATTGACACACCGAGAGTGAAGCTGGTGACTGTGGACGATTGAGGTTTGATGGACCATGCTCCGATGTGCATGATGCGAAGCTGATCGAGATCCTGTTCCCACACTGGCGCCGGTTCGTCTGCCCGAACCTGGGGTGCGCGCGCAGAATGTTCGCCACGCAGGTTGAGGGATTGGCCGATCGCCGACGGTGACGGCCAGGTTCCTGCTGAGGGATGCATACGTGCTCGCCATAGCGTTAGCTGGGTGCGTCGGGGCCGAGCATGATCGTGCGTGTCGGGCATGACGTTGGCGCGCCTGGCGCGGTATCCGAGCCGTGGGTGGTGATTGCCGGTGTATGCCAGGGTGCTGGTGGATGTGGTTACTTACCACCGATCGACGTGCACGGTAGACTTGGCGAGAGGCTCTGGACCACGGACGATCACCTGGGCTGGACGGTCAGCACAGCGTACGGTATCGGAGATAGGCGCGTACGACGCAGCGCGGGGACTCGGCTGATAGCAGTCGGAGCCCGCGCATTCAAAGCGTGATCGCGGCGCAGTTATGTCCGCATCTATGCCGAGGCTCCTGTCCGTCGCGGTTAGGTTTGCAGTACGAGTGGGATGATCATCGGCCGTCGCCGGTATGATCGGCTCACCCACGTGCCCACGATGCGCCTGATAACTTGTTGGAACTCGTAGTCATCTACAGTTCCGGTCGCCGCCGCCTCGGTGATCGCTGCGACGATCGTCGTCCGAACCTCGTCGAAGACCCTATCGTCTTCGGCAAAGCCGAAGGCGTGGATTTCCGGACCGGAAATCACCTTACCGGTCGAGGAGTCCAGCACCACTGTGATGGAGATGAAGCCCTCGTCGCCGAGGATGCGCCGGCTCTTAAGTTCGGCGTCAGTGATTTCACCGACGGAGGCGCCATCCACGTAGACGTAGCCACACGGGACGGCGCCGACGATCCGTGCCACGCCGCCGACCAAGTCGACCACCATGCCATTCTCAGCGAGGATGATCCGGCGCGGGGGCACACCCGTCTGGACCGCCAAGTCAGCATTCGCGGCCAAGTGGCGGTGCTCACCATGGACGGGTATGACGTTGCCAGGCCGAATCAGGTTATAGCAGTAAAGCAGCTCACCGGCGCTGGCGTGGCCGGACACGTGAACGCGAGCGTTGCCTTGGTGGATCACGCGTGCCCCGAGGCGGGTCAACCCGTTAATCACCCGGTGAACCGCCGACTCGTTGCCCGGGATGAGCGACGCGGCGAGCACCACCGTGTCCCCCGGATTTAGACTGATCTGGCGGTGGTCCCGGTTGGCGATCCGTGACAGCGCAGCCAACGGCTCCCCCTGCGAACCAGTGCAGAGGAGCACCACGTCGCTCTCCGGCAGGCTGTCTATTGCCGCCAAATCAATAAGGACGCCTGGCGGAACCTTGAGATAACCTAATTCGGCCGCCACTCCCATGTTACGGACCATTGACCGCCCAACGAAAGCGACCTTGCGGGCGTGTTTCTTGGCAGCATTGAGCACCTGCTGGACGCGGTGCACATGGGTAGAGACAGCGGCCACCACAATGCGCCGTTCTGCCTGCGCGAAGACTTGGTCAAACACCGGAGTGATCTCGCGCTCCGACACTGTGAAGCCCGGCAGTTCAGCATTCGTCGAGTCGACCATGAACAGGTCGACCCCGGCCTCGCCGAGCCGCGCAAAGGCGCGCAGATCGGTCAAGCGGTGGTCAAGCGGCAACTGGTCCATCTTGAAGTCGCCAGTGTGCAGAACAGTGCCAGCGGCCGTGCGGATAGCCACGGCGAGCGCGTCGGGGATCGAATGGTTGACGGCCACGAACTCGCAGTTGTACGGGCCAAGCTGCTCGACTTGGCCGTCTGTCACCTCTACGACGTTGGGTTTGACGCGGTGCTCCTGCAGTTTCGCCTGGACTAAGCCGAGAGTCAGCCGTGAGCCGTAGAGTGCGATTCCCGGCCGCATGCGCAAGAGATAGGGGACGGCGCCGATGTGATCCTCGTGGCCGTGCGTCAGGATCACGCCGACGACGTCGTCGAGGCGGTCAGCGATGTAACCAAAGTCCGGGAGAACGAGGTCGACACCAGGAAAGCGATCCTTTGGGAAGAGCACGCCGCAGTCGACCACTAGCAGCGTTCCACCAATTTCGAACACGGCCATGTTACGACCAATTTCGCCGAGGCCGCCCAAGGGGACGATCCGCAGGGTATCATTCGCGACGTCCGGTGGCGAGGGCAGGTCGTGATGCGACTGGGTCATGACAGAGGGCAAGCCTTTCGGTAGCGCTGACGGGCGTCAAAGCCGGCCGGCGTCAAGTGCCTAGGTGCGTGTCCGACCATCTATGACAAGTTGTCGTTAACATCTTTGGCCTGATCTTACGAGTTAGGTGGCGATGCCGGGCCGGCGCAGAGTGCTACCACACTCACTGTCGGTGTCATCAGGTTCGTCCAGCTCAAACCCCGTGGCCGCGTTGGGAAGCATATCGACTTCCAGGTTGCAGACGAGGAACACAGTGTTCGCCGCCCAGTGGTTCACGCTACCATCGGGGCCGATCAGTGATCCGGCGTGACATGCCTGATCGGCGTCCGTCACCTCACCGGCACAGCCATAGTCGCGCCGGCCCAGTCCCCGGCGGGCCGCGCTGATCCAGCGCTTTGGTTGGGGACCGACCTGAACGGGTCCGTTCCGCTTGAGGTCGTGATCCCCTGACGTGCCCGGGGACTTACGCGGTCAAGTGGCCGGCCTCGGTGAGGGCTTGGTAACCCGTAGTGAGCTTGTTCGCGTCGGGTGCGGGACGTCGCCGCAGGGCCTGAAAGGCGACGGATCCGGCCAAGAGACGTTGTTTAGGGCGTCGCCGACCGAGACCACGCACGGATCGATGCCGGCCTGGACCAGGCGTTCGGTGAACGCTATAAGGTGTCGGGCGGCGGGCGGCGTGGTGTGCCCGCACGAGCGCCGATGGTCGTCGAAGCTGTCGTTGACCGCGGGTCCAGATTGCCTGCCCCCAGGGAGTCGAGGATTAGATGGGTGCGCATGTTGGTGGCTGCCCGCCAGCCTAGGGTGCGCCGTGAGTAGGCGTGCATCACCAACGCGAGGCTATCGCGGTGGTGTGCCCTGCGTGGCACGTTCCCGCGCTGACCGACCCACTGCCGCCGGCGGCGCACGACCGGCGGGCGCCGAAGGGGCTGGCGAAGCGGATGGTGGCCTGCACCTGGTTCCTGGACACACGGCCGGCTGGCTGCGGCGAGCGGTCACGGCGCCGGGGTCGCCTCGCCGGGGTGGTACCACCACCTGTTCATGGTGACCGACCGGGTGACCACGCGCTGGCTGACCGAGGTGGCCCGGGTGCTGCGGCCGGAGGACCGGTGTCCAGCGCGCATGTCATCGAAGCGGTTCGACTGGCGGACACCATGCCGAACCAGGTGGCCCGTAGGTGAGTGGGCCACCCAAGCTCCGGTTCGGCACCGGCGGATCGAAGTTGCGGTTGACCAGATCAGCCAGCGGGGGTAGCCGTGGCTTCGCCACTATCATGTAAACCGTCGACGCTTCTTGCTGGGAGGCCATGTGCGCGTGGACAACCCCACTCATCTCGTCCAAGCTGGGCCGATTGCGGGGTTCGCCAACGTGTACGTCAAGGACGAGAGCGTTCATCCGTCGGGTACATTCAAGGATCGGCTCACAAGCACCGCGGTTGACACGGTCCCGGACCGCAGCGTGATTGCGACGATTTCATACGCAAACACGGCGGTGAGCCTCGCGCACGCCCTTTCGACGCGGCCGTCGGCTCAGGCCAAGCAACTTGCGGGCTGCGTGCTCGTACCCGAGGACCTGTCGTCTTGGACGCTCGGGCCCTCCACGAGCGGGGCTACGCTCGCGGGCGATGATCTGCTGCGATACCTGGCATTGTACCTGGAGGTCGTCGCTCTTCCGGTCGGCGGCCCGGTCCTCGACGATGTAGGTGTGGCCGACCTGGTCCGGGCGGCGATGCCAAATGTGGTCCACGTGGAGAACATCACGGAGGGCCTGACGACGCCTTGTTACCGTTCTATTGCCGAAGAGGCGGTGGCGCAGCTCGGCCGCGCGCCCGACGTCTGCGTCGTTCCTTACGGTGCCGGCATCCTCTGCAACGAGATGGTCGACTACCTCACCCAGTGGGAGTGCGACGTGGTCGCGCTCAGCGTGGCACGCCGCGACTCGCTCGCGCGCATGCTGTACGGGCCGGTATGGGTCTCGGTTGCGGACCTTGCCGCGGCGGGCTGGGCATACTCCCGGCACCGCTCTCCGGACCGCACCGGCGCGATCCGGAAGTCTTATCGGGTACATGCTGTTGCTGAGGAGGAAATCTTGGCCGGGCTGAAGATGGCGCGATCGATCGGTATCTCGGCGGAGCCGAGCGGCGCGGTGGGCCTCGGCGTGCTGCCGCGCCTGGAAAGCCTGTCGGCGCGGGCTCGGCCGGACGCCATCGTCCTGGTCATCAACACCGGCAACGGGATTGACACTTTGCTGTCCCGTCTGGGCATCGGCGCATGAATGACAGTGGCCCCCGTCGGGTGCTGGTCGTCAAGAGCCGGCGGACAGCGCGAAAGGTGGCGGACATCACCGACGGCGGCATGGCCAACGTCTGGTTCGTCAATGCGGAGCTGGTGCGGCGAGGCGTCGCGGTGACCGTCGTGACGCGGACAACTCATGCCGGCTCGGGCTTCGGTGGTGGCGTCGATGTCATCGAGGTGCCCTATGAGGTATCGAACATGCCGGAGGTGCTCGACCGCGACTACCGTGAGGCCGTTTCATTCACGGCGGCCATTCCGACGGAGCTGCTCGACCGTGACTGGGACGTGATCCATGTGCACCACTGGACATCGGCGGCCGGCCTAGCCGAGCGGCTGCCCGCCCGGCATCGAGTGGCCTATACACCGCATTTGCTGGCCATTGAGAAGGCGCGGTCGGTGTTGCGCATCCAGCTGCCGCCGCACGTACGTGCCGCAGAGGAGGCCATTTTACGCCGGGCTGACGTGGTGATCTGCCTGTCCGAAGAGGAACGCGCGTCGGTCGTGACGCAGTATCGGATCGACCCCAAGCGGTGCGTCGTCATTCCCAACGGCGCGACTGACATCGCCGAACCGCCGCCGAGATCCCGGTCCAACCGGCACCCGGGTGACGACACGATCCGTGTGCTCAGCGTCGGCCGGATCGCCCGCCAGAAGGGCTACGACGTCCTCTTGGCGGCGCTGGCCCGGATCACCGACCGTCTCCGGCTGCGGGTAGACATAGCCGGGCCACCGTACGGGGAGCCGGACTACGAGCGTGAGCTGACGGTCGTGCAGCAGTCGGGCGGCCTGCCGGTCCACTTCCTCGGCGGCCAGCCACCGAGCATGGTGCGGCAGCTGCTCGGCGATGCTGACATCTACGTCCAGCCGTCTCGCTATGAGAGCCAGGGCATCGCGATCCACGAGGCGATGGCCTGCGGCTTGCCCGTCATTGTGAGCGACCTGCCGGCCATCCGGTCCTACTGCACGCACGGCGTCAACGCCTGGCTGGTGCCGCAGGACGACCCGCGGGCCCTGGCGGAGGCGATCGGCACTCTGGCCGCTGACCCCGAGTTGCGAGCCCGGCTCGGTCGGGCGGCCGCGGCCCGGGCGGCCGGATGGAGCTGGTGCGACTGTAGTAAGGCGACGTTCGACCAACTGCTGCCCCATAGCGCACCAGCACGACCATCCGACCCACCATGCACTCCGACGCACGAACGCAGCCCGACTGGAGGTGGTCTGTGAATGACAAGAGGCACGACCTGCCCGCACCCTTGGTCGCCGTGGATGATCCGGACAGGCTGACCCCGCTGACGCGAGTGAACGCCGGAGAGGTCGTGTGCGGCGTCAGCGGCTCAAACCGCACTATTGGGGTACGCCTTATCTCCGACAACGACCGCCTGCTATCGTGGTACGAGGCGAACTGGCAGCCCGCCTCGTCGGACGAGGTGGCAGCCACGATTTACGCGATGACCGGCGCGCCGGCCGACTACGGCGTGCGCGCCGACCACTATCGGCTCTGGGACGCTAGGCGATCGGCGGTCGCCCTCTTTGACTGCGACTCTTACGCGATTGTCAAGGTGACCGTACGTGGGGTTTGCTCCGCCGTCAGATCCGATGCCGAGCTGTATGCACACGGATGTGCCTTCGAGGTCACGCACCGGGCCAGCGGTGAAGTCCACGGCGTGCTGCTCATCGGGAGTTCAGGCGCGGGGAAGACCACGCTCGTTTCGGCGCTGATGGGCGACCCGGAGTATCGAGTGAGAATCGTCAACGACGACTGGGGCGTGATCGACCTGGCCGATGCCACGGCGCATTTCACGGGCGAACGGGCCCTCCACATGAAAGCGCGTAGTGTTCTCTCCTTTGCACCGGAGGCACGCGGTGCGTTGTCCACAATCCCGACGGAGGGCAGCTCCGACCCCGATGATCCCGGAATGCGCGTGCTGATCGAGCCGGCCACCGTCTTCGGCTACGACAGCCTTGCGGACGACGTCCGGTTGACCGATCTCGTTGTGCTCAACCGGGCCGCCGGCGACTTCGGCGTGACACCGGACAACCCACTCGCCGCGCTGGAAACCGGCGCCTACTCGGCGTATTACCAGCGGGCAGAGCCCTTCTTCAACGGCTCGCTGATTCTGGACAGCGACACGGCGCGCGATCGGGAGCGACATGCTTTCGCCGCGCTCCTCACGCGTGTGCGCACAAGCTGGCTGTGGAACCAGGGCAGCAAGGACGAAATGATCGCCGGCTTCAAGCAAGACATCCTCGGCGCAGCGGTGAAGCTATGACCATTTCATATTACGAGGAAGCGCCCCTAAACGCTGCCGCGCAGAAGGTGCGATACGCAGGCCGCCTGGCTACAGCGTCATGTTCAGCTAGCGGTTCCCGCCGTGGTGCGAGGACTGGATTCTCGACGCCGGCCACGGCCGGGACCCGGATATCGTCGCGATCAAGGCAGCCGGCCAATGGGTGGTCGAGGTCGACCTATACGCCACCCACCAACTCCCGTTCCGCCACGGCACCCTCAGCTCGGCGACAGCTTGCATACCGCCGTCGAACACTCGATCTAGTCGTCGCGGAGGTGGATCCGACACTGGCACCGGGCACGACCTTTGATCCTGCCCTTCGTCCAGCAACATACCAAGGAATTCGCGGCTCCCAACGACCGCTACCGCCGGCTGAGCTTCGCGCCAGGCTGTCCAGCCGTAACCGGCCTGCGCCAGTGCCCTGCCACACGAGGCTGGCATTCTGTCTGGTGAAGGAGACGTAAACATGGCCGGGAGAGCGGCGCGCGGCGCCGAGCAGGAGCTCTTGGTGACGCTGGCCCGGGCAGTGCCGCCGGCTTCGGTCGCCGAGCTGTGCCTTGAGGTGGCGGAGGGCCGCACGCAGTTCGACTGGGGCTTCGTGCTAGACCAGGGCTATCGGCATGGAGTGCTTCCGATGGTCGCACGCAACCTGCTTAGTCCCAACTACTGGCCACACGAGCTCGTAGCGCTGCCGCATCGCCGCCTGCTGCTGCATCACTACGAGGCCAACCGCCGCCGCAACGACGTCTATCTGCGCGAGTTGCAGATGATCACCCGATCGCTCACGGCGGCCGGGCTGTGGTGGGCTTCTCGCAAGGGCCCAGTGCTCATCGCTGACGTCCTGCGCGACCCCGGCTGCCGGGCAATGAGCGATCTAGACCTCCTGGTGACCGACGCCGACCTGTCGGCCGTGCGGGCAATCATCACGGAGCACGGCTATCGGTCCGGCGCCGCATCGGCGGACCGCCGCACCGTAGTGCCGATCGACCGACAGACGGCGGTCGCCTGGCGCCTGCACTCGAACGTCGCCGTGCCGATGCGTAAGCCATCGACCGACCCCTTCGTGGAAATGATGATCGTCGACTGCTGCGTCAACCTCTTCCTGCCGGACTCCGGCTACTCAATGTCAGCCGAGTCATTGCGGCCGCACTGCCGGACTACCGCCGTCGGCGACGTCGACCTTGTCCGACTGGACAACGAGGCATTCCTGCTCGACCTGTGCGCCCACCTGTTCAAGGAGGCGACCACCTTTGTCTATATCAACCTAGGCAAGGACCTTCAGCTGCGGAAGTTTGCCGACATTGCGGATTACCTGGAGACGACTCCAGTCGACTGGGTGCGCCTCGGAGAGATGGCGCGGTCGTATCAGGTGGCCGACCCAGTCGCATACGCCCTCAGGCTGACCGCAATGGTATATCCGGACTCGGCGGCCCGGATGGTAGGGGCGCCCGCCGTGGATGACGAGTTCCTCGCCGCCTACGGCCGCTCCGACGGCGAACAGCGCAGCTGGGACCGGCCCGTCCTCGACCGCCTCTTTGACCTGCAACGGGGCGCCGCCGTCCCGCCGAGCGCCACCCCCCGAATGTGATGGAGCACGGTGGTGTCCGCGCTGCGTGATCTCGTAGACCAAGCGGTGCTCCGCTGGGCCAACCGGCCGGCGGTGACGGACTCCCGGGGGACCTGGAGCTATCGCCAGTTGGCCGATGAGGTGGCCAAGACCGCTGAGTCGCTGCGTTTTGTCGAACCTGGCGACCGCGTCCTGGCTGTTGGCGGGCGGTCCAAGTCGGCCGTAGCGCGCATACTCGCGCCCTCGCTGGTCGGTGCCGCGGCTGTACCGGTGAGCCACGTCCAGCCACCGGCCGCGGTTGCCGCCCTGCGCGCCGACTGCCTCCCTTGCGCCGAGCTTCGCGAGAACGGTGTCGTCGCGTTAACGCGGTCGACGGCGCCGGGCCCGGCCTTGGACTTGGTCATCTACACATCCGGCTCGAGCGGACGCCCACGTGGCGTCATGTGCGAGCCATCCTCCATAAGCTTCGTGACGCGGGCGATCCAGTCCCAGTTGGCCTATGTACCCGACGATCGCGTCTTCCTCACGCTGCCACTTTCCTTCGACTACGGTCTCTACCAGATCCTGCTGTGCCTGCTATCCGGTGCGGCGCTGGTCCTCGGCGGAGAGCCGGGACCAGGGCTGCTGGCGGAGGTAGCCGGCTGCGGCGCGACGGTGTTGCCACTCGTGCCGAGCCTAGCTGGCGGCCTACTGGCGCTGGGTTCGCGCTCGGCCCTGCCAACCTCGCTGCGCCTGATCACCAACACCGGCGAACACCTCCACCAGAGCATCATCGACGCTCTACGAGAGCGTTTCGGGGTTGCCGTCCGCACCATGTATGGCCTGACAGAGTGCAAGCGCGTCACCGTCTCCGAGCCAGACGAAGACCGCGTGGCACCGGGCACGGTCGGTCGGCCTCTACCCGGAACGGACGTCGAGGTTATCGACTCGAGCGGTCGCGCGTTGCCGGCGGGCCAAGTTGGCGAGATCGTGGTGACCGGCCCGCATGTTATGGCCGGTTACTGGGGCGAGTGCGGCGAGGAGACGTGCCGCTTTGAGCACCGGCCGGACGGCAACCGCCGCCTCTTCACGGGCGACCTCGGTACGCTCGACGATCAGGGTCGGCTGCGCGTCATCGGTCGGCGCGACTCCATCTTCAAGCTCAACGGCGTGCGGGTAAGTCCGGCCGAAATCGAGATGGCAGCGATGTCCGTGCCCGGGTTGGTCGCCTGTGCCGTGACACCCTCCACCACGGCCCGCCCGGCAACGCTGTGGTTCGTCGGGGGGGTCACCAGCGAGACGGTCCGCGACAGTCTCGCCTGCGTACTGGACGCACTGAAGATTCCCCCGCAGATACGCTCGGTTGACCGGTTGCCGGTGGCGGGCACCGGCAAGGTCGACCGGCACGTGCTCGCCGGCCACGTGGACGCATTCCAAGGCGACCGATGAGGATCGCCGGGATCGACGTTACGGAGCTAGCCGACCGGTTCGGCACGCCCCTCTATGTGTATGACCTGGACAGCGTGGCGGATTCATATAGCAGGCTGGTTCAGCTCTTGCCGACCGGCGCCCGCGTGCTCTACTCCCTAAAGGCCAACCCGCATGCCGACCTGGTCCGACATCTTGCCGAGCTGGGTGCCGGCGCCGATGTCAGCTCCACGCGCGAGCTTTCGGCGGCGCTGGAGGCGGGCATTGACCCAGGCGCGATCCTTTACACCGGCCCAGCGCCCAGCGACGCCGAGTGTGAGCGGGCGGTCTCGGCGGGTGTGCTCGTATCCGTCGAGTCGGCGGTCGCGCTCAGCCGCCTCGATGCGGCGGCCCGGCGGGATGCTCGGACAGTCCGTGCGTTGGTGCGGGTTAACGTTCGCGGGACGACCTCTGCGATTACCATGGCGGGCGCCCATTTCGGCTGTACGGTCGAAGAGCTCGAACATGTCGTCATGTGTGCCGCCGATAGCCCCGTGGAGCTCGTCGGAACGCACTCCTTCGCCGGGTCTCAGATGGCCGATGACGCCGTCGTCGAGGCGACCGACATTGCGCTGGAGGCCGCGGCCGCCCTGACCGAAGCGGGCGTCTCACCGCGGATCGTCGATCTCGGCGGAGGATTCGCCGCGCCGTTCGCAACCTCGGGCGACGCACCGGCCTACGACGGCGTCCACGCACGGCTGATGGTCCTTGTCGAGGCCGCTTACAGCACCCGCCCGCAGCCTGAACTCTGGTACGAGTCTGGCCGCTACCTCGTCGGCACCGCCGGGACTCTGCTGGCCCGCGTAATGGACGTGAAGAATCGCAGCGGAAAAAGGTGCATCGTGCTGGACACCGGGGTCAACCACCTCGGCGGGATGTCTGGCCTCGGGCGCATATGGCGGCCGAACCTGTCCGCCCGAGCCGTAGACCACCGTACTGAAATGGGGCCCGCTGAGGTCGTCGGCCCGTTGTGCACACCGCTCGACGTGCTTGGCTCCGGTGTGCCGATGCCGGACGTGCGACCCGGCAGCGTGGTGGCGATCCCTAACGTGGGTGCCTACGGGCTGTCCGCAAGCCTGGTGGACTTCCTGGGGCGAGACGCACCGGTCGAGGCAATAGTCTCTTGCGGTCAAGTGGTGGCTGCGACCCGCCGTCATACCGTCATCACACGGGTCGTACTATGACCGACGTTTGGCCGCGTTTTCTCGCCATCGTCCGCGATCATTGCGGCATTGAGATCGACACAATTGACCCGGATCGCAAGCTCACTGACCTCGGCCTCGATTCTATGGCGCGGGTCCGTCTGTTGATCTCGGTCGAGGAGGCGTTCGGCATCGTGGTGCCGGATGAGAACCTGACGGCTGACGCGTTCGCGACCCCGATGACGCTGTGGACAATGCTCACGACCGTTCCTGGATTTCCGGCATGACGGTCAGCGAGACGGTCGCAGATGCCGCCCGGCGAGTGGCGATAGTGGCCGGTGAGCACGCTGCCGACGTCGACACTGAGGGTCGGTGGCCACATGAGGCGTGGGCGGCGCTGGTCGACAACGGCCTGGCGGGTCTGATGGTCCCGGCCAACCTCGGTGGCCCTGGCGGTGACCTGCATCAGATGTCTGAGGCGGCCGTCCTCATTGCAGGCGGTTGCGCGTCGACGGCGCTGGCCTGGGTGATGCACTGCCAGCAGGTCGTCACCGTAATGCGCCACGCCGATCCGGGCCTACGCCGAAAGGTTGCCGCTACCGTGCTCGACGGCGGCTACCTCGCGTCGGTGACGACCGAGCCCCGCGTTGGCCGATCACAGATGCGGGCTGTGACCGCCCTTGCGACCGAGGCCGACTCGGTCTCCTTTGAGCGACAAGCGCCGCTCGTCACCGGCCTCGGTGTGGCCGGCGGGTTCCTCATGACGCTGCGAAGCGGCGACGAGGCGGCCGAAACCAACGTGAGCCTGGTCTACGCCGGCCGGGACCAGGTCGTGCTCAACCCGACCGGAAGCTGGAGCCCGATGGGGATGCGCGGCGCGGTCGAGGGCCCGGTTACGATTCGTGGCCGCGTCTCCACATCGAATCTGGTCGGCGGACTCGGCGGCTTTCAGAGCGTGGCGACGCAGACCTTCATCCCGACGATCCACGTCGGGTGGGCCGCAGGCTGGCTGGGGGTGGCCCGCGCGGCGCTCTCCCAGGCCCTGAGCATGCTTCGCTCGTCGGGCCGGGCCGGCGCGATCTCCCGATCCGAGCCGGCACTGGCCCGACTCGGCGGCATCCGCGCCGCGCTCGACACCGTCTCCGGGTTGCTGTGGAGCACAGTTGCGCAAGTGCAGCGCCGTTGGCAGGCCGGCGAGTCGCTCGACCGGGGCGACCTGCAGATCCAGCTCAACAGCCTGAAGGTAGTCGCGGCTGAGCAGTGCTACTGCGCCGTAGACCAACTCTTCGAGATCGTCGGCCTAGAATCCGGCTATCTCGGCGGAGACGGTGGGGCACTGGCCCGCGCGGCCCGAGACCTCCGCTCCGCAAGCCTCAATGTACGCAACGATCGGCTGCTGGCGACGTCGGGTGCGCTCGCGCTGGTCGACCAACAAGTCCACCTGCTCTGGCCATGAGAGGTGACGGCACGCGATGAGAGTCAGCCTTTCCTTCTTCGCCTCTGGCGTGCCAGCGGACCGGCCCCATGCCTACGACCTGGTCCTGGAGTGCGCGCGCATTGCCGACCAGATCGGCTGTGAGGCAGTCTGGCTGCCGGAGCGGCACTTCTCCAAGCACGGCAGCATCTTTCCGAATCCAAGCGTGCTGGCCGCCGCGCTAGCGATGGTGACCGAGCGGGTACGCATCCGCGCCGGCTCAGTGATCCTGCCGCTGCATGACCCGATCCGTGTCGCCGAGGAGTGGGCCATGGTGGACCAACTCTCCGGTGGACGGGTCGATCTCGCCTTCGCGACGGGCTGGGCGCGAGGCGACTTCGCTCTCGCCCCGAACGCGTACGAGAATCGCCGCGAGGTGATGCGGCAGCACCTTGACGACGTATTGCGGCTGTGGTCTGGTCAGCCGCTAACCCGCGCTGGGCCGGGTGGTGCTGAGCTTGAGATTACGACGCTGCCCCGGCCGACTCGGAGCAGCCTTGCGATCTGGTTCGCTTCGGGCGGCGGAGGCATACGCCTCGACACCCCCCGCCTCGCCGGCGAGCTTGGCTACAACCTGCTGACCCATACGGTCAGCCAGACCTTCGACGAGGTTGCCATCCGGGTGAGGGCATTTCGCGAGGCGCACGCAGCGAGTGCCAGTAGGGCGGCTGGCACGGTGACCCTCCTCATTCACACCTGCATCCTCGACGACGACGATCCTCTCGCCGGATCGATCGAGGATGTGCTGGCTGACTACGTCACCGACAGCCTCGACCTGCAAGTGCGGTCGGAGGTGATCGGCAGTCGACCGCCCCAAAAGTCAGGGCTGACTGCGCGCGAGCGGAAGCTAATGGTCGCCACGGCGACGAGGCGCCTGCGCGAAGACGCGTCCCTGATCGGATCGGTGCCAGTCGTCCGCGAGCGGATCAAGCGGCTGGAGTCGATAGGCATCGACGAACTCGCCTGCCTAGTCGATTTCGGAGCACCGGCCTACGCGGTCGTCCGGACTGTCGAACGGCTCTCCGAGTTAGGCCTGACGCGGCCATGAGCGCGGAGCTGATCGACCGGCTTGCCGCCATCCTCGCGGACCCACCGCCGCCGCACCGGCATTTAGACTGCGATGGCATGCGGATTGGTCTCGGCGGCGAGCCAACGTCGTGGGACTATGTGCAGGCTTTCCAGGAGCCGTACCTGGCCTTCTCAAAACAGGCACCGTCGGCAGACTTGCTCATCATTGCGGTGCTCCTGCCCGAAGCGAGAGCCGCCGCCGATGCAAAGCTCGACGCCGGAGCCGAGGTTGACGACCAGCGGGCGTTTCTAACGCCGTCGACGGCACGCGTGATCAAGCCAGGTTTGGCCTACCACGACCGCGCGGCGGCCGGCTGTCACGTGCTCGTGGACCAAGATGCACGACGGATCGTCGTAGCAGCGCGGAGCCCGTTCAGGTTGCGGCGTCAGCTCTCCGCGCTGCTACGCGACCAGATTGCGGGCGCCATCGACCGGAGCCGCGGTTATCTGACCCTGCACGCGGCAGCGTTAGCGATCGCCGGCAGAGTCGTAGTGGTCACCGGGCCGGCCGGCGCGGGGAAGACGACAACCATGCTCGGTTTGCTGGCCAGCGGCGCCTGGCAGTTCGTCGCCAACGACCGAGTGCGCCTGCGAGCGGAAGGCGCCGAGATACGGGTACAGGGCGTCGCGGCCCGATGCAACCTTGACCCACGCGTACTGCCGGCCGTCGGCCTGTTCGACCGGCCCATCCCCTCCGGTCTAGAAGGACCACCCGCGCCCTCGGTCCGGAAAATCCCGGTCGACACTCGCCAACTAGTCGAGATTGCCGGAACGACGATTGCGCCGGACGGTGTCCTCGGCCTAGTCGTGGTCCCCTCGATCACCCCCGAGGCCGGGAAGCCCGAGGTAACCCGGATGACCGATCCGGCCGAGGCGGGGCGGGTCATCGCCGCCAACCTCCTCGACGGCGCGGCGGATAACCGTCATGCGGACTGGCTGCGACTGACCCCGCCGGCACCGGCCGATCCGGCAGCATTGGTTCGGGCGGCGTACGGGATCCCACTCGTCCGCGTCCGCGGGCCTTTCACGGAGGTGACCCGCGCCCTCCGAGAGGACCAGTTCGGGCTCGCCGCGATCGTATCGGCGGGCGACCGGTGACCGGCTTCCCGATTGAACGCCACGACGAGCACCGCCAACTTCGGCTGCGGGGCGTCGCCGACGAAGTGTGCGCGGCGCTGGTCGAGCGATTCCGGCCGGTCGCCGTCTACCTTCTCGGCTCCGTGGCCCGAGGCCCGTGCGGCCCCGGAAGCGACGTGGATCTGCTGGCGATCACCCCGGACCAGATGACGACGGTCACGCAAATTTGGTCCTACCACGCCTCCGACACGCCGATCGACGTCAAGTGCACCAGCATCGAGCAGGTTGAGGCCGCCGCCGTCATGAGTGAGGCCGAGTTCGGCAGCTACTGCTTGCGTACGATGCTGCCCGACTACCTCTCCGGCGCCATTTGTCTGGCCACCGACAACTCACCTCGCTCGTGGGAGCTGACCGAGCGAGTCGTACCGACGCTGGTAGCTCGGCGCTTCCGCGACCCCGCCCGAGGCGAAGTCGCCCGCCTGCTCGCGGCTTCGGGCGCGCAACTCGCGAACGACGCGCGCTGCATGCTGGCCGCCGACGCCGTCGCCGACGCCCACGCCAAGCTGCTGATGGCGTCGAAGCCCTTACTGGAGTCAGTGATGGTCGCGGCCGGGCAGCAGATCCGCGGCTCGAAGAAGCGACCGGAGCTGCTGCACGCACTCCTCGCCGACGGGCCACCGTGGCTTGCCTGGCAAGGCGACGTCGTCGGCTTCACCGAGCTGGGTCCGTCCGGTGCTGCGAACCTGATGGCTCAACGGTGGGTTCTACGACGCGCGACCGTCGAGGCGCTCGAAATGCTGACGGTCCAGCACCCCAAGCTCGGGTACGCTGATCTCTTGGCGGTTGCGCGGCGCCACGCCGGGACCTCGACAGACTACTACGCGGAGCTGCTCGATGCCGGCTTCTGGCGGGGCGTGGTGAACCACATCCGGGTTCACGGGGGCATCGCGCGCGTACCGTCCGATTGGTGCCTCACCGCCGGCCGCGACACAGGCCGACCCGTCGCCGCGTTCATGGCAGCTGAAGTTTTTCCGGTTACGTTCCGGGACCAATGGTGGTCGGCGAGCGGGCTGACCGACTCACCCGGCCGCGTGGCGCATCTCCTTGCCGCGCAGGCCGAGCTCCAGATGACAATGGACATACCATGACTGCGCACGAAAACCTCTACACGGACGGCGTGCGGCTCGTCCGGGACTCTACACCGAAGTCGCGAATCGCGAGCCTGCTGAGACTTGCAGACGAGATCGGCCCCGACCACCCCGACTCGGTGGTAACCGGTCGCGGATACACCAACGACCTGTATGGCTGGCGTCAGTCCGCCGCCATGCGGGACTTTATCGCGGACGCCGCGATCGGTGCGTTGGTACGACCTCGTTGCCCGATCCTTCTAGGCTGCCGGCTTCTGATCCGGGATGCGGGTCCGGTCCGCGCCACACCGTGGCACACCGACTTCGAGCATTGGCCAGTACGGTGCGACTTCGCCTGGTCGGTCTGGCTCGCACTCGACGACGAGGCCGTCGACTCGGGCGCACTCAACTACGCGAAGCGGTCGCATACCGATCCGTGGACTGCGGGCGCTCCAGTGGACAGCTACGAGATGGTCCTCGCCGATCTCACCCCTGGCGACTTGCTGATCTTCGATCCGCGCGTCGTGCACGGCCGGGTAACGCCCGGGTACGCGGCTCACATTCGGCGCTTTGTCATCACCCGCTGGGTTTCCGCCGAGGCTCGATATCGCTCCGGATCCGAGCTGATGCCGCTGGCGCCCGGCCACGGCCTCGCCCCCGACGAGCCACTCGTCAAAAGCCCGCTGTTTGCCCAATAATTGAACAAACGGCGCCGGACCGCGGCTGAATCCCAAACGTGTGAGTTCGACCGACCGCCCACATGGTTCATCGATGATGTACGTGTGCTGACTAGGAGAGTGATACACTTGAGTATAGTCAAAGACGTGGATCCATCGTTGCCCGAGAGGTTCCTGCAGGTAGTGACGGAGCTTTACCCGGACGCCGCGTCGGATAGCATCCGGAACGTCTTAAGTCAGGACGCAAAACCTGTGGAGCCGACGGTGATTAGAAATCAGCAGGCGGGTGCGGGGGAACTCGCCGAAATCGCCTCCGCGCTTGATTATCCTGGCGTGGCATATTTCATCTTTGCTTGTACGGATTTTTCGAAATCTACACAACACCCACTGGCGGATCTCGCATCCCAACTATCACGCGTGGCCGATATTGGCGGGGTAATGAGACCTGCGAACCAGGGCAGTCGCTCGAGCGATGGCATCGACAAGATTTTCGATGCCTCCAAATCACCCGAGAATCTCGGGTGGAGCAAGGCCAGGACGAGCGGCGATTTTGGCTCACATAACGATGGTCTTACGCAGGAAGGCCGCGTTCGGACCGTAGGCATGATGCTGGACAGCCCGCCACTCTGGGGCGGCTTCACGTACTTTCAAAATGTGGTGAGAATCTCCCTTGCTCTTGCGAATGACGATAGAGAGGCTTTCGATGCACTCTTCGCCCCGGACGCACTCACCGCATGGAGATCGAACACTAGCGGCCACCAATGTGTAAGTTCTCCCGTACTGTTCCTTAACAATAGCGGCCGGCCGCAATGCTTTTATCGGAACCCCGCTGGTGAGTATCACGTGAAGTGGCGCGAGGATCTGCCGGCACTCATGCGCGCGCGGAATTATTTACGGCGATGTACACTGCCTTTCGGAGCCGCCTCACTGTTTGTTCATCTTACGCGTCGAGGCGAGGGGGTGTTTGTACAAAATGAGCGAGTAGTCCACGGACGAACTCGTTTCATCAATGATGGCAGTATCAACCGAGTGCTCACGCGAATGTGGTTCGGAATTGGATGATGGGCTTTGGCTGTCTGCAATCACCTATCGGGCCGGAGAGATTGCCGCGCGTAGGGTTGTTGACGGCGTGATAGCTTCATCGTGACTGGTCAGGTCACTGGATTGTGGGCATCCAGGGCCGGCCTTCGGTGAGCATGGCGAGGGTGTCGAAGAAGTGTTTGCCGTGTTTGGCGGCGGTGGAGAGAGATAGCTGCGGATCGCGCAGAATTGTGCGGCGCCGGTGAGGGTGCGGAGACAGCCGGAGACCTTCTGCCGCAGCTTGATCATCCGTATGTCGCGTTCGGAACCGTTGTTATCTGGTGGTATTCGCCAATCTCGGGTGAAGCGGAGGTAGTCGTCGTGCCGGTCGAGCAGCCGGCGGGCGAGCGCGTTGTGGGTGCGCATGACCGCGTCGGAGCGGGCGGCGGTCTGGGTGATGGCGATCTGGGCGGCGCAGCGGTAGAGCTGGACCTGCTTGGCCAGCGCGTCAGTATCGATGGTGGTGGCGCTGGCGGTGATGGCTTCGGCGACCAGCTGTTGCATCGTGACGATGGCGTCGGCGGCCTGAGTGGCCCAGCACCACTCGGAGTCGGTGGATGCGGCTTCAGCGACACCAGCCAACTCGCGCAGGACATGTGCGCAGCACAGTTGATGGTCGACATCGAGATAGGTGTCGTAGGGCGCCCAGGCGTCGTGCACCGCGACCCCACGAACCTCGGGAGGACGCCGGCTGCGTCCATCCCAGCCTGACCGCGTTTGGCATGGCAGGTGATCAGGGTGTACTTGTCGGTGCGGGCGCAATGCACCCAGTGCAGTCGGCCTGCCACGCGGAGACCAGTTTCGTCGAACCCGGCGACTTCAGCGGCGGCGATACGGTCGCCGACGACATCGAGGAACTCGTCTAACCCGTCGGCGGCACGGGTGGTCATGGTCGCGACAGTGCCCTCGCTGACGGGGGTGCCGAACAGTTCGGCCAACGCTTGGGCGGTGCGTTTCTTCGAGAGAAATTGGCCCACATACAGATAGAGGATGATCGCGGTGATCCGTGGCCCATACTGCACCGGCGCGGTCACCCCGGCCGGGGCCGTGCCGCATGTGGTTGTGCCGCACGAGCAGCGACGCGCGATGAGCTCGTGCTCGGCCACTCGCACCGATATCGGCGGCAGATCGAACACCTGCCGCCGCTGCATTCCAACCTCGGGTGCGTCCGCCAGGTCCGCCCCGCAGCCAGCACACGATCCCGGCTCATACCGCAACCGCTCGTCCGGATCCGCGACCAACGCCAGCGTCGAACCAGGATGCCCCGACTGCCCACCCGGGTTGCGCCCACTCTTGCGCCGCAACGACTTCGGCGCAGGCTTGGTGAACGGCGAGTCCACCGACGGAGGCTGAGAAGAGTTCCGACTGTTGCGCCCCACCTGCCGCCGCAACTCGGCAACCTCAGCCCGCAACGCGGCCACCACACCCTGAAGGTCAGCAACCATCTCCCGCAACTCAGCATTCTCCGCCACCAGATCCTCATAGGACGGACGCGGATCAGCAGGCACCACTACATGATCAACGAACCCGACATAAAGATCAACAAGCCACGCCGGAGACCTGACCAGTCACGCTTCATCTAGCCACATTTCTCCTAGTAGGAGGCCCGTTCCGGGATGAAATAGGCACGACAGACACCCCGAGACCCTGATCAAGGCCGTGGCGCGGGATGGGAGCACGGCGGGCCTTCGCTAGCCACCAGGGATTATGCCAGTTCCAGAATGCATGCAGGTGCCTATTTTCGGACTAGTGGGCTGGTGAGCACACACACCGCCATCGTAATGGCTATCCGCTCTTGAGTCGTGGAGTGGGCGCACCCACTGACAGCGCCTCAGCCTGTGAAATCCGTGAGCGTTGACACCGGATCGCGACAACAACAGAAGCTTAGCCACTGAACCGCGTAACAACGGCAGCCGCTCAGCGCTTTCTGCGGCTCACACCGGCAAGCGACGACGAGCAGACAACCAGAGAGCACCTATCCCGAGGTCACCTCCGGTCTGCCTGTCGCGCGAAAGATCGAGACTAAGGCGCTGCGAACTCAGACCAATCCCATGATCATCCGTGGGCGATGAAGTCGGTGTAGTGTGTTGAGGCTGGTGAAGCGCGCCTGCGGCTATCATGGCCTGCATCTGATCTGTCACGGGTCATCGGCCGGGAGTGGTGGACGGGTAGGTATGGACGCGACGAGCACCGACCGCATGAGACTAGATCGCCACGGTAATTCAAGTACAGGCCGCGTCGCCCAAATTAGCTCAGCACGGCTACCGGTAATGATTGATGGTCAATAGTGGCGCCGAATGCTTTGTCTTCTTGCGAATCACCAGCTTCTTCGCCGCGCTTAAAACGCCAACGCGATCTATGTTGACGTTAATTCCGCGTAGTTCTGGAACCGGACGAGTATCTACCTGTCGAATGCCAGCAGACGTTCGCTTGTTCGACCATACGATGAGCGAGGTTGCGGCTGTGCCGATGGATAAGAATAACATGAGCACGCTAGCCCACTGGTCTGCGGGACCCAGTCCTACGCGCCACAAGAAGACGGCCAACCCAGCGCATGCGATCGCAGCGACCAGACCTACAATCATGCCGGTATTTCTTTCCGCATGTCGCGTCCTCCTGGTAATTGGCTCCGCACTGGGCGGAGTATGGTAGTCATACCGCTATAGATTGAGGTTTCGGGTGATGGCGGGGATGGACAGGCTCACTTTGTCGGATACCCGCCCCGTGTCGACAAACGCACTTGAATCCACCTCTAGGCGAGACCCGAGGATGATGTCGGGCACGTGGCCCCCATCAATTCGATGATCAGTCGCCCAGACGGGGAGCCATGCACCCGGCTGGGCTCGAATCTGTGGTCGCGCAGCAATGTCAGGCCATCCGTCCCGCTGACCGCGCGCTTCAGCTCACGCCCCAGGGCCTGCTTTTCATTGGGATCGCCCAGTGTTCTCGCGAACTGACTGGTCAGTCGCGCATTGTCTTTAAGCAGGCTGGACAGCGGCAGACGACCCCGGGCGATGACATGCCGGGACTCGATGGGTATGCGTTGGTTGTTGTCGACCACCTTGACCTCGCAGTCGCCCAGATCGATGTCCGCGCCAGGGTGCAGTCGCATGGTGGCCTGGGTTGGTCCGATATCCAGTTGCGGGCGTGGAAGCGCACGGCGAAAAACGAGCGTTTGCGCCGCTGTAGGATGGATCCGGCACCAGTTCCTCACCCCGGGCTGATGGCTCCTGGCAGTTGGCCGGGAGCCTTTCGCATGTCCGAATGGGGTGGTGGGTGATGTCCTCGCTGTATGTGGCCGCGGTGCTGGCCGTGGTGGTGCTGGTCGCCAGCGTGTTCTCCGTCGAGCTCGGCCTGTCGGTGGCGATCATCGAAATCGTGGCCGGCGCCGTGGTGGGCAACACGCTGCACCTGGCCACCCCGGATTGGTTGGTGTTCCTGGCCGGGTTCGGCAGCGTGGTACTGACCTTCCTGGCCGGCGCCGAGGTCGACCCCGCGCACCTGCGCGCCACGCTCAAACCCAGCCTGCTCATCGGGATCCTGTCGTTCGCCGCGCCGTTCGTGGGGGCCCTGGTGGTGTGCCGGTATGGGTTCGACTGGGACTGGAAAGCCGCGCAGATCGGCGGGATCGCGCTGTCGACTACCTCGCTGGCGGTGGTCTACGCGGTGCTGGTGGAGACCGGGCTCAACGCCACCCACATCGGCAAACTGATCATGAGCGCCACCTTCGTCTCGGACCTGGGCACCGTCCTTGCCCTGTCCGTGTTGTTCATCAGCCCGAACTGGTGGCTAATCCCGTTCGTCCTTGTCTCGGTCGTGCTGATCGTGGTGATGCCGCGGTTGGCGGGCTGGTTCTTCGCCCGCTACGGCTCCCGGGTGATCGAACCGGAGATCAAGGGCGCGTTCGCCGCGCTGCTGGTGCTGATGTGGCTGGGCGAGCAGGCGCACAGCCACGCGGTGCTCCCCGCCTTCCTGCTCGGGCTGGCCGTCTCCCGCACCTTTCACCGGCATCGCGCCACCCAACAACGCTTCCGCGTCGTGGCGTTCGCGCTGCTCACCCCGTTCTTCTTCCTGCGCTCTGGGATGAACGTGTCCCTCCCCCTGGTCACCGCCAACGTCGGGTTGCTCGGGGCGCTCCTCGCGCTGAAGCTGGCCACCAAGACCGTTGCGGTCTACCCGCCCGCTCGCCGCTGCGCCCGGCACCTGCACCGTCGACCCCGGCGACACCACCACCAGCTGCTAACCCCACTCCGCACCGACCAGCATCGGCCCGCCATCCCCGACCGGACGGCGGGCCGATCCCACAAACACATGGCAGCCGGCCGGCAGAAATGGCGCACCTGGCCGAGGTCACAAGTAAGTCACCAAATAGCTCTCAACCTTGACCACCCACAGCGTGGCCAACAGCGCCCTCATCGCGCTGCTGACCGGACAAGCCGGCCGCCACGCCCGTCGCACCATCCTCACCCAATCCCTCAGCACGATCACCGCCCGAACCCTCGGCGCGCTCATCGGAATCAACCTCCCGCCACCACGTAGGCCGCGCCGAGCAGGTAGGGATACCCAAGGAGCCTCCACCCGAGGGGACGGGACTGGCGCAGGCTCCGGCATCCCGCCGACGAGGGGTGGGGACGGCGGGAGAACCGCTAACCAGGCATCGTGTGGTCGACGGTCGGGGTTACCGCCCGCTCCAGATCACCGGGCGGACTACTCGGCGGTGGATGGCGGCTGGATGGGCGGCGCGTAGTCGTCGCGGGGAATGGTGTCGACCGTGGCGGCAGTCCGCATAATTGGATGCGTGTCGAGGCGGCCGTTCTACCAGACTTCAGCCGCATTGATTGGTTTTCTCGGTTGCGATGCAGGTGTCAGGAGGTTTGACCTGCCGCTTCTGTCGAAGTTGATCCTGCTGCTGTTGGCTGCGGGCACCGCTGGCACGGCGGCGTGGTGGCCGAACAGTGCCGGATTCATATCCAAACACTGAGGTAGGTCGGGTTTCGGTTTTGTGGCAACTCGAAACTGTTTTGAGTTTCGCGAAACTCGAAACGAGCGCACCACCCGAGGCAGCACTGCCCACGCTCGATATCCAGGCATCGAGCCGCACGCGGGATCCGCACGCTAGCCACCAAGCCACCATAGGGCCCAGGATTAGTGCACAGATCCCGCACACCCTCGCAACAAACCCGCAGGTCAGCGAAGCAAGCTGCTCCTCAGCTCAGAATCGTGGCCCAAGTCGGGGAGTCGGGTTGAGCGGTAGGGCGCGGTTGCTCCGCCGCCATCACAGCTCGGTCGCTTCGCCGGATGACCCCGTCGACATGCTGTGTACACAGGTGTACATCTTCCCCGTGGCTCCCGAGGAGTACCCCATCCGCGAAGCTCGTGCGCAGCTCGCCGAAGTGGTTAACCGCGCAGCCGACGAGGCACCGTGCATCCTCCAATTGTGTCGAAACACTGACCGTCGCTGCCTGAATCGCCGTCAAACGATTGGCGAGCACCATGATTAATAAGGTCAACACTACGGCCGCGATGCTCCACGGCCAGTTCCACGTCCCGTCGTTGAGGACTTGGTTGACTGCGACACCAGCCAAGGGGGGTCAATACCGCCGACAATACCGATCACAAGCATGCGACGACTCACAACATCACCCCACTCCTGGGGCCCTAGCTCAGTCGACATCTCCAGGACATGCGAGGCAGAAGCCCTGGCGATCGAGCTAGCGCCGACGAGACAGCATCGCACCTCACGCCGGACAACCTACCGGACTGGGTCGACAGTCGGACGGGTTCTCGATGGGTCCCGGTGAAGGCGGGAGGTCTCGTGGCAGGCATCGACGGGCACATACTCTATGGATGTGCTGGGTGGCTCGGTGCGGAACTCGGCAGCGGGAGCGGGTGGGCATGCGCCGTCCCTTCTTCAGCGCAGGGTCCCTGGTGCGATAATGGGCTCGATGGCAGCGCTACCTGATAGCCACGAGACTGACAACCCTATGTACCAGGCCATGATCGCTGGGGGCGTGGACTACCGTCCCTGGGCTGGGCAGGGCCTCGCCGACGACGAGTGCTTCCTCTGCGCCGCGGCGCTCACAGACGGAACCCACACACTCGAGGACGTGTTCCCTCGGTGGATGCAGCGGAAAATCACGCAGAGGAAGCACAAGGGTGTCAGCATTGAATTGCCGAACCTGACTCACATCCAGCCCGAGAGGATCAGGATCCCCGCATGCAAGACCTGCAACGGGGTCCACCTCAGCCAGATCGAGAAGATCATCGCACGGGCGTTCCGCGATGGACACGACGCGGTCGCCGCCTTGCCCGAGCGGACCCTGCGTGCCTGGTTCGCCAAAATCGCCTATGGCACGCGGCGCAACGACATGCGACTCAAGGATGACCGCAGCGACCCCAACTCACCGATGATCGCCGGGGAAAACGACCTTGAGGAGCTGCGTCTACTGCACTTGCTCCTCCAAGAGGCCCGCGACGTCGTCTACGTGCCAGACGGGCATTCGACGTTCTTTGTGTTTCGATCGCAGTACGTCGGCTGCGGCATGTGCGACTTCGATGTCGCGTTGCCCATCGGCTGGCCGAATCCGGTGATGTTGCGCCTTGGATCTGTCACAGTGCTCGGCGCGGTCGACGATCGAGGTCATCTCAAAGACCTCCGGTCACATCCAGCCTTCAGGGCCGCTGAGACAATACCGCTTCACCCCATCCAGGTCCGGGCACTTTGGGCGCTGCTCGTGCACCGAGCGACCCTTCTCAACCCGGAGAGCATGCCGCTGCGCTTCGGTGTGTCCCAGCATCGCCTTTGGGTTGATCGCCTACCGCCGGCCGCGGAAGTCGTCGACCCCGCACAGGAGCAGGAATCCGCAGACAAGCTGCTCCGGTATCTCATTCAAGCCTCCGAGGAGGAGCTAGACGCCCATGGCGGCACCGTCGGACTCCTTGTCGACAAGAACGGGAAACCACGGCAGATGCCATTCGAGCACGGCGTGCTACGGCTCGGGCTTAACTAGCGCACACCCGGCCAACTGCGCACGCAACGAAACACTCTCGACACCTCGCCTCGAATTGGGCCTATCAGGCCCTGCGAGTCTTCCCACGCTCCTCAAGATCAAATTTGACAAGTGCAGAGAAGGTGGTTGAAGATCGGTGCCGTCGCCTGGGATCACGCGCGCGGTCACCCTCACTGGCAGCCACCTGTCCGGCAATACCGCCAACGGTCTCGGTGGCGCCATCTACAGCACCGGCACACCGGCGCGGCGACCTTTACCAGCAGCAGGGTCACCAGCAACACGGCCAACCAGGCTGGCGGTTTCGCCAGCGTCAACGCGACGCTCACGCTGACCAGCAGCACGGTCACTACCAATGCCGCACTCGTGAATCTCGGCGGAGTCTGCTACGTCGCCGGCTCGGCAACGCTCAACACCTCCACGGTGACCGCCAATATCCCCACCAATTGCACCAACAGCCCGTCCCCTGTTCCCGGGTGCATCGGATAACCAGATCGCTCGACCCCGATACCAACAATCAGACTGAGCCGTCCGCACCCC
>WUUC01206624.1_pt1 | contig 32591 bp, 24 predicted proteins | sample 6278441 | NCBI WGS metagenome assembly WUUC01 (sample SAMN13675441, study PRJNA597444) | soil metagenome | isolation source: soil | place: USA: Washington | collected 2017-10
GTCATCGAGCCATTGAGCATCGAAACCATAGCCGCCGGACTTCGGATGCCGTACAACTTTCGGATCGTTAAGATCGCTTTCGGCAATAAGAAAAAGTGGTCTTCCAAGTTTTTTACGGAGGTTGTCTGCTCTCACGTTGAAAGCCTCGAGTATATGCGTGCCGCTGGAGTCGAAGATAGTATGGATGGCATCAAGACGAAGTCCATCGATGTGATAATTCTCGAACCAGTGACTGATGTTATTCAGAAAATATTCCCGTACACCGTCCGACCATTCGTGGTCGTAGTTGATGGCATCTCCCCACGGCACATGATACGCATCTGTGAAGTAATGACCGTAGTGTCCAAAGTAGTTTCCTTCGGGGCCGAGATGATTATAAACCACGTCGAGTATCACGGAAATTCCCTTGAGGTGACACGCATTTACCAGGCGTTTCAATCCTTCCGGGCCGCCATAGGAATTCTGTGCGGCATATGGGAACACTCCATCATAACCCCAGTTCCGGTTGCCGGGGAATTGCGCGACCGGCATGACTTCGATCGCGTTGATACCCATCTCCGCAAGGTCATCCAGCCGCGATATGATCCCGTCGAACGTACCTTCGTCCGTAAAAGTACCGGTGTGTAGCTCGTAGATGATCAGTTCCCGCAGAGGGTAGCCGCTCCAATGCTGGTCCTCCCATGCAAACTGATCATGAAAGACAACCTCGGACGGCCCGTGTACACCTTCAGGCTGATAATGTGAAGCCGGATCGGGAAGATCGGTTCCATCGCCGAGGATATAAAAGTACCGGGTGCCTGGTGTAACGTCCTGGAGGGTTATACTAAAATGTCCAAAGTCGTTCTTCTCCATGGCGAGTTTCCTTTCGGCCGGTGAAATGATGTGCAACGTGACGGCTTCCGCCAGCGGCGCCCACACGTGAAACCTGAAGCTCCTTGGATTGACTGTGCTCATATTGTTTGTCCCTTGATTGCGTTTGCTACATGGTCTTGTGAACGCTGAAGTCGTACAAGCACGCCTTCGTCTCCGCTGAGCTCGAAAGAGTCTTCGACTATAAGACCTTCAAGCTCGGGCGACGTAGATATTTCAATGGTCCCGGCGAAGGACACGTTCGGCGGCCTGAAGCGACAGGTGCGGTGCGTAAGATTGAGAACAGTCAGGAATGCGTCGCTTCCCTCCCGTTTTCTGATATAGGAAAGCACCTGGTGATCGGCATAGACGGGCACGTAGTTACCGTCTATCAGTGACAGTTCGCGGTTGCGAAGATGGATGAGCTTGCGGTACAGCATCAGCATAGATCCCGGGTCTTTCGCCTGCGCCTCTACATTCATATTTTGGTAGCCGCGCGACAACCTCAACCATGGCTTCGCGGCGCTGAAGCCCGCGTTGGGCGATGCGTTCCATTGCATGGGCGTTCGTGCCGGATCCCGGCTGAGATCTTTGTCGGGCATATTGAGTCCTTGCGGGTCCACAATCTCATTCGCTGGTATGGGCACATCGCGCATACCGATCTCTTCTCCATAATATATAGTCGGAGTTCCCCGCAAGGTGAACAGCAGGATCGCAGCAACGCGTGCCTGATCCGGCCCGATGCGGCTTGCAATCCTGGGCTGGTCATGATTTCCAAGCACCCAGTTCGGCCATCCGTCGCGGGGCAAGGCCGCTTCATATTCCTGTATGGTATTGCTGATCTTCTGCGACGACCATGGAAGCATCAGGAGCTGAAAATTGAACGGCAGGTGAACACCGGCATTATCGGCCCCATAGTAGGTCACCAGCTTACTGATGGGGAGATATATTTCCCCGATCATGATCTTATCTCCGAATTCATCCAGGAGCTTTCTCATTTTCTTCACGATGTCATGGACTTCAAACTGATCGGTGGAAAATAGCGGAAGCAACTCATCGTAGGTTGACATGTGTGGCCGATAGTCGGGGTTTACGGGATTGTCGCGGAGTTGGGCATCTTTGATCAGATGCCACAATACGTCGATCCGGAACCCATCCACTCCACGCAAAAGCCAGAAGCGCATGACATCCAACATAGCCTCCTGTACCTGGGGGTTGCGCCAGTTGAGGTCGGGCTGCTCTTTCGCGAAAGCGTGGAAGTAATACTGGTTGGTTTGCCGGTCGAGCTCCCAACCTGGCCCTCCAAAGGAAGCCCGCCAGTTGTTGGGAAGCTCTCCGTCCGGTCTGGGATCGCGCCACAGGTACCAGTCGCGTTTCGGATTATCGCGCGACGATCTTGATTCGATGAACCACGGGTGCTGGTCGCTGGTGTGGTTTGGCACCAGGTCCAGAATGAGCTTCATGTTCCGCTTGTGAACTTCTGCCACAAGGGCATCGAAGTCTGCTAACGTACCAAACATGGGGTGAACATTCACATAGTCGGATATATCGTACCCAAAGTCGGCCATGGGTGAGGGATAGATCGGACTGATCCATATGGACTTAATCCCTAATGCATCCAGGTAATCCAACCGCGACAGGATGCCAGGCAGGTCTCCAATACCATCGCCGTTGCTGTCCTGGAACGAACGCGGATAGATCTGGTAGATCACTTCATGCTGCCACCACGATTTTTTATGATCCTTCATGTTTTCTGAACTCGTGTCACAGTCCCGACAAAAAGATGTGCCAATTTTTATGACTTGCATCATTTTTGTGTGGTCCGACAGTGAGACACAATGCATAACCGGAAGAAATCATGAACATTTCGTTTGCCTATAAACGCGTAGTTGAGCTTAAGATCGATGAGTGGGGTCAGGTTGTCAGCGGGCCGGTGGTGGCGAAGCTGGAGACGGCCGTTTTTCCCGGATATCTCCAAGGCCGGCGTTGGTTTGCCAGCAAAGGAACAAGCATTACCCTTACACGGGTCTTAAAGTCTGCCCGCGTACCGCAACAGCCGTATGATGCATATATCATCCTGCTGGAGGTTGCTACACGCGAAGGTCGTCCCGATATCTACCAATTGCCGATTTGCTTTATCCCGGGTGAAGATTCCGGTGAGATCCCGGACGGCGCGATGGCGCCGATCATGGTCGGACAAACCGCCGGGTTTCTTTGCGACGCAGCATGGTGCGACACTTTCCGTAATACCCTGTTGTCAAATATCATTACCAATACCGTTGTTCCGCAGGCAGGCGACGAGGAGCTCATGTTCCGCTCCGCACAACCTATCCCGGCTGAACAATTTCCTTCCCGCACATTGAATGCCGAGCAAAGTAATACATCCTTCATCTACAGTGAAATGTATTTTATGAAGATGTATCGTAAAGTTGAATTCGGGGTGAATCCAGACATGGAGTTATCTGAATTTCTGTCAGACCGTGGATTCAGGAATACACCGGCGTTTTGTGGTGAGATAAAATGGAAGACCAAACAGGGCGACCTTTCTTTGGTGATCCTGAACGAGCTTGTCCCCGGCTCGGTCGACGGGTGGAGCTTCATTCTTAGTCAGCTGCGTGATCTCAACAACCGCCTTTTGGCGAAAAAGGACTTGCTCGACGAAGAAGAAACAGCTGCCGAGCTCAAGGAACTGCTTCACGGCCAGCTGACGAGTGCGGTCAGGCTGCTTGCGACAAGGACCGCAGAAATGCACACTATGCTTGCGTCGTCACCTGAAGACTCGTTCGCTCCCGAGCCAGACTCGCAGGAGCTACAGTCGCGAATGATAAGACAGATCAACACGTCGGTGACGAGGTCATTGAATTTACTACATGAACGCATCGATGGCCTGGAAGCCGGAACGCGAACTGAAGCGCAAAAGCTTATCGACGGTCGCGACGAGCTGCTGTCGATGCTCGAACATTACATGCCCGGCGAAAGCGGGGTACGAATCCGGATACACGGCGACTATCACCTTGGTCAGGTTCTCTACAAAGAGGGCGAATTTTTTATCACAGACTTCGAAGGAGAACCGGCCCGCCCATATGCTGCGCGCCGGACCAAACAATCGCCGTTACGGGACGTAGCGGGTATGATCCGTTCCTTCCATTATGCAGCCTATGCCAGTGTATTGCTCGACGAACGATACCGGAAGGAGGAACATCATATCCTGTTCGGCGTACTTCAAAAATGGTTCGAACAGATGACCGATGTGTTCCTGCAGTCCTATCTCTTGTCGATGGAAGAGAAACAGTTGGTCCCGGCATCGGTCGAGGAATTCGATTCAACGCTTACACTATTTCTGCTAGACAAGGCTTTGTACGAGTTGGTGTATGAGCTCAATAACCGACCCGACTGGATACGTATTCCTGTTCGAGGCATTTGTTCACTGATCGAAAAGATGCGACATAGTAGCCCCGAGTCTGCATACGCAGGACGGTAAGATATCAGGCGTTCATCAGCAGGAACACTACGGCACCGCCGGCGTACCCGATCAGGGCGAGGTAACTAATGTTTTTCACGTACCAGATGAATTCCAGCTTCTCCATGCCCATCACGGCGACACCCGCTGCCGAGCCGATCACAAGCAGGCTTCCGCCCGTGCCTGCGCAATAAGCGAGATACTCCCAGATCATGTGATCCGCCGGGTAAACGTCAAGGGAGTACATTCCCATGTATGCAGCCACCAATGGAACGTTGTCGACGATCGCGGAGACCACGCCGATCAGTGAAATAATGATGCGGTTGTCACCCAACAATTCACCGAGGAGAATAGCAAAGCGCTGGAGTGTTCCCATCGATTGCAGTGATCCGACCGCAAGCAATATTCCCATAAAGAATAATATGCTGGATACATCGATCCTCGACAGCGCATGAGCTGCAGACAAATGCTTACGTTCCTTCGTATCCGCTTCCGGATTGACCAACTCAGATACGACCCACATCGCCCCGAGTCCGAGGAGCATGCCCATGTACGGTGGAAGATGCGTGACGGTCTTGAACACAGGCACGAACACCAAAGCTCCGATGCCGGTGAGCAACATAATTTTTGAGCTCTTTGAGGAGGCTTCTTCCTTGCTTGATGCAACAGGTACCTGGAGGTGGCCTTTCATTTTAAAGCTCAGATAGATCAACGGTACGAGCAGGCACACGATCGAAGGAAGAAAAGTTTGACGTATGATCTCCGCGGTTGAGATCTGTCCGCCGATCCACAGCATGGTGGTTGTGACATCGCCGATAGGCGACCAGGCGCCGCCGGCATTCGCTGCAATAATGATCATGCCCGCGAAGAAAAGTCTCTGATCGCGATCGGCAACCAGTTTCCTGGTCAGCGATACCATGACGATGGCCGTTGTCAGGTTATCGAGTACTGCAGAAAGAAAGAATGCCAGCCAGCAAACGATCCACAATAGCTTACCTACGTCGGAGGTCTTGATAAGATCCGTGATAAAGCGAAAACCCTGGTGCGCATCGATGAGCTCTACGATGGTCATCGCGCCCATCAGGAAAAACAGGATGCCGGATATGTCTGACAAGTGATGGGATAGCTCGGGCTTTATGATGTCAACCGGAACTTCGAATGCGTACAAGGTCCAGCATAAGACACCAGTGACGAGTGCGGTTGCTGTCTTGTTGATACCGACCGGATGTTCCAGGGCGATCAGGAGATACCCGAGGGTAAAGATGATAATGGCATATAGCTCCATTTTAAAAAAACAGGTTAATGGGTTGTTAGAAATACAAGGATGCATCACCACGGGTGATGTCTAAAGAGAGAAACCTGCTGCCTCTAAGGGGCGTTGGGTGAGATGATCGACCGGAAGAGTATCCGGTAAAAATTAGATTGAGTATGAATACCGTTGTCCGGGAGCGGAGCCTGACGGTGGCTTGTGTTCAGAAAGCTGATGATCACTGCGAGCGGTGCGCCGCCTACGTGAACGGCCGGAGCATGAGTGGCTTCATCGGAGGTGATCACGATGTCATGTGCAGGACCTTTGTTGCCTGGGATCTCCGTAGGAGCAGAACGGAATTCGGGAACTTTGACCGTTGATTGCTGCCTGCCACCAGACGATTCGGCGTTGGTTCTTGTCCAGCCCGACAGCAAGGCGAGGGATAATAATAAAATGAAGATGTGTGTTGCTCGCCGGGTCATGGTCAGGACGCGAAATACACCAATTTTCCGGCAGAAATACAATGGGTGAGCGTAAAGATTAGTCAGACAGCCCCCCTACTCCACTTTCAATCCATCCACCGCACTGTCCATGGCCACCTTTCTCACCTGCGTCGCAACCGTCACCACCAACACAAGGATCAACAGGATCACTCCAACGACTATCCCGGAGTAACCGATCGGCATGTGGTATGGGTAAGCGAGGTCAAACACGACCCGGTTGAGAAAATAACTTGCCGGGGCGCCAATCACCAATGCAATGGCGAACAGCAACGCATACTGTCTGGTAATGAGGCCCGCAATACTTTTTAGACCTGCACCCAGAACTTTACGGATACTGAACTCACGTACACGCCCGGAGAGATTCAACGCCATCAGGCCGTACAAACCGAGTGTGGCGAGGGCGACGGCAATGGCCGCGAACATTCTCCATACCCTGCCATGCGTCCGAATGAACTCGAAATAGCCGCCCCAGACATCCTCTTGATAGCCGCCTACAAAAGGTACCTCGGGAAACAGCGTCGCCCATTTGTCCTGCAGTGCCTGGTAAGTCTTCATCTCTGCACCGGTCCGCACTTTGATCGACAGATACCGGCAATCATTCCTGTCGGCGACACGGAAGATCATCGGCCTGAGCAGGCGTGTGAAACTATAACTGTGAAAATCCTTCACAACACCGACCACCTCGTACTGTATACTGTCGATCTTGAACACCTTCGAGGTGGGCTGATCCCATGCCAGGCTCTTCACCAGTGTTTCGTTGACGATCACCGCCTGCCGGTCGCTTCCTTCGTGGTCGCTAAAGAAACGTCCCTCCTTCAATTGAAGGCCCATCGTCTCGAAGTAATGAGCGTCGACCGCGAGCTGGTCGACCTCGAATTCGCGGTCCGGCATGTGGAGTACAGCCACCGAATGGCTTTTACCCAAGTGATTGACCGAGCCCGACATCGACAATACATCCGGATTACGTGACATAACGGCGCTTAATTGTTCGAGCGCCGGCCCGTCCTGAGCCACAGCATACAACGCCTGGTCCTGGTTATAGCCCCAGCTCCGTTCAGCCATGTATCCGCTGTTCTGCGTGAAGAAAACTCCCGTTGAAATGAACACGCACGCGAGGACCAGCTGAATGCTCAGGAATACTTTCGTCAAGGGATTTCTTGTTCCGAAACGTACCGAACCTTTTAAGATACCCACCACCTGGAATTTTGAAATATAGAAGGCGGGGTATGCTCCCGATGCGATCCCTGTGATCAACAACACGGCGGGCAGGAAGATCCACAGGTTCGGATCGCTGAAGCGGAAGCCCATGTCGAAATCGTTCAGGCGTTCGAACCACGGAATGAACCCGGCGGCTCCGAGAAAGAGCCCGATCATCAACGCAAAGAGTGTGATCAATATGTTTTCAGTAAGAAATTGCACGATAACCACCCTCCGTGTGGCGCCGATAGACTTTCGAACACCAATCTCTTTCAAACGTCTCGCTGCGGATACAATAGCGATGTTTATATAGTTAGTGCACGCAAGCGCGAGCAGGAACACGCCGACGATTGCGATAAAAACAACCGTCTCATAATTATCCTGGGAGCTTCTCGAAATGTCTTCTTTAATCTCCCCCGCTCTTTCATGCAATGTCGCGAGCGGCTCGAACGCGAAAGATGAAATTGCCCAATCCTCGGCGACAGACTTATTCTGCAACTCCACGTATTTACCCATGCCGCTCTGGATCGATTTGATGTCCGCTGCATCGGAAACCTGTACGAACGTGGCGTTCACCAGCGCGCTCCAGTCGTGCAGATCATAATTGGCTCTTGCCGTCCGGAGATTTTCGAAGTTTACCAGGAACGAGAACGAGATCGTTCGTGACTCGGGAAACTTTTCCGCTACGCCTGTGACCTTGAATTCCTTGCCATTGTCCCTCTCGAACTTGACAAGGATGGTTTGACCGATCGGGTTCTCTTCACCAAAATACTTCTCAGACATCTCCTCGCTGAGGATAATGCTGTTGATATCTCTTAAGGTCGACGCTGTGCCCCACTTCAGCGGGAAGGTGAACATCTGCAGGAATACAGGATCTACATAACGAAGCTTTTCGTGAAAAACGTTATCCTCATGCTTCACCACAACATTGCCGTCTTCGACACGACACATTTCTTTTATGTGTGCGAAGTCCTGCCGCATCATTTCTCCCAAGGGCCTTGGGGTAAATCCATACTGTTGCTCGGTGCCGTCCCTATTGGCGAAGAATGTTGCCAGGTAGACCTCGTGTTTGTTCTTGTGAAATTGATCGGTACTGTAGGTCCACCGCGCAAAGCCGTAGCCCAGCATGCAGATGCCGATCGCCAGTGCTAATCCGAATACGTTGATGAATGAGCTGAGTGGATTCTTCAACAATCCCCTCATCGAAACTTTGAAGTAATTTTTGAACATACCATGTTGATTTAATCTCTCTACGCCTTCCAGATTTTTCATGAGAACCGGTCTCATAAGCTTGAACACTTCAGCCACATACATACTTCTGGCCTTGCGATAAGAATGAGTTTCGAGGTTGTCGCGGAACACTTCTTCCATGTCTCCTTCGATCTCTTCCAGGTATCGTTTCTTCACAAAGAATCGCAAAACCTTGAGAGGCCACGCCGGGGGTTGCATTTCCGGTTGTGTCATATTGCTTTCAGGTCATGTGCAAAGGCCGGTATCGAGCTCCACAAGCCCGCGCGGATCTCCTTCATCTCTGCAAGGATCTTGTGCGCATACGGAGTGGCACTGTAAATGCGTTTGCGCTTGCCTCCGCGCTTCTGTGTCGCTTCGCCGAATTCGGATGTGAGAAATCCTTTTTCCTCCATGCGTTTCAACGCGGATTGTATCGAACCGACGCTCAGCTTCTCTTTTATCCTGTTTTCCAACTCCCTTTTGATCTCCACCCCGTAGGCATCGTTTTGCAGTGCGGCAACGCAGAGCAATACCAGTTCTTCAAATTCACCGAGCTTGGTCTTCTTCATGGAAGGGAATATTATTCGTGATTGCAGTAATTATACGGAGGAATTTCTCTCGTGATTGCAGTTTTTATCATTAAAATTTAGAATCTGCGAAATCGAGGGCTTCTGGCGGGATTTTAAATAAAAAAAACCCGGTAGAGCTACCGGGTTTTTATGCTTTCAATTTCTCAGTTCTTGGAATCCGGGCTTATTTCAAAAGCGCCCGGGGCCTTCTTGCCGAACAGCCTGCCGAGACGGTAGGTGTAGTTTAAGTTAAGCGAATAGTCTGCGAAGGCTGCGTCGCCCTGAACGTGGACTTTTTCTGATTCGTCGGTGATGACCGAATTCTGCAGGTCCTGCGAAGCTCTGTCGGCGGCGCTTTGGATCCTGTTCCTGATGAAGTTATATGGAACGAACAAGCTAAAGCTGTGCTGACCACGACGAACCGAAACTCCGCCTTCGACAGCCACTACATATCCTGGCCTCCTGTAGGCAACTTGTCCGCCGAATACATCGTACGCAGGAATTCCTTCGAACCTTCCGGCCAAAGAGAATGTGAGGTTTTTCATCTTGCCTGCTGAAGTCATTACACCAGCGCGGGTAAAATATTGATCGGGCGAAGCATATACGTTGTACCCGTACATTGTGCCCAACACGTTGCGGTCCTCGTCCCTTATTACGCTGGGCTCGGATTTGTACGACCCATTGGATTCACGTGGGTTAAACAGGTAATATCCGTTCACAAAACCATAGACGCCTTTGAATAATTGGGTGAAGCCCTGAATCTCAACCGAGATTCCAACGCCACCATCACCGGGCTGAATTGCCTGATCCATTATTACACTTTTGGTCGATCCATCGGCCTGGGGAGCAACGTCCATGACGTTATGGCTTCCGGAGTTCGTCTTGATACCGAGCCCTGCCATAATATTGCCTTTCATTGACGTTTGGGGATTGAAGATCCAGTAACCGGCATTTACCCGGATGTCGCCAAGTCCTTGTGCGTAGACACTGTAGCGGTACTTTTCACCACCGGTTGTGGTGAGAACCTGTGAACGTTCGTTCTGAACATATGGTATTGCAAGATTCAGCTGAAGCCTGTCGCTCAGTCCGTAAGAGATATTCAGGTCGAATGCATGTGAAAAAATATTTACGGCATTGCCGAGTTCTTTGCCGCTGGCGTCGAACCCTCCGCCGGATGTCTGGCGGTGGGGCTGTTCTTCTTTGCCAACGAAATGTCGCCAGGAATGAAAGTACCTGTAGCTCCCTCCCACCTGGAATTCTCCCTTGGGAAGCGTGTAGCCATTAGTCGACAAAGGATTGGTGCCGCCCATCTGACGAACGGCCACACAACCCTGGGCCATGACGTATGCCGGGAATGCTGAAATAGCAAATATTAAAGTAATGCGATATAAACTCTTCATAAAAGTCCTTTTAACTGTATAGTTGATGATGATAAAGAAGCACCGGATGCGAGATCCGGAACGTGTTAAAAGAGGATTAGCACCAGGGCGGTGGAGTAGCTGCGCCGGAGGAACCGTTGGCAAGCGAATAGATCTTTTGGGAATAGAAGATTGAAACGGACCAGCCGTCGCTTGATGAATTTAACTCGAGGGCATGTTCTCCGGAATACTCTTGTAAGGGATTGCTGCTGGCTACCTTCAGTGGCTGGTTCGAATCGGTGTGCTCACTGCTCATGCGCACATGCCGGTTCATGTCATCCACAAGTTCTTTTTTCTTGCTGTCGAGAATGCAGACAACATGTAGTGTGTCGCCCAGTACGCGCTGCTTCACAAGCCGGTAGTACTGGCCCTGGTATTCGAATTCGCCGTCCACTCTTTCGTAGTCGCGGTCGGGCTGGTACGGAAGCGATACAGGTATCTTTATGGTGATGGCCTGGTTTCCGGAAAAGTCGTCTTTATCGAGCCTGGCACGCAGTTCCTTCGACGCCTGATTGGTGGCCATCCAGTATAAAACGGAATAGCCTCCAATGTTGAAAAGGAAGGTGAAAAGGAGGGCTAGAGCGACCAGCTTCTTCATGAGGACTACTAATGTAGCGAAATGTTTCAAATTCCCCGTCTATTCTGAACAAGGTTTTTTTCCGGTCGTGACATAAAATTACAACTACTAACAAGCCATGACTTCAACAATCTTTCTATTTGCAGGTAAAATCATACCTTTACTTATATTCCCTGCAATTAGAAAATTATGTTCTCAAGAAACAATCTGGGTGAATTCGAAGAGATCGTCATGCTCACCATCGGTGTCCTCGGAGAGAATGCCTACGGCCTCGCCATTAAGGAAGAGATAGAACGCCGACTGAACCGTCCCGTCAGCATGGGCGCACTCCACACCGGCCTCTATCGTCTCGAACAAAAAGGTTATCTGAAGTCGAAGCTCGGAAAGGCAACCAAAGTCCGGGGTGGAAAACCGAAACGTTTCTTTGTCGTCACTTCCGGCGGACAGAAAACACTCAAGAAGGCCATGGAAAGCCGTCAGCAACTCTGGAGCGACATACCGGAAGGTGTGTTCAAACTTTTTCCGCAGAGGTCATGAATGAGCCGCCCAAAATATTAACCTGGCTGCTCGAAACCTGTTGCCCCGAAAGTCGTCCGGACCTGAAGGGCGATTTCCTGGAATTGTACGAAACACGGATGGATGAAAAAGGAAGACTGTACTCCAACCGCAAACTATTAAAAGACATCATCAGCGTCATACCGCTGAACTTCATCATAAAGGAAAATAGAAACTTTAAACCGGTACCTATGTTTAATACCAACCTGAAAATTGCCCGGCGGAATCTGATCAAGAACAAGCTCAACACGATCATTAACATCACCGGGCTGGCCGTAAGCCTGACGATCTGCATACTCATCACGCTATTCGTAAAAGACGAGCTGAGCTTCGACAAGCATTTTGCGGATGGAGATAAAGTATACCGTGTCGCCGGCAACTACTCGCAAGGTGGACCAAACCGGCTGAACAGCGCTTTAACTTCGTACCTCGTCAAGCCAATGATCGAAGGGAATGTTGAAGGCCTCGAGTTCGTGACACGGGCCGATTTCCAGTCTGACATTGTCACCGTGGACGGAGACAAGCAGTACATGGAGAACGGACTTTTGTTTGCCGACTCTACTTTCTTCGATGTATTCAAAATTCCATTTGTAAAGGGCGATGTAGCCACGGCCATCGACGATCCGAACAGCGTAGTGCTGGACAAGACAACGGCGATCAAATACTTCGGTACCGACGACGTGATGGGAAAACTGATCAACCTGCGCGGGAAGGAATTTGCTGTGAGCGGCGTTTTCGAACCGCTTCCACTTAACACGCACTTCGCTTGTAACCTCATCTTCCCGATCTCGGCGGCCAAACAATGGTACGCCGACTGGATATTGACAAACGCGTCGGGCACCAGCCTGTACACCTACATTCGCACGAAAGACCACCTCGACTCACCAACCTTTACCACCACCCTTACGGAACTTATCAGGAAACATTGGGGATGGAAAGACGACGGAATTCCAAGATATTTCCTGCAGCCCCTTACCTCGATCCACCTCGAGTCGAACTTCCGCGACGAGGTCGGTACCAATGGAAGCCAGACTACGGTGTATATTTTTTCCATCACAGCGGTCGTCATCTTTGTGCTCGCTTGTATCAACTTCATCAATCTTACGATCGCCGGTTCATTCCAGCGCGGAAAGGAAGTCGGCATGAAGAAAGTTATGGGCTCCACCACACGTGCCCAGATTGGTCAGTTCCAGACCGAGTCGTTTTTGATTGCAGGGATCAGTATGGCAATCGCCATCGTATTGGTCTTGCTCCTGATGCCTTCGTTCAATGACGTTAGCGGAAAAGAGCTTAAGTTCAATCCCTTCATGGACCCGACAACCGGTCTCGGGCTGCTCGGCGTTTTCCTGTTCATTGGTCTTATCGCTGGCGCCGCTCCGGCATTTGTGCTATTGAGAACCTCTACCATTGGAATGCTTAAAGACGGCCTGGAGCTAAAAAGCGGAAAATCTTATCTCCGCAGCGGCCTGATCGTCTTCCAGTTTGCGATCTCGGTTACGCTCGTTGCCTGCACGCTGATTGTAACAGACCAGATCCAGTTCATCAGGAAGAGCGACCTCGGCATCGATCCCGAATCTGTTGTCATGGTCCCGTTCCAAACCATTGATATCGCGAACAGGTACGAGTCTATCAAGACCGAGCTGCTTCGAAACCCGTCGGTTGTCAGCATCAGCGCATCGTCGCAAAAAGTTACCCAGGCGGTGGGCAACTGGCGCCAATACAAAACAGATCCGACCAAGGATCACGTGAGCTGTCCCACGATCGTAGTGAGCTATGACTTTTTCGAAACACTCAAAGCAGAGATGGTTGCAGGCCGGCCGTTTTCAAAGGAGTTCACGACGGACCTCACCAATGCCTTCATCCTGAACGAATCCGCCGTCGAGTTCCTCAACATCGAAGATCCCGTTGGAAGTCGCCTGACGGGTAGCACGTTCACCGGCTCGAAATGGTTCTCGCGCGATGCGGTGATCATTGGGGTAGTGAAAGATTTTCACTTTGCATCCCTGCACACCAAAGTACAGCCGACGGTTTTTTGTCTCGCCTCGGATCAAACCGAATCGATCGGGTGGATGGAAGTCCGGATCTCCAGCGAAAACATGCCTCAAACCGTCGAAACCATCAAAAACACGTGGACCAACATTGCCGGTGACCGCCCTTTCATTTTCGAGTTCATGGACGAAGCGGTGGAAAAACATTACCGCGCCGAAGACCGGTTCCTCAAGATCTTCTCCACATTCTCCATGCTGTCGATCATGCTCGGCGGCCTGGGGCTCTTCGGGCTCACTGCGTTCATGGCCAAACGAAGAACGAAAGAGATCGGGATCCGTCGCGTAATGGGCGCCTCCACGGCGATACTCATCCGGCTCCTGTCAGCCGATTTCCTGAAACTGGTCCTCATTGCCAACCTGATCGGCTGGCCGATAGCCTGGTATTTCATGAGCAACTGGCTGAAGAACTTTGCCTACCAGGTGACGATATCGGTCTGGATCTTTATCGGGACGGGTGTTGCGGTGGTGCTGATCGCATTTGGGTGCGTGTTGTATCATTCGGTGAAAGTATCGTCTATAAGTCCGGTGAAATCATTGAGAACCGAGTAAGGACCGGAGCCAGGAGCCAGGAGTCAGGAGTCAGGAGCCTGACTATGAAATGCGTGCGTCGAGGCAAACTCCCGGCTACTGGCTCCTGTCTACTGGCTCCCGAATGCAACAAACTCAGTTGCACAGATAGTCATTCTGACCATTTGAAATTGGCGCTACTCTTACCAGATTTGTTACTATGACAACCCTCAGAACAACCGTTATCCTGCTGTTCGTAACGGCGGGCTGTTTTGCGCAATCTCAGCGCACGCCGGTTTCAGAACCGCTGATAACAAACATTTACACGGCCGATCCGTCGGCGCACGTGTTCAACGGCAAGATCTACATCTATCCTTCGCACGATATCGAATCGAATACCGCACAAGACGATGAAGGCGGTCATTTCGATATGAAAGACTACCATGTTCTTTCACTGGATGCGATCGGCGGTAAAGTGACCGACCATGGCGTGGCCCTCGACATCAAGGATGTTCCCTGGGCAGGCCGTCAGATGTGGGCGCCGGATGCTGCATTCGCCAATGGAACATACTATTTATATTTTCCTGTAAAAGATAAACAGCAGGATGCTTTCCGAATCGGCGTTGCCACAAGTAAGTCCCCGGCAGGTCCTTTCAAAGCAGAAAAAGCTCCGATCGAAGGAAGCTATAGCATCGATCCTGCAGTTTTCACAGACACCGATGGAAAGAGCTACATGTACTTCGGCGGCATCTGGGGTGGCCAGCTTCAGCGTTGGGCAACCGGTTCGTTCGACAAGGATGGCTCGAAGACAGACCTCAAGCAGGATGACAAACCCGCTATCGCTCCGCGTGTTGCACGGATGTCGAAAGACATGCTACACTTCGATGGGCCGGTGAAGGAGATCCAGATCCTGGACCCTGAAGGTCAGCCGTTGCTGGGGAAAGATCACGACCGCCGGTTTTTCGAGGCAGCTTGGGTGCATCGATACAACGGAAAGTATTATTTCTCCTATTCAACGGGTGACACGCACAACATCGCTTACGCAACCGGTACTAGTCCGCTCGGTCCGTTTACCTACCAGGGAGTTATCCTGAAACCAGTAGTCGGCTGGACGAATCATCATTCGATCGTGGAGTTTAAGGGGAAGTGGTATCTTTTTTACCACGACAGTGTATTGTCAGGTGGGAAGACGCATTTGAGAAATGTGAAGGTTATGGAGTTGAAGTATAACGAAGATGGATCGATCGTAGCAATGGATGGGTATAAGTAATTTGTTCAGGGTTCGGGGTTCTGACAATCTGGTCCCACCTGAGGCTCGGAGGACCATGGAGACAGGCATCTGGTTGCGATGCTAGAATCGAATCGTAAAGGATTATCTCCATGGTCAAGAGAATATCTAAGCTGACGGAATATCAGAACCTCGAACCACGAACAATTCACATTCCCGATTTAACAGTTCTAAATCCGATGTTCGAACTCCCCGAATCCATCGAGCTCCCCTGCCTCGCACTCGGTCTATAGTTGGAACAATAATCCGACGCGCACAAATACGACCCGCCCTTCGTAATACGTTTCACCGCGTATGGTTCGTTGGGGTCGAATGATGTTGCGGAGCCCCTTGGATTGTCCGTAACTCTATTTACCGGCAATGTCTTGAAGTAGCTGACGTCATATAAGTCGCTCGTCCATTCCCACACGTTGCCGATCATATCGTAGAGTCCATAGGCATTCGCGGGAAAACTTTTGACGGGCGCCGTCGCGTCGAAGCCATCTTCCTTTGCATCGACAACCGGGAAACTTCCCTGGAAGGTGTTGGCCATCCGTTTTCCTTGCGGGTTCATGTCGTTGCCCCAGCTGTACCGTTCACGTTCCTTTCCACCGCGGGAAGCGAATTCCCATTCGGCTTCGGTAGGCAGCCGGCTTCCCTCCCATTTGCAATAAGCGAGGGCATCCTCGTAAGCGATGTGTGTTACAGGATGATCCCAACGACCCTCGAGATCACTCGATGGACCTTCTGGATGTTGCCAGTCGGCGCCGTTCACAAACATCCACCACTGTGAATAGTCGTCGAGTATAACCGGCGCGGAAGGACGATAGAATACGAGTGACCCTGGAACGAGAATGCTGTCGGGCGGCTCGGGTGTGCCGGGCGGGAGACTGGCTTTCAACTCTTCCCAGGTGGGCTTGCGCTCGGCGATGGTCTTGTAGCCCGTGGCGTCGACAAACTTTTTGAATTGTGTGTTGGTGACTTCGGTGGTCTGCATCCAGAAGCCTTCGATGTGTACACGGTGGGCAGGACGTTCGTGGTCGTATGCGTCGTCTTCGTCTGTGCCCATGGTGAAATCACCACCGGGGATCCACACCATTCCTTCTGGCGCTGCACCCTTTTGTGGAGTACATCCGGCTACGAAGACACAAGCACAAAAAAATAAAATCCTACAGATCACTGACCGGCAAATATGATTGAGATTATTCCCAGGAGGAATAAAATAAACATAATTGCGAGTAATCCGGAAACGCCTTTCTGTGTATTCCTGAATTCTTTCCATACAAACACGCCCCACAATGCCGCCACTAAGGTAGCACCCTGGCCGAGACCATACGATACGGCGGCACCGGCTTTACCGGCGGCGATGAGATTGAAAGAGTTGCCGACTCCCCAGATCAAACCGCCAAGGATCCCTACCATGTGCGTTGAGAAGCTTCCTTTGAAATATGCAGAGTAGCTGGTCGGCTCACCGCTGATCGGACGCTTAAATAATATCGTGTTGAATACAAAATTGCTGATGAAGATACCCACGGAAAAAACAACGACCGCCGTGTAAGGCGTCATCAGTCCCGGGGCGGGGTTAGCGAAGTTCTCGAGGTCCATCGCCGAAGCGATGAAGCGGTAAAAGAACGACATCAATACACCGGCAATGATCGACACCACCAGGCCCTTGCTCGAAACTTTCTGACTTCCCGCAGAGGCACGCTTGTAGGCAATGGCATTGATGATGATCGCCGCGGTGATCATGGCCACGCCGGCAAACAGCAGAGTGGCGTCGCCTTTTTGCGACCCGAAATAATTGACGAACACTCCGAACACCAACGCGATCCCGATACCTACCGGGAACGCAACAGACATGCCCGCGATGGCAATCGCAGTCGACAAAAGGATATTCGCAGCATTGAATATGATCCCGCCAAGGAATGCGCTGGTAATGTTTCCTGTTTCCGCCTGCGCGAGGTCTTCGAGAAAAGGACGGCCGTTCTCGCCGGAGCTTCCGAGTGTAAAAGCAAAGATCAGCGAGAGCAGCAGGATGCCGATCACATAGTCCCAATAGAACAGCTCATATCTCCACGTTTTGCTGGCAAGCTTCTGAGTGTTCCCCCAGGAGCCCCAGCAAAACATGGTGATAATACAGAAGATAACTGCAAGAGAATAATCTTCGACGATGAACATGGTTTAGGTTAGGTTAGGTTCGTTACGTTCGTTCCGTTCTGGATCTTAGTGATTCCCTTGCTTCGCTCCGACCGTATAGGTCGCTCCTGTCCACGGTTCCATTCCCGGTTTGTAGTCGGGGTTCGGGGGCATCATCCGGGCTCCGACATCTTTCCTCCACTGGTGAAGCAATCCAACCAGCTCTTTCACTTTCGCGGGGTTCTTCTTCGAGATGTCATTCAGCTCGCCGATGTCCTTATCGAGATCGAACAGTTGCACGGTGTTGTTCTCGTAATACTCCAACAATTTATAATTTTTATACCGCACCCCGCCGCCGGGGCTTTGCATGCCGTGGTTGCTGTAATGTGGGAAATGCCAGAATATCGGCCGGTCCGTCATCTTTTCTCCTTTGAGTACCGGGGCGAAGCTTTTTCCGTCGATGTGTTGCTGAGGCATCGCCGGGAATCCGGCCATTTCCAGAATAGAGGGATAAAGGTCAGGATGTATCACCGGCAGATCGATCGTGGCGCCCGGTTTTTTCACGCCCGACCATTTCACGATCAACGGGATCCTGAGACCTCCTTCGTACATCCATCCTTTAGCGCCGCGAAGGGGAAGGTTGGATGTTGAATACTGTTTGTCGAGCTTGGTGGAATCGAGTTTTTTATCCGGCCTTCCAAAATTCGCTCCGGACATGCCGCCGTTGTCGGAAGCAAAGATGATGATCGTGTTGTCTGTTAACCCGAGCTCCTTCAGCTTGTTCACCACGCGGCCCATGCTTTCGTCCATCGACTCAACCATGCCTGCAAACTGTACATTGTCCTGGTGTTGTTTGATCTTCACCGTGCCGCGCGGGAGCTGATTGTATCCTTTATAGGCAGGATCTTTCTGCAACGTCTCTCTTTCGGCAATAGTCAGGGGATCGTTATCGGGGTTGCCTTCGAGGACGAACCTGGGTCCCTTCGGCTTGGGCATCGCTGCCAGCTTCTTCTTGTACTTTTCAACGAGATCTGCCCGTCCTTCGATAGGGTCATGGACCGTGAAATGAGAGAAGTAAAGGAAGAACGGCTTGTCCTTCGTGCTCTCGATATAATTCAGCGCATCATCGGTCAGCTTATCGGTCAGGTACTCCCCTTCCTTTCCGTTGTAGTCCGGAAGGTTGAACGGGGCATCGTATCTCAGCGGCCAGCCCTTGCTCCATCCTTTCGGGATGTGCATGTCGAAACCATACTGTGTGGGATCGTTCGGCGCCTCGCCAAGGTGCCACTTGCCGATAATGGCCGTGTTGTAGCCTTTGTCTTTCAATGCTTTCGCTAGTGTCACTTCGTTGTTGGGCAAATGCTGTGTGACTTCAACGTTCTTCAGCTTTTGGAACACGTAATCGTTCCTTCCCGGCAGCCAATCCGTAAGATTCATCCGCGCCGGGTATTTTCCGGAAAGTATACTTGCCCTGGAAGGCGAGCATACGTGGCAGGCCGCGTAGGCATTTGTAAACCTTGCCCCTTCCTTTGCAAGCTTGTCAAGGTTGGGAGTTTCATAAAAACTGCTTCCGTAACATGCGATGTCACTCCACCCGAGATCGTCGATCAGGAAGATGATCACATTCGGCGGGCGTTTTTTATCGTCCTTCGTTTGGCATTGCGCTGTTGTCGTTAGTATCAGCGTTGCGAGCAAAAGATATACTACTCTTCTCATACTTCGGTGTTGAGTGTTCGATGTTCGGTGTTCTATACGATCGGTTTGTTATGTCTGTTTACTCCATTCGCCGAAAGAGCAAACCCTTTAGAGAGAAACTTCCGTACCTCTTCTTCATTCGGTATTGACGGCTGCGCTCCCATTCTCGTTACACAGATTGCCGACGCGGCGGTGGCGAACTTCACTGCTTCGACCAGCTCTTTGCCGCGGCTAAGGCCGGCGACGATCGCTCCGCAAAACGTATCCCCAGCTGCCGTGGTGTCTACCGCGTCAACTTCGAAGGCCGGAATGTGTTTGGTGAGCGAAGCGCTTTTTACAATACATCCTTTTTTGCCCAGGGTAAGGATGACGGTCTTTGCGCCCATGGAGATCAGCTTGTCGAGAATACCTTCTTCACCGACAGCGGCGATCGACTGACCCGAAACTTTCTCGCCTTCCGTTTCATTCACGACCAGTATCTCCACCTGCTTCAACAGGTCGGCACCGATCTCACGCGCCGGGGCTACATTCAGCAGCACGGGAACTTTGTGCTTTGCCGCAATGCCGATCACTTTCGTGACCGTCTGGAAAGGGATCTCCATCTGCAGCACCACCATAGCCGCTTTCGATATTTCCCCTTCAAGCTCGTCGATGTGCTTCGGGAGCAGCTCATTGTTTGCGCCGGGCGTGACGACAATGCAATTCTCGCCTTCGTCATTTACCAGGATCACCGCGGTGCCTGTCGGCGCGTGATCCACAACGAGTGCATTGGAAACATCCAGTCCCTCGTTCCTGAAATAAGTCAGCGTGTTCTGTCCGTTGGAGTCATTGCCCAGGCAAGTCACAAACTTCACATCGCCCCCCAAACGTTTGGCGGCCACGGCCTGGTTGGCGCCTTTGCCTCCCATCACCTGCAGAAATTGCTTGCCCGTGATGGTCTCGCCGGCACAGGGAAATCGTTCGACGTTGGTGATCAGGTCTGTGTTGGAGCTTCCTATTACCAGTATTTTTTTCGTCAAAGTCATAGAAGTCTTTATAAGCTACTCGATTTTATTCTGTATCCACGTAAGCCTCCAGTTATTCAACTTCGCTCCACCGGCTTCAAAATATGGAACAAAAATCAAATTGCCCGCGCCCGCACCCTTCAATTGATACGCCGGGCGCTGACCATAAGGATTGGTTGTAGCTGTAAACATCTGCTCGGGTTTCATCGAGGGCACTTGTACCGTCCGCTCCCTGTCGCGGCCATCGATCAGACCGTTAGCTGCAAACACCAACGGTCCTCTCGACAGCGCAAACCAATTAACACTGTAAATATCTCCACCACCCTGCGGGATGGGTGCGTCTTCGGTTTTCTGATGAAGCTTGAGCTCCATGGGGAAACTGATCTCGACAACATCCTTCTCTCTCCAGGCCTTTTCCACTTTAAAATATTCGCCCGGCTTCAACGCGGTCGTTTCAACGGGCTTGCTATTGATGCTGATTGAAGCGGTCGATGCCCAATCGGGGATGCGGATGAACAAGGGAAAGGTTTCCTTACCCGACGGCGTCATCGTCAGCTGAATTTTGCCATCGTAAGGGTACTGTGTTTTTTGCACGACGCGAACACTGCCTTTGCCGACAGTAACCCTGGCTTCACCATCCGTGAACACGTTGATCGCAATTCCGTTTTCCTTTTTGGAATACACAAGAGACGTAAGCTCTTCCAAAGCCAACACACCGCTCGAAGGACAACAGTCGTTGAAATGAGCCGCGTGCCAGCTGCCGTTGCTGAATGAGTGATAGCTCCAGTCGATGCCGTTCGCATACCGCGCACCGAGCAGCGCGTTGTACGCAGCCCGCTCGATCTCCTGTGCATACTTTGCATCGCCAGTCAGGTGCAGCATTTGTTTGTTCAGTTGTATCCACGACATGGTGCTGCATGTTTCCACGAACCCATACGGACTCCAGAAATTCTTCCGGTTAAAACATTCCAGGTGTTTTCCGATACCACCCCATGGCCCGCCGGCAATGGTCAGGTGAAAATCCCGGACGTTTGTCCACGCATTCTCTACCGCCTTCAGGTAATCGGTCTTGCCTGTAACTTCATACAGCTTCGCGATGGCCGTCAGGTTCCAAAGTATCTGGTACGCCTTCCCGTCGCCGACATTCTCCATGTCGACGTTATTCAGGCCGGCCGAAATAAACTTGACTCCCTCGGTTTGTTCCGACTTGCGGACGATCCACTCCGCGAAATCGACATAGCGTTTATCATTCGTGGTTTTATATAATTCGACGACAGCATCGAGAATGATGGTGGCAGAGATCCCATGCCGCGTTCCATATTCGGTGATGTCGCCCTTGCCTTCTCCGAATGTTTTCAGGAACAGCTCACCGATCTTCTTTGCTGCTCCCATGTATTTCTCGTTCGGGAAATACTTGTTCACTTCAAGCAAACCCAGCGTCATGTACGTCAGGTTCCAGGTGTCCCACGAGCGGCGGTGTGGTGTAGTCGTGCTCGTGATGCGGATCGTTGGGCCATAGTCGCCCAGGTATCCGTCGGCGGCCTGTTCGCTCACCAGGTAATCAGCAGTCTTCAGCAACGATGCCTGCAGCTCTTTGTTCTTGCTCTGCCGTACGGCCGATGCTGTTGTGTACATCCATTTGCCGGCATGCTCACCATACCAATCCATCTTGTCGTGCTGGTCGCGTACTTCCCTGCTGAAGATCCGGATCAGCTGTCCATCGCTCCATGTGGGCAACTCGGTGAGACGGCCTTTCCTCGCAGCGGCCTGGGCCTCGCCCAGCAATCCGTTTATCGTCACATCCGCCGGGTCGAGGAACTCAGTCTTTTGTGCCCATACTTTTGGTGTGTAAACCAAAAAAATTCCGGCAATCACAAACACAATTCTATTTCGTACCATAAATCTTAATCATAAACCAAACTTCGCACATCGCACGTCGCACCTCTACCATTCAGGATTTTGTCCTAAGCCGTCGTTCAGATCTCTTTCCACCTGCGGGATCGGCCACAGGTAGTTCCTGTTCTGCCAGTAGTTCTGCCACCCGGTCACTTCCACTGTTTTCAACGCACCACCTGCATCAACATACGTCATTCCATACACTTTACCGGGCATCACCGCTTCCGCGATCTTCCACCGGCGTATGTCGAAGTATCGCTGGCCTTCGAAGGCAAGCTCCACGAGGCGTTCCTGGCGAACGATGACCCTCATTTCATCCTGCGATTTTCCCGCTGCGATCACAGGCATCATAACATCCGACCGTTGACGGATCATGTTGATGGCATCATACACCGACTGGTCGATGGAGTTGAGCTCTATCTTCGCTTCAGCATAGATGAGCAGCACCTCCGCATATCGCATTAATATCAGGTTGATACCCGTATTGGTGGGCGTCGTAAGATCCTCTGCATTCACATACTTCTCAAGATTGAAACCGGTAGGCGACACGTTGAAGGTCGAGCCTACTGCATCGCCGGTTGTACTGTTCGGCTTGGGGTTGAATACCTTGCCGTTCGGAAGGAGGTCGCCGGGCACGAACACCGAAAAGCCAAGACGTGGATCGCGGTTCGCATAGGGATTCAAGGGATCGAATCCGCTGCCTGCGTCGTTGATATTCATTCCGTTCTTCATCGGGTATGCGTCGACCATTTGTTTCGTTGGAACATACAAGCTCTTGCTGCTCATACTTTGCTGTGCAAGAATGCTGAAGATATCGTTGCCGAACGAGCTCTTGATGTACTGCACATCGAAAACGATCTCCTTGTTGTTTTCGGCAGCCGTTGTGAACAAGGTCTTGTAAGTCGTGTGCAATCCATAAACATTCAGTGCCATGACCGCAGACGCAGCGTCGGCAGCCTGCTGAAAACGGCCGGCATGCAGCATCGCGCGGGCATTCAGCGACAAGGCAGTTCCTTTCGTTACACGCCCCTTTTCTGTTTGTGTGTTCGGGAGCAGTTCGGCAGCCTGTGTGAATTCGGCAGAAACGAAATCCCAGATCTGTGCGACGGGCATTCTCGTCACCACGCGGCTGTCCGCAAGATTGAGATCTTCCAGGACCAACGGCACGTCTCCGAACAACATCGCCAGGCGCGAGTAGAAATAAGCACGGAGTGTACGTACCTCGCCTTTCAACCGCTGGATCAGCGCCGTGTTGGTCGTCGTTACGTTGTCGACATTCAACAGGAAAATGTTTGCAGCACGAATGCCCGAATACAACGATAAGTAATCATTATAAACCCTGCTGTTCAGCGCATCGAACTGTCCCTGTAAAATGAACGACTCGGGCGATTGGGGAAGGTGTGTATAACCGATGTCGGTCATGCCATCCCAGCTCACATAGTGGCTCGCGTTTTCTATCATGTGGGTATAGACTGCGTTCGCACCGAGTGTAGCATCTTTCTCAGTCTTCCAGAATATCTCTGTCGATATCCTGTCGTTGGGAACAGTCTCAAGAAGGTCCTGGCAGCTTCCAAGTATCAAAGCCGAAAGGAGAATGGTATATCTAAGTGTCTTCATGATTGTCGGTTTTTTAAAATTGGATATTCACTCCAAGTGTATACATCCTTGTCTGCGGATAGTAGTTCTGCCATCCTGAAGATGCCTCCGGATCGAGGTGCCATTCGTTAAGCTTCGAGAAGGTCAGCAGGTTGGTAGCCGAAACATATACGTTTGCCTGCTGGATGAAAGCCTTCTGAAGGAAAGCAGTCGGTATCTGGTAGGCAAGCTGTACATTCTTCACACGCAGGTACGAAGCATCCACCAGCATACGATCGGTAGACGCCTGGTTCCTCAGGTCCTGCTTGGTAGGGCGGGCGAAGCGTGCGTCGGTACGTTCGGGTGTCCAGAAGTTGTCGGTATAAATATCCGGTGTGAATCCTTCGAAGTTGCCCGCTTCGCCGAGTGCTCTCGCGATCCTGATCTTCACATCGGAAACGCCTTGCAGTACTACGTTCAGAGAGAACGCCTTGTAACCCGCGTTGATCGCACCACCGAACGTGTATTTCGGAATCGAATTTCCGAGATACGCCATATCGGTCGGGTTTATCTGGCCGTTGCCGTCGCGGTCCACCATCTTCACATCGCCTGCCCTCGCCGCGCGCATAAAGGTCGGGTCGGCAGCGGCTTCTGCGTCGCTCTGGTACAGACCTGCAGTCTGATATCCCCAGAAGGCGTTGACTGGATAACCTTCACCGATGATGTAACGGGGATCTATGTCGTTTCCATAGATCGTTGCTGCTGCACCAGAGAGGTCAACCACGTTGTTGTTGTTAATGCTCATGTTCAGATTGCCATTCAGCTTGAAGTTGCCGATGGTGTTGCGAGTGCTCAGGAGGAACTCGAGGCCCTTGTTCTCGATGACACCGGCATTTTGCGGACCGGGCAACAAACCATAAACTCCGGGAACGGTCAGTGCGAGCAGGATATCCTTCGTCCTTTTATTGTAGTAATCCACGGTAAGCGCGATGCGGCCGTTGAATAGCTCAGCGTCGATTGCGATATCCGTCTGGGTGGTCGTCTCCCACGTCAGGCTCGGGTCGGCCAGCGATCTCTGCTCATATCCCTGTACGATCGTGTTATTGAAATTGTAGGTAACAGGCGACATCGTTGCATAGAATGCGTACAAGGGTATCGCCTGGTAACCGGTGTTACCCCACGATCCGCGGATCTTCAGATCCGACACAACACTCCTCAAGCCGCTCCAGAAATCCTCTTGCGAAATACGATAGCCCGCAGAGAATGAAGGGAAGAACGCATAACGTTTTGTCTTCGAGAATCGGGACGATCCATCGTAGCGGCCATTGGCTTCAAAGAGATACTTGTCTTTGAACGAATAATTGACGCGAGCGAAATAAGACCGGAGTCCCCATGTAAAGTCGCCGCCGCTATTGCTCCTGGTGGCATCATTCGCGCCCTGACCCAGCGACGACACGTCGTTGTTGTAGAAACCCTGACGGTAAGCCGTGATGGTTGTATTGAAGTGATAGATCTGGGAGTAGCCGGCGAGCACTTTAATGTCATGATTGTCCGCAATTTCGAGATGATAGTTAAGCAGGTTGTTCCAGGTCACCTCGCGATCCAGCGACCTGGTTTCGTTGAGACTGTTAATAAGGTTTGTCTTCTTGACTACCGTTGAGTCTCTCGTTTCCCATGTCTTGATGAAATCTTTTCCCGTGAGGTTATTGGTGCGAATCCCGACCTGAGATGTCAAAGTAAGTCCTTTGACAATCTCCCAGTCACCCTTGAGGCCTCCAAAGATGTAGTCGTTGATCACACGGTTTGTCCCGCCGTTCTCGGCAAGAAGCAAAGGGCTGTTTCCCTGAGTTCCTCCGCCGTAGTCGCCATTCGGATATTGTGGCACTGCCCAGATCGCATTCTGCATAAAGAGGCGGAAGATGTTCGTGATATTATTAGGCTCCAGGCTGTTCTGGTACCTGTAGTTGAGGTCGGCCGAGAACGAGAGCTTGCTGTTTACCTTGAAGTCTGTGTTTAATCTCACATCGGTAAGCTTCGATTCGGTGTTCGCGATAATACCTTGCTGGTTCTGGTTGCGAACACTAAGGTGTGCTTTGAAATTGTCTGAACCCCCGCTGACAGAAACCGTGTTGTTCACCTGCGGTGCCGACTTGAGCATCACGTTGTACCAATCGTAAGGCAGTGGATACTTCAGGGGATTGTCGACGCTTCCGGTGGTGTAATCCTGGATCTGCTGTTCGGTATATTTCGGCGCCGAGCCAACATTTTGCAATGCGGTGTTTTGCAGGCGCAGGTAACTTTCGATATCCATCGGTTCCGGATTGGTCAGCGATTTCTGCACAGAGTAAGAGCCGCTGTAGTTGACTGCTACTCTTCCGGGTTTTCCTCTTTTTGTTGTGATCAGTAAAACTCCGTTGGCAGCCCTCGATCCGTAGATGGCGGCGGAGCTGGCGTCTTTGAGAACAGTGATCGACTCGACGTCGTGGGGGTTAAGGTATTGGTACGGTTGTTCTATACCGTCGACGATCACGAGCGGGCTGTTCTCGCCTACTTGAGAAGTTTGGGCCTGGTCGAGACCGACGGGTACATAAGGACGGTTGACACCGCGTATCAGGATCTGTGCATTGGATGCACCTGGCTGACCACCGCGATCGATGATGGTGACACCGGGCATCCTGCCTTGCAGGGATTGCTGAAGACTGGACACGGGTCGCTGGACGAGCTCTTCGCCTTTGATATCGGCGACAGCGTTGGTGACGCTCACTTTTTCCTGGGTGCCATAACCGACCACGACCACTTCGTCGAGTGAAGTGATGCTGACCTGGAGGGTGACGCTGATCACAGTTTTATCGCCGACGGCTACTTCCTGTGTATCGAAGCCGATCGAGGTGAATATCAGGACCGATTCCGGGCCGGGGACTTCAAGACGGTATTCTCCGTTTGCATCGGTAACGGTTCCGTTGGATGTTCCTTTGATAACCACGTTGACGCCGGGGAGTCCTTCGTTGTCGGGTGCGGAGAGGACTTTACCGGAAACTGTCGCGGTTTGCTGGTAAGCGGATGCGAGCAACGGCCGGCCTTGGGTGCTGCGGGGCAGCAGCTGGCCTGCGAGAATGAGAGATAGCGAGATCAAAAGGGCTATCCGTCGGGGGCTGCGGGGCTTTGGTAGCGGTGATTTCATGATTGAGGGCCTTAAGTTTGACCCGGTCAATATTAAATAACTTTTTATGATTTTGCACAAACGTTTGTTCAAACGTATCCGGTTTTCTCGACCAGAACTTTATAACATACTAATAGTCAGCCTATTATTGATATGTTAATGGCTGATATTTTGATGAACGGCCTCGTAAATGCGAAGAATCGTTTGTTCTAACGCATCTTGCGGGAACAAAAGACCCTCCCGTCATCAACGTGCAACGTTTTGTATATTTGATACCAACGCCCTGACCAGCCTGCACGAAAAACGTTTGTTCATGAAAGCCCTATGCCTGCCCAGAAAGTCAACATAGTCGACATTGCCAAAAAGGCCGGGGTATCGATCAGCACGGTGTCGCGGGTATTGAACGGGAAGGCGGAAGAATTTCGCATCAGCGAAAAATCTCAGCAGAAGGTTCGCGATACCGCCCGCAAGCTCAACTATGTTCCAAACCAGTTCGCGGCCAACCTGAAGTCTGGCAAGAGCAACACCATCGCCCTGTTGATACCATCGCTGAGCAACCCTTTCTTCGCCGACATCGCCAGCGAGATCAACGCCGAAGTCCGTAACCGCGGGTACATTACCATCATCGGCGACAGCGACGAGAACAAGGACATCGAGAACGAAGAGCTGCTGCAGATGCAATCGCGGAACATCGAGGGGCTGGTAATCGCTCCCTGCAACCAGAACTGGAAGGACATCAAAAAGCTCTACGACCAGGGATTGCCGATCGTATGCATCGACCGGTACTTTGAAAACCTGGATATTCCGTACGTGTCGACCGACAATTACGAAGGCGCGGTGATGGCAACGGGGCATTTACTGGAAAATGGTCATACCAACATTGCTTGTATCCAGGGTGTGCCGGAGTCGGTGCCCAATAAGTTGCGGATACAAGGATATAAAGATGCAATGCTTTCCGCGGGGATCAGTGAGCATAAAATACTTGGAGAGGAGTTCACGGTGCAGAATGGGTATAAAGAGATGAAGCTGTTATTACAGCAGCGGGAAAGGCCGACGGCGATATTTGCGTTGAGCAACACGATAGCGATTGGATGCATCAAGGCGTTGCGCGAAGAGAACATTTCGATCCCGGAACAGATATCGCTGATCACGTTCGATGATCACCCGTTCCTCGACTACCTGGCTTCGCCGCTTACGTGTGTGACGCAACCTACAAGGGAGATCTGCAGGATTGCGATAAAGTATTTGTTCTTTATGCTGCAGAATAAGGAAGTGAAACCGAGGCAGGTGTTGTTGAAGCCGGAGTTGAAGTATAGGAAGTCGGTGAAGAGACTTTGATATTTAATGTACGATTTACGATTTACGATGTACGATTTTGGTTGACCTTATTCTTGATCGTAACAAGGGACCCGGAGAAAATTGATGTGAGTTCTCCTGACTCACTAAGGAGCTTTTCCAGCTGCCCATGATTTTTTCCGTCGTCGATAGTCAGAAGGACATCAAGGAAATAGTTTGCTTCATCTGATGCCTCTTCAACTATTTTTAAGCTTGTTAATGAAATCAGCAGTAGATTTTGCCCTACACGCAGCACGATAGTTGGCGCCGACTGAAGTCGCACATCTCACCAATTGGCGCGCCAGCGAATCATAAATCCTGTCTTGCGGCAGGCTCTTTATCAACGCAAGTACCTCAATTGCAAACTTCCTTTTCCTCAATATCAATTCCTGCTTCGTCACATCCTAAATTAAATGGTCACTCAAATCGTACGTCGTACATCGCAAATCGCACATATTATCCGACTTCGGCTCCGCAGTGATTGTGTCTACACTCCACGTTCCCGCGCCGCCTTCTGGTCTCTTAAGGCCTGGATGTGCTTGAAAAATTCCTCCTTGGTGATGTGTTTCCCGTTTCTAAGTTGTTGCCAAAGCTCTTCTCGCTTTTCACCTCGGAATGGATTTGGGACGAACTGTCCGGTTTTTGGATTGAAAATCGCCATAACATGTAATTTTTAGTGATAGATTAATTTGTTGAGTAACAGTATCTGCAAAAGCCATTAATAATCGCCTCGACAGACGGTATGATTGCATCGACTGTGATAATGTCAATCTCCTCGGTGACGCAGAACGCGACTTCCATTGCCTTTGACTTTTTTCGTAAACCCAATAAAATAGTAAACTTCTCTGCCGATGTCTCCCACAAAATCCAGCGTGCCTACCGAGTAACCTTCGATAACTTCTTCCAATTCGCGTGGGCTTCTCACGCTTATGGCATGCAAAGCAAGTAAATCAAGCTCTCTATGGTCATACTTGAAAAACATGATACAAACATGCAAGTCTCCATCAAGAAAAAAATGCTTTTTAAGCCAAAGACTCTCAGATAATCAGGTTTTCCTGATTCCTATAAACCTGCTTTTAATAGTAATTTAGAATTCAACCCTCTGGAAATGAAATCTTTATACGTTGCAATTTGTGTCGACAATCTTCAGCCTCAATTAATGAACGGTCGACAGCCAAAATCGTACATCGTACATCGTAAATCTTCATTCATGTCTGATCGAATTGACCGGATTTGCAATCGCTGCCCGTATTGATTCGATCCCCACCGTGAGATATGTAAGTGCAAGAATAAGTCCTCCCGCTCCCACAAAAACCGACCAATGCATCGGCACTTTGTACGCAAAGTTCTCCAGCCACGAATTCATGGCATAGATCGCGAGGGGTATCGAGATCACGAATGAGATCAACACAAGCCTGACGAAGCGATTGGTTAACAAAAAAAGTATTTGCCGTACGGATGCTCCCATTACTTTGCGGATGCCGATCTCCTTTGTCTTTTGTTCGGCGGTGAACGACGCAAGTCCGAATAACCCGAGGCACGCAATGACGATAGCGAAGAGGGTGAAATAGTCCGACAATTTTCCCATCCGCTGTTCTTGTTCATAAAGTTTGGCGAACTCCTCGTCCATAAACCAGTATTTGAACGGAGCCGAAGGAAATAACTGCCTCCACTTTTTTTCAAGGTTCGTAATGGCTTCCTGGTAATTGTTGCCGGAGAGGCGGATATTCATCGTTTCCGAATTCTTATAACGGCCGATGAGCACCATCGGCGTGATGACATTACGAACGGAGGCATAAGGAAAGTCTTTCACCACCCCAATGACATGACCTTCGATGTGATGGTCCGGGCCGGCGAAATCGATGTTCACCGAAACACTGAGTCCGAGGGCCTGATCCGTTGTGAGATGCATTGCGTTTACTGCGGCTTCATTCAAAATAACGTTTGTGGTATCGGCCGGAGATGAGTGTGAAAAGTTTCTACCTCCGACAAATTCCAGGTCGAACATAGAAGCAAAATTCTCGTCGGCGTGAAAGCCATCCCACATATGCTCGTCCCTGGTGAGAGAAGGGAAAACAAAGGGCAACGTCATAAAACCCATGTTACTGCGCCGGGGCAGGTGGTCACTGAATGAAACATCAGCCACATTTTTATCCTGCAGGAATGCTTCACGCTGATGCTGTTCGCTGTCGTTAAGGCGCACGCTGATGATCTGCTCTCCGTGCGCTGCCAGCTTTCCGGACTGAATGAATTCCAGTTGGTTGTGAACGACGGCGGCGCCGGTGATCAACACGATCGTCACGCTGAATTGAAACACAACGAGCATGCGCCGGAAGCTCTCCGCCCCGCCACCGGTGATCACTTTCCCCTTCAGCACGTCAGCCGGTTTGAAATTTGACAAATAGAATGCCGGGTAGCTTCCGGATAACAGTGCAAGCACTAAAATGACGCCGAAGAGTATCGTAAGAATATTTCCATTCCATAACGAGAATATATCGAATGCCTTCCCGGTGACCTGGTTAAAGAATGGAAGCATGGCGATGGTGAGGCCCAAAGAGATCACGAATGATATTGTTACCAGCACCACCGACTCGCCGATGAATTGCGATATGAGTGACGTCCGCCTTACACCGAGCGTTTTGCGAAGCCCCACTTCCTTCGACCGTCGAACCGACCGCGCCGTAGCGAGGTTCATGTAATTGATGGCAGCGATAATGAGTATCAGCACACCAACCGAGCCGGCAATGTATGCGTACATGGCGTCGCCGGGCGCTTCAAGCTCGATCAGCTTACCGTGCGTGAAATGGATATCGGTAAGCCGGGTAAGTACCGCCCGGGTGGCCTTCACTTCGCCGGGCAAATGATCGTGGAGTATACCGTCAAGTATTTTCACCGCTTTCGCGGGATCGGTTCCGGGCTCGAGCCGAAAGAAAGAATAAGTAAATGCATCGACCCAGCTGTTCACCCGGTCGCCGCCATCTCTCTTCCACATGGGTTGCAAGGCCGCATTGTTGGCCAGGAAGTCCGGATGAAAATGTGCATTGGTTGGATAATCCCTCATCACCCCGGCCACGACAAGCGTAAAATCCATTCCGTTCCGTGAGTAGATAATTTCTTTTCCTATTGGCGCCTCGTTACCGAAATACCTGTCAGCAGTCGACTGGTTAATGATCACATTGTGAGGGTCTTTCAGTATAACAGAAGGCTCGCCGGTTATCATTCTCAAACTGAAAATATCGGCGTAGTTGGCGTCGACCCAGAAGAATTGCGCTTCCTCAAAGATCTTGTCGCCCTGCTCATATTTCACGAATCCAGGGTATCCAAAACGGGAGAACCTCGTGCTCGCTATCGCCTCGGGCATTCGTTCGCGGAGCGCACCAACCCACTCGCCGCCGGCACGAGCATCGGTCTCGTATACACCGTCGCCATACCGGGGATAGGTGTGACTGATACGATAAATGTTTTCTGCATCGGGATGAAAGCTGTCGTACGTGAGCTCGTCAACCACGTAGAGGTAGATCACCACGAAGCTCATCAGGCTCAGGGCAAGGCCTGCGATGTTGATGAACGACGACGACTGATTATGCCTCAGATTTCTGAAGAATATTTTGAAAAAATGAGCGAGCGAATCTGCTAGGGACGCACGGGAATCCGGGCCGGTTCGTCCATGCGCGTTGCCCGAAGCGATAGCCCGCATTACATCCAGCCAGTAATGCATTCGTGCACTGAACAATCCCTTGGTTTCAACTCTTTCATAGAATTGTTCGTCGAGATCGCCTGCCACCTCTTCGAGGAAGGAAACATGACAGAAACGGCGAAGGATGCTTTGAGCAAGCCGTGGGGGTTGGTGTTTCATAGTCCGCATGTTTAATTTCTTTGAAGTATTCCGCCTGACAATTGCGACCACATGTTGCTCCGGAGCTCCTGTGCTTTTTTTAATGCCTTTATTCCGAAAGGAGTAAGTGTGAATATCCTCTTTCTCTTCCCTCCCCTGACGAGTGTCGCTTCTCCAAACCTGGATCTCAGGTACCCTTTCTCTTCCAGCCGGTGCAAGGCGGTGTGAACAGCCCCAATGTTCACAGGGCGTTTTGTCTGTTTTTCGATCTCCTTCCGGATGGCAACACCGTAGGCATCGTCTGCCAGTATTCCCGTTGCGAGAAGAACGATCTCCTCGAATTCACCTAAATACGTACCCTTCATATTATTTATAAATGTATATAATATTATTAAAAAAATGTACGATGTACGGAGTACAATTTCTGGCTGTCGATCGTTCGCCAGGACCAATTCGTACATCGTACATCATCAGAGCAGCTCTACAGGTCTCTTGCCGTATCGCTCCAGAAACTGCCGCGAGAAAT
>WUUC01011129.1_pt1 | contig 32588 bp, 23 predicted proteins | sample 6278441 | NCBI WGS metagenome assembly WUUC01 (sample SAMN13675441, study PRJNA597444) | soil metagenome | isolation source: soil | place: USA: Washington | collected 2017-10
GCCGACGCGTGAAGCCCAATCAGTTGCTCGGGATCTCCCCGCCCCGTCAACGTGAACGCATTGACCGCCGATAGCGCGAGGTGGCTGAACACCTGTTGACGCTGCTGCACCTCGAGGAAACGGGGATAGGAAAAGCCGACGCGCGTGAGCTGTTGCGCGTCATTCGTCGAGCTCAACCTGACCAGTTGGTCCGGCTCGCGATAGGGCAGCGGACGAAGGAAGACCGAGTGAACGACGCTGAAGAGCGCCACGTTCGCGCCGATCCCCAGCCCGAGTCCCAGGATGGCGACGAGCGAGAACCCGGGTGACTTGAGGAGTTGACGGACGGCGTACCGTAGCTCCGAACGCATGGTGACCTCCGCTTAGGACGCGAGCGTCGATTCCGACTCATTGTGCCCCGGATGCCGCAGCTGGGACGAAGTGCGGGACCAACGGCCCTGCGGAACCATCCCACCCGAACGAGATTTTTCCGCCAATCGACCATCGTCCTGGTTCAACGGAGGTCCTTGCGGGAACCGGCGGCGGGTCCGACGTGGTGATTAGCTCAAAGACGGTTGGCACTCTGTGGATAATCAGTTGGGCGCGCGACCTTAAGCATGTGGCACTCGTCCGACTCCTTGAGCGCGTGATGAAGTCGCACATGACATGGTTTGTCATACTTGTGCCGCTCTGTGTCGCCGGTCCTTACCTGTAAGGGGTGCCGCCGAAGGCGCGACGGCATTGGTCGCGTCGAGCGGCGCCGCGGGTGAGCGGCAGACGTTAGCCAGACAACGCGCGTGTGCGGGACCAGAGGACAGGATGTCAGGCCATGTACGCGGTCTCGCGGAGGCGCAATGAAATTTGAATTTCCCAGCGCAGTTCCTGAAATACCCGTCAGCCATATCGACAAGGCTGCGGAGTACTACCAGGCGCAACTCGGTTTCGAATTGGATTGGGGTGGCGAAGAGCTTGGGCTTGCTGGGATCTCGAAGGGGAATTGCCGGATGTTTTTAGCTAGCCCGAACTATCGAAAACAGTACGGCAATGTTGGTCCGGTTCTGACCTGGCTCAACTTAGGCAGCAAAGAAGAAGTCGACGAATTGTACGAACTATGGAGTAGTAGCCGGGCAAAGTTGGTGTCCCGGCCGGAATCAAAACCATGGGGTTTGCACGAGTTCACGGCGGAAGACCCGGACGGCAATTTGTTTCGTGTGTTCTATGACTTTGCGACGCCCGAGGCCGGCTGACATTCCGCCGCGGCGCCATACGACGTTGTCGCACGACGATCGCGAGAAGCTGCCGGCAACGATCCGGGCGGACCAGCCCGCTCCATCAGCCGAACGTGCCCGCTCACTTGACCGAGTACTTCGTGAACGCGCCGCCTGCCTGCGCCAGTGAGTTCGGCCCTTCCGCTGCGTAGACATTGCCCTCCGCGTCGACCGCGACGCCTTCCCCCGCTGTGCCTTGATACACGCGGTCTTCGCGCTCGAATGGCGGGATGAATGCCGTGATGCGGTCCTCGTCGAGGGGACCGATGCGCACGCCGTTTCGCCAGTTCGCGTGGTTCAACGGCCCCGACTCCGAGTCGATCGCGTAGACGGTGTCGTTTTTGATGAAGAAGCCGCTGATGCGTCCGTACATGTAGCGGGATTCCAGGTACTTGCCCGCCTGGTCGAAGATCTCGATCCGGTGGTTGCCGCGATCCGCCACCCAGAGACGGCCCTTCGAATCGAAGGCCACGGCGTGCGGCGTGCGGAACTCCCCGTGACGGACGCCAATCTTCCCCCATGACGTGATGAACTTGCCGTCTGGCGAGAACTTGCTGATGCGGGCCGTCGCGCCGCGCGCGATACCCTCCGCGATCGCCGCGTCGGTGGTCATGCCCTGCGCATCGTGTCCGTCGGCCACATAGATGCTGCCGTCGGGCCCGACGACGATGTCATTGGGCTGGTTGAACTGGCCGTCGGCGTTGCCCGGCTTGCCGGCAATGCCCAGGCTCATCAGCTTCTCGCCCTTCGGACTGAACTTGTGGACCTGGTGCCCCTTGGTGCCCGCTTCGTTGCCGGCGAAATCGGCGATCCAGACGTTGCCCCCCTTGTCCACGTAGATGCCGTGGGGGGTCTGCATGATGCCCTTGCCGAAGTTCGCGAGCACCGCGCCCGTGCGGCGGTCGAACTTGAAGACCGGGTCGACAGGGTTGCTGTCGCACGTCACGGGTGCGCCCGCTCCGAACGTGCCCGCGCCACAGCGCTCATAGGCCCAGATGTGGCCGTCGATGGGATCGATGTCGATACCGGCCGACGAACCCCATTTCCGGCCCTGCGGTAACTGACCCCAGTTGCGGATTACGTTCGGCGCCGGGTTCGGCAGCCCTTCACCGGTGATGGGATTCGTTATCCTTGCAGCGGAAGCTACGGGAGTTGCCGTCTGGATATTTGCTGCCGAGCCCGCGTCAGCACACGCCGACAAAACGAACGCGGCGCTGGCGCCGAGGAGAGGAAGCAGACTGCGTCGCGTGAGCATGGCAACTCCTTGTTGGTTGGTCCGATAGTAGAGCGGAGAAAGGCCGCCGCCGCAAGGGTGCCGCTCACGTCCACCTGATGTTCGTCACTCTGATATCGCGGTTTATCCCAAATCGTCCGCGGCCGTACCAAACGCTCCTACAATGCCCCGTAGCTTCGAGCATGCGATTCATCGCGCTTTTCATTCTGTTTCTGCTCACATTCAGCTACGCGCGGTCCTCATCGCCCGCCGACTGGCCGGGCCTTTGGGGTCCTTCCCGAAACGGGAGTACCACCGATGCCTTAGCCGCTTCTCGCGGACAAACCGAGGTGCTGTGGCGTCGAGCGGTGGACGGCGGCTACTCCGAAATCGCCATTCATGGCGGACGCGCGTTCACGATGGAGCTTCGCGACGGTGCGGATTTCATCGTCGCGCTCGATGCCGTCAGCGGACGCGAGCACTGGAGCGTCCGGGTCGGACCGACGTATCGCGGTCATGGCGGGTCGGACGATGGGCCGATTTCAACGCCGGCGGTTGAGGGCAACGACCTGTTCGCGCTCGGGCCGCACGGGCACCTGGTCGCGGTGGACGTGCCCTCAGGAAAAGAACGGTGGCGGCACGATCTCGTGAACGCGTTCAGCGCGGCGGCTCCGACGTGGGGCTTCGCGGCGTCTCCATTGATCGACGGCCGGCTTGTGATCGTTCCGACAGGTGGAGCGAACAGCAGGGGCCTGCTGGCGTTCGATCGCGCGTCGGGGCGACTGGTCTGGAATGCGGCGGTGGCGAAGGCAACGGCGTATGCCTCCGCGGTAAGCGCGACGATTGCCGGGGTGCGTCAGGTGATCGCCGTGTCCGGCGATCGCGTTTTCGGCGTTCAGCCATCCGACGGCCGGGTGTTATGGTCCGCCCCTGGCCCTGGTGGCGACATAGAGGTCTCGAACAGCGCGATCGCGCTGCCCGGCAATCGATTGTTGCTCAGCAACTGGGAACAGTCGGTGATGCTCGGCATCTCGTATCGAGAGGGCGCCTTCTCCGCACGCGACATCTGGCGATCACCTCGCCTGCGCAATGCCAATGGCCCAACGACGTATCGCAACGGGTTCTTGTACGGATTCGCAGGATCACTGCTGGTCTGCATGAATGCGGACACTCAGGAGGTTCGTTGGCGTGAGCGGACGGGCGCCGGGACGCTTATCACCGTCGGCGACGATCTCGTCATCCTCGGCCAGGACACGGGAGAACTGCAGATCGCCCGGGTGTCGCCCGAAGCGTTTACGCTACGCCACCGCGTGCCACTGCTCGAGGCCGGCACGCGTGCGGTGACCGGACCGTCGTTTGCGAACGGGCAGCTCTACGTCCGCAATCTCAACGAGATCGTCGCGTTTCGTGTGCGCTGACCGCATGGAGTGGCTTCCGGTGCTTGGCGCGTTGGTGATCGAACCTCGAAACGTTCGCGAGGGAGGTCGCGCGTGCTTCAACGAGACCAGGTCCGCACTTCACGGTCCACACTGTCGGCGGAACCGTTGTCGTGTACCCGGACGTGTAGCAGCGCAAGAACCTGCTCGTCTCAGTTCCCGATGCTGATGCGTGTCGCGACGCGCCTCTGATGTCGCAACTCACCCGGGTCATGCCCGAGATTGCGGCTGTCGACAACGATGCGCCCGTTCATGTCGCGCTCTCGCGCGGCGCTCAACAGACGAGAGGTTGCCGACCTCAGTCCGGGCAAATCGGTTGAGCTCGACGGACGGTAAAATGCCGGACCACGTGTGGAGTGCCGCACATACTTCCCGCCCTGCGACAGATTCCGCCAACGTACAGCAGACTTTGCCGACAGAAATTATTGGACTTGTTCACTGAATGCGAGGACGCCACGACACCTCGGCCAATGCGGGAACTCCCTGCGAGACAGCGATTTAAGTGACCGGCGACACAGGAGAACCGTATACGGGCACACGCGCGGCACCACATGAGCGGATCGTTGCTGGCGCGGCACGCCCGTTGCCACCGCGAATCGGTCCCAGCTGAATGGCCTCGCGGTCACAACATCGAAGGAGGATTCCTCATGGCTACATTCGTCCGAAACGGCGTTGGTCTGGTGATGCTGCTGTCTCTCGTCGGCGCGACGCCTGCCTGGGCTCAACAGGCGAGCGCGCGCTCAGTCATGACGGTGCCGGCCGCTGGGACGTTCGCCCGCGGCGGAGAGTTCAAGGGGACCATCAGCATCAATCGGTTCGAGCGGCGCGGGAATGACATTGTGGCGATCGGCTTTGTCTCCGGGGTGCTCAGCCGCGGATCTCGTGCCGTCGGTACCGGAGTAGCCGGAGAAGTATCCTGGGCGGTGCGCACCAGCCTCGGCGGCGTGGCCGTCGCCAGCGGTCGCGACGCGGACCGCGCGACGCTAACCGCGGTCTCGTGGTCGCCGGACCGCGCGCCGGCCTCTCCATTCCTCCGCGTGCAAGCTGCAAGCTGTCCGGTTCTCAATATAGCCTTGGCGCCGGCGAACGTTGATTTGCTGGGACTGCAGGTGGCGCTCAGTGGTGTGGCGCTTGACATCGGCGGCGCGGAGGGAACACCGCTCGGTGACCTGGTTTGCGCCGCGTCCGACTTGATTGGCAATGTCGTAGGGATAGTGAATCTGCTGAACAGTATTCTTGGCCTGGTCACGGGACTGCTCGGAGGTCTCACCGGCGGCCTGGGCGGCGCGATTCCAGTACCGTAGTCTCCACGTCGGCGCGAACGCCTTCGCCCGGAACGTCCACTGGGCGAGGGCGCTGCGACGTCCACGAACCCAGATCGTTACGCTCCCCTTCGACGGCCGTCGGAAGCCTGATCTCGCGGCGAGCTACGGCGTTCGAGGTGGGAACGCCGATCAGAGAACTGTTCAAGTGTCCATCCCGTTGACGCCAGTTGCTGCTCCAGAGTGGACTGGAACTCAATACGCGCATTCTCATCGTCGAACTCGTAGTCCTGGCGGCGGTCACCAGGTCCGAGCACGCGCAAAGCGTGTCGGTCCTCTCGTCGAAGAATGCGCAGCGATTCCGATCCGCGAACAAATAGCCAGATGCCGGCCACAGCCAAAACTATGGGCCATTCGGCGCAGGGTTGAAAGCTCAAGGACGAGCGCTCTCATCGCGTTTCGGTGTTCCCCGAGCATGCTTGCACGGTCAAGGTAAGAGGTTCTCCGGCGTATGTTTCTGGGTAATGGTTCGCCGCCGTGATTCACCGCTCGAGCGCGTGTCCAAGAGACACCCTCGGACATAGGACGACAGGAGCAGCCACTCGCGTCTCCGCCGGCGTGTGGAAACGCGCGCACCGTCTTTGCTTCCCGATCAGGCATGAAAGTGGTGCTCACGCGAAAACTCGCTGACTCCATGGATGGTGTGGACGTCTCCGCGCATGAGGTGGGCGACGCACTCGAGTTGCCGGCACCTCAAGCCGACTTGCTGATTGCAGAAGGTTGGGTGGTGATCGATCGCCGCAGTCAGCCCCCGGTCGCCACCGCGGTCGAGCGCCGACAACTGCGTCGAGCGATCGCCCCCGCTACGTTGGAACAGCACTTAAACAGAGCTTCTTGAGGGCAGCCCGTCCTGCCTCGCTCCGACTGACTCAATGCCGGCGATTACCTTCTGAGACCGTTGCCACATGTCGGGCGAACACCGACCCGTCGTCACCAAGGCCGCGACTGCGCGCACGCCTGTCGTGCCACCCGAAGAGGCCGCAGCCAGGCTCGCGGCGATTGTCGAGTCCTCTGACGATGCCATCGTCAGTAAGGATTTGCGCGGCATCGTCGCGTCGTGGAATCCGGCGGCCGAGCGGATGTTCGGCTACACCGCCGCCGAAGCAGTCGGCCAGTCTATCCGCATCATCATTCCCGAGTCTCGCCAGGCCGAAGAAGACGAAGTACTGCGCCGCATCGCTCGCGGCGAAGCCGTAGACCATTTCGAAACGGTGCGCCGACGGAAGGATGGCGTCGACATCGACGTATCGCTGACCGTCTCGCCCGTACGCGACGCGCGTGGCGTCGTCGTCGGCGCCTCGAAGATTGTGCGCGACATCAGCGAACGCAGGCGCCAGATGCAGCGGGCGGCCTTTCTCGCGGACATGGGCCCGCTCCTGGCAGCGTCGCTGGACTATCACGTGACGCTGGCGAACATAGCGCGTCTCGCAACGACGCCGTTTAGCGGCGCGACCTCGGCGTTCGCGGACTATGCTCTTGTAGATCTGCGCGAGGGGGACGGGACGCTTCGTCGCGTCGCGGCGGCGCATCGAAGACTGGACAAAGCGGCATTGCTCGAGCGCGCGCGACGCTATCCTCCCGATCCGGCCAGCGCTCCGCTCGCCCGTCCCCTGCGCTCGGGTCAGCCACTGCTGATGGTCTCCGTCACCGAACGGGAGATGGAGATCATGAGCCGGGACCCGGAGCACACGCGGATCATGCGCGAGCTCGCGCCCAGTTCACTCGTCACCGTGCCCTTGACCGCGCGAACCGACACGTTTGGCGTGTTTACCTTTGTGAGGTCTCGTCCCAGAGAGCCGTTCGATACGTCCGATCTTGCCTTCGCGGTCGAGATCGGCAACCGGGCGGCGCTTGCCGTTGACAACGCGCGTCTCTATGCAGAGTCGCAGAGCGCCGTCCGCATTCGGGACCAGATATTGGCAATCGTATCTCACGATTTACGGAATTCGCTGGGCGCGATCGCGACGTCGGCGCGGCTGATGCTCGCCGACGAAGGAGACCAGGCGCAGCGAACGCGCCGGCTGGAAACGATCAGCCGCGTGTGCAGTCGAATGAATCGTCTCATTCAGGACCTGCTGGATGCGTCGCGGCTGCAAGCCGGACACATGCTGAGCGTCGCGCCCGTGCCGGAAGAAGTTGCGGCAATCGTCCACGACGCCTGCGAAAGCAGTCGCGCGCAGGCTGAGGCGAAATACATCGAGCTGCAGTGCGACGTTGCGGCCGCGTCGCTGACCGTCCTCGCCGACCGTGATCGAGTACTCCAGGTCCTGTCGAATCTTGTCGGGAATGCGATCAAGTTCACGCCAGACGGTGGAACCATCAGCATACGCGCAACGCGTGCTGGCGAGGTAGTCCGGTTCTCGGTCGCTGACACCGGGCCGGGTATCAGAGCCGACGATCTGCCGCACATTTTCGAGCGGTTCTGGCAGGCGGCGCGAACCGCATATCTCGGCACCGGTCTCGGCCTGCCAATCGCCAAGGGCATTGTCGAAGCACACGGCGGGACGATGTGGGTGGACAGTCACGCCGCGGTCGGCACAACGTTCCACTTCACGGTACCCGTGGCTCGACGCGGCGAGTGACGGCCGCACGTCGGTAATCGATGAGGAGCCCCGCCTGTGCAGCCCATGCTCGATCGGAAGCGATCGCGCGCTCGTTTTGACTTACTGATCCGATCGCATTACGCTGGCGTCGCTTACAAGGACGCATCCGGTCCGCGGAAAGGGTAGAAGCCCACCTGTCCTCAGCAACTCTCGCGCACCTTCTTTCAGCCCGATGTGCGGACAGCGGGCGCTTCGATGAAAGGAGGTCGCTATGCCCAGCGATCCGCACGCCGCGCAACGCTCGCTTCCCGATCGTCCCAATCTCCGACATCTCAAGGACCAGGCCAAGGACCTCGTGAAGGCCGGCTCCGCCACGTCGATCACCGAAGCCCAGTTCACGATCGCCCGGCTCTATGGATTTCCGAGTTGGCCGAAGCTCAAGGCTTACGTCGATTCATTCGACGAGATCGGACAGCTCAAGGACGCTATCGACAGCAACGATCTCGCGCGCGTCAAGAACCTCATGACCCGGAATCCGGAGCTGCATCAGGCTCCCCTTGGCTATCGCAAGAACGGACCGCTGACATGGGCCGCTGAATGCCGCGTTCCGTGGGAGCCGCCCAGTGTCGCGCGGCTAGCCATAGCGACGTGGATGATCCAAAACGGCTCGGACGTGCACCAGGGCGGGGACGGCCCGCTGATGAGAGCGGCCCTCAGGCACGACCGCATTCCGATGATGGAACTTCTCGTCTCGTACGGTGCCGATGTGAATGCCGAGTGGAATGGAGATTTCCCGATCATCTTTGCGCCGTGCGAAGCATTGGATCCGCACGCACTCAAATGGCTTTTGGATCGTGGGGCGAATCCGAACTGCATTGCGCGTGGCGGCACAGCACTGGATTACGTGATCGGGACCTACGCGCGTTCACCGGAGCGACTGAGCGCCTGCATCGCCGTGTTACTCGCCGCAGGCGGTACGACGCGGTACAACGCCGCCGGCGTTGTGGAAGTGCTTCGCGGCCAGCTCGATCGATTGGCGGAGCAACTCGATGGTGATCCGAAGCTGGCCCACCGACGATTCCCTGAACTGGACTGCGGCAGCACGGGGGGCCGCCGACTCATGCTTCAGGGAGCCACGTTGCTGCATGTGGCCGCCGAGTTCGGCAATGCTGAAGCGGCACGGCTGCTGCTCGATCGTGGTGCGGACGTGAACGCGCGCGCCACCCTCGACAACGCCGGCGTCGGTGGACAAACGGCGATTTTCCACGCGGTGACACAGTTCGGCGATGAAGGTCTGCCGATGACGCAATTACTGGTGGAACATGGCGCTGACCTGGGCGTGCGTGTGAAACTTCCCGGTCATTGTGAGCGGCCGGATGAAATTGTCGAGTGCACTCCGCTCGGGTACGCGCTCCGATTTTTAAACGAGCCTCCTCATGCTGGCAAAGGCCGCACCGTGGCGTTCCTGCGAGAGCGAGGCGCGATCGAGTGAGCGCAATGGCGCGCTCCGTCACGCATCCTCCGGCCCAAGGCGGCGGGCGCGCACCGTCCACCAGCCCGAATACGCCCGTGCAGGCGATAGATCCGGGTACCACGGAGTGGACATGACCGACACGTGCGGGCCGCCTTTGAGTAGAAGCTGCGCCTTGAGCCGCATCGCGCGGTGACTCACGATGAACTGATACCAGCGTCTGTGAACGAGCTCCGGGACGAGGACGATCACGTGACGACTCGGGCGGCTCGCGGTGAGCTCGCGCAGCCATTCCAGGAAACGCTCGAAGAACTGCCGATACGGCGAGCGGATCACCACAAGTCGTGGCGGTCTGGAGTTGAGGTGGCGACGGACCGGATCTTCTACTCGCTCCCGCCATCGCGCCTGGAGGTCTTCGGTATCGAGCTCTTCAGCGAGGACCTGGATCACGTACACCTCCGGCGAGATCGTCAGTGCGAATCGAAGCGCCTTCTGGCCGACTTGATCGATCCGTCGCAGCGGGATCACGACTATCGGTGGCGCCAGATTCGACACGTCGAGCGGCCCTTCCGCCCGCGTGACGGATGCGAGTCGCTCGTTGTAGCCCTTCGTCCTTTGGAAGAACAGCACGAACCCCGGAATGACGAGCGCGGTGATCCAGGCTCCCTCGGAGAACTTCGCAACCATCACGATGCCGAGCGCCACCGTGGTGACGAGTGCGCCGACGGCGTTGATGACCATCTTCGGCACGCGATCCGGCTCGTTGCTCGCGCGCCAGTGCGCGACCATTCCAAGCTGAGACATCGTAAAGGCCAGCAACGCCCCCACCGCGAACAGCGGAATGAGGTGATCGGTAATGCCCCCGAAGATGACGAGCAGGAGTCCGGCGAGAACCGACAGCACCAGAATTCCGTTGGTGAAGACCAGGCGGCTGCCGCGTCGGGCGAATTCCGGCGGGAGGTACCGATCCGCAGCGAGCACACGGCACACGCGCGGGAAGTCGGCGAAGCTGGTGTTCGCGGACAGCGCCAGCACCATCAGGACCGCCGTCATCGTGACGTAATAGAACGCGCCGCGTCCCATCACCGCGGCCACCACCTGTGAAACAACGCTCTGATATCCCGCTGCGCCGGGAACGGTCGCCGTGATGCCGTACGCCCGCACCAGCACAGCCAGTCCGCCAAGCAGGAACACCAGGATCGCCACGATCAACGTCAGCGTCCGGCGGGCGAGTCGAACGGTTGGCTTGCGAAACAGCGGCACGCCGTTGCTGACCGCCTCGATCCCCGTCATCGCCGTGCAACCACTCGCGAACGCCTTGAGGAGCAGCCACAGGCCGACGACGGTGGTCGCCTGTTCGTGCGGCGGCGGAAGCAACACAACGGGCGTCGGATTGCCGCCGCTGGCGATCGTCTTGGTGAGGCCGTAGGTGATGACGATGCCCAGGGTCGCGATAAAGGCATACGTGGGCGCCATGAAGATCAGCCCCGCCGACCTGATCCCTCGCAGGTTGATCACCGTCAACAGCAGCAGCACTCCCAGGCACAACACCAGCGTGTACGGGAGAAGGTCCGGAATGGCCGACACGATGGCGCCCACACCCGCCGAGATCGCCACCGCCGCGTTCAAGATGTAATCGACCGCGAGCGCCGCGGCCGCGACGAGGCCCGCACTCGCGCCAAGGTTTTCCTTGGCGACCGTGAACGACCCGCCACCGTCGGGATACGCGGCGACAGTTTGTCGGTACGAGAAATAGACGACCAGGAGAAGCGCAATGATCGCCGCGCTGACCGGCACGATCTGCCGAGACGCTGCGGCTCCGGCGACGAGGAGGATGGTGAGCGCTGCCTCAGGGCCGTAAGAAGCAGAGGCGAGGGCGTCCAGTCCCAGTACGGGAACACCTTGCGCCGGCCCGATCTGCTCCTCTGCTTCAGCGTCAGAGCGCAACGGCTTCCCGAACAGGACGGTTCGCAGATCCATCCGTCGCAGGGAGCAAGGGCTTTGCCGCAGCAGTGTTTTTGCAGGCACGTCGCGCTCCAGCCGTGCTCAACGGAACTCGACGGCCACGGTGTTGCAGTTTCGTACGCGCGAATGGGTTCACCGACGCGCGCGCGTATCGTTCGACGGCCAGAGGCTTCGCCGGAGCCCGAGCATGAACAGCCGGACGCCAACGGCTTCGGCCGAGCCATCGGACTCGGGCTCATCACCGGGGCCGCCGACGATGATCCCTCGGCCATCGGCACCTATGCGACGGCCGGGGCGACACTCGGCCCCGGCTTCCTGTGGACGGCCCCCGTTACGTTCCCGATGATGGTCGCCGTCGTTTATCTCTCGTCCAAGCTCGGTCAAGTAACCGGCAAGGGCCTGTTTGACGTCATCCGCGATCATTACCCCGCGTGGGTGCTGCAGTGCGCGCTCATCGGCGTGATCATCGGCAACACGATTGAAGCCGGTGCGGATATCGGCGGGATGGCCGCGGCGATCGGCGTGCTCGCGCCCGGCGTGCCGTTGCCGTACATCGTGGTCCCGACGACCGCCGCGATTCTCACGCTGCAGGTCTGGGGCTCGTACATTCTGATCCGGAAGATCTTTCGCTGGCTCGCGCTCGTGCTCCTGGCCTACGTCGCTGCCGCGTTCATGTCCGAGCCGGACTGGCCCGCCGTGTGGCGCGGAACGCTGATCCCCACGATTCAGTTCAACCAGGAGTTTCTGTCGTTGCTCGTTGCAGTCATCGGCACCACGTTGTCCGCTTACCTGTATACGTGGCAATCGAACGAGGAGGTGGAGGAGGAGATCGCCATGGGCCGGCGGCGACTGGATCAGCGCCGCGGCGCGACGACCGACGAGTTGCGTCAGTCGCGCCGGGACATTGCCATAGGCATGCTGTTCTCGAACATCATCATGTACTTCATCATTCTCTCCACCGCGTCCACGCTTCACACCGCGGGTCGAACCGACATTGCGACGGCCGCAGACGCCGCCGAAGCACTGAAGCCGCTCGCGGGAGAGGCCGCTGGAATCCTGTTTGCCGTTGGGGTCATTGCCGTCGGGTTCCTCGCTGTGCCGATCATGACGACGGGTGCGGCATACGACGTGTGCCAGGCGTTTGGTTGGAAGCACGGCCTGCACGCGCCGCCCTCGGAGGCGAAAGCGTTCTACCTCTTGATCGCGGGGTTCACGGCCGTCGCCATGTGCATGAACTTCTTCGGATTCAACCCGATGAAGGCGCTGGTATTCGCCGGTATCGTCCAGGGCTTTTCCACACCGCCGCTGATGCTCCTGATCATGCGCATGACGAGCAATCGCGCCATCATGGGGGATGCAGTGAACGGCCGGGCGATCAACGTACTCGGCTGGGTCACAACGGTGGCGATCTTCAGTGCGACCGCCGGTCTCGTCTGCACGTGGTTCCTGTAGGAACAGAACTCCGGTAGAGCGGCGACAAGCAGTAGGCCTCGAGCGTCTTACCGAGCGCGTCCCGGCGTGGCTATGAGTCTTGCAACGTCGGACGGCTCAATAGGCTTCGCCAGATGTACCTGGTACCCTGCTTCCCGCGCCGCGACGGTGTCGCTGGGCGACGCGTAGGCTGTGATGGCGACCGCGGGGATGCGCCCGCCCTCCGATGGCGGACGCCTTCGTAGTTCATCGGCGGCAAGGGCACCAATATGGAATCGTTCCGCACATCGTCGTGACGCGTCGCGCGTTCCGACGGAAGATACACCTCCAACGTCGCCCGTAACGATGACGCCGTGTGCGCGCGGATCGTCCCGCCATGCAGTTCGACGAGCTGCTTGGCAATTGCAAGTCCGAGCCCGAGACCGCCGTGGTGGCGCGTCACGGTGCCGTCAGCCTGCCGGATGGCTCGAACACGGAGGGCAGGAATGGGTCGATACCGGACCCGAATCACGCACTGTCAGCCGGTAGCCGTTGTCGCGCTCGAGCCGAACCGACACCCCGCCGTTGGCAGATGTGAACCGTCACGTCCATCTCCATCAGCTCCTCGACCGTAAGTCGCTTGAGCTCGAAGACAGACGGACTGTTCGTGGTTTGTGCAAGAAGCGGATTCGGACCGAAGACCACTCCGAACAGCGCCACGATCGAAGGACACCGGACACTCGGCACTCAGCTCTTACACCATCGCGTCACGGTGCTGATCAACATCCCGCGCGAGCGCACTAGCAGCGCCTCTCGAAGATCCGCAAGATGGCCGCTCCCCGATCGGTCGCTGATCAACCGACAGGCGGGGAGCGCGCCACATTCATCGCGACGTTTCGGCCGACGCGGGCGGTAAACTCGATTCGTCGAGCACCGATGTCAGCGCAAGCAGGAACGGTTCTACGGAGAGAAACGGAGCAGCAGAGATCTATTAAAAAGTGTCTCCGTTGCTTCGCGGCTCGGTGTGATGCCGTTGCACGGAACACTGATTCGCCCACTCCCTCGGGAGGACCGTCATGACGCATGCTTCAGCACCGCCACAATCCCAGGTGCTCATCAGGTCCGCCGTGCCGACGTTCCTCGTGTCCGACGTGGCGAACACGGCGCGATGGTACGCCGCCAACCTTGGATTCCACGCGACAGGAACGGTCCCGCACCAGGAGCCCTAGGCGTATGCACGCGTGCAGCGCGGACCGGCCGAGATCATGTTGCTCGCGTTGGCTGATTACCAGAAGCCCGATCTGCGGGCCCGCCGCCGGAGCGGATTGTGGGACGCTTACATCCGCGTGGACGGCGTCCACGCGCTGTACGAAGGCTTGGAGAACAAGGCGCTCGTCCAGATGCCGCTCACGGATCAGCCTTACGGCGACTGGGAGTTCGAGGTCCGCGATCCGAACGGTTACGTGATCGTGTTTGGGGGTGCCTACTGAGGCCAGGCAGCTGGCGGTGTGCGGGTGAGCTGTATAACTGTGAAGAAGCGGAAGCAAGCTCGGCGCCGCTTGCAGCTAGAGAGCGTGAGACGGCGGCGTGCGTGACACGCGGCCGTCCGGTCCGCAACGTTACTGCGCCAGCTCCCAGAAGCCGCGGCCGTACGTCGCCGCGCGCATCAACGAAGAATCCTCTGAGAGATAGAGGTCGGAGACCTCCACGAGCGGCATGCCCGCACCGAAGCGCACCCAGCTGGCGCCGCGGTCCGGTGAGCGATAAACGCCCAGGTGCGTGCCGGCATACACCACGCTCCGGTTGGTCGGGTCGATCTTCAGAACGTCAACAGGCACGCCGGCGGGGAAGTCACCGCCGTCGATGGCTGTCCAACTCGCGCCGAAGTTCGTGGACCGCCAGAGGTGGCTCCGAGCGAAATCGGGCGCCACTGAGGCGACGTAAATCACGTTGGCGTCGGTCGGGTCGAACGAGATGTAACTCAGGCTCAGGCCGTTGTTCGGCAGCGGACTCGGCGCCCTCCACGACGCTCCGCCGTTGTTCGAGAGAAACACACGCCCGCCGCTCGCCACGATCCCGAGGATATTCTCGTTCGACGGGGCGACGCCGAAGTTGCGGATGAAGATGTCGGCGGGCAGGCCGCTCCTGCCGAGCGGCGACCAATTGTTGGCGTAATTCCTCGATCGATAGGCGCGCGTATTGACGAACGTAAACACCGTGTTCCCAGTGAGGTCCCCTTCCCACGGCACGATCTTCGTGAAGAACGGCGCGGCGGCCGTGCCGCACTCGGAGATGCCCGCGCAGGCCGACCCGAACGTCAGGCCACCATCGACGCTCTTCTGAATTCGGGTGTTGTACAGGCTGCCCAACACGAGGTCACCGTTGAGCGGGTGAATGTTGCACCCGAAGCCGTCGCCGCCAATTGTCTGGTTGAAGATGCTCGTCGATCCGGAGCGGACGCGCGTACCGTTGTCCTGCAGCCCGCCGATCACCGCCGCCGGGCTCGCCTTCGACGATCCGATGTTGTACACGAGGTGCGTGACAATGCCGACGTTGAGGGCATCGGAAAACGTTCGGCCGCCATCGCGGGATTTGAAGATGCCGCCGTCGTTGCCGAAGTAGAAATTCCCCGCGGCGTCATACGCGGCAGCATGCGTATCCGCATGCACGTACGGAAGGCCGTATTGTCCCAGCCAGTCGGTCGTGATACTCCACGACCCGCCTCCGTCAGTCGTGCGGGCGTTATGCAGCGCGCCGCCAAAATCCACGACGTTGGGATTCGTCGGGTGCACGATCGCCATCTGGTCGTACCAGCCCTGAGTGTTGAACAACTGTGTTGGGTACATCGTCGCGGGAGTCGGGTTCGTGTAGCGGACGTTCTTTGCCGTAGCACGCAGCGCCGTCCACGTGGCGCCGCCGTCAACTGACTTGAAGTAGTCCGCCAGGTTGCCGCCGAAGTTGGAGGCCACCGCATAGACGATGTTGCGATTGGATGGCGCGGCGGCGACGCTGATTCGGCCGACGCCGCTCGGTGCCGACATCCCCGCGGCACGCGTCCATGTCGCGCCATTGTTGTTGCTGGTGAACACCTGACCGTCCGTCGTTCCGCTCGCCGCAAACGGGTCGGCCTCGGCGGCCACGACGAAGCCGCTGTTTCCAGTCCACGCGATCGACCAGCCGTAGGGGACCTGCGTGCGGCCGGTCGGCAGTGACACCTCCCGGAAGGTCGCCCCGGCATTGACCGAGCGGAACAGGCCGCGGTCGGTCGTGGCCAGCACCACCTTGCTGTCGGTGGGGGCCACCATGATCTGGGTTGTGACTTGTGAGTCGCCGAGGAAGACCGGCTTGGACCAGGTATTTCCGGCGTTGACGGACTTCACGAGGCCAATGCCGGTGCCGTCGAACGGATCGCCGAGACCGAGATACAGCACGTTCAAATCGTTCGGATCCGCCGCGAGCCAACCGGTTGAAAGGCTGCCCAGGCTTTCGGTGATCGGCCGCCACGATGCGCCGCCATCGGTCGTGTGCCAGACGCCCCCGTTCGAGAACGCCACGTACAAAATGTCGGGGTCGCTTGGATGCGTCACGAAGTTGCGGACGCGGCCGGTGTCCGTCACGTTGAGCGTGAAAAAGTTGTAAAGAAAATCCGCCTTCGTCGGTCCAAGGCTTACCCACGTCGATCCTGTCGCTGCAACGGTCGCTTCCGGGTCCACGGTCGCAGCCGCATCAGGATTGGACGGAATCAGCCGGCCCCACTTGGCGCGCTCGCGCGCGGCGGCTTCCAGCATGAATCGCCGATATTCCGCGGACCACGGGCCGCCCTCTTTGCCTCGCTTCCCAGCGATCGTGGTGTCATAGGCTTCGTTGTACCACTCGGCGCGAGCGCGGGCGCGCCGCGTCGCATTGTCCGACTCCTGTGATGCGATGGGGACGGCGCCCGCGATTGCGAACGCAAGCCCAAGCGCCGCCCGCGCGATATGGTTTCGGTATGTCACGTGCCCTCCGTCGGCGACTGCGCCTCCCGGGCGTCACGGACCAAGGTGGCGGATTACGCTAGATTGCGGATTGTGGGCAGAGTCTAGTCGTGCCGCGTCGCCGACACAAGCGGTACGCAATACTCAGGGCTGGCGTTTTCGACCGTCGCGCCCGGGCGCACTCCGAGGGAACAGCATGCGCAGCGTAGATCTCCGCGTCACCGGTGGCGAGTGTTTGCGGAAGCGTGCACGATGATCCCCGGCGTCGCGCACCGGCGGCAGTTCAAGAACCTCTCCGAACAGGAGATCCTCGCCCTTGCCATTTCCTCCGAGGAGGACGATGCGAGGATCTACCGGTGGTATGCGCAGCGGCTGCGCGTGGACTACCCGAGCTCCGCTCACGTCTTCGAAGAAATGGCGCGCGAGGAAGACGGTCATCGCGCTGGACTCATCGAGGAGCACCGCCGGCGTTTCGGCGAGGTGATTCCGTTGGTTCGCCGCGAGCACGTGGCGGGCTTCTATCACCGGCGACCCGTGTGGCTGGTCGAGAACCTCGGTCTCGAGCGGATCCGTGACGAAGCCGCACGCATGGAGGTCGAGACGCGCGACTTTTATCAGCGCGCCGCGCAGCGGACCGGCGACGCAGGCACACGCCAGTTGCTGGACCAGTTGGCGGCCTCGGAATCTGGCCACCACGCGACATGGCAGCATCTTCTCCGCGAGCACCTCCCGTCCACCGCGCGCGCCGCGGAGGATGCGGAGGCGCATCGGCAGTTCGTGCTCACGTGGGTGCAGCCAGGGCTCGCCGGGCTGATGGACGGTTCGGTCTCAACGCTCGCGCCCATCTTCGCGGCGGCGTTCGCGACCGGGGACACGTGGCAGACCTTCCTCGTGGGCCTCGCGGCCTCGGTCGGCGCCGGAATCTCGATGGGGTTCACGGAGGCCGCCTCGGATGATGGAACGATCTCCGGTCGTGGATCGCCCGCGAAGCGAGGAGTCGCGTCGGGCGTGATGACCGCCCTCGGCGGGCTGGGGCACGCTCTTCCGTACCTGATCCCGGATTTCTGGACGGCCACGATGACCGCGATGGTCGTGGTCTTCGTCGAGTTGTGGGCTATCGCCTGGGTGCAGAACCGCTACATGGACACGCCGTTCTGGCGCGCCGCCCTCCAGGTGGTGCTCGGAGGGTCTCTCGTGTTCGCGTCCGGCATCTTGATCGGCAGCGCCTGACCAGGGGACATATCGATGGACGGCGATCAATCAGCTGAAGGTATCGTGACCGTGCGCGGCGCGGCCGACGGGTTTGTCCAGGAAATCATCGCGGGCGCCCATCGCCTGCACAGCGACGAACCCGTGTCAGCGGGAGGAACGGACAGGGGCCCGACCCCATACGACCTGTTGCTCGCCGCACTGGGGACTTGCACGTCGATGACCCTTGCGATGTATGCGCGACGCAAGCAGTGGCCGCTGGAGCGAGTCACCGTTCGCCTTCGACACTCGCGCGTCCACGCGCAGGATTGCGCGGCGTGCGACACGCGCGACGCGAAGCTCACGGTGATCGATCGGGAAATTGCGCTGGACGGGTCGCTGGACCAGGAGCAACGCGCCAGGCTGCTGGAGATCGCCAACCGGTGCCCGGTTCACCTGACGCTCACATCCACGATAGACATCCGTACCAGACTGCAATGAGGCCGGCACGCGTCGCTCATCGCGCCGCGGCTGCCGACGAGCGGGGCAGGAGGCCGAGTTGACGCAAGAGCCGTCTGCCGGCTAACCGCCACGGCATGATGAGCGACTCGACGAAGACGGCGCCCGTTACTTTCGATGCACCTGCGCGGCGCTCGACGAAGATGATCGGCACTTCGACGATCGTGCAACCGGCCGAGTCCGCCTCGAACAACATCTCAACCTGGAACGAATAGCCGTCCGACGCCAGGCGCGCCAGCGGAAGTCGCGTGAGCGCCTCGCGCCGCCAGCACCGATATCCGGCGGTGCAGTCTCGCGGCCTGAGTCGCGTGATGGCACGGACGTAACGGTTGGCGAGAACACTGAGCAATATCCGCCGCATTGGCCAGTTGACCACGCTGACGCCGTGCAGATAGCGCGACCCGAGTACGAGGTCGGCATTAGCGGCTGCAGACATCAACGAAGGCAAATAGGCGGGGTCGTGCGACCAATCGGCATCCATCTGGATGACCAGCGGTGCGCCCGTGAGCAGCGCTCGCTGCATACCCTCGATATGGGATCGGCCGAATCCTCTCGGCCCCGCGCGATGTACGACCTCCACTCGTCCCGGGTACCGTCCCGCGAGCCTCTCCGCGATCTCGCCGGTCCCGTCTGGTGATCGGTCGTCGAGAATGAGCACGCCGAGGCCGTGCTGGCGGAGCACGTGCGTGACCAACGATTCGAGGTTCTCGCGCTCGTTGTACGTGGGGAGCAAAACGATGGCGCGGAGTCCAGGTTCCATAGCGCCCTCAAAATGAAAATCGCGGCGTGAGGCGAAGCAGAAAACGTGCCTGTGCCTGCGACTGTTCTTGCACGCGCACTCCGGCGGCGGTTGGGCGGCCACGCCGAGAGAGGCAATTTCCTCACTCCTGGCTTTCGCATACCAGAAAGTGGGACGCGATGAACACGATTACCTGGACACCGCGAGCTCGAGTGTTTGCGCCCACGAAGGCCGAGGTAGGGCTCGGCGCGCTTGCATGCGCGACGGCCGTACTCCATCTGGCGGTTGCCGTCGCCACCCACAACCTGGCGGCCGCGCCTTCACTCGTCACGTCCGGGATCGAATATTACGCGGCCATGTTTGCCCTGCTGGCCGCATACGTTTCTGTCGTCATGCAGGTCGGCGCCTCTGAGTCGCGCAGGACGTGGTACGCGCTGATTGGCGTTCCACTCGCGATCCAGGTTGGCTGGCTGGTTTCGTTACCGGTTCTCGCCATCGACGCGTACAGCTACCTCGTCGATGTGGCCCACGCGCATGCGGGGCTCAATCCCTACGAACATGCGGTGAGTGAGGCGGCCACCACACCGCTCGGCTGGCAGCTCCAGGCATATGGATGGCGCCCGGTCCATGGCGTCTCTCCTTATGGGCCGGTGTGGATGCACGTTGCGCGGACAATCGGGCCCGTCGCGGGTGATATCGAGGTGGGTGTCCGCGTCATCAAGCTGGTTGCGCTGGCCGCGACCGCTCTCGGCGCGTATGTAATCGCGATGACAGCCGGGCATGGCAATCGTGTACGCGCGTTCACCATGTTCTGGTGGAATCCGGCGTTCATCATCGAAGGCGCGGGCGAAGGCCATAACGACGCCTTGATGATCATGGCAGTCCTGTTGTCGCTGGCCGCGCTGCGCGCGCGTCGCCCAGTCGCGGCGGCCGCCGCGCTGACGGTTGCCGTCCTCACCAAATGGGTCCCGGCGATCTTTGCGCCCATTTATCTCGCCTACGTGTGGCGCAGCGGCCTGCTTACCACACGCGCCGTGCTCGTCGGAGGGGCCGTGATTGGGGCCATTACGCTGACCGCGGCATGGCCGTTCTGGTCCGATGGCGCGATGCTGAACGGTATCCGGCGCATCGGGTCACCCCGGTTCGTCGCATCGACGACCGGCGCCTTACGTACGCTGCTGCCCGGCTCGGTGCTGCGGGACCTGTTTCTTCGCGCCGGAGCTGTCCTCGTCACCGTCGCCGCCGTCGCGCGTGGCGCGTACGTGACTCGCACCTTTGACGACCTGGTGCGGGCGTGTGCCATGGCGGCAGTGATCTACGTGCTCGTTTCCTCACCGCTCTATTGGCCTTGGTACGTTCTGCTGCCGATCGCCCTCCTGGCGCTGGCCGGAGATTTTGCGCTCATCTGCGTGTTGACCGTTACGTCACGAGTGGTGGCGCCGTTGAATGTGATGCGCCTTCGCGATGCCTTCGACCGCCCCGTCGAGGTCTGGTTCGTGACGGTGATCGGATTGTGGCTTCCGCTGGCGTACATCATCTGGCGCGCGCTGAAACGTCAACCCGCATAAATCCAGGTCCCCGCTTCGACGGTCCTCCGCTTCGCAATTTGCCGCATTGGAAATGGCTCAGCTCTTGATCAAGGTGAATGCCGTGCCGATCGAGAGAGCGCCGCGAATCGCGAAAAGAGCCGATTTCGGCATTCGCCTGCTCAACGATGGCAATTGGTTTCTGCCGAATGAGGTGACGCGCACGCCTTTCCTGGGGCGATCAGCGGGGTAAATGGGTCATGGATAACGAACGAGTGCTCGCCGGTATCGCGGTCGTCTTCGGGTTCGCCTTGGGATCCATCGCGGAGGCGCAGAGTCCGATACGGATGGTGCCGGTCGCAGAAGCGTCGGCGGTGACGGACCAAACGCATGTCCTGCTCGGGGCGAATGAGGTTGTGGACGGCTCGTTTCTCGTACGTCACTCGCATCAAGCGAACGGCGGCGTGTTCGGCGACAACGCGGCGGTGGCCGACTTCTGGTACGACGGCACGCACCGCCGCATCGTGACGCGGTCGCTGCAGCTCGGCGATGTGGACGATCCCGCCGATGTGCGCCTTGGGCGCGCAGCCGGGACGTTCCCCGACCGGCTCGATTTTCGTGCCGTGCACCAGCCGGGCACCATCGTCGGGCACGTCGGGTTCGTGGGATGGGGTCCGAACGGGTTCGGTGCCTACCAGACCGCAGTGCAAGGCGCGCAGCTCGATCGGACGCGCGGCCTGTTGTTCCTGAGCGCCGCCCCGGGCCGTCCGGGCACCTCCCGCGGAGGATCGCCGTACGAGGAGAATGAGCTGGTGCAACACGTCGCGTTGCTGCCGGACGGAACGTTGATCATCGGCTACAACACCGACCCCAGACAGACGCCGGAGTTCTCGCTCATCGTGCGCGGCAATCTCCGGGTGGAGGGCACGGTGTTGGCGGACAAGTGCGTGACGGTGCCCTGATGGGGGTGGCCCGTACACGCGTGTGATCGGCGGAGGCGAACAGCGGGCGGTGAAATCACCGCCCGGTCCGTCTACACGTCAGATGTTGTCCGTTTCAACAGTCGAGCTCGACACCTGCGATTCGACGGAAATAACGCGCCTCCTCGTCGAGTGGAGTGACGGCAACCGCGAGGCGCTCGATCGCTTGATGCCGCTCGTGTATGACGAGCTGTGGTCCCTCGCGGCGAGCTATCTGCGCCGCGAGCGGCTGGATCACACCCTCCAACCCACCGCGTTGATTCACGAAGCCTTCTTCAAGCTGCTCGATCAGCGGCGCGTTCAATGGCAGAGCCGCTCCCATTTCTTCGGCATTGCCGCCCGCCTCATGCGACGGATTCTCGTGGATCATGCGCGCACCCGCAGCGCGGCGAAGCGGCCACCGATGGCGTCCCGCCTGTCGATCGATGACGTGGACGTCGTGTCGGAGACAGCTGACGTGGACGTCCTCGCGCTGGATCAAGCGCTCGTTCGGCTCGCCTCGATCGATCCGCAGCAGGAACGGATCGTCGAGATGCGTTTCTTCGCGGGCTTGACGGTGGAAGAAACGGCGGCGGCACTGACGATTTCACCCGACACCGTGAAGCGCGAATGGACCATGGCGAAAGCCTGGCTCTATCGCGCGCTGTGCGGCCCGGCGGAGTAAACGCGTCGCTTCACCCACGCCGATGACTCCCGACCGATGGCCGCACGCCAAGGCGCTGTTTTTCGACGCGCTCGATCACGCGCCTGACACGCGACGTGCATGGCTGGCAGGCGTGTGCGCCCACGACGTGAGACTGCAGGAAGAAGTCGAATCGCTGTTCGACGCGCACGACGCTGCCGGACGCTTCATAGAAACGCCTCCCGCACAGCCGCGCGGGCCGACGTATGGCGACACAGGTGCGGCCGAGCGATTGATCGGGCGGCGGCTTGGCGCCTATCGGATCGATCGAGTCATCGGCCAGGGCGGCATGGGAATCGTTTACGGCGGGCTCCGCGACGACGGCCATTATCGGCAGGAGGTGGCCGTCAAGGTTGCGATGAGCGCCTTCTCGGAACTCGCACGGCAGCGGTTTCAGCAGGAACGGGAGATCCTCGCCAGCCTCGATCACCCGTACATCGCGCGGTTGCTCGACGCGGGCACGAGCGAGGAGGGGCTGCCGTACTTCGTGATGGAGCTTGTTCATGGCTCGCCGATCGACACCTACTGTGTCGAACGATCTCTCGACCTGGACGGGCGGCTTCGCCTCTTCGGCCGCGTGTGCGAGGCGGTGCAGCACGCGCATCAGCACCTGGTCGTTCATCGTGACCTGAAGCCGACCAATGTCCTCGTCACGCCCGAGGGGGTGCCCAAACTCCTTGATTTCGGCATCGCAAAGCTGCTCGATCACGGTGCACGTGACGGCGTCACGTTGCCGCTCATGACGCCGGAGTACGCCAGCCCCGAGCAGATCCGCGGCGAAGCGATATCAACCACCACCGACGTGTACACGCTAGGCGTTTTGCTCTACCGCATCCTCACCGGGCGAGCGCCGTACGAGCCCCTTCACGATGGGCCTCACGATCTCGCGCGCGCCATTTGCGACGACGACCCGTCACCGCCGAGCACGACGAGCCGACACGCCTTTCGGCATCGCCTCGCCGGGGACGTAGACGCGATCGTGCTGAAAGCGCTCGGCAAGGATCCGGCGCGCCGATATGCGTCCGTCGAGCAGCTGTCGGAGGATATCGGGCGGCATCTGTCAGGGTTGCCCGTCGTCGCCCGCCGTGACACGGTTGCCTATCGGGCCGGCAAGTTCCTGCGGCGTCATCGAGCGGCATCGATCGGCGCCGCACTCGTCGCGACGACCCTCGTTGCCGGCGTAATCTCGACGAGCGCGCAGGCCCGCGTGGCCCGGGCCCAACGCGCCCGGGCAGAACGACAATTCACCGACGTCCGTAAGCTGGCGAACGCAATCCTGTTCGACATTCACGACGCCATCCGCGATCTGCCCGGCTCGACCGGCGCGCGTGAACTGGTGCTAACGCGCGCGCTCGAATATCTGGATAGCCTGGCACGCGACTCCGGCGACAACTCCGCGCTTCGGTACGAGTTGGCCCGCGCGTACGCGAAAGTCGGCAGCATTCAGGGCAGCCCAACCGACGCGAACATCGGCGACACGAGTGCGGCGCTCGCGAGCTATCAAAAGGCACTGGCGATCCTTCACGATCCGCAAACAGCGCAGCACGCCGATTACACGCAGGAAGCAGCCGCCGTTCACCTCGCCGTGGCGAGGCTCTCGATTGCACGGGGCGACAATGCCGCGGCGCGTGCACATTTCCGCGACGGCGTACGCATGCTCGAGGAACTCACGCGACGGCAGCCGGCCGACTCCGCCACGAGGGATGAGCTGGCGAGCGGCTACAAGGGCATGGGCGATCTCGCCTGTGGGTCTGGAGATTTACAGGAAGGCTTGCGCCATTATCACCGGACGCTCGAGATCGCGAAGGCGATGCTCGCCGCCGATGCGGCTGACGAGCATGGGGAGCGATTGCTGGTCACGGCGTACGACGCGATCGCGACGACGCTCGGCAACCCGAATTTCACGAACCTTGGTGACACCACCGGTGCGCTCGAGTACCAGCAGCGGTTGGTCGAGTTCATCACGAACCGGCTTCGACGAGAACCGAAGGGCGCTTCATGGCGCGGAACCCTCGCGTACTCACTGAACGGGCTCGGTGAGGTGCTGACGACGCGCGGCGTCTGGAACGAGGCACTCGTCCACTACACCGAGGCGCTGACATTGTGGCAGCACCTTGCCGAGATCGACCCGCGAGACGTCCGTCTCATGTCGCACCTGGCATATACGCGATCGAACATCGGCGAGGCGCTCGCACACACCGGCCGACTCGATGAATCGTTCAATCATCACCGCCGCGCCATCGCCCGGCTGGCAACGCTGTCGTCGAAGGATCCGGGGAATACCGTTCCCCGTACATGGCTGGCGCGCGCGTACCGCAAGTATGCCGATGCGCTCGTGCAGGGCGGACGCACGACCGAGGCGGTTCGCGCGTACACCCGGGCGCTGGCCATCGACGAGCCCCTCGCGCGCGCGGACCCGGCCGACATGGACATACGTTTGGCGCTTGCTGCCGATTATTCGGCGCTCGGCGCGGCGCTGCGCCTTGGTGCACCGGCGCACGCACGCGCATCGAACGCTGCGGCTGAACGGCATCGCGACGCGTGCACGAGACTTCGCCAGAGCCGCGACGTGTATCTCGAGATGCGCGGCCACAAGCTGTCAACACCTCCGCTCGAACGGCTGTTGACGAACGTGCTCGAAGATCTGCGTCGGTGCGAGGCGCCGCCGGCGCCGCCCGCCTCTAATTCCCTCGATCGCCCGCGTTCGTAGCGGACTCCTTTCGTGGTTCTCAGAAGTTTCTGGTGTCAATGCGGCGTCGCGCCCAAAGCAGGTGTGTCTTACGCGTGATCGAGTGAGACGGACCTGTGGAGGGTTGCCTCTCGCTCTCATCGCACAGCACGGCGAATGGGGGGACGCGACATCAACGTGCGCAGCAGACGAAGGAAACAATCATGACGATGACGCAGCGAATCGTAAGGTGTATGGGCATTCTGACCGTGGCTGTGGTCTGGTCGGGAGCCGTCCCGGCGGCAAGCGCGGCCAATCTGTTTGCCAGGGTGAGTCAGGCGGGTACGTTGCTCGCAGGCAGCGGAGTGTCGAAAGTGTCCTGGCTCGGGCCGGGCCAGTACGAAGTGACGTTCACATCGGATGTCAGCCAGTGCGCCTACGTGGCGACCACGGCAAATGCCTACAGCCAGGCGCTGCAGGCCTACACCGCGGGCGGTCATCTCAGCTCGCTAGGTGTGTACGTGGAGACGAAGAACCAGGGCGGCGGGTTGACGAACGGTCCGTTCCACCTGGTCGTAAACTGTGGCGCGCCGAAGTTGAAATACGCGGTTGTCGGCTACTCCTCCGATCTCGTGCGCGCGACCCTGGGGGCAACGCTGACGGAACTGGGGCCGGGCCGCTACAAGGTGACGTTCCTCGAGTCAGTCAGCGCCTGCGCGTACCTCGCCAGCGTCGGCGATCCGGCCAACGGCCTCGTGTATGCGCCATCGGGCGTCTACACCGGCTCGGGGCCGAATTCGAAGACGGTCTACATTGAGACCAAGAATCCCGGAGGTGGCTTGCAGGGCGGGATTCCGTTCCACCTGTCCGTGATTTGTTCGACGGCGCCGTCAACGCGTATTGCCGTCGTAAACAGCTCGGGCCTGCCCAGCCGCGGTTCTGCGCTTACGAGCTCGTACACTGCCACGCGCGGTGCCTACGTCATGGCGACCAACGCCAACATCAACGCGAGCTGTGCCACGATTGCGACCCGTGGGTCGGTGGGCACGTCCGTGCCGTTCGCGCCCGCCACTCTCGAGATCATCGCGGGTCCCGCCCCGAACACGATCGGTCTCGAGGTCCGCGACCTGCTGTTCTTCGGCGGCGCGCGCAACAACGCCGCATTTCACGCGGCAACCGTCTGCCGGTAGCGCTTGCAAGGAGGGCGGCCTGCGACGCGCAGGTCGCTCCCGACGCGCGACGTGTCGGAAGCCAACTTATCCCCCGCTGGGCTCGTCTAACGCGCGGTGGGTACCTTCATCCGCAACTTACGCTACGCGCTGCGACAGTTCTGGAAGGCACGCGTGTTTACCGCGACAGCCGTCCTCACGCTCGCGCTCGGCATCGGCGGGACGACCGCCATCTTCACGCTCATCCACGCAGTCATGCTGCGCTCGTTACCGGTGGGCGACCCGGCCCGCCTCTACCGTATTGGCGATGGCGACTCCTGCTGCGTGCAGGGCGGGCCGCAGGATCGCTGGGGCATGTTCTCGTACCCGCTCTTCGAACGATTGCAGGCGGCAACGCCGGAATTCGAGGAGGTCACGGCGTTTCAGGCCGGCGGCGCTCGGATGAGCGTGCGGCGGCAGAACGTGGACACTGCGCCACGCCCGCTTCGCTCCGAATACGTGACGGGGAATTACTTCTCGACTCTCGGGGTCAACGCGTTCACCGGCCGCGTGTTCACGAAGAGTGACGACAGGCCCGCCGCGCCGCCCGCGGTGGTTCTCAGCTACCACGTCTGGCAAGGCACCTACGGCGGCGACCCGAAGATCGTCGGCACGACGCTGTTCGTGGAGGGACATGCGTTCACCGTCGTCGGTATCGCCCCACCGGGGTTTTTTGGTGAAACCCTCAGGGCAGATCCGCCAGACCTGTGGATTCCCCTCCAGCACGAACCGTTGATCAATGGGGACACGTCGATCCTGCGGCAGCCGGTGTCCGCGTGGCTGCGCGTGATCGGCCGGGTCCGCCCGGGAGCGACAACCGATGGGATGAGCGCGCGGCTCACCGGCATCCTGCATCAATGGATGCAGCATGAGTCCGGCTACCCGGCGAACTGGATGCCCGACGTGATCCGCACCCTGCCACAGCAGGTGATTGCCGTCGTCCCCGCTGGCGCGGGCGTCGGCATCATGAAGGAGCAATACGGCCGCAGCCTGCAGATTCTGCTTGGCGTGTGCGCGCTCGTGCTGCTCATTGCCTGTGCGAACGTCGCAAACCTGCTGCTGGCGCGCGCGGTGGCGCGCCGCGGTCAGACGGCGATCCGTCTCGCGATGGGTGCGTCGCGTCGGCAGATTGTGACCGAGGCGCTCGTCGAAAGCATCCTGCTCGCGATCGCGGGCGCCATCGTGGGCCTCGTCGTTGCGGTCGGCACCGCCCGCCTGCTGCTCGCGCTCGCCTTTTCTGGCGCGGCGATCCTGCCAATCGACACGAGCCCGTCCGCCATGGTCCTGGCATTCGCGACAAGTCTCGCGCTGCTTACCGGCATCGTGTTCGGCGCCGCGCCCGCGTGGTTCGCGACGCGCACCGATCCGATCGATGCACTCCGCGGTGCTGGTCGCACGATTGGCGATCGCTCGTCGTTCGCGCGCCAGGCCTTGCTCGTGGTGCAGGCCACGCTGTCGGTCGTGCTGGTCGCCGGATCGACCATGCTCGCTCGCAGCCTTGGCAACCTCGAAGGCCAGGACTTCGGCTTTGACATCGAGGACCGCGTGCTTGTCGCGTTGAACCGGCCGCCGGCGACGTACACAGCGGAGAAACTCGCGGCGCTCTATCGCGACGTCGAAGAGCGGCTCAAGCGCCTACCCGGGATACGGGGCGCAGGTCTCGCGCTCTATAACCCGCTCACCGACAACTGGGGCGAGCTCGTGCTCGTCGCCGGCCACCCCCCGCCCGCGCCTGGTGAACAAGCGGGCGCGTCATGGGATCGGGTGAGCGCGAACTACTTGCAGGACCTGGGCGTCGGGCTCGTTCGCGGACGGTACTTCAACGACGCGGACAACGAAACGTCGCAGAACGTGGCGGTCGTGAATGAAGCCTTCGTCAGGCGCTTCTTCAAGGCACACGAGGATCCGATCGATCAGCACTTCGGTGTCAACCTGCCGGAGCACGCCAACGCGTATCGTATTGTCGGCATCGTGCGCGACGCGAAATTCGCCGGGTTTGCGCTCCACCGCCCGGCGCGACCCATGTTCTTCGTCCCGCTCGCGCAAACCGTGAAATACAAGCACGACTTGATGCAGCGGATCGAATTTCAGTCGCATTTTGTTCGCGGGCTGCTCCTCGTTACCGACACTCCGGCCGGCACGCTGGAGCCGCAGGTGAAACGCACGCTGGCCGAAGCCGATCCAAACCTGACGGTCACGAGCGTGCGCTCCCTGCAGGAGCAGGTGGAGCGCTCCTTCGATCAGGAACGCGCCGTCGCGAGCCTGGCCGGATTGTTCGGCGTGGTCGCGCTGGTGCTCGCCGCGATCGGGCTGTACGGCGTGACGGCCTATTCCGTCGCTCGGCGTACCAACGAGATCGGGATCCGCATGGCGCTTGGCGCCGATCGCGGGAAGGTGCTGGGCCTGGTGCTGCGTGGCGCGTTCCGCCGCGTTGTGGCCGGCCTGGTGCTCGGGGTGCCGCTCGCTGTGGGCGCCGGATACTGGCTGTCCGCCCAGCTGTACGGCGTGTCTTTCTGGGACCCGGCTGCGCTTGGTGTCGCTGCGGCATCACTCGCATCCGCCGCCTTCATCGCGTCCATCGTCCCTGCGCTGCGCGCGGCTGCGATCGCGCCGATGAATGCGTTGCGTACCGAATAGGCGCACAGCCCGGATCGGGTACTCTGATCGCGGGCGCATGCCTCAACTGCCGCTGTTCGACTCGAGCGAGACGGTGCTGGCGGACGACGACCGGGGACGAATTGCCTACGCGCCAGGGTTCGTCGATGCCGCCACCGCACAACGCTGGTTCGCGGAATTGCGAAGCGCGGTCACATGGCGAACCGAGCGGCGGACGATGTACGACCGCGAAGTCGATGTGCCGCGGCTGATGAGCCATTTCCGGCTGGATCCAGCACCGGCGGCCACCCCGCATGCGATTCGCGAGGCGGCGAACCGCGTGAGCGAGCGCCTCGGCGTGCCGTTCAACAGCGTGGGCCTCAACCTCTATCGTGACGGACGGGACAGCGTGGCGCCGCACAACGATCACCTGAACGAAATCCTCAAAGGATTTCCCATCGCGCTCGTGTCGCTGGGCGGTGTACGGCGCATGACGATACGCGCGAAGGCGCAGCCACGCCGCGTGATTCATGTTGACCTCGAAGCGGGCAGTCTCCTCGTCATGGACTACGCGACCCAGCTCCATTACACGCACGGCGTGCCGAAAACGCCCGAGTCCGTCGCCGAACGCATCAGCCTGGCGTTTCGCATGAAGCGGCCGCGCGGGCCGGCAGCACAGGATCCAGCAAGCGGCATCTACCGCTAGACAACGCTACACGACCGTTTCGCCGCCGTTTGCCGCGAGCTGGCGCACTGTCTCGATCGGCCCCTTCAACGATCGGCCATGGTGCGGCATGTCGGCCCAGACGTCGCCCAGGCTCGCAACGCGGTCGGCCATGTTGCGCAGGGTGAACGTGCCTGGATTCACTTCGCCACGCTGGACCTCTTGCCACGTGCATGGCGCGGACACCGGCGCGCCGCGCTTCGCTCGCACCGTGTAGGCCGCGGCAAACGTCGCGCTGTAACCGTTCCGTCCCGTGTCAACATAGATCCGCCCCCCGCGATCCGCCTTGCTGAACTCCTGCGTAAGGCGATCGGGCGCGCGGCTCACGACGATCGTGCCCACCGCATTCGCAAAGCGCGCAACGTCGTCCATGTGTGTCTTGCCGTCAAGCGGAACGACGATGTGGAAGCCTTTCGATCCAGACGTCTTGATCCAGGAGGGCAGTGTAAGTTCTTCGAGGAGATCGCGCAGGCCGATGGCCGTGGCGCGAACCGCTGCCGGGTCATCCTGCGACGGGTCCAGATCGAACACACAGATGTCAGGGTGGAGCAGGTCGGGCACCCGTGACGTCCACACGTGTTGCGTGACGGTGTTCTGGTTGGTGATCCACAGCAGCGATCGCGTGTCCGTGACGACGGGATGATGGACGATGCCGTCCTTTTTCGGCACTTCGACGCGCTGCAGCCACTCCGGGAACCCCCTGGACACGTCCTTCTGCCAGAAGCCCTTGGCACCTATGCCCGCGGGGTAGCGTTCCATCGTGACTGGCCGTCCGCGCAGGTGCGGAAGGATCACAGGCGCCATGGCCTCGTAGTACGCTGCCAAATCGCCCTTCGTAATCCCGTCATCCGGGAACAGCACCTTTTCGGGATGCGTGATGATCGCCGTCTCGAGCTTTCGCCGCACGTGAGGAATGATCGCATGGTGAGAAGGAAAGTGCTGATGACACGTCCGACTGCTCACATTCTTGTGGCTGTGGCCCTCATGCTCGCGGCATGTGGCAGCCACGCGCCGCGCACCTACGATCTCGTCATCGCGAACGGGCGCGTGCTGGATCCGGAATCCGGTCTCGACAGTGTGCGGCACGTGGGGATCACACGCGACAAGATCGAGGTTGTCTCGTCAGCGCCCCTCGCTGGTGCCCGAGTCATCGACGCGTCGCGCCATGTTGTCGCCCCCGGCTTCATCGACCTGCACGAGCACGGGCAACAGGAGGAGTCGTACCGGATGATGGTGCGCGACGGCGTGACCTCGGCGTTCGAGCTCGAGGTGGGCGCAGGGGACGTGGCCGCCTGGTACAAGGCGCGTGAGGGCGGGCAGATCGTCAATTACGGCGTGTCTGTCGGGCACATTCCGGCCCGCATGAGGGTACTCGGTGATCCCGGCACAGGGCTCCTGCCAGCCGGCATCGGCGGGAGCGGATCGGCAACCGACCGGCAGATAGCGGCAATGGAGGCGATCCTTCGCGAAGGCCTGGCGCAGGGCGCCGTGGCCGTGGGACTTGGCAGCGCGTACACGCCCGGCGCCGCCATGTCGGAGATCGAGCGAATGTTTCGTGTTGCCGCTGCCGGAGGTGCCTCGGCGCACATCCACATGCGAGGCGGCCTGGCCGGCTTGCGCGAGACGCTCGCGGCAGCGAAGTCTGCCGGCGCTTCGCTGCACATCGTGCACGTGAACTCGTCTGCAGACACGGAGCTCGAGGACTTCCTCACCGCCATCACCGCTGCACGCACCGCAGGGCAGGATGTGACGACAGAAGCGTATCCCTACGGCGCAGGCATGACTGAAATCCAATCGGCGCTCTTCGACGATTGGGCGACATGGCCTGACGAGCGGTTCGGACTCCATCAGTTGGTGTCTACGGGCGAGCGATTGACGCGCGACACCTTCGCCAAGGCCCGGGCTGCTGGCGGCACGGTGATCATCCACGGACGTTCCGAAGGCCAAACCCGCGCGGCCATTGCCAGCCCGCTGTCGATGATCGCGAGCGATGGATTCATCGAGAACGGCCGGGGTCATCCACGCACGTCCGGTACTTTCGCCAAGGTGCTCGGGAGATACGTACGCGAGGAGGGTGCGGTGACGCTGATGGACGCGCTTCGACGGATGACGCTCGAACCGGCTCGCCGCCTGGAGCGCCGGGCGCCGGCGATGAAAACGAAGGGCCGGATTGCCGTCGGCGCGGACGCCGACCTGACGATCTTCGATCCGGCCACGGTGATCGATCGCGCCACGTATGAAGACGCCACGCTGCCTTCTGCCGGAATCCCATACGTGATCGTCGGCGGCCAGCCTGTTGTTGACGGCGGGCAGCTCACCTCGGCGCGGCCGGGGCGCGCCGTTCGCGCGGCGATTCAGCAGCCCGAACGTTCCGGATCCAAGCCTGCACGTCCCTGAGCGCCACGACTGGATCACGCGCATGGCGCGCCGCGCCGGGATCACGCACGCCAGGGTCGCCGTAACGAGCAGGCCAACGGCCAGGGTGGCGACCGCGGTGAGCGTGAACCCCGGCTACGCCGCAGCGTTCAGACGGCGACCGGACATCCTGACCAAAGCTGTCCCGCCCCGGCAGGTGTCGTGGTGTCATGCGTCGGGAAATATGCATGACTCGCTGCGGCGTAGGCGCGCCACGACCCCCGCCTATAAGCGCGCCCTTCGGTCGGACCTGGAAACACGAGCGCCAGCCGCCGACGCCAGGCCAGCTCGCGATGGGCCGTTGCGTTTACGTCACGAACCGACCGTCTTACCTGCGGCAGACCGATCGGCTGCTGCCAACGCCTGGAGAAAAACGTGACTGATCACCAGGTACGACCAGAAGAGCAACCACGGTGTCAGCGGCACGATCACCACGGCTATCGCGCTGACAGCGAGCGAAACGACCCACGCCTCGAAGTAGAGCCGCGGCGCTGACGCGACGAGACGAGGCTGCCGTCACGTTGAACGCCGCCCGGAAGCGGCGGTGCCGTGCGACTTGCAGAAAGGCGGCCGGAAGCAACACGATGGCGCCAAGAAACACGATCATCAACAGGAAGATTTCGGTGGCTGAGAAATGCAGCCACTCATAACGCAGACTGTAGATGACCGGCAGCGTCGGGATGGCGAGCGGCGGAAAGAGGACTACGGCTCCGGCGAACGTACCCAGTTCGCGACCGTGGTCGAGCAGAGCGCGGGCGCCGCG
>WUUC01043323.1_pt1 | contig 32579 bp, 6 predicted proteins | sample 6278441 | NCBI WGS metagenome assembly WUUC01 (sample SAMN13675441, study PRJNA597444) | soil metagenome | isolation source: soil | place: USA: Washington | collected 2017-10
GACAGGTGATGTTCTAACCCGAGCAGGCCTCACAGAATCAAAAATTTAATACGCTTGTTATGAATACCCTTCCGGGCTCCGTCGGTTCTCAAAATTGCTCCCATTCATCAGTCGCCCATTGGCGAGGTGCGGCGCTCACTATCTGCTCCGTGGCTCTGTGCTCATGGATGCGCGCGCAGTCGACAGACGCTCTCCCCACGGGAGGCCAAGTCACATCCGGCAACGCGACTATCAGTACGCATGGCCATCAGATGACCGTGAACCAGGCCTCCGATCGGATGATCGCGCAGTGGAATACGTTCAACATCGGTCAGAACGCCGCTGTGCAGTTCCACCAACCTCATGCGAGCTCCGTCGCTTTAAATCGAATACAGGATCAAAATCCCAGTCAGATATTGGGTTCGTTGACCTCGAATGGTCAGGTTTTCCTGATGAACCCGAGCGGGATCTATTTCGGGCAGAATGCCACGGTGAACGTAGGCGGCCTCGTCGCGTCGAGTCTCGCGATGTCCGATCACGATTTCCTCGCAGGTAAATACGCTTTTTCCGGCACCGACTCTTCGGGCAGCGTGATCAACGCAGGTGCGATCACCGCCGGTTCGAACGGTATCATCGCGCTAATTTCACCAGCGGTCGTCAACGAAGGTACGCTCACCGCCGAGGGCGGGAGCATCGCGCTCGCGGCGGGTCGCCGAGTGAATCTCGATTTTAAAGGCGATGGCTTGATCAACCTCATGGTCGATGAAGCGGCGGTGAATGCACAGGTCTCTAATGAGGGTCTGATCAAGTCCGATGGCGGCATGGTCGTCATGACCGCGCGGGCGGCCGGACAACTGATTGGTTCGGTGGTGAACAACTCCGGCATCATCGAGGCGACCACGCTCTCCACGGTGAACGGTCGTATCATTCTGGACGGCGGCGATGCGGGCATTGTGGAGAATACCGGCACGCTTTCGGCGATCGGCGATCATGCAGGCGAAACAGGCGGCGCGATTGTTCTGACCGGTGAAAAGGTCGGTGTCTCCGGCGACGCATTGATCGATGTCTCGGGTCAGACAAACGGCGGAGACATTTTTGTGGGCGGCGGTTTTCGCGGCGCGGACACATCTATTTCAAATGCCAAACGTACTTACATCGGCGAGGCAGCGACGCTTCGCGCCGACGGCGGTCAGACCGGCAACGGCGGCAAAATCGCCGTCTGGTCAGATGAGGTAACTCGGTTTTATGGCGACCTTAGCGCGCGAGGCGGGTTGCTTTCCGGCGACGGCGGTACGGTGGAGATTTCGAGTAAAGGCGTCCTCGGTCTTGGTGGCCGCGTCGACGCCGGCGCGACAAATGGAGCGGCGGGCACGCTGCTCTTGGATCCGCGTGATATTACCATCGCTTCGGGAGGCGGCGCGGCGCTCACGGGAGTGGATCAGTTCGCGGATACATCATCGGCCGACGTCACGATCGACCCCGATACGATTATCGCGGCGACGAATGCCGGGACGGCCGTCACGCTCCAGGCGAACAACGACATTTTAATCAACAACTCGATCGTGTCATTCAACATGAGCGGCAACGGCGGTGCGCTGACATTCCAAGCGGGCCGCAATATCACGCTCAATGCCGCGATCTTGTCGGATAACGGAAACGTTTCTTTCACGGTGAACGACTCCAACGCGACCGCCGATCGTCAGGCAGGCGTGGGCAGTTTCCTCAACAACGGGCTCATCGACACGGGCGCGGGCGATGTCGCGATCACGATGGGGACGAATGCTGGCGGCTCAGGCTCAATCTCAACCGGCCAGGTCACTGCTCATAATTTCGCGATCGTTCATACTGGACCGACCGCTGGAGCCGTTTCCGGCCAGATCGATTTCGGCGAAACCGAAATTACGAACGACCTGACGATCTCCGCGAGTTCGACGCGCAATGTGACCAACGCCATCGGCACCGTTATCGTGCGTGGCACCGCGACGATCGATGTAGGCGCCGGTGACGTCACCTTCAATCGAGCCACCAGTGACTTCAACACGCTCGCTCTCACGCACGCGGGCACCGTTCTTATCAACGACACGAGCGCGTTGCGCTTTGGCGCGAGCAATATCACCGGCACGCTGACGGCCACGACCAAAGGACCGATGGCGCAGACCGCCGCGATCACGGTCGGCGGGTTGGCGACTTTGACGGCGACCAACGGAGGTTTCGGTTACGGCGATCCGCATATCGACTTTACCTCCAACAACGATTTTCAGGCCGGAGTCGCGCTCAGCGTGGCCAGCAGTGGAGCGACCGGCACGGGAGGCTACGCCAGAATCACCGATGCGAACGCTCTCAACATCACGACGGCTTCGCTCAATCAATATCTCATAGCGAATTCGGGCGGCGCGCTGACTCTGGGAACCGTTACGGCGGGCACTTCGATCACGGGCGCCGCCGCTTCCGGCGCGACGCTAGGTACCACGACTTCGGGCTCCTATACGACAATTACGTCCACGGCCGGCGCAGTCGATCTGGGCACCGTTACCGTCGGCACGGACCTAACCGTATCTACGAACGGCGCGATCACGGACAGCGGTACGATCACCGCTCCCCAGCAAACCATTCTCACGGCGGGCGCTGCCAACAATATCACGCTCGATAGCGCCAATAACGACTTCCATTCGATGCGGATCGTGTCCGGCAACAACGTGACGCTCGTCGACAAGAGCGCCTTCAACTTCGGCGCGTACAACACCAACTTCGGCGGTTATACAAGCCGCGTCTACGGTACGCTGAATGTGACTGCCGCGGGCGATATCAGCCAGACAAGAAGCAACGAAGACGGTTATTCTCAAATCAACGTGGATGGAGCCTCCACCTTCACGGCCAATCACGCGTCCTCTCCGATCAATCTGTACCTCGGATCGACCGATCCGTTTAATTCGGGCGAATCCAACACGTTCACGGGCGGCATCACGCTCGCCCGCAACAACGGCAACACTGGCTTCTCTAACGTCCAGGTGCGCAACACCAGTTCAGCTGCGGGACAGTTGGCCGGACTCACGTCCGTGGGGACATTGAACAACGTCTACTTGCGCTACGACAACGCGCCGTCGGTCACACTTCCGGGCATGACATTGACCGGTTCTCTCAAGGTTTATGCGCCGAGCGTCGTGAACACCGCATCGGTACCGACCAACATCATTTCACAGACAGGTCCCATCGTGGTCGCTGGAGGCACGATCATGGCCGCCGGCTCGACGGGCGACATCGTCATGAGCAATGCCGGCAATAATTTCAGCCAGTTCGGCATCGCCAACACCGGTGCCCGCAACGTGACGCTCGTCGACTCGAACGCCGTAACACTTTTCGCGTTGGGCTATCATCAAGCGGTGACTGGCAACTATAACGTCACTGCCGGTGGCACCATCAGCGATCAGGGAAATAACTTCACCATCAGCGGCACCGCCACGTTCGATGCCGGTGCGAACAACATCTCGATCATTAACGGGGATAACTATCTTAATATCGTCGCGATCGCCGCCGCGAACAATGCCACCATCAACCCCCGCAACAGCGTGGTGATGAGTAACGTGAATGTCACTGGCACCTTGTCGGTGAGCTCCGAGGCCGGCGGCTCCCTCACGCAGGTAGGCGGAACGGCGATGAACGTGGGCTCCACGACCACCTTTGGCCTCTTTAATTCAGGCATCACTCTTGCGAATACAGGCAATGTCTTTGGTGCGCTCGCCATCTCGAACGCGGGTGCCATCACCCTTCGTGAGAACGACGCGATCACGCAGTCTTCCGCATGGACCACGTGGGGCAGTAACGGCGGCAACACCACGCGCTATGCAGTATCGCTGACGACCTCGGACGATCAGGCCATCACCCTCGACCAGGCCAACTACTTTGGCGACCTCACGATTACCCAGGTAAACAGCGGCGCGCTCAGCGCGGGCGCAGTCTACGTGCGCGAAAACGCCGACAGCATGTACGGTATGACGCAGGGCGCCACCGCCTGGACCGTCCACGGCACGACCAGGCTCGATAGCGGCGCGTATTCCATGACGCTCGCCAATGCCAACAACCTTTTCGGTCCGCTGCAGGTCGCCGGTGCCACCGGCCTCACGAACAGTTTGCCGAGCGCGGTTACTCTTTACGCTAAAAACACCGCCAGCGCCGATGCCATCACGGATGTCGGTGGCACCGGTGCTTGGGCGACCGGCACAGGCACAGTCAGACTTATCGCTTATAACACAGCCGGTACGACGGCGGGCGGCGGTAACATCAACCTCGCCAACACCGGCAACGTGATGGGCGATCTCTATCTCAAAGCGACCAACGTCACGATCACCGAGAACGACAGTATCACGGACGGCGCGAGCACCAGTTGGAACTCCGCTGGCGACAGCGGGTGGGTGACAACCGGCAACACCAGTTTCATCGTCGCCAACCCCACGGGCAAATCGATCACGTTGGATAATCTCAGCAATCAGCTCGGCGCGGTCGGTATTACGACGACGGGGACAGCTGGCACACTTTCCTCGGTGACCATCACCGATAACACCGACCTTACTCAGAGCTCCGTTTGGACGGTCGGAACGGCCCCCGTCACGCTCGATGCGCGCAACCACGCCATCACTTTAAACACGATGGGAAATGTGATGGGCAACATCGCCATCTCGACAGTCAACGGCACTCCCACGTCGGTTACCCTCTACGAAGACGACGCCATCACCCAGGGCAGCAATGTCTGGAGCCTTTCCGGCGTCCCGATCACCCTCCTCGCGCAAAACAACAAGGCGATCACGCTCACCCAGGCGACCAATGTGCTTGGTAATCTCACCGTCATGGGCGGTGTAGTTGGCATCACCGAAAACGACGCGATTACCCAAGGCAGTGCGTGGAGCACTACGGGCATCACGACCCTCAACGCGACGAGCAATGCCATCACGTTGACCAACACCGGCAATATTCTCGGCGATATCGCCATCGGCGGCACGCCATCCGCGCTAAGCATCACGGAAGACGACGACATCACGCAGGCCTCCGCTTGGTCTCTGGCTAGCACACCGATCGCGCTCAATGCGCAAACGCACGACGTTCTGCTCACCCAGGCCAGCAATCAGCTAGGCAATCTCACACTCACAGGTGCCAACGCGGTCGTGGTCGAAAATCACGCCGCGGGCATCACGCAGGCGGGCGCATGGACGGTTTCCGGCACGAGCACGCTCACCGCCGGCGCCGCCAATCCCATCACCCTGAGCACTGCTTCCAACAACTTCGGTACCGTTGTCGTTAACAGCGCTTCCACCGCCGACATTACCGACACGAACGCCGTCATCTTCGGCGCCTCGACGGTCGCAGACACGCTGACAATCACGGCCGGAGGTGCGATCGCGCAAAGCGGCGCGTTGACGGCTACCTCGCTGCTACTTAAGGGCACCGGTTTCGCGACGCTCAACAACGTTGCCAACAATGTCGCTAACCTCGCGGCGGGTTTCTCGGGCGGCGATCTGTCTTACACGGATACGAACAATTTCGCCATCGCGGCCATCGGCGGCACTTCCGGCATCACGATCGGTGCGAACGACGTTTTCCTGACCTCGGTGAACGGCACCGTCACCGGCTTGACCAACATCAACGCCAGCACGACCTCGCTCACACTTTCAACCGGCACCGCGCTCACGCTACCGCAGATGACGATCGCCGGCGCGCAAACTTACACTGCCAGCACGGTGAGCGGAGCGGGCATCACACTGTCGGGCAACATTTCCAGCAACGCCTCGGGCGTCATCACCTTTAACAGCCCCGTCACCTTGAGTAACGATTGGGTGATCCAGTCCACCAACTCGGATATCAATTTTCTAGGTACGATCGTTGGCGCAAACAACCAGCTCACGGTCAACGCCGGCAGTGGTCAGATCGATTTGGCCGGCGCCATCAGCGGCATGGGCGCCACCACCGACGCGGCGGTCGCGTTGACGCTTTCTGCAGGTGGGACCGGCACTACTTTCCATAGCACGCTTTCAGCGAATAACGGTCTGTCCGTCACTGGCCCGGTCGTTTTCTTGGACAACGTCACACTCGCGAACGGTCTGGTCGGTTCGACTTTCGGAGGCCAGGTCACGCTCGGAAAAGTAGGCGGTATGAATCTGTCCGGTTACGATAACTTCAGCTTTAACGGCGGTGTGCTCCTGCAAAGCGGCGCAGCCACCATCAACAGCAATAACAGCACGATGACGTTTGCCGGGGCCAACACGATTCACGGTCCCTACGATCTTACCTTGAATTCCGGTACGCAGACGATCACCGGTCTCGATCATGTCGGCACAGACATCACGAGCCTCGTGGTAACGGCCAATACGCCGACGATCCCCGGCGCAGGCATTTCCATCGCCGGCCCGCAGACGTATAACGCGACCAGCGGGACGAGCATTACGCTCAACGGCCCGGTCACCAGCTCCGTTGCGGGCGCCATTCTTTTCAACAGTCCCGTCGTGCTCGGCACCGATGCGACGATCACCTCGGTCGATTCCGCGATCACGTTCGCGAGCACGCTCGATGGCGCGCACGATCTCATCGTAAACTCCGGCACTGGCCTCAAGACCTTCACCGGAAAAGTCGGTAATCTCAGCGCCGTCGGCGATGGGGTAGGCGCCAGCATCGCGCTCGTTGGCACCGGCGCTGCGACTTTCAGCGACACGGTCAACACACGCTCTGGCGTGGTCATGGCCGGTCCTGTCAGCTTCCTGGGCGATGTCACATTTGCGAACGGGAACACCGGCTCCACGTTCAACGGTCTTGTCACCAGCGGTGGCAACACGCTCAGCGGCTTCGATGGCCTCTCCTTTAACGCCGGCCTCACGCTCACGGGCAACGTCAGCGTCCTCTCCAATGGCAGCACGCTGAGCTTTGGCGGATCTGTATCCGGTCCGCACGCACTTACCCTTAATGCGCTTCTGGGCGGCGCGGGTACGGTTACCGGCCTCGATCGGATCGCGACCAATCTCACGGGGCTTACCGTCACGGGCCAGACGTTAAGTTTGCCTACGACCGATCTGGCCATCTCCGGACCGATGTCGTTCACCGCAGTCGGCGGCATTACGCTCAACGGCAACGTCGGCAGCTCGTCCTTACCTTCCACGGGACAAATCGATTTCAACGGCCCTGTCACGCTCGCGACCGGCGCTATCGCCATCACGACGAATAATGCTCCGATCAATTTCAGCAGCACGGTTAACGGCGCCCGTGCGCTCACCCTCAATGCTGGCACCAACACCACGACTTTCTCAGGCATCCTCGGCGGAGTGACACCGCTCGCCAGCCTGACGGCTAACGGCGGCGTAGCCCTCAATGGCACCGCGGTCGCCACCAGCGGCGCGCAGATCTACAACAATGCGGTGACCCTCGGCGCGAACACGACCCTCGCCGGTTCCGCGCTCACCTTCGCCGGCACGCTCAACGGAGCGTACACGTTCCTCGGAAATATTTCCGGCGCCACGACCTTCGGCGGCATTGTCGGCGGCATCGCGCCGCTCTCAAGCATTACGACAGACAGCGCGGGTTCGGTTGTCTTCAACACCACGGCGATCACCACCACGGGTGCGCAGACCTACAACGAACTCGCGACACTTGGCGCCAATCTCACACTTACAGGGACCAATCTGCGCTTCGTGAATACGGTCAATGGCGGTTATTCGCTGACGATGTCCGCTTCTGGCAGCGCGCAGCTCGACGCCGCTGTGGGTGGCAGCACGCCGCTTACCGCGCTCACCGCCACCGGCGCGGCCATCGTCGTCAATGACGTCACGACCACCGGCGCTCAGAGCTACACCGGCGCGGTAACACTGAACGGCGATCTTTCCACGACTAACGCCCACGTCACCGTCACCGGTCCCACAACGCTGGGTGCCGATGTCGCGATTTCCACGAACACGGGCGCGGGCAACATCACCTTCACCGGTGCGACCAGCACGATCAACGGCGCGCATGCGCTCTCGCTTGCAGCCGGTGCTGGCAACGTCGTCCTCGGGGGAGTTATCGGCGGTATTACCCCTCTAACCACCGTCAGCGTCACCGGCAACGATCTCACGATCCCCGTCGTCAACTCGTCATCCACGCAGACGTATGCCGCGCTCAACGATCTCACGCTCAGCCAGAGCCGCACGTCCAGTGTGCCGCTCAGCTTCACGGCGGACGCCGATGGCAATGGTAGCGGCTCATTCATTCTGCCTACCAGTGTCACCTTGGTGACCAGTAACCAGCCGCTCACCATCAACGCGGCGGACATCGATCTCCAAGGCACGAGCACGATCAACACCGGCAGCGGCTTGATCACGATCACGCCGACCAACGCTCGTAACCTCTTCCTGGGTGGCACCAACGCCGCCGGTCAGATGACGATCACGGCCAACGAGCTGAGCCGCATCAGTACCTCGGCCGGTATCAGCTTCCTCACCACGGGAGCGGGCTGGATCAAAGTTGCCGGCATCGGCGCGACCGATAGTCAGAATATTTCCGGCGTCCTCACGCTCGGTGCGATGGGCACCGGCGATGTCAGCTTCGTTAACAGCGCCTCCACGTTTAATGCCCTCAGCGCCGAAGCTGTCGGCGGCACGATTCACCTGGAGCAAAATCTCACCACAACTAACGACGCGCTCCTCTTCGTCACTCCGACTGCCATCGATGGCACCGTGACCGTTGCCAGCGGTGGTGGTCAGATCTCGTTCCACGATACGCTCGCCGTGAACAATCCGCTCACGTTCTCCACTGGTGGCGGTGCGCTCTTTTTCCACGACGCCATCAATGGTACATCCACCGTCACGATCGGCCTCGCCGGCGGCACGGTCAGCGGACTCAACCAACTTCAGTCAACGCTTACTGGCCTCACGCTGAGCAACAACGCCCTCGTGACGCTTCCGACTATAGCGATTAACGGTCCACATGTTTATAACGGACCGGTCTCGATCACGGGCGATCTCGCCGGTGTCGGTCTGACTTTCAACAACACCGCAGTCATCTCGGCAAACAACCTTACGCTCAACTCCGGCACCGGCACCCTGGCCTTCGCCAACACGCTCGGCGCCGGCGCGAACAACTTCACCCTGACGGGCGACGAGATTAATTTCTCTAACACCGTTACGGGCACCGGCAGTGTCGTTCTGCAACCGTCGACCTCCACGCTCGATGTCGTGGTGGGCGGAGCGGGCTCGACTGCCGGCCTGGATATCGTCGCGGCGGACCTCGCTTGGCTGCCTTCCAATCTGGGCGGCCTCACCATCGGTCGCACGGTGGGTACTGGCACGCTCTCCGTCGCGGCAGCGTCTAATTTCGGCACCGTGCCCCTCACGCTCAATGGCGGCGGTGGCATTAGCCAGTCCGGCACTTTGACCGCCGGCGCGCTCACTATGCGTTCGGACGCGGGCATCACCCTCGCGGATACGGCCAACTCGCTTGGCGCGATCACCGTGCTCGGCGCTCCCACCTCGGTGAACATCGCCGATTCCACGGATATGACGCAGGGTGCCGCGTGGGTTCTTGGCGCCGCTCCCGTGACGTTGAACGCGGGCAGCCACGCGATCGCGCTTACACAATCGGCCAACACGTTTGGCGCACTTTCGCTCACGGGCGGAGCCGTGCAGATAACGGAAGCCGCTGACACCAATCTGGGTGCCTCGACGGCGACGTCCCTCACGGTAGTTTCCACCGGCGCGATCTCGACTAGCGGCACGGTGACCGTTTCTGGCGCCGCTTCTTTCAAGACGCTCGATAACGCCGGCAAATCCATCGCGCTCGCCAACTCCAGCACGTTTGGCTCGGTCTCCGCGGTCTCACGCAACGCTGCCGACAATGCCGATGCCGCAGGTGCGATTTCCCTCGCGCCCGGTGGGTCGACGTTGCTCAAGACGCTCTCCACCACCGGCAACATCACGCTCACCGCGCCCTCTGGATTTACGCTCAGTCAGGATGGCACGAGCACGCTAAATGCGGCCGGTCTTGAACTCCTCGGTGCAGGAGACTTCGCCCTCACCGCGGGGACCAACGCGATCGACACACTTGCGGGTAATGCCGGCAATGTCGCCTTCCGCGAGAACAGCGGTTTTGCGATCGGCACGGTCAACACCGCCGGACTCACTTCCTCGGGCAACATCTCGCTTTCCAGCACCGGCTCCGTCACGCAGGCACAGAAGCTCGCGGCGATCGGTCTCGAACTGCTCGGTCCAGGCGGCGCGTTCGCCTTCAATAATAGCGCCAACACCGTCACCACGTTGGCCGGCAACACCGGTTCCGTCAGCTTCCTCGACGATAGCGGTTTTGCGATCGGTACGGTTAACACACTTGGCCTCACCACGACCGGAAACGTTACGCTCTCGAGCACCGGTTCCGTCACGCAGTCGCAAAAAATTGCCGCCGCCGGTCTCGAGCTGCTCGGTGCGGGCAGCACTTATGCGCTGACCAATATTGCCAACGCCATCGACACACTCGCAGGCAGCGTCGGAACGTTGAGCTTCCTCGAAAACAGCGGCTTCGCCGTCGGCACCGTCAACACGGCGGGCCTCGCGACGGCCGGTAATCTGACTCTCTCGACCACCGGCGCCGTCACGCAGTCGCAGGATATTTCCACAGCGGGTCTCGAACTGCTCGGTAGCGGCACCTACGCGCTCACGCGGAATACGAACGTGATTCCTGTCGTTGCCGGCAATACCGGTTCGGCCGATGTCCACACCTCCGGTGCACTCGTGATCGGCACGGTTAACACCGCTGGCTTCACCGCCACCAACGATTTCGCGGCCACCGCGGGCGGCGCGGTGACACAGACTCAGGCCCTCAATCTGGGTCGTAATTTATCAGTCACAACCACGCACAATGCGGGCGATGTCACCGTCAACAACAACGGAGCCTCCTCCACCCAGCTCGGCACGAGCGTCGTGGGCGGCGACTACATCGTGACCGCTGATAACGGTCCGGTTTCCCAGGTCGCTTCCACGACGCTCCTAGTTGTCGGCGATCTCACGGTCGACAGCCCGACTTCGATTCTCGACGGCTCCGGCAACTTGATTGGCGGCACGATTGCTCTGCCCGCCAGCACTTCGTCCACCGTTCGCGCCTCTGGCGTCATCACACTTGGCGACCGCACCGAGCCCGGCGATCTCACTGTCGTCAGCGAAGCGGCCAACCGCACGTTCGACACGGGCGTCATTCACGGCACGGCGATCGATCTGAACAACGCGGCCAACTCCGTGGGCGGCGCCATCGCGGTCACCACCGTCGCCTCGGTTGTTTCGAGCGGCGCCGACGTCCAGACCGGCATCACGCAATCCGGCGGTACGTCGCTAAACATCGCGGGCGTCGCGAGCTTCACCGCAGAGGCGTCTTCCGCTGGCAGCTTGGGCGTTGTCCTCGGCAACGACGGCAACTCTTTCGGCCAGCTGCGCGCCAACGGCAATATCGTTAACATCAAAAATTCCGCCGCGCGCCCGACCAACATCGGTAGTGGAACGGCCACCACAAGCTTCACGTTGACGACCACCGATCTCATCACGCAAAGCGGCGCGATCGTGACGCCCACGTTGACGATCAGCGCGCCCGGCGCGGTTACTTTGAACAACGCTGCCAACGATATCGCCGCTCTCGTGATCGATGCTAACGGTGCCATCGCCTACACGGACGCGAACAGCTTCTCGGTCACCAGCCTCGATGCGCACGGCAACGCCGTGTCGCTGATGACCGGCGCGACCGGCAACATCACTCAAACCGGTGCGCTCCAAAATGTCGGCGCACTGACGCTCTCCGCCGGTAATGCCATCGCGCTGACGGCCGCGAACACCATCGCCAGCATCGCGGGCGCCTCCTCCGACGGTAACCTCCAAATCACCGATTCCACGGGCGGACTCGCGATTGCCGGTCCGGTGATCGCAGCCAGCGGCGACGTGACGATCCGTACCACCGGCGATCTCACGCTTAATTCCGGCAGCACCGTCGAAGCGTCTGCTGGAGACATCGCGCTTTCCACGGAAGGCACGGGCAATTTCATCAACAATGCCGGAGCGAGCACGCTCACGGTCGGCAGCGGCAAACGCTGGCTCGTTTACAGCAAGACCCCTGACATGGTCGGCACGGTCCACACCGAGAAGGGTGGCCTCACCTCTGCGTTTCGTCTCTACGGGAAGACGTTCGGCTCCGATAATCCTTCCAGCATCCTCACTGCGGGAAATGGGTTCATCTACGCCGACTCTCCGTCCACGACTTTGACGGTAAGTCCCACCATCGTGGGTGCCGCCACGCATATCTACGGTAATAGCCCCACGGCGTCTCTTGGCTACTCGGTCTCTTCGGGCTTTATCGACAGTGAAGACACCGCGATCAGCATCGGCCTCAGCGGTACCGCGCTTTTCGATACGGCACTCGCCAGCAGCATGAATGCAGGCGTCTACACGATTCACTATACCGGCGGTCTCACGTCCAACTACACGCTCGTCGCCGACACGAATGGCATCGACTACGCCGTGACTAAGGCGCCGCTCACCTATACGGCCAACGTCGCCACACGGATCTACGGCGATGCCAACCCAACGTTTACCGGATCTCTCACGGGCTTCAAATTGAGCCAGGATGTGTCCGCCTTGGGCGGCGCGGTTTCCTGGACAACTGTGGCTGACACTTCCAGTCACGTGGGAAGCTTTGCGATCGACGGTTCGGGCTATACCTCGAACAACTATAGCTTCGTCCAAGCCGGCGGTAACGCCACCGCGCTCTCAGTGACCGCGCGTCCGATCACGGTGACGGCCGATAATCAGAATCGTTTCTACGGCGACGCCAACGCGAGCACGGGAAGCTTTGCTGTCACCGGCGGCACGCTGGTTAACGGCGATGCGTTAAATGCGTCGCTCGGAGTATCGTCGCCAGCGACGCTGACTAGCAACGTTGGCAGCTACGCGCTCACGCCCAATAGCGCGACGTTCTCGAGCGGTGCGTCCTCCGACTATACAATCACCTACGCTGACGGTTCACTCTCAATAACCGCGCGTCCGATCACACTTACGGCCAACGACCAGAGCCGCATATACGGAAATGCCAACCCGGCCGCCGGCACCTTCTCAATTGGCGGCAATGGCCTCGCCAACAGCGACGCGTTAAACGCCTCCTTGTCCGTGTCGTCGGCCGCCACGCTCGCGAGCCATGTCGGCAGCTACGGCCTTACGCCGAGCGCGGCCCTGTTTACCACCGGCTCCGCGTCGAACTACGCGATCACGTATGCGGACGGTGCTCTTGCGATAACCGCGCGTCCGATCACGCTCACTGCGAACGATCAGAACCGAGTCTTCGGCGACGCGAACCCGACAAGCGGCGGCTTCGCGGTCGGCGGCGACGGTCTCGCTAACAGCGATGCACTCGGCTCCACGCTTACGGTGGCGTCGCTTGCGACGCTCACGAGCGATGTCGGTAGCTACAATCTCACGCCGAGCTCCGCGGTCTTCACGACTGGCGCCGTATCCGATTACTCGATCACCTACGCTGACGGTTCACTCTCAATAACCGCGCGCCCGATCACACTTACGGCGGACAATCAAAACCGCATCTACGGCGAGGCGAATCCAGCGACGGGAAGCTTCACTGTCACCAGCGGCAATCTCGCGAATAGCGACGCTCTCGACGCCTTGGTCTCGGTCAATTCACCGGCCACGCTCATCAGTCATGTTGGCAGCTACACGCTGACTCCCAGTGGCGTCGCCTTCGCGAACGGCGCTGCGTCGAACTACGCCATCACCTATGCTGACGGCAGCCTCGCGGTGACCGCGCGTCCGGTCGCGCTCACAGCCAATAATCAGAGCCGCATCTACGGTGACGCGAACCCGACAACGGGATCGTTTACGCTAAGCAGCGGCAACCTGGTCAACGGCGACTCGCTGCTCGGCACGCTCGCCGTCTCGTCCTCCGCGACACTCGCAAGCGACGTCGGAAATTATCTCCTGATGCCTGCTAGCGCAGTCTTCGCAACTGGCTCGGCTTCAGACTACGCGATCATGTACACCGGTGGTTCGCTCGCGGTGACGCAGCGTCCGATCACCGTGGCGGCGGCCAACCAGAGCCGCGTCTACGGCGATGCTAATCCGGCGATGGGCAACTTTTCGCTCACGAGCGGCACGTTAGTAAATAGCGATGCATTCGCTTCATCTACCGCCGTGGTGTCCTCCGCGACCCTGGCGAGCCACGTGGGCAGTTATTCGCTCACTCCAGGTTCGTTGAGTTTCACGGCGGGCAGCTCCTCGAACTACGCGATCACCTACACCGACGGTTCACTCGCAGTGACCGCTCGTCCGATCACGATCACGGCTAACAACCAAGCCCGCGTGTACGGCGACGCCAATCCGACCACCGGCTCGTTTGCGGTCGGAGGTAGCGGACTCGCCAATACAGATGCGCTGGCCTCGGCCCTGAATGTTTCCTCACCCGCGACGCTCACAAGTAACGTGGGCAGCTACGACCTCACCCCGGGCTCGGCGCTCTTCACGACTGGCGCCGCTTCGGACTACGCGATCACGTACGCGAACGGCAGCCTCACGGTGAGCCCCGCGATGCTCTTGTATAACGCCGCCGCCGCCTCCCGCGTCTACGGCGAGGCCAACCCTGTCTTCAGCGGTTCCATCACGGGCTTCAGGAATGGCGAAACCTTCGCCGATGTCGTCATCGGCTCCGCCGTGTTCGCCAGCGTGGCCGATGCGACTTCGAACGCCGGTCAGAACGCGATTAACGGCAGCGGTCTCGCATCGACCGGCAACTACACCTTCGGGCAAGCCGCCGGTAATGCGACTGCGCTCACGATTACGCCGCGTCCTCTCGCGGTTACGGCAACAAGCGTCAGCCGCTACTACGGCGACGCTAATCCGCCGGCCGCTCCGATCGTCGCAATCGGCCTCGTCAACGGCGACGCCGTCGTCGCGTCCTCCGTCACTTCCTCCGCCACGGTCACCAGCTCCGTCGGTTCGTACGTGACCACTCCGAATGCCACGACGTTCTCCTCTGGTCTCGCGAGCAACTACGCGATCAGCTACGTAAACGGCGCGTTAACGGTGCTCCCGCGTCCGATCACGATCACGGCCGCCGATCAGAGCCGCATCTACGGCGAGGCTAATCCCAACATCGGCGCCGTGACTACCAACGGCCTGGTCAACGGAGACACCTTGAGCGTCGCGTTTGTCGCGAGTTCTGCGACTGCGTTCAGCAACGTTGGCAGTTACAACCTCACGCCCAGCTCGGTCGGCTTCACCGCCGGCTCGTCATCGAATTATGCGATCGCCTACGCGGCCGGATCGCTGAGCGTCACGCCGCGGCCAGTAACCGTGACCGCCGACGCCCAGACAAAAATCTACGGCGCCGCCGACCCAGCGCTCACCTATCAAGCCGAAGGTCAAAGCGCGGGCCGCGGTCTTCTCACCGGCCAGTCGCTCACCGGCAGCCTGATTCGAACAGCAGGCGAGACGGTCGCGGGCGGACCCTACGCAATCGCGCAAGGCACGCTTGCGGCGTCGAACAGCAACTACGTTATCGCTTACTCGGGGAGCACGCTGACAATCACGCCCGCGACGCTCACCTACGTCGCTTCACCCGCAGTCGCGTATGAAAATACCGTGGCTGCAGGCCTGAGCGGCAATGTCACTGGTTTTGTCGGCAGCGACACGCTCGGCAGTGCGACCACCGGTAATCTGCTCTGGACGGTCGCGGCGAATCAATCGAGCGCGCCCGGTCAATACGAGGTCACAGGTTCCGGTCTTCAGGCTGTCGATGATAACTACGTGTTCGTGCAAGCTCCTGCGAATTTCACCGCCTTCACAGTCGCAACCTCCGCTTCAAGCACACCAAGGCCAATCACCCCGTCGTTCGAATCTCCCGACTTCATCATGAGCAACACGCACTTCTCATTCGCAGAAAACACGGTGGGCAACGGCGGTCTATGGCTTGAAACCGCTTCAGGCGGCTTGATGGGTGCACCCCGTTTTGGTGGCGACTGGGTTTCACTGCCTAGCGACACTGGCATGCTGTTCGCATTAACCCTCCCGCAAAACGAATCTCCGGCCTTGGGCATGGGCACGTTTGCCTCGGAAGGCACCACTACGACGCTGTCCTTCGCGGGCGGAATGCTGGCAGCGAAACCTGTAAGCACAACGCTCTCCGTGTATTTCAAAAACGGCGACAAGCATTTCCCGGTCGGTTCCTTCCTGGTCAACGATGTGGGTAATGCGGTCTCGATGAACCCGGTTCTCGACGCCCCGGCTACGGACCCGTCCCAGACGCAGGGCAACGCCTCTAAGCAGGGCACCTTCGCTCTCGAAACCGCCGCCGGCGCCCCCGTCAATATCACGGTAAGCCTCTCCGATGAAGGCATCCTCACCGTCAAAGTCCCGTCATCCTTCGCTGAATCGAAGGGCGTCCGCAACGCAGCCTTGGCGGGCCTGGCCGCGGCAAAAACTGAGTTGGATGTGACCCTGACAGACATCAAAGCCATCGTGATCATCCCCGAATAAATCTTGTCAGTCGCCCACGAACCCGAGCTTCTCCGCTCAAACGCCTATCTCAACGGCACGCTCTTGAACAACGCCGAACGCCCTGCCGCGAGGTGTGTGAGGTTGCCCCGATGACGGACACCGGCTGAGTCCAAAAGGAGGGCTCAGCGATGACAAAGAAGAAACCCGCCGGGGCAAAGCCCCGGCGCTACGACGAAGCGTATAGACAAGAAGCGGTGCGCCTGTGGCAGAGCAGCCGCCGGTCCCTCCGGCAGTAAAGAGCCGCTGCAATCCGAGAACGAACGGCTCAAAAAAATCTGGCGCAGACTGTGGAAAGGTTACTGTCACGGACATCATTTCTGCCGCTGCGCGCAGCTCTCCGTCGTAAACTCACCATTCGGTGGCCCATCATCAAAAGCGACGTTGGCTACGTAGAACTACGTGCGGTTGCCTTTTCTGCTGATAAAATTGCGATTGACGTTCTTGATTGCGATATGGCGGGCATCGTTTGCAGAGCAGTGAATTGGGCGGCGTGAGGATCTAGGAGGATTAAAATCCAAGTTCTCTCCAGAGGAGCGAAACGGCGTTGCGCGTCCAACTTACTATGCGGGACTCAGCCTCGCCAGAAATGAGCACCGTGCCGCGCAAAAACTGCGGTACATCTAACTTCCTGGCTGCGGTCGGAACTAGAAGGACGCGGTAGACTGCGCGCTCGGGAAGCAGGTCTGCGTCTTTTACGCGCACCGAGATTTTTCCTCCGCCGTCGGTCGTGAGCAATGGATGTGTGATCGTGCGAGAGGCGTCCTGATCAACTGACGCAACGCGAAGCTTAAGCGGCGCGCTCGATCCGGCTACGTAGATGCGTGCGTCTGCGCCCGACCGCACCAAGTGTGCGCTTTGTTCATCCACGTAGGTGACGACAACCCAGGCCGAGTCTCCCGCAAGCAGGCCCAAAACCTCGTTGCGCGAAATAACGTCGCCTATTCGTAGGTCGGACTCCGTGAAATAAAAGCGGCCGCTGAAGGGCGCTGCAGGCGCTAGTTGCCGGAGGGCGGCTTCTGCTTCACGCAGACTTGCCCGAGCTATCGCCAACTCGGCTTCGACCATAGGCGTACGGCCACGTTGAGTCATGTTTGCGCCAGCCGCGGCGCTTTCCGCTGTGAGGCTTTCGATCTTCGCCCGGGCTTTCTCCAGCCGCAAGGTCAGCGCCGACGAGTCCAGCCGTAGGAGGATTTCACCGGCCTTCACTTCCTGGCCCTCGCGGACATTTAGCTCTGCGAGTTGAGCTACTTCGGGCGCGATCACACGAAATTCTTCGGCTGAACTTAGCTGCCCTTCCACACGCACGTACTGAGGCAGCGGAATCGCCACGAGAAGGAGAAGCAAGCCGGCTCCCACCAGAAGCCAGCGCAGGCGCGGGGAGCGGGCGATTTGTTTTCGTTTCATAAACCAGTGCTTGAGCTCGCTCACGATGGGCAACGCGATGAACCATACAATCTCGACGGCGAAAAGAACGATGCCGAGCGCTTTGAAGAAGAAGTGATAGACGAAGAGCGCGATGCCGAGAAACACCACGAGCCGGTAAATCCAAATGAAGATCGCCAGGGCGGTCAGTCCGTTCGCCAGCGAACGCCTGAAGTACTCGGGTGGCGCTTCGCCGAGGCCAAAGAGCCATTCGCGCAGGCGCCAGCGCGCAAGCGCGAAGGAGCGACTGTGCAAATTGGGCAGATCGAGATAGTCGGAGAGCAGGTAGTAGCCATCGAAACGCATCAACGGGCTGGTGTTCACCAACAGCGATTTCACCCAGGTGGTCGTCGCGACGAGAAATGCCGCCGAACGTAGATAACCATCGGGCAACAATCCCCACGCCAGCGTTGCCCAGGCGGCGATCATGATCTCCGCCAGCATGCCGGCAGCGCCGATAAGAATGCGTGGCTTTCGCTGCTTTAAATTCCACGCGTCATTCGTGTCCGTGTACGCGACGGGCGTCATCACGAGAAATGCCACGCCCATGCTCGGCACGCGGCAGCCGAAATGCGTCGCGACGAGTCCATGCCCACATTCGTGGACGATCTTCACCGCGATCAGGACAAGCAAATAGCCGACGATCCCGTGGAGATTCGCGAAATCGATCCAAGTCTTTTTGAAAACGTCCCACTGACGCCACACGAGCCAGATTCCCGCGAGCGCGGCGCCGGCAGTCGTGTACCAAAACGCGCGCCTGAAAAGAAACGCCGCATGCTCGTTCAGCCACACAAGGAAGCGCTCGGGGCGCACCAACGGCACACGGAAAAATAGATAATTGTGAATCAGCCATTGCCACCAGCTCGGGTGCATTTTCTGGTGAGAATCCGCGAGCGAGCGCGATGTGTCCGCACCGGTGAAGCGCAGCAGTTGATTCGCTCCGGCGAACGTCACCACGGCCATCACGTCGTCGGCGGTGGGTTTGATCGGCGTCTGCTCGGAGATCATTTTTGCGATCACTGCTGGATCGCCGAGCGACCAGCGCTGGAAAATTTCAAAAGTCAGCCAGTCGAGGCGGAAGAAGCGGTTTCGCGCGGGATCGTGCAACGTCCAGCTCGGCTGGCCGTCGTGAAGGCGCGGTCCTTCCTGCACGACGAGTTCCTCCCTCAGCGCGGGCAGATTCATTGGCGACTCAGAGTCCGAAATACGCGCGCAGGGATGCCAGCGGCCGGCGCAGCATCCAGTAGATCAGTGGCACGCGGCCACCGCTGATTCGCGCGGTGCCTTTGAGCCCGACGCGGTGTTCGCTGGTCTCGTTCAGGCTCGCGCGTACGCGATAGGCGAAGTTGCCATCAGGCCGGCGCGTCGCCTCGTACGCGATCGTGCGGACGTGCCCAGAAACCGGTGACAGAGGACTTGCCGAGAGATAGAGCCGTACGGGCGGGTTTTCGGGCAATGCGATCGCGTCGCCCACTGCCAGCCACGCTTCGATCTCCATATCTTGAGGCTGCGCGAGACGCAGGACGCGCTGGCCCGCCACGACTGGCCGGCCAATCCACTCATTCGCATCGTCGATAAAAACAATGCCGTCGCGCGGCGCAGCCACGCGGTTGCGCTCCAGCTGGCTACGCAGAAAATCCACTTCGAGTCGTTTCTCCTCCACCGCGCCTTTCGCAGCGGCAAGTGCTCCGCGGGCTTTCGCATCGGTGAGCGCGAGCTGGCTCAGCTGCCTCTGCTCGGTCTCCACTGTGCGCAACGCTTCTGCAGCTACTTCGAGCCTGCTTGTCAGCCCTACGTCGTCGTAGGCGAAGAGAGGCTGGCCGGCTTTCACGGAGTCGTTTGAGCGGACGAAGACAGTTTTGATCACGCCTTCAAGGGGCGCGCGGACCACCACTGGGTTAGCCGGGATGAGCTCGGCCTGCGTCAGCACGGAGAGCCGTACGGGAACAAGCGCGATGACAACCGCCACGCCCGCGACGATCAGCGGACGTTTGGCTAGCATGCGCGGACCGCGGCGAAACCGTTGGGCCACGGAAGCGACGAGTGTCGGCTTATACACGGCGCGGTAGGCGCAAAACCACGTTTGCAACCACTCCGAGAGAAGCCGCAGCTCCATGTCGCGCCAGGGGATTTCTCGAGCGAAGATCGCACCGCCCGCCGGGCCGAAAGGGACCCACACGGCCTGCGCGGGCAGCCATTGCGGCCATTCGCTACGCAGCTCTTCGGGAAGATCCGCGGCTGCAATCGGGCGCGCGGGACCGCTCGCGGCGAGGGATTCACAGATGCGATTTAACCACCGCACATAAGGCACGTTGGCATCGACTTCGATCAGGCCCGACAGCGCCTGTATGCCGCCTTCGTGAAACCAGAGCGCCGCCTGCTGATAAGGGGCGAGCAGGTGCGAGTCGTTGACCGCGATGAAACGCACCGCGGCCACCGACTCCGCCGCGCGAGCGCGGCGGATCAGTTCAAGCAGGCTGTCGGTGGGATTCGGGTTTGAGGCTTGGGGCAGGTCGCTCACGCGCAGAACTCAAAGGCTACTTCGCGAGCGCTGCAACGCCGATGCCGGCTCCACGCGGTGTCATGTAGGCGAGGCTACGTATTTGCTGGCTGAAGCCGGTTCGAGCCTGGGGAGTTTTCGGAGCGCCGACATTGAAGCGGAAAATTGCCTCGGCTTGCAGACCTTGGGAATCACGCGCGATGACCTTTATCTTGAGCTCGCCGATGAAGTCTTTTGGCGGCACGCCGTTGAAAGTCCCTGTCATGCGATCGAAGTGGAGCCAGCTCGGCAGCGCAGAGCCATCCATCAGCGCCGCGTGGAGAATCACCTGTGAGTCCGACCGTGAGTGAGCAAAGGCGTCGTTCGGAATCGTGAAGTGGAATACCGAGTTCGGTTCGCTGAATTGATCCGGCACACCGCGATAGAGGCTCAAACGCGCGGTATCGGCGGGAATTACCGTGGGCTGGAACATAACTTCGCGGACCACAGCGCCCCCTGCGGGCGTCGAGTCGCCGGCGAGCAGCGAGCGGCCAACACCGCTTGAGTCGGTTTCCGCGGGAATGATTTGGACCGAGATCACGGGAGCTGGAGGTGGGGTCGAAACGGTGACCGATGGCGCAGCGACGACGATATTTGGCGTCGAAGGCGGGGTGGTGGGCGTTTGCGGCTGTTGCGGAACAGGTGGCACTTCATCGGTCGCGCCTTGCACTGTTAGCGTGAGGGTTGCCTGCGAAGTTTGTCCGGCCTGATCAGTCACCCGGTAGGTGAGGATCTCTGTGAGTGCCTGCCCGGCATTGAGCGCTTCGACTTGCGCGTTGTTATTATCGACCGCGTAGGTGTAGGAGCCATCGGCACTGATCGTGAGCACGCCATACGCGCCGGTGACCGTGGCGAACCCAGATGGGTTCACCGTGGCGGGCGACGACAGTGTCGTGCCGGTTTGCACATGCGAAACACGGAGCGCCACACCCTGGTCGTTGGTGAGAACATTGCCGACGGGATTGGCGCCCGGGACGGCGTTATCGACGCCGGCAGCTTCAATCGCAGTGCCCGTATCGGCACCCGAAGTAGGACCGCCCGGGAGCGAGAGCGTCAGCGTGGTGACCGCGCTGGCCGTGAGTGCGCCATCCGATGCAGTCACGCGGAGATTCAGGATGCCGGCCGAGGTCCCTGTGGGCGGCGTGCCGCTGAAGGTACGAGTCGTAGAGTTAAACGTGAGCCAGGTTGGCAGGTTGCTGCCGTCGGCCATCGCCGCGCTGTACGTCAGCGGGGTGCCATCGGCGTCGGTAAACGCGGGCATTTGCACCGAGCTCAAGGACGAACCCACCGTTCCGCTGAGCGGCGTGAGCACTGAGGCTACCGGCGCTTCGTTCACGTTCGCTACCGTGACTGTGAGGGTTTGCGTGGATACGTTGCCGTTGTCATCTACCGCGCGAACCTGGACGACGTAGGTGTTGTTTGTGTCGGCGTCGGTTGGCGCTTCATAGTCTGGCCCGAAGCTGAAGTTCAGCGCACCGGTCGTCGCGTTGATCGAGAATTGTGATTGGTCAGAGCCGCCGATCAGTGACCAAGTGACAGACTCGTTGGCCGTAAACGTTGTGACCGCAGTGACGCCTTCATTGATAGTTGTGGCGGAGGTCAGGGATCCGGCGCCGCCGCTCGGTCCGGTGATCGCGGGAGCGGCTTCATCAATGTCGGCGATGGTCACGGTGAGCGTCTGCGTCGACGCGTTGCCGCTGCCGTCCACTGCGCGGACTTGCACGACGTACGTGTTATTCGCGCCGGAGTCCGTCGGTGTCTCGTAGTCAGGCGCAGAGCTAAGGCTGAGGGCACCGGTTGTGGCGTTGATCGTGAACCTCGACTGATCTGCACCGCCGACGATGGACCATGTAACCGCTTCGTTCGCGGTGAACGTGGTGATGGCCGTGACGCCCTCGTTGATCGTTCTTGCTGAACTCGCTGCGCCCGCGCCACCGCTTGGACCGGTAATGGTCGGAGCGACTTCGTCCATATCAGCAATCGCGATGGTGAGCGTTTGGATCGAAGCGTTGCCTGCGGCGTCTACGGCACGGACCTGAACGACGTACGTGTTGTTCGTGTCAGCGTCGGTTGGTGTTTCGAAATCGGCAGCTGAGTTGAAGCTTAACGCGCCGGTTGTCGCGTTGATCGTGAATCTAGATTGGTCTGCGCCGCCAACTAGCGACCAAGTGACAGCTTCATTCGTCGCAAGCGTCGTCACAGCGGTGACGCCTTCGTTGATGGTTTTAGCTGCGGTCGCATCGCCGGCGTTTCCGCTTGGCCCGGTAATGGTCGGAGCGATCTCGTCGAGATCGGCAACTGTGACGGTCACGGTCTGCGTGGACGCGTTTCCGTTTCCGTCTACAGCACGAATGTGAACGAGGTAGGTGTTGTTCGCGTCGGCGTCTGCCGGTGAGTCGAAATCAGGTGCAGAGTTAAAGCTGAGCGCGCCGGTGGTGGCGTTGATGGTGAACTTCGCTTGATCGGCTCCGCCGAGGAGCGACCACGTAACGGATTCATTCGCAGTGAAAGTAGCCACAGCGGTGGTGCCTTCGTTGATCGTCTTCGCGCAGGACGCGTCCCCGGGGTTGCCGCTGGGCCCCGTAATGCTCGGAGCGAGCTCGTCTACGTCGGCGATGGTAACGGTAAGCGTTTGGACAGAGGCGTTGCCGTTGGCGTCCACGGCGCGAACTTGGACCTCGTAGGTGTTGTTCGTGTTGCTACCGGTCGGCGTCTCGTAATCGGGAGCCGCGTTGAAGGCGAGAGCGCCTGTTGAGGCGTTGATCGTAAACTTTGCTTGGTCTGTGCCGCCTACCAACGACCATGTAACGGACTCGTTAGCGGTGAAGCTCGCCACTGTGGAAATGTTTTCGTTGATCGTCTTCCCGGACGCCGCGTCGCCCGCGTTGCCGCTCGGGCCGGTGATCGTCGGAGAGACTTCATCCACATTGGCGATGGTGACGGTAATCGTCTGCGTGGACGCGTTGCCGTTGGTGTCCACCGCGCGGAGTTGAACGATGTAGGTGTTATTCGTGTCGGCATCGGCCGGCGCTTCGAAGTCGGGAGCCGTATCAAAGGTGAGCGCACCTGTGCTGGCGTTGATCGTGAATTTCGACTGATCGGTTCCGCCGATGAGCGACCAAGTAACCGTCTCGTCAGCCGTGAAGGTGGCAACGGCGGCGGTGTTTTCGTTGATCGTCTTCGCAGATGACGCGTCACCTGCATTTCCGCTCGGGCCAGCGATGACGGGAGGCGTGACATCGCCTGCGCCTTGGGCGGTGAAGTTGAGTGTAGCGGCGTTGCTGATGCCGGCGTAAGCATTGCCGACGCTGTCGGTGACCGCGGTAGCATCGATCTTCAGGTAGTAACCCGTTCCCGCTGTGAGGTCGGCAAAGGGATTGAGCGAAACTTCGGTGGCACCGCTGAAGGCCAGCGTGCCGCCTTGGTCGCCGATGCCGGTGGCGACGTTGAAATTTTCGATCAGGGTGCCGTCACCGCGATAGAGGCTGACGAAGCCAATGCCGGCCTGGATGTTTTTGCTGAAGGTGAGCGCGAGATTGCTGCCAACGACGACACCGGTGGCGTTGTCGACGGGCGTGCTGCTTGCGAGCGTGGGCGCGGCGGCGTCGACGATCGTGAGTGCGCGCGTGACAGTCGTGCCGCCGACGGTGGCGGAGATGGTGTAGCTGCCCGCGGCGAGGGCGCTCGTCGCGGAGGTGCTCCACGCGCCCGTGTTGCTCGCGTTGACGTTGAACGAGTCGATGGTGGCGTTGCTGCCGTCTTTCACCGTGATGGCGACGGACGCGTTGGCAGTGGCGGTGCCGTAGATCGCGACGGTGCTGTCGCGCGTGACAAAATCGGAGAGAACGCCGGTGTCTTCGCTGATGCTGTCGATCGCGACCGTGGCGGACTTGTCGTGGGCGAAGGTCGTGCTGCCGGTGTAAGCGCTGCTGTCGGAATCAACGACGGTGGCCGAGACGCTGATCCCGCCGTTGGCGAGTGCGCTGAGGTTAAGCGCGGCTAGCGACCATGAGCCGTCGTTTTGAACGACGGCGATGTCGGTGATCGTGATCGTGCCGTCGCTGATCGTGACGGTGATCGTGCTGCCTGCGGTGATGTTGGTTGTGACGCCGGCAAGGACGACCGAGTCGTCTTCAGTGGAGTCGGCGATGTTGTCCACGCCGACGGTCGGAATCGGCGAGGTGATATCGATCGTCGGTGCGTTGAGGACGATCTGCAGCGGCTTGGTGCCGGTGGTGGTGGCGTTACCGACTGCGTCGGTGCCAAAGGCGCGAACGCCGACGGTGCCGCTAAGAGTCGCGGTAGCTTCTACGGCCCACGTGCCGTCGCTCTGGACGGTGGCGGTGTAGGTGTGTTTGTCGCTCCAGTTGCCGTCGTCGTTGGGATCGATTTCGACGGTGATGGTGCCACCGGGTGGAAGATCGGTCGTGCCGGTGATGACCGGCGTGGTATCGGATGTCTTGGCGCTGAACGTGAGCGCGATGATTGGCCCAATCAAATCGACCGTGAGTGTCTGTGTATCCGTGCCGACATTGCCCGAGGGATCGGTGGCGGCCGCGGTGAGCCCGACTGGGCCGGTGAGACCTGAGGCTGGGAATGTACCGGAAGCAGGTGTGGCGATTGCGGTGTCGATCGACCAGCTACCGTTGGCGGCGACGGTGGTTTTGTACGTGAGGTCCACGTTGCCGTCGTTGTCGGTGTCGAGCGAGAGGGTGAGTACGGTGCCCGTTGGAAGGCCGGTGGACGTGCCGGAGATAACCGGCGTGGAATCGCCTGCGATGTCGGTTGTGGCGCCGCCGGAAATCGCGACGCTCGCGAGCGTGTCGATGGAGACTTCCGAGCTGGTGAGATCGGTCGCGTTGCCGCCGCCGCTGCGTGTGACGCTGGCGGTGACGTTGTAGGTATTGTCGGCGAGTGCGACGCTGGGCGTCAGTGACCAACCGGTGGCGGTGACGTTCAAGTTGCCGTTCGCAACGGAGTACGTGACGCCGTTGACGACGACGGCGACGGTGTCGCCCGCAACCTGGGCCCATGCGCCGGTGATGGTGGGCGTACTGTCGTTGGTGTTCTGCGCCGTGACCGCCGGCGTATTAAGGCCGATGGCGGACGCGCTGTTCCCATAGGCATTGGTGGCCGTGGCGGTGATTTTCGCCGAAGGCAGGAGGCCCTCGGTCGGCAGCGAGCCAGAGGTGGGCGTAGCGGTGCCGAGATTGAGGGTCCAGGTGCCGTCGCCTTGTACAGTCGCGGAATAGGCGAGGTCGGTGTCGCCGTCGTTGTCGGTGTCGATCGCGATGACGATGGGCGCGCCGGCGGAGAGCGAGCTTGCGCCGGTGATCGCCGGCGCGGTGTCGGTGGCGAGCGCACTGGTATCGATCGTGATGGTCGGTGCAGCAGCCGCGCCGGTCGTGTTAAATGCCTGCGTGGTGGTGTCGGCGCCATTGGCGCGACCGGTGTTCACACCATTGGCGACGCCGCTGGCGACGCTGACGGTGATGTCGCCACTGGAGCTACTCGTGGGCGTGACGACCAGAGTGTAAGTCGTGCCGCTGCCGGAGAACGCGCCCTTGGTGCCGTTGGCGACCGTGATGTCGCCCGCGGTGAAACCCGTGACCGGTTCGGTGAATGTGAAGGTGAACGTGACCGGGCCGGAGGCGGTGCCGGGGACGTCGTCGGAGATGGTGAGGGCCGGTGTGGCGAGCGATAGAGAGGGAAGTTCGGTGTCGTAGACAGTAACTCCGCCGGACGTAACCTCGGCGGTGACCGTGAGCGGGCCGTTTCTAAGTGACTGCACCTGGCCGGTCGTAAGAGTCGCCGTCCAAGCGCCGGATACATTGCTAACAACGTTAGCCGTCACCGTGGTAGTGCCGTCGGAAACCTTCACGCTGAAGGAGCTCGCGGGCTCAGCAGTCAGGGTGGTTGTGCCTGTGAGGGTTAGACCGCTCGTGATCTCTGCGGCCGTGATCACGTTGTCACCGGTGACTGCGGCGATCATGATCGTGTTGGTGGTGTTGGCGGCCCCTTGCTGGACAGATTGGGCGGCGCGCTCGGCTTGTTGAGCGATGTTACCAGCGGAATCTGTTGCGGTGGCTGTGGGCGCAACGCGAACGATGACCGTCCCCGAGTTTCCGCCGATCAGATTGGTGCCGTTCGGCGTTGTGACCGACCAGTTGCCGTTTGCGTCGGTCGTGACCATGCCGGTCCAGACCGTTGTGGTGTCGGTGCTGTTGCGAACGGTGATCGTGAGGGAGGTATTCGCCAGTTCGCTAGCGCCGGAAAGGACCGCTTGGTTCTTCGGGATGATTGACTGCGTATTGATGAAAATGCGCGGAGGGGCGGCGTCGTGAACGACGTCGGATTTTATAGCATGGATCGCCGTGCCAGAAAGCGTGGCCGCGATCGTGAGTGTCCCGTTGTCGAGGGTGGAGAGGTCTTTGTTGGTGACCGACCAGTTGCCGCTGCCGTCCACGGAGACGCCCGTGTACTCTAGCGTGTTGCCGCTTCCATCGCGGATGACGAGATCGACTGCCGTGCCAACCGTCGCCGTACCGGCGATAGTTACGGCGTCATCCTCGCGCATGTTGAGGTAGTTGGCGGCAGCGCCGGCGTTATTAACCTGCGCGGAGCTATCCGTCGTAGCGGTGGAGGTGACGCTGCTGATCGCGACTGTGGGCGTCGTCACCGTGAGGACCTGGATGTCGGATACTGCGCCGGTGGAATCAGTCGCACGGATACCGACGGCGCCGATGAAGCCGGCGGAAGGACGTTGCCCAGAGATGGGCGTGGCGACTCCGGTGTCGAGCGACCAGTTGCCGCTGCCGTCGGGGGTGACCGAATACGTGACGGCGTCGGAAAGATCGCCGTCGTTGTTCGGATCGAGGCGCACGATGACGAAGCCGCCGGAATTAGACGACGTGCCGGTGATCACCGGTGTCGTGTCGGTGCCGTTCACCGTGGCACCGCCCGTGATGTCGATCACGACGACGGGCGAGTTGGTGATGGTGATTTCGCTCGTGGTGACGTCGCTGACGTTCGCGCCGCCACGTGTGACGGTCGCGGTGACTGCGTACGTATTGCCGCCGGCAAACGAGCCGAGCGAGCCGCTGCTCGGTGTGGAGGAGGAGAGATTGAGGCTCCAGGTGTTGCCCGAGGGAGCGATCGTGTAGGTGGCGCCGTTGACCGTGACCGTGAGAGTGTCGCCCGCGATGTTGGTCCACGTGCCGGAAATCGTCGGCGTGAGGGAATTGGTTGAAAGCGTAGTGACCGTGGGACGGTTGAGCGCGATGGCGCTGGCGGAGTTGCCGGCGGCGTCGGTTGCGGTAGCAGTGACTTTAGTGTGGCCCGTGAGGCCGCCGGAAGGCATCGCGCCTGAGACAGGCGCGAGGGTAGCGGTGTTGAGCGCCCAGGTGCCGCCGGAGACGAGGACTTGGTAAATGAGGTTGGTCGTGAGCGCGTTGTTATCCGCATCGATCGTGACGGTGATGAGCGAACCGTCGGCGAGATCGCTCGTGCCGGTGAAGGTCGGCTGACCGGCGGTTGTCGTAGCGAGTTGATCGATCGTGACCGCGGGCGGCGTAGCGTCGTGGATGACGGAGGCTGTGTCGGTGACGTTGTTCAGCGTGCTAGCGTCGGCGTCGGGATCGGCGGTTGCCGTGACGGAGAGCGTGCCCGCGTCCATGCCGGAGAGGTTGAGACCGGTCACGGTCCATGTGCCGTCGCCATTAACGGTCGTGGTGCCGTTGACGGTGTGCGTGCCGTCAGTGACAGAGAGATTAAGCGATTTGTTGGCGAGATTTTCGCTCGTGCCCGAGATTGAGACGGAGTTGTCCTCGGCGTCATTGAGCAGGCCGCCGCTGATGGGTTCGGATAGCGTCACGCGCGGACCGGCGGCGACAGGGGAACTCGAAGTCATGGGCGCGGTGAATACACCGAGCGAGGAGAAGCTGGCGTTCTTGTCGTAGCTGGCGCCGACGCCGTTCAAGTCACCGTTGATCGGGCCAGGCTGCGTCTGCGTGAACGACACGTAGCTGACGACGGTGTCCTTTGTGAAATTGGCTACGCCGGTCGAACCGCGGGGGCCGTAGACGCCATTGCGATCAACGGGCGAGGCTTTCGCGAGCACAGCGGCGAGGTCCGCAACAGGAATTTTCCAGCTTACGAACACGTCGGTTTTGCCGTCGTTGCCGATGTCGGCGTTGCCGTTCCAGTGAGGATCGGTGGCGGCGGAAACAGCGACGACCGAATAGTTGGCTGAATTGAATGCGTAGACGCCGTTGTTCGGAAGCCATCCGGTCGGAAGCGGAGAAGTCGACGTGGTGCTTGGGGAAATATTAGCTCCTGTGCCCGGATCGAGGAGACGAACAGCCTGGGTGTTGTTGCGGCCATCGACAGAAATAAACAGGTCGATACGACCATCGGCATTTGCATCAAGTCCGACGATCGCGACACCGGTAAAGTTCGAACTACTGGTCGGGTTGTCGATGCGAAGGCGGAACGCCAGCAGGTCATCGCCCGTGCCGCTCGTGCCGTTGGTTTCGTACGCGGTGTAGAGAGAACCGTGGCTCGCATCGCCGACGATATCGGTGTCGGCGGCGCCAGCCTGGCTGTCGCCGACCGGATCGCGGTTGGTGCCAAACATGATCGCGGTCCAACCGGATTTGCCGCTCAGCGGAATGGTGTTGAGCCAGTTGTCGTAGGCGACGACTCCCGCTTCACTGAGGATGCGTTCGCTCTCGATCGCGCCAGTGTCGCGCTCGAGCGTCCAGTCACCACCGACGGCGGCCGCACCCGTGGTGTCGTCGGACGCGGCGACATCGGCGCCGGTTTTTTCAGAGAGTAGTCCGAGAAATTGCAGACCCAAATCGCCCTGCGCTACATCGCAGCCATAGAGAAGAATGTCGCCGTCGGCAGTGAGCGATTGGCCAATCGCGCAGAGCGCCGCATCCTGACCGGTGAGATTTTCCGCCGTGTAGCTGGTGGAGCCGAGCGTGAGCGAGCCTTCGGCGCCGTGGCTGATGATGTGAATCGCGGATACGCCACTCACACCATCGAGCGCGGATTGGATCTGGCTAAAGCCGTCCTGTGCGGGATCGATGAGGATGACTTGCGCGCCGGGTTTGATGTTGGCGACGAGCGTCTGCCAGTCGGCCACGCCAGTATCGACAAAGACGATTTCCTTCGCGGCAGGCGCTTCGGGCAAAACGGGGACGATTTTTTCGACGAGCTCGGATTGTGCGCCGTGATCGATCGGGTGGGCGCCGTCGGCGGGCAGGTCGAAAGCCGCAGCGGCGAGATGCTCAGTGCCCTTCGCGACATCGCCGTCAAAAATCAGTCGCGGCTCGAGCGCGAGCGGAGCGGGCTTGGAGCGTGTCAGCGTGGACTTGCGGTCGGCAGGAGCGGCGGCGGGGATAGCAGGGCGGGGCTTTTTCATACGGACGGTGACGAAGGTAAGACGCGGACGACTAAGACTGAGCGAAAACGAAAAAACCGCGCGTCACGGAGCGCGCGGCGGGGTGATGGAGACGCAGCCGCTCATGCCGGGCATGAGGGCGGGAAATGAACCGGTGACGCCGGCGACGACTTTGATGGACTGGCTGACTGGATCGACCTTGGCACCGATGCGCTCGATCACGGCAGGGTAGCGCTGACCCGTTTCGTCGATCGCGAGTTCGAACGATTGGCCGACCTGCAGCCATGCGAGCCACTTGGAGGGCGCGATGAAATCGATCTGAGGCGGCGCCTGATCGACGATTTCGAAGAGCGCCTGACCGGGTTGCACAAATTCCTGTTCGCGCACGCGCTGCTCGGCCATGCGACCGGAGAAGGGGGCCTTGATCTCGCACTTCGCTAGCATCGCGGAGGCGTAGGAAAACTCCGCCCGCGCCTTAGCGACTTCGGTCTCGGAGAGATCGAGCTCGATCTGGCCAATGGAGTTCAGCTCACGCAGCCGGCGATTGGCGGTGAGCGTACGCTCAGCGGCGGAGAGCACGGCTTTACCGCGCTCGAGCTGCGCGCGTTGCAGCGCGTCGTCGAGCGACAGGAGTACCTCGCCAGTCTGGAAAGAACCGCCCTCCAGCACGTGGAGCTTGCGGATCTTTCCCCCGATTTCGGCGGAAAGGACCGCGGCACTGCGCGGAGTGAGCTGCGCGCGCACCATGGGCTCGGACGTTGGCGGCGTCGCAGCGAAAGCGGAGCAGAATGCCGCGCTCGTGAGGGTCAGCAGAAGAGCAAACCGCTTCATCGAAAAGGCGTTCACGCGTTAGCTGGTGGGCTGCGCGCGGGGGGCGGCGGGCGCAGGAAGCTTTCCGGCGGCCCAGTCGTTTTTCCAGGCGGCGATCTCGCGGGTGAGTTCGTCGAGCGACATCCGCTGCACGCGCGAGGCGTCGATCTCCATGCCGAGCGTCGCCTGGAGAGCGCCGGCGGCGGCGTTGAATTCGGCGAGCGCCTGGTAGCGGCGGAGCATGCTGACGATCGTGGCGGTGTCGGCGGCTACTTTGGAGAGTTTGCTGTCGGCTTCCGCCTGTTCGCGGTTGGCGGTGTATTCCTTGATGCCTTGGTCGAGCATCCAGATGCGATCGGCGAACTCGAGCTGGCGGTGCGTCGCGGCGAGCTCGATACGTGCGATGTGGAGCTGCGTGAGCAGTGCGACCTGCGCCGCTACGCGGCGCTGGGCGGTGAGGGCCACGCCACCGGCAGCCATGCGGCGCTGCGCGGGCAGCGAGAGGAGGTTGGTCAAGTTTTGAGAGACGAGCGCACCGGCTTCACCCCAGCTATTATTGATGAGGTAACTGTCGTCGTTGTGCTTGAGGGTGTACGAAAGCGAGAGATTGGGCAGTAGGCGCGCGAGGCTCTTGCGAGCTTCCTGAACAGCGATGCGCTGATTATAGATGTGTTCGCGGAGGTCAGCGTTTTGAGTAAACGCGAGTTCTTCCATTTGCTCGACGGAGGCATCGAGGATGCGGACGTTGGGCGTCTGCGCGGGCTCCACGACGCTGAACTGACTCGGCAGGGGAGCGTTGATCAGCGTGGCGAGCATCATGCGCGCGGTGGCAAATTCCTTTTCGATGCTCGAGAGCAGGCGGATGTTTTCCAGCAGCTGGCGCTGAAAGCGGAGATTGTCGATGGGAGTACGCAGTCCTTCGGCGTTGGCCTTGGTCGCATCGGCGAGGGCGGATTCAGCCGTGCCGATGGTCGCCTTCACTTCAGCGAGAAGGCGCTGAGCGCTGGCCATGCGCCAAAATGCTACGGTGACCTCACGTGTCAGCGCGTGCATGGCCTTCCGGCGATGCTCTGCGGCAATCAGAACGCGGTCAGCGTTTTGCTTGGCGGTGTAATAACCGACAGCGAAATCGAGCACGCTCCAACTAACGCCGAGATCGTAGTGCAAATGGTCGCGGTCGCTGGAGATGTACGGATGTGCGAGCGACGGCTGGCCCGTAACGGAATCACGACTACGCGTGATGAGATCGTTGTTGCGACCCTGATAGCCGGCCATCGCCATGGCTTTCGGCAACAGGTCGGTGCCGCCCGCCTTCCACGCGTTGAGCGCGATCGCCTGTTCGATGAGGGCAGCACGCTGGTTGAGATTGTACTTAAAGGCGCGGGCAAGGGATTCCTCAAGCGTAAGAGCCTTTGTGATTGGCTCTACCCCCAGCTGTGCGGCCTCCAGTGCCGAGCGGCTAGAATCGATGATCTCCTGGGTGGTGACCGGTTTCGGCTTGAGCGATGCGCATCCAGCAACGGCGGCAGCTAACAAGACGCAGGAACTCCCGATAAAAACGCGACCGACGGTGCGCGCGTGTTGGCTCCGTGTGGAGAGCGTCTTCTGAGTCATACGGTTTTCGATGGGGATTGGGGTGAGTGATAGGTCTCTTGTGGTAGAACCACAGGAGCTCACTGAACATCGCACCTTTTCGGACGGACTTGAGGGGTAGTCCCTAACAACCGTAAGCGCCTTGTTTTCACCAAAAAATTCGGAAGCGCACGAAACGTGTCAGCTTCGGCACCGGCGATGGCTGCTTGCAAATCGCGCTGAATTGAGGTTGCCCCGAATTGACGGACACGCGTTGAGCCCAAAAGAAGGACTCAACGATGACAAAGAAGAA
>WUUC01204202.1_pt1 | contig 32511 bp, 57 predicted proteins | sample 6278441 | NCBI WGS metagenome assembly WUUC01 (sample SAMN13675441, study PRJNA597444) | soil metagenome | isolation source: soil | place: USA: Washington | collected 2017-10
CGGCAATTCAAACACGAGATGCTTATTGTAATATTCAGAATTTATGTCTTTACATAGGAAACAATCCAGATTCACAAAGTTGATAGCTTGGCTAGAGTTCCATAGAACAGCACCGTCCCATTCAAAGATGTCCCATAGAAAAGGTTCATGATTAATGAGACATAAGTATCTTCGGACTCTTTTGAGACTTTCGATGTTAGCTCTTGGTAGAATCATTTTATGTCCCTCAATAATTTCAAGTATTCCTCTGGAACTTGTACTTCGTCAATCACTATGATGCGGTCTGGAAATTGTAGAGTGCCCTTTCTAGACAGGCGTAGTCCAAATGAACTATGCTCATCTACACCAATAACAGTAATACAATATTCTGTAAATATGATTTGCCCATTAATATCTAGCCGTTCTTTCACTAGAACCTTAATAACTTTACCTATCTTTAGAGCGGACGAGTCACAATAGGTAGAAGCATATACGATATATGAATCTTGCTTGATTTGTCTACCAAGTTTGTCATAGGTTGGAACTACCGTTGATGTTCTCGTCATAGTGCCTCCACAAACCACTTATTGCCACGTTTCTGAAACTTAAATGTTGCGGGGCCGAATTTGCAATTAGTAAGAGTTATTGTCTCCAACCACCTTGTAAAGTCGCCCACCCTCATTTTAAATCCAGTTTGTATGTCTGGTTGATTTATCTTATTGAGTTCTTTATTTAGAGCTTCAAATAAGTTAAAATATATATAGATGTGACCATAAGAGTTCTTGTCTACGGTCCCACTAGATGTAAATTCATTACTAATGATGAGGGCTTTGTTTGGGAGTATTGGATGACCCTTGATAGTAAAATAAGGTGTTTTAACAACGTCTACAAAACCATCTAATGTTGGAGGCTGATTGCCTCTCGATGGCTCCCAAAGCTCAAAATGAGGAGTATAGGAAAAACGATTGCCTGTCCACAGGACTACTTCCTTTGACTTAGCCATATTTGTTACGATGTTAGATAGTCGCTCCCATGAAGCTTAAGAATACAACGTCCAAGAAGGTCATCCCTACGCTCTAACATAGGCTTAACCACAATGCCCTCTCTGATATGATTTCCAATAGCTGAAATACCATTTGCCCTGTTTTCAAGTTCAGCCATATCAAATGGCACTCCACAACCCACAATAGGAACGATTGGAAGATTATTCTTTTGGCAATGCTGAATAAATCTTGCAGAGTCTAAATAGCCCTCACAAGTTTCAATATCAAACAAACGAATCTTTGGAGTACCCTTTGTATCGTATGGAAATTTCTTTATTCCGCCATACAATTCACCACGCAATAGCACGTCTGGATTATATCTAATATAGCGTTCAAGTTCTGGCTGTCTCTTGAAAGCTTCCCAAAACCTATCGCCTCCCGTATTGCCCTTCCAAATAGTTCTACTGCCCACATAGATTTGTCCATCATGGCAGACCATCTTAATATTTTCACCATCAAGCTTTTCAGTAACAAATACTGGTTCGCCCTTAGTAAAAAGCGTATTGTACTTACGAAGTGACTCAATATCGTAGTTAAACCACGGAGGACCGGCCACCTCATTTGCCTGTTCATTAACTACGTGTTCATAGTGTTCTATGCCCATCTTTTCTGCATAATCATCACCTATTTGTGCGTCAGAAGGGGCTGGAACCAATAAACCCATAGAGATTACTCCACGAAGCTTACGAGCCTTAATATGGACCTTAGCCGTAGGATTATCCTTGTTCGCTAGGAAGGCGAAATCGGGCTTGTTTGGGTCTATCAAGCTATCTGGCGGCACATACACAGCCTTTTCTATTCCTTGCCAATCAGCCGTTCTAGCTACGACTGTATAGCCACCAACCCGAACAATGCTAAGAGCATCTGCGTTTGGATGTGGTTCGAGCTTAATTGGTACAACTTCGCACTTATGACTTGACATTCAAAATCTCCGTTTCTTTTGTTGCTAAAATATCACGCTTTATGTAGATAACATCACCATAGTAATGCTTCTTACATGGTAAATACCCAATGTATGTTGGCTCGCCATCAATCTTAGCAGGAGCTAGGTCGAGCGGCTTATTACAAATGGAACAGTAGGCTTGTGTAGGATACATGGTGTCTGCTTGCTTGTCCTTCTTATCTTACTTAGTTGTACGTTTGGCCTTCAACTCATTCAATCGTTTTTCCGCTTCTGCAATCTGTATTTCCAGTATTCTCTTTTGTCTGTGGTATTCAGCATTGTGGGCTTCTACTGCTTGCACCTGTACATCAGGATATGATTCGTGTCTCCAACGACCTTTTGGTGGCCTTCTGTTCTGAACTCCCGTCAGAGTATCTGCAAAATCCCATGCTGCATCCTCGCTAGTGAAGAAGCCCGCATCCTTATGCAGAACCATAGGCCCGCGACCTTCATTTAGGTCAGCATTAACGAAGATTACATATACAGTATTGGTATTCATGATTCCTTGTCCTTAGTATAAATCCTCACTAAACAACTGCGTCAGTTCCCTTTTTGTTTGCTTTGCCTTAAATGCTACGGCAGCCCCTTCTACTCTATCTACGAACCGATTCGTATTAGTTAGGAATCCCTGCACAATTTTGTACTTGCCCTTATAATCAGGCTGGATAATCCCCATCTGCTCAAAGATGCAACAGTGACGATACCCACACATAATAAAGCCACTTTGTAAGTGGTTCGTTTGATGGTAGTGTTTAATACCATCGTCAAACCAGATAGCGGCACATAGAATCTGTTCCATTAAATGGATACCTTCACTTCCGTCTTAATGTTGGCAGGGATAATCTTTACAGCCTTAAAGTCGGCCTTATAGGCAGATGTAGAGAGCTTGTTAATCTCTCGTTCCCACTCTGCTTGATTTGAAAATACCTCTATATCCCACGACTGTTCCGTAGAAGCTGGATAACCATGCCCAGGATTAGTTTGTGACCGCTCATCGCCAGGAACGTATGTACTTCGTGGTCTGAGAATCGCAAAGAATTCGCCAGCAGGCAAGTCATTTGTAACTTTTGGATACTTACTTAAGACAACCATTTATGTTTCCTTTATTACCAACTAATCTCAACAACATATTGCCCAGCTTCTATCTTACCATTTTTGCACATATGATTGAGTAAATAGTTAAGAATATAATTACCCTCTCCAGTTTGAATCCACTTATTTATTTGTCTTTCTTCATAATCACCAATCTTACCATCTACATGATAGGTCTTAGCCATATCATTACTTGTTTCTTCTCCACAAGGAATTTCATATTCTTGCCCATATACTTCCTTGATATATTGTTCAAGCTCACTGTAGCCAACTTCTATGTATTCAACCTTAGTACCAATCATTGAATTGATTCCTTATGCTTCCCTTCTGAGTCTATCGTTTAATCGCACAGACCGTTCGTTATGATAAATTGAACCGTCAGGATACGGTTTCCCGTTTATAGGCAAATCCAGAAAATCGTGCTTATTAAGCCTTCTACCAAGTCGCTTTTCTAGGCAGCCGATACACAACATATAGCACTTGCGGTTAGTAGCTTCATACCATATCTTGTGTGTAACCATATAGTATTCGCAGATTCCCGTCTTACATGACGTATCAACCCCACAAATTGAGCAGGTAAAGGCGGCAAGCCGTTCTTCTTCGGTATACATTATTACCTCAAGGTAGACGTAAATCGCCAAGTTGCCGTATAACTCTCATTATAGCCCGGTTTATCGTACTCAACTCGCCAACCAGCCTTACGAAAGACATCTTCGATATCTAGCCAACGATTCTCGAAAATCAACGCTCTAGGTGGAATACCTCCTGGTACACCTTCTCCTATACGTGGAAGAATGAGACTAATAACTTCTTCCTGATTAACCGTAGAGCCACGACCATCCCAACCCTTTGCAATTAGCTTATTGAAAGCCTCGATTACAAAGTCGGGAATCTGCTCTTGCTTCTTATCTGTAACTTGTGAGGGTTTGATAGGTTCGACCAATTAGTAACTCCCATATTTGAATGATTTAAAACACTCATCCTCTTTATCGGGATGAAATCCTAATACATACAATTCGTTCATATCTTCCTCAGATACAGTATTAGGGTTGATAGCTACACGTAAAACATCATGCTCACAATGAGTTGGAGACTTAGGATTGCCATACTTACGCAAGATAGTTAAAGCCGTAATTAGATTATCCACAAAATGTCTTTCTATAATTCTTTATTATGGAGCCATAGGCTCTCACCCGATAAGTTCGACAACATCCTCATCCTCAAACATCCAGCCCTCCTTGTTAAACAAGTCAAAGGCATTAAACTTAGGCTTAGTAGGCCCAAACGCATTCACAGTAGAAGGCACTTCCAACTTATGAAAGACGCACTTATCAAAGAGGAAGGACGCCTTAGCGGGAAGTTCGGCAAATTTAACGAATTGCATTGTAGTGTTCCTTATAGTTAATAGTTGTTATGATTGTTCCACTTCGTCAATAACTTTCTTAACGTCCGCCCAAACTGTTTCAGGATGGTCATTAAAAGATGAAATAAGATAGCCATATTCAGCGATATTGCCCATTCTGTCTCCAAAATGCTTTTTGATAGCATCGCCTACGGCTGGGATTAGTCCGATGGTGACTAGCTTAACTGCCCCAAATAGGCAACATTGACCACCACAGGTGTACATCTTGCCCTTACACCATGACTCTTCACTAGGAAGGGCCAGCGAAAGCTTCTCGAATTGTACGAAATCAGTTGAAGTATTCATATTATTCCTTTATAAGTCCTCTACATGAACAAAGTCACACCTTTTGCACATTTTTATTTGTAACATCGCTTTACCAGACTGCTGCCAATTACTCCATTCATGGTATCCATTCTCGCAAGTACGTTCATCTTCCGTAATGTAGATAAGCTGACGGAGCCAGGTAAGGAAGTTAATTAGCATATTCTTTGTACCCCTTATCGTAACCGATAGCCCATTCTTCCTCTTGCTCAACTGTTAAAAATGGGCATCTACCAGTCTTGTATCCATTTGTACCATCTACTGCTCCCGCCGTATATCCAGATTGGTATTCAGCGGTTTGGCTTCTATCCGTCATTACTGGAAACTTCAATATATCGTGCCTATAGTCTATATCTACCAAGTCAGGCAAATGGTCAAGCACATCATTAAAGTTGTGGAATAGATTGGACATAAACTCTCTACCTATCCCACCTCCACCGATATCGCCGCAAACCTGCATCAAAACCCTAGCCTGAAACTCATCAAGTTCCAGACAGTACCTTTTTCGACTAACAGCCGTAACAACTGTGGGCGAGGCCACCATAATTAGGTCGTGCTTAACTATTACGTGAGACATTATGATTCCTTTACATCAACTTTATTGTTTATTGTTCGCTTCGATGCCCCAATTATATCACGTTTTGCGGCCCTGTCAAGAGAGGAAATAGCAAGAATCTGGCTCGTTTTGGGGTTTTTGAGAGTCATACCGTATTTTACCACGCAAAGCCCGTTTGTCAAGGGCAAATCCCAGACCCGATTCCATTTTGATTTGCCTATAAGATGGTGTCGATTTGATTGTGGGATATATGCCCAAATACTCTGTCGAAACCCTTATCTTATGGGTTAAGTGCCCATTCTGAGTAGTAGGGAATATAAAGGATTGATTTATTGCCCATTTCTAGCTTTTGCCCCTTCTCTGTTTGTTATGCTATAGAATTGAGAGATTATGCAAGAAGAAGGCATACTAGGGCTTGTGTATATCAAAGCGAGCTTTCTACTATATGTAGTGGGTTTGGCCCATTCACTTTATCCTATAAAATAGGGCATATTTTGATAAGAGGTATACAATATACATCCGTAGCCAAGATAAGACGCGCTATTTGGTCTATGAGGGTTTGCCTACAACTCACCAGCTTCCTCACACACTCTTTAATACTTTATAATAAGAGCTTTTACGGCTCCGTGACAATATTTTGAGGGTATTTTCGCAGTTTCATGGCTACTAAGAAGCTTATTTGCACCTATGTACTAGGGCGTTGTTTAGACCTCTATAATTGTGCGTGCTGAACTTACATAAGCGAATCCGAGCAGCTTGGGCGGTTCATAAGGGTCTCTACCATATGTTGTGTCCCGAGTTTTGATTTTATACCATATTTTGTATGTCATGTTGTACCTTGAAAAAAGTGCCTCTGGAGCTTATAATCCCGAAGGGTTAACCAAAAACAAAATTGTTCGTTTCCGCTGTCTTTGGTTTTGTTATGCAGAAAGAAAGTGTATGGGGCGTTATGATTAACAAGGGATTGTTCGAGCTTACTATCGCAGAAGATGAAATTGGTATTCGTGACTTCATATATATTATCTCCTTGCATAACCTATATATTCCAAACGGAAGTTTTGAGCAGTGGATTAAATATCCCCACTTATTGCGGTTAATTGTCTTAAGCCATTATGAGGGCAAACCTGTTGGATGTGCTATCTTACTTAAACAGGGCGATATAAACGGTTATACATATGGGGTTTATGTAGACCCAGAGTATAGGCGCTATCATTTAGGATATGATATGACCTCTCTTATGAGAAAATCTTATGATGGCCCATTATATGTTTATCGTAGTTGTAAGAACCTAAGTTTTTGGGATAGTCTGGGCGAGAAAATTTCCCTACTTGACAGGCCCAATTTGTGTGTTATAATGGGGGAAACCTTTGAGGCGTAACGAAACAGGAATTTCCCATTTTACCACGAAAGGCCCAAAATGCAATACCCGGAACTCGTTGTTATTGATACGTTGCCTAAGTACGAAGAGAGGCTTTATAGTATTGTTACCGTTGCTGATAAGCACGAACTTAATGACAAATTAGCTGAGGGTTGGAAAATCAAGCACATGGTTCCCTGGGGTGAGAATGTCCTAGTGTGTATATATAAAGAGACTAACTAATAGAAAGGGCCAAAATGGCACAAACACCGGGCGGTTTAGAGATTATCGACACAGAAAAGAGATATGAAGAGAAGCTTGTATATGTTCATGGGCATCCTAATATAGAAGAGGTGGATGTATACTTCTCTGAGGGATGGAAGGTTAAACATATGATTCCTTATACAGAAGGGGCGCTCATCTGTATTTGGAGAGAGCAATAGGTATAAATAATGGATATACTAGGTATTGTTATAATTGTATTTGTACTAGCTTTTATCTTTATATTATCGTCAAGACAGGAGTAATATGAACAATCTATTTAACTTCTTTGATGATTTAGATGAGTCTGGCTATTATCAGATGCGAGCCGAAGATGTGGAATTAGATAGACAAGAGCAAGAAGAGGCCGATTTCGCCCATTATTGTGAAGAAGTGGATACGGCATATGACCAAATGATTAAGGATGAAGAACGAGATATTGATAGTTGTTCTAGTTAAGTCCCCATCAACCTTCTTTCTGCATAACAGGCGAAGCCCCCCAATATCAAAGGTAATTAAGTGGAACGAACACCAGAAGAGGAAATGGCCTATAACCTCGGATATAACGACGCCAGAACCAACAAAATCTACGATAATCCCTATGACTTTAAAGAGGCACGTTCTGGATTTATCATGCGTCTAGCCGCTCAATATCGTAATGGGTATGACGACTTTATCTCTAACTATACAAAATATGCGTGCTGAATCACCATTGCGTAATCGGGTGACATGGGCTTGTTCAACGGAGTAACACATGAACATCATTATCCTATTACTGCTTAGTATAGTTCCCCAAGATTATAACGTACAACAAACCGTAGATATCCTTGAGATAAATAACTTCTACGAAGTATATACAGACCCACAAACAAAAAAGTATGATATTCGCATAATATTTCGCCAAGTAGTAGCTTATGAGTGGTATTTCGACAGACAATATAGTATAGGTTGGTGGTTAGTCAATACTGACGCAGAAAAGAAGAAGGGCTTGCCCGACAAAGTTCCCCTCTATAACTATCAGAGTGGGCGATACGAAATTATCTTACCATGTAAGGAGGGGTGGTCCGCCCAATTTACTAAGATAAGCTCCAAGATACTAATAGAGACATGGACGCCCTATGATAGAGAAGCTAAACATAGAAGGCCCGGTGTTGCTTCTCCCAATAACCAACGTCTATATGGATTAGGTATAAAACCCATTATATTGCCAGAGCCAACAACTGAATTAGAACACCTACCAGAATAACCCCAGTAGACACAACCAACCTATCGCCCCTATTATCCTTTTCGCCCATCATGCCCTTCTCTTCTGCATAACTGCCAGCCGCAGGCTATATAAATTTGCGTGCTGAATGGAAATCCACTATATAGGGCTAGGTGGGCTTGTTCACACCATAGACCGCACCACAATAAGAATGTAGGTGTCCTGCCCCATCTATTTTCGCTAGACCCCGTATTATACCACGCTTTCCCACCCTGCCAACCCCCTAGACGGGTGCCCTTGACAAATTGCTTTTCTATGCTATAATAGTCGAAGCCTATTCACAAGGAAACGAGCCGTGTCAATCAGCAGGTATCTACAGAAGGCAATGCGAGAACCCCTTAGAATCATTGGGGAAATAACAGATACCCTAAAGCTCCTAGACTTTGACGCAATCGCTGTATGCGGAACTAGCGGGCTTATCCTAGCTACTCCCGTTACTCTTGCATTAAACAAGCAGCTTGTGATTGTGCGGAAGGCAGGGGAAGCCTTACACTCGCACGCCGAAGAACAAGTAGAGGCAGATACTATCGACAAGATTCAATCGTTTGTTATCTTGGATGACTTGGTATCTACTGGCAAAACAGTGTGCCATATATTAAAGACTGTGAGGGAGGAAGGATTGTGGGGGTCTTGTATGGGTGTTTATGCCTACAATACTAGACAGTTGTGGAAACCTAGTGATGAGTTGTTTCAGCAATGGACGGGTACGGGTGTGTATGACAAACCACTATGGGAAATGATGGAAAAGAATCCGCCTAAGTGGCAGAGTGAAAAGCTGATTAACGCTTAAAGCCTTTGCCTACAAGGATTTATGGCGGCATCGGCCCCGATTTACCGTAAGAGTATACGGCATAAGAGGATAAGTAACCCACAGCAAGATTATTGTCACATCAACAGAGCTTGCAACTTCGGCTTTACAGGCCGGTGTTTTGTTAAACTATGCAGGTATTTGGCTTTCTACACTCTCTACCCTTTCGGGCTTGTAGGCGTACTGACGCCTCGTTATTCGGTCTTTCGACCTACAGTGTAAGCAGGGGATGACGGGATTCTAACCCGCATTTCACGGAATTAACATACACTATACTTACCCTGTCTGTTAGGTTGTCCATTCATCCATAAACCTAACATGGCTCTAGTGGACTTTGACAGTGGCGACGTGGCCTTTGTCGCGTATAGCTTTTGTTGTACCGGCGTCCTAACAATTGAACGACACCCCCAAAGTTTAGTTTGGTCTTAGACTCAAAAGATTTTTGCAAAACTGTTCCATACGTTCCCGCACATCTGTTTCCTCTGTTGCGGCCATATCTAAGATACAGTCGATAACGTCGGTTCTGTGCAAGAATACTTCTAAGGTTGCTGTCTTAACAACCGTTCTGATTTGCTTTGTCGGAGTCATGCCACAATTATACACCTAAAAGCGGAATTGTCAACACCTAGCGTCTGATTTTGTAAGATTGTCCTAAGTTGGCTAGTAGTATGGGCTTATAGCAAATCAGCCCCGCAGGGTCGTAACATGTTGCCATATAACGACTTAGGCTACGCCGTTAGAATCTTGCGAAAGTGAAATTGTCTAGCATTTCCATCGCTATGTCAATATCTACAGTATTAACATCAATGGGATAGTCGCCTAGATTATCGACTTCCCCGTTAGCAATCGCATCGGAAAGCCAGTTCCTAATTTCCTTTTCGGATACTAGGCGTTCCTCTGGATATAGCATACGATATTGTGGAGTGTTATCCATAATATTTATCTGCCCTATCTGCTAGTTCCTCATTTGCAACGGGTTCACCATAAAAGTGATGTAGTTCCCACTGGTTCCCGTACAACGAAAACCAGCGTTCCCGCCAATTTTCCCTAGTGTCAATGTCAAAGATATGGCGATATGTCATACCTATCGCACCACTTTGACGAACATTTGCAGCTATTTTGTATTTCATGTTATTCCTTTTAGCTCGCCGCTAGGCGTTATACAACGAACCCAGTCTTATCGTGCTTTCCCCTACCTTTTGGCGTCAAACCTATCACCCCGAACCTATTAAGGAAACGCAAATCATCCTCATCGCCATTGTATACCTTAACTCCCATAAACTTTTTAGGGAGAGACTTAAACACAACGGCAACATTGATACGCTTTTCTGCCAGAATCCTAGCTACACTATCATCGTTTACTTCGCTACGCGAAAACGTCAAGTGATAGTTAGCGGGAAGTGTATACCCTACGCGGCAACGCTTTTCATGCTTAGTGTAGTCATAAAACTGTACTTGCGGGAACATTGTAAACAGTTCGGGCCAAACTTTTTCCCACAAGATATCGCTAGTTCCGTTCATTCGCACGGCGGGCTTGACGTTTTCCCTATCGCACTTGCGGATTAGAGCTTGTATATCTTTCATAATAAGACGTTGAAATTCCGCCCTATCGGAAAACCATAGCTTAGTTCGCTTAATTCGGGCATCTTGCACGCGATTGTAGCGACCGTGGCCGGAAGTATTAAGGCAGGCCGCAATACAGCCGGGAGAAGCGGACGCACACACGTTATGACCGCTTAGCTTGTGGGGAGCAAGATGCAAAATCATACTAAGATACTGCCCCTTGTTATCGGACTTAAGTAGCTTAGGGTTGCCACCAATTTTCGTGAATAGCATTTTGTTTCCTTGTGTTGTCCCAATTATACCCTAGAATCTACTAATGTCAAGCGACAAAATGCTAAGATGTAACATGTTGATAGGATTAGACTTAGGGCAAGTCTAGGCCGCTTTCGTCATAACTCATTATATACTAAGCACTTATAGCACTATAATTTGCTTAACAAGCCCCTTATGGATTCGCATATCGGCAAATATGATATGATTTGTATCAACATCATACTCAACAGTTAAAGTATTATACTTAGTACCGTTTCGCAAAATTACTTGCAACATATGATATATCCTTTAATAAAGTACAAAAAGAAACCCCGCCAGAATGGCGGGGCTATTAGAACGTGGTAAACCACGGTTATTGTTGCTCTAGCCACACTAGAAGCGGCTAGATTTTGGGACATCGTACATACAAGTAGTAGATGCCCCCTAAAATTAGGAAAGCTACCACTACCGATAAATCCACTAGCCCACCTTGCTGTCAGCCGTAAGCTGATTCACAAGGGCCTGGGCAGCGGCAACGTCAAGCCGATGCGACTTACGGGGCATCTGCTTGAGGGCGATACCCTTCGCACGGTATTGAGTCGCACGTGCGATAACGCTAGGCAGCTTGAGGCCCAACGCTTCCGCAACTTCCGCGTGCGAAGTAGCGGCCTGATAGGCCCGAATAAACACGTCACTCGAAACACGTTCCTTAGTAGCCATAACTTTGTCTCTCCTAAATCAAAAGGGTGAAAGATACTCTTGTCGCTTGTCCCCGTATTATAACATATAAAAGGGGTTTGTCAAGCAACTTTTTCTAAACTACCGACCACCAATTTCGGCACGCAAGTTGCTGCTGTAGAAAGGTGAGGCGACAAAACGTGAGGCGAGGACGATACAAGCGATTTCTCATTTCGGGACTCCATTGAAGGGGTTGAAAAGTTTGTCTCACTGTCGGCCTTTCCTCTTGTCATGCCCCAATTATAACACCTGACGGCCGTTTGTCAACGCTTGCAGCGGGCTTTTCTATAAGATTCCACGTAATTGATGTAACATGGTAGCACGTAAGGGTTTAATGCGATTGGCACGAAAACTGGGGCGTTTTGTCGTAACATGATACGACGCAACGCTTTACGTTACTTCAACATAGCCTTAAGTTCTGCCTTGATACGCTTCGCCACTTCTCCCCGCCAGCTTGAAGCATTAGAGAGGAAATAGGCCACGACCGACTTACCACTGTCAAGATAATAGTTATCATTGATAGAGTGGAGCGAATACATCGCTTGCAGATACGGCTCTGCCGCATAGTTGACCTTAGCCCAATCCTTGGAAATTTCCACAGCAATCTGATAGAGAGGACGCATCTTGTAGCTCCTAGTGGTGGGTTGATTGAATCATTATACACTGCCGTGGGCTTTTGTCAACAGCAAATAAAAACGAAAAAGCCCCGCATACCTTTCGATATACGGGGCGATGAACCTTTATAAAGATAATAGGTCTGCCATGCCTTTCGCTATGGCAATTACCTTTTGAGGAACCTAGTTAGTTTAACGTGATAACTCACGCTATTTTACGCGTTAGTGCGGCGGGTGCGTTCTGCTACGGCATTGAGGGAATCAGCGGATGCTCGCCTAGCTAGTTAGTTTTCCGATGCGTTGGTACGGTATATAGCTACACCTTTACGACTATTTAATTTCTTTACGGATTGCGGAGCATAGTTGCACCTTACGGCGATTAGGATTACGCTTCAATCTGCTTTCAGCGGCGGCTTTATACGGGAACCGCTCCCGCTCTCGAAAGAGGCATCAAATACGCTCGCCGCGTAGGCGAAGTTGGGGAAACCCGAATCGAACGGGTGTGGGTTTGGTTATGAGCCAAACTTGGTAAGCCAGCGACCATCCCCAAACTAGTAAGAACCCACAAGCTATGTATCTTGTATTCCGTGCTTTGTAGACAGCGGTTTACAGACCAATGTTTGCTACGTCGGGGCTTATCTACAAGTTAGGCTTTTCCCGACATTGCTTTGGTTCTTACTTAATAAATGAAACGCACCAGGAATGAACCCAAGTGTTTCTCGTTTCATGCCCTTATTATACACCCTGCGGGGCAAAAGTCAAGCGACAAAATTCCAAGATGTAACTGCTTGGGACGTATAGAGTTAGGTCAAATCTGGGCCGCTGTGACGTAAGTGCTTACGCCACAAGCTTTTACATCAAACGTCTTTTTTGTTCTTATGATAATTTTCGACATACTCTGATGTCATCATAAGAAACTCTTCTAAAGCCCAGTATCCCATGACTTCAAGCAACATAACACATACTTTATGCCTGAAGTCAGACTCTCGCCTATATAAGAGTTCTACACAACTGGTCTTATAGCCATCCTGCCAGTGTGAAACCCAATATGTAGGACTATTAAGATAAGGGTCGTTTCCCATTGTGGAATCCTTATGCAGAAAAGATATGATGATACTACTTCATAAAGTAGGAAGCAACCTTGAAAGCGTAATCTTGAAAGTCCCGACTGTTATCGGTCGCCCCCGTAATATGGTGGGCCAACTCTTCAAGAATGGTTTGTTTATTGGTTAGGTAATCCTCATGGATAAAGACAGTGTTATCCTTGTAATATCCAAAGCATTCGCTTTCCGCCGTCATAACTGATTGAAACATTTTGATAGCGGGCAATGCTTTACCATTCGTGAAACCGCCCTTTTCAAGTTTTGCCCATATCTTCATAACACGGGCAACAAGGGCAGCAGTTGCGTCCTTGATAAGTCGTCCGCCCTTATCCATGCGTTCGTCCGCCACAATCGTTACGGTCTTAATACCGGCCTTTTCAAGAGCATTATACCAACATTGTTCTACAAGCACAACCTTATGGCCCTTGCGAGTAGCCATTTCGACGACCTTGGTTTGCGTCTTATTGGCGATAGCGGCCTCACCATAAAGGGCCTTGAAAGCTTCAACGGCATTCTTTAAAAAATTCTGATTAGGATTCCATGTACTGCCCAACATATAATATTCGTCAAGCTTGCCTTCAAAGTAGTTTTCAAGCCTACCGAACTGGGCGAATACAAGTTTAAGAGTTTCGACCGTAGCCTTGCTATACATCTTGCCAACATTGGCCCGCACACTATATTCGTCAAGCTTGCGGCATTCGTCAATAGGCAAATCTTCCCCAAAATTGTAATCGAATAGGGCGTCATCTTTGGTTTCCCGAATGAAAACACCCTTACGATAGATTCGCCCCTTACCCCCACTTTCTTTCTGCATAATCTGCTTATTTAATTCGCCATTGTGGGCAAAGTGAAGAAAATATCCCGCAATTCCACTATAAAACTTATTCACATCTGGCGTGAGTGGCACAACAACGCGAGTAAAGCCTTCTTTTGCTTCGCTCTTATCGGACACGAAAACCTTATATTCCTGATTGTCCGCATTGTCGATAGCATTGGAGACAAATTCGCGGAGTGCCATAGCCGTACTATCCCAGTCGATAGCACCGAATTCCATAACCATAGAGAGGCGTTCTACGTTGCCCTTGTGGGAATAAATAAGGCGGTCGAATGCCTTTCCGCCCATATTGCCCTTTTCAGTGGCGAATTCAAGCTTATCCTTACCCAAAAAGATACCGGGATTGATACCGGCCCGCATAAGCGTCAGAATACCATGCTTGTTTCCGCTACCGAATTGCCCAATCTTATCGGCATTCCCGCGAGCCGTAGAAAGGCCCAGAATCGTAAAAGCTTCAACAGCGGCAACACCCTTGTTTTCAATGCAAAGAAACATGGCGAATCCTTTTAGTAGGGTTTCTTAGGTACTCGCCTATTATACACTGGAATAGCGAATTGTCAACTATAATCTTTTGTCGCCGTAAGTGTGGGCGGCGTATCGGGTTACGTCGAGTGGTGCCCGCCTAGCCCTAACTGCTTCGCAGATAAGGGCTTACGCAGTTAGTTTGTATATGAAGGAATCACATCAATCCCATTCTCTTCAAAAATCTCGAAATACTGCCCATTTTCTTTTTGAGCAGCTTTGCAATCCCTATTCTTATAGATATGATTGCAACAATCTGAAAGGATTCGCACGGCATAACCGTAATCAAGCAATTGTAGTGCCGTATCATGCACACAATAACCAGTATTTACGCCGCAACAATACAGTTCATCGACAAGGTCAAGATTTTCAACCAACATCAAATGAACTTCGTCGCCCCCATTATCGCGGGACTTTAGTACCGTGAAACAGTTTTGATACCCAATCAGCCTATTAGTAATTTCGGGGCGAGTGGGGCTATGGCCCAGCAAAGAGAACGAATCTTTCGCCGTATAAGCCCCATGTCCCCATGCCCTATATTCTACCAAAATAATAGGCAGATTTTGGGCCTTAAACTTATCCACTTCTCGCAAGATATTTCGCAAAGTTATGCGACAATGAGCAGCATCAAATCTCATTTGCATATCAATAATGACAAGGGCTTTCACGTCCTAATCCTTTTTGGGAAGGTTTCCGACTAGACAATGACCTTGCGTATTGGACAGTATAAAATTTACATCATATACCGCCCCACTTTGCCAGTCCTTAATTCGCATAACTCCTTGCCGCTCTTGTGGGGAGAGGGACAAAAGGAACTCTAGTACCTTCTGCATTGTAACCCGGTTGTCGGCAAAGCTCTTGGATTCCGTGCCGATAGGTGAAGATTGTTCGCTCATTTCCGTATCGGTCCTTTTCTACTTTGCGGGAGAAGTTGCCACGCTTAACCAGTTCGTCAAAAACTAGTTGTTCGTCGGGCGTGACATTGTTTACATCGGCAGTAAGCGAAATGCTACCATGAAACGCTACATAACACAAAGCCGAGTGCAAACGAGAGGGGAGAATCATACTTTTATCCTTGTTTTGGTTGTTTAATTAGCCCATTATACCACGAAAACGGGCCTTGTCAAGCCTTAGTACCGATTGTGGCCCGGCAAATTATTGTCGAACAGAAAATCTTCAACAATTCGCTTGGAATCAGGCAAAGACATGCCAGCAATTTCGGTTCGGTGTTGCTTAATAGCTTCAAGTTTTCGCTCAGCAATCAACGGTTCAATAACGGCTTGCGAAAGATTGTGCCGATTCTTATAGGTGAGGCCGCGATGGGAAATGGTGTCTTTAGCACGCTTAGGAGTCAATTCCAAGCGAACAAAGGTTGCAATTTCCTTAGCATCTTCGCTACAAACCCGGTCGGCCAGCGAAAGCAGTTCAGACAGAGTAGAAAACTTCATTTGTGTGTCCTTTGTGAGTGTTTCGATAGGCCCATTATAACGCCTCACGCCCCTTTGTCAAGGGCTACGGCGGGTGAAATTGTGGAATTGATATAAGTTATGGCTGTATAAGGGTTTACGACAAGTCAGCCCCGATTTTGTATACAAAAAATCCCCAGCACTTTGCCAGGGAGAGTCGAATGCGGCGGACAAGTGAGCCTTTATTATAGCGTGTGGCATATATTCCAACAACGCCGCTGTTAGTGTCTCAGTGTCCTTCGCTAGACTACTTTTATGGGAGGATAAATTTCAATCCTAGTAATGTACCAATCATGCAAATCCCGCATAGTAAGGCAAATCCTACTCTTGCCCACCCTTCCATGCTGTATCCACATCCCCTATAAACACCTAGCACATAGGATATGGCACACATAACCATCATTTCATATGGCATAGTTATACCGTTTCCTTGATACAACACTTCTTAAATTGTCGCCCACTCCCGCAAGGGCACATGGCATTCCTAGCACTCTTGCCGGGGTGATACCAATTCTTATACAAGGGCTTGGCGGGCAAATGGAGAAACTTACGACCGGGCACCTTTTCCAAAGCAATACCCTTCTCTCCTGGCATAAGCGGAGCAACCAAGTCGATTGCATCGTTTCGCCTGCCTTGGATACGCTTTCGCAGTTCACGCTGGGCTTCAATGGGTTTCACTTTATTGTTCCTTTGAGACTTATTGTACCACAGAATTAGAGAAAGGCAAGCCCTCGCAGGAGCTATTTGTTAGAGCCGGGCCGATGGAATCCACCAGAACGAAGTCGCCCATCCTTGCCAGAATCTGGAAAACCAGTCCGCAGCATCTTTTCATAGTCGATAACGCGGGCGTCCAACTTTACCTTACACTTTTTGGGTTTCATCGTTTGTTACTCCTAGGTTTGATTTGAGTCGCTTGGTTCGGTTTGCTTATTATACCACGGCGGGCGGATTTGTCAAGGGCGGCGTGTAAATTAGGTCATGTTCTAGGGCGAATTCCTGCCAAAGTTGCTCCCACGCTGGCACGGTGTAATCGTCATGAATCTCTTGCAACTTACGAACAAATTGCGGCTGATTCATAATGTCGGGAATGTTATGGAAAGGATTATCCTTCATTTCCGAAGTAAAACAGCTAACAGACCATCCTTCCATCTTGGGAGAGTATTGTTCGTCAGGGATAAGGTGGCCCGCTGCACATTTCATACCATTCGGCCCACGATAGGCACAACGCTCTATACCATCAGTTGGGTCTAAAACTGCCATGCACTTTTGGCCCTGGGCACGTAGGGAAGTAACAACGTGGTCGAAAATTTCCTGTTTAGTACGCGACACAATGAAGTTCCTTATGCAGAAGAAAGGTTGGGGCAATGCTCCAATTATACCCCTACGGGGTCATTTGTCAAGGGCTGATGGGCCATTCTGACCAAGAATAGCAATATTTTCCTTCTTTGGGCATAGTGCTAATGAACGCATCGGCACCTGCTGATGTGGCATGAATGCTTACGACGTGTTCCTGCGTATAGCCCTCACCACTGAAATAATGCTTAATTACAACGAACACGGTCATGTTATTCTCCTAGTTGTTACGCCCATTATACCATGTAACCCGCCCTTGTCAACATCCTGCCCCTTCTTTTCTGCACAATAGCCAGCCGCAGGCGACTCTTGCATAACCGTTTAATTATGCGTGCTAAAGTCGCGTCCAGCTTAATATGGCTTGTTTTGGCGGTTCACTGGTCCACCTAGCCAAAAATACGATTGCACCCCAACCACAACATCTAGTGGTTCTAGTGTGCTGGCACCCTCCCATTATACCATAGGTTGTGCCATTGTCAAACGACGTAAACCTATATAGCGTAAGGACTTAGGAATAATCAGCCCCGTTTCCAACTATTGAAGACTTTCTAAATTTAGGCCATAAAGTCTATGCAAACCGCCTCACCATTTAACCATCCCCAATTTTTCAAGTGTAAATCTTGTGCCGCAAATTCAAAATCATTTGCTTCCAATAGCGTTTTCAACATTATATAATCATGCGACTGATAAAGTTCTTTAAATTGCTGTTGCAAATGTTGAATAGCATCTTTATTACCGTTAGGCATCTTATCGTAACCATTATCACGCAAAAGCTTATTATATGCAACGTCTACTAATTCAGTCATAAAACCATAGACATAATAACCCACTTTTTTAAGATGAATTTGAAACACGTCGCTCAACACTTCTGGGGCAAGTTCTAAAAAGTAAGCCCTCATTTGTAGGTTGTGCGACTCTCTGGCATCTTCCTCATTTTTATAAGTTTTCAAACCCATATCTCCAACTTTGAAGAACTTACAGGCGACCCCATTACTATCGCTGTCAGACTTAGCAATCCGCTCGCATAATTCGGGGGTAATGCAATCCAACATAGGGCACTCCATAGGTTAGAGGAATACCTTGATTGTAACGCCTGCGGCGGGCGTGTCAACAACAAAATCGGAAAGTTGTAGAAATAGTCCTAAGTCTATACTGTGTAAGGGTTTATAGCAAATCAGGGCCGTTTTCATGCCACACCGTAACCCTTTGCAGTATATAGGGTTACGGCGATTCACTATTGAATACGTGTCTTACAGATGTTCCAAATAATCCACGTAATCTTCCACATCCTCTTTCACAAACTTATCGCTACTTGCCAACATACTCGCAATGAAGTCGCTGATATCAACCGAACAAGGGCTAATCTCATCCTTCCCAAACGTGTCATAAAAGCTGGCATAAGCGGCAATCCGCTTTTCCGAGCCGGGTTCGCCAATGTCGCCCGGAATGATGCAAGTGTCCTTGGTCATGGTCATATTCCTTGTGTGAGTGGTGAAACCAGATTATAGCAGAAACGAGAAGGGGCGTCAACCCCTATTCCCTAGTATTTGTGTTTTTCGACCAAGGCATTGTAAATTTCCTTCCCATTTTCGCTTAGGCTATCGAATCCTTTCCACAATGGGCTTGCCTTGAAGTATTTAATAATGCGGCAAGCTTTACGATACAATTCGCCCCATTGTCCATCATGGTAGTCGCAGCAAAACGCATAATGGGCCTCAACAATGTCGAAACGGTCGAAATACATACTTGCTCCGCAAGGTTAGGGGAAGGGTAGATTATACTATGAAAACCAGTCCGAAATTAGAACGTGCGTTTCATACGTGTTTTGTTCCGTCAATTCGCATGCCAAGCGACCTTGATAGGACAATAGTAGCCAGCAGGTGATTTCAGGATGAAAATATAGGACCATTTGTGTTCTCCCTTGTGTTACTTGGATTGTAGCAGAAACGAGAAGGGGTGTCAAGCCCTAATCCGCATAAACGGCAACTTCCCAAAATCCGTTATCGGCATAGAAAGCGTGACCGCCAAAATTGGCATTACCATTGTCACAATAGGCGATAAGGGCCTCAGTAAATCTATCCAAATCCCACCCAAGCTCTTTATAACTTCCATCAAGCTTAACGGAATAGTGATGCGTTGCCCCATCGCGGTTAAACATACGGCAAGAGCGAACGTACAAGCCAAGGTCGGCCGCGTCGTGAAGAGTGCTAGTCGAAGTCATCTTAATTTCCTTACAAGTATGTTAAATACCGAACCGCTTAGTAAACCGCACGCTACGCCAGAACGCATACCACTTCATGCGAGCCTGCCCCTTATTTCCGTTCCGCCGATTCCTTTTCATTCCGTCGGGCATTAGCTTCCCCTTTGTGTTGCTTTGATTCTACCGATATAGGGAGAGTAGGTCAATAGCAACAAGGGGATTCTAGCAAGATTCTCAGAAATAGTTGTAACCCCTTGGTATGTATGGGTTTAGGGTGCGGCACGAAAAACGCGGCCGTTTTGACGCAACCCCTTACAGCGTAAAGGGTTACGCTACGCGGTTAGCTATCTTACCTAGACAGGCTATCTCGACATCGCACGTAAATCGACACTTCTTTGTCAAGAGTTTGCACGGCAACATTGAAAGAGTATCCGCTTCCATCTTCCATTTCGATTGCGTTAATCACGCCTTTGACGGCGGGTTGTGGGAAATAGGCTGGAAAAGTGACAACTTCCCGCCTAATCATTGCTTGAAAAAGGTCGAAACGGTTCACAAACGATTCCTTAAAACAAGAGAAACAAAAGAAGAAAAGAAACAAATACACGGCCCGCCGCAGGCGTTAGCTATCGTCGCCGAAATAGCCATATTCCTCATCCAAGCCCCAACCCATAGAACGGAACGTATCGGCGTCCGCTTCGGCATCGGTCATATTGTCGTCAAAGTCGTCAAAATCCTCTTCCAAATCGCTGCAATCCCCTTCCATGAATTCATCCATATCATCAGCGAAACGGCTTGAAAAGTCATCGTCAGAAACGAAATCGGCCTCGCAAGGCAAATCGTCCATATAGGCATCCTCTTCGATAAGAAACGCTTCGCGGGGGTCGATGTCAATTTGGTCGCGGAAATCGTCGGACATGGTAGAAACTCCGTGGAAAGGGGGAAAGCCTAATTATAGCAGAATGCGGGCGAAAATCAAGCCTATTCGATGCGAAGCTCGAAATATTTGACCGCTTCCGAAAGGTCCGAAAACGTCGCAAATGCCGATTCATTGCCTTCGGCGTCAATGTTGAAAAGTTGATACTTAGTGGCTTCCGCATATTTGAAATCGGCCACCAGACAAGCACGTAAGGGCGAGAAGTTGGGCAATTGCCCAATGGCGATAAGGTTGCACCATGCGGGAAGCGGAAGATAGACGCCTGAAATGTAATCGCGGTTCATTATACGTTCCTTGGGGTGATACGCTAATCTTACTCTTATTCGGCGTCCTGTCAAGCCCCAATAGCGGAATTGTGAGAAATTTTCTGATATTGACGTAACCCCTTGATATATAAGGCTTTACGTAAAATCGCGGCCGTTTTCATGCCAATTGCCCATCCTACCCACCTTATCCAGTGTGATAGGTGGGCCGCAAGCGGCTTGTTAGGCTGGTTCATACACTAGTTTCGACACAATCCCATCCCTTGGGACAATTTGCTGCCAGTTCCAACTCTTCAACAGTTATTCCGCCCTTGCAAAGCACGTCCACAAAATGTAGGGCCATGTCTACGCAAAATTCGGGGGCAATAGGTGAACGCTTCCTATTCACGTCACACCGTTGCATGTCGAATGCACGCCCGTCCTCGCGGTCGCAGAACGTACCGATAAGAAAGAACCAAACGCCGTCAAGATTGAAGTTGAAGCCTTTCATCGCATTCCCCTTTATGGTGAGAGTGAACTAAACACAGTATAGCGGCTATACCGTAGATGTCAACCTAATCGCGGTCGTATTCCTTATTTTCTTCCCGCCTATCCAGCTTCCCTTCCATACAAGCTTCCCATTGCATGCGTTGCGTTTCATAGTCAAAGGGATTGATACCCCTATTGTAACCGATACCGTAAGCATCGCTGCGAATCTTTTCATTACCTTCGGGGGACTTAATCACTTGGTGTTTCCTTTGCGTTAGTGTTGCTTGGTTGCTTGTATGCCCTGATTGTACTCTTATCGGCTATCGTGTCAATAGGGCAACAGGGAATATTTCCAGAATAATTTGTCGATGTAAGTTGTTACGCAGTAAGGGTTTAGGGCTTGGCACGAAAAACGCGGCCGTTTTCTCCTAAGCCCTTGCTATATAAGCACTTAGGGCTAGTGTTTTATACCCCCTATGGGGGACTAACGAGGTAGAGCATGACAAGCTTCCATAAACAGACGCCGATTGAATCGGGGATTCTGCACGGCATAGGCTTTCGCCCAGAATTCCGCCTCTTGCTTGCGAGCTTCCATACTGGGAATCTTGCTAATGGTTAGAGCCATAGCACGAAAGTCTTTACGAGTGGGCACAAAGATGTTCCTTAAAAGTCGAGTTGTGACGATTGACCTTGATACTTACATAACATGAATAGATACATTCCATGCCACCGTGCCGCACTAATCCTTTCGGGACGTGGGGCACCATAGAAGCAAAGCATATCAAAAGCCTCAATTGACATTGCAGCACCTATCGGACAGGATTCACGTCAATCAACATAATTTCCTCAATACGACTTGGCTTGAACGAGCGATAACCATGACCGACCATGTTGAAAAGAATGTTGCCATTCTTAAAGGAATCCACCACGCCACGCGAAAGGCAGTAGTGGCACTGGCCCTTCTCATTCCGGTAGGTCACGGCATACTGCTTGCCAATCCGCACTTCTACGCCCTGCACCTTGATAGCGGTTACATTCGTCATTTTGTTACCCTTGTTTGCGGTTGCCTTGTCTTCTCTCGCATTATACAGTATCGGCTTAGACTGTCAAGGGGCGAGAGGGAATTTTCTAGGAATTTTTCGCCTGTTGAGCAGGGTAGGTCCGATGCAAGTATTCACAAACGACGCAGGCAATCAGTATGAGAGCGGCAATTGTTTGAGCTATATTGTTTTCCATATGATTCATTATACAGCCTGCGGCTCGCTTGTCAAGAGGCTATCTTACCCATAATAGTAATGCCACACCCTACCCGGTTTTTCAATTTTGGAAGATAGTACCCGGTTTTGGCATGAAAATTGCAGGGGGTGCAGACACAACGGGAACCCATCCAGTAAATAGAGCCTTTGAATAAGTAGAGCTGTTGTGTTATCCCTAGCTACCTACCGGACGCCCTGCCCCTTCTCTTTTGCCTCCTCTATCCTTTTCAAGCCTAAGTCTCTGTCTCTTAAGCTTGACGCTTTTGATACTAAAGTCACATCCGAATCCACTATGGAGGGCAGCTGTTAATTCTTCATCACTCATCTTCATATAGTTTTGCCTGATGAAATTCTCATACAAAGGAGTCCATTTGGTGTTCATGGCAAAAATCTTTACTTTCTTTTATCTTTTTGATGTATTTTGTTCTGTTTTCAACGATTTAGGTGTACGGCCTTGAAATTTCCAGTGTATATTACTATAGTATATTATAGAGTAAGTTATTAAGAATTCAAACTATAAGGGGCTAATGATGTCAAAAAAGACAAACAAAAAAGTGATTCCTGTAACGCTCGTTCCTACTGTATTAAACACCAAAGAGAACAAAAGACTTAAGAAGGCAGTTGCGGCAGAATTACAGAAATCTGGTGAAGAAAAAGATATGGCTGAACTTCTAAGGGCTGAGGCCGAGAAAGAGGAAGAGGGGGAAAATGAAGATACCGCCGAACATGACGGAAGCAGAAGTGACGGAAGTAATTAGGGGCGTTGCCAAAAGACTTTCGTTTAGGTTCACCTTCGCGTGCTACACAAGGGACGACATTGAGCAAGAGGCATTTATAGAGGGCATGGCTGGTTTAGAAAAGTATAATCCTAAAATGGGACCATTAGAAAACTTCATGTATAGACATATTAAGTGGAGACTTAAAAATCTAAAAAGAAATAAATATGAGAGATATGAAAAGCCATGTTTACTATGTCCATTATATAGGGCAAACTATGGGGATGAGGATTGTATAGCCTATCATAATAAAATCAATTGTAAACTATATGGGGCGTGGGCTAAACGAAATGAAAAGAGGAAGTCGTTGATGTTTGCGGTTGAAGAAACGGATGGGGCAGAAGCTAGTTATGAAGATAATAACTTAAATAATATGGTCAGGGCTGAAATACTCGAACTAATCGAATCAAAAATCCCAATGAATATTAGGGACGAATATTTAAGATGGAGGGCGGGGCTTAAATTAACAGGGCAAAGCAAAAAGACTATTGAGAGCTTTGTGTTGGAAATTTTAAAAGAAGAGGGTGTATATGAGCAAGAATAAGGGCATTCCACGTAAGGGCGAAACTGTGGTCAGAAAGCGCGGTGCCCTTTCTACGACTGAGATGGAATTTATTACTAAGAGTGCCCCCATTATGACGGCTGCCGAAATAGGTGTGGCTTTAGGTAGAAATCCTGACCCAATCAAGAAGTACATCAAGGCGCAAAATCTTAAGTCAAAAGAGGTCAGTGACCATGAATATATGTACTTGACCTTTTTAAATAAACTAAGAACTCAACCTTATTATAAATATGTAGTAGAACAATTAACTGAAGATGAACTAAATTATTTTGAAGATTCATGGATAAAGCTTGTATCACAATTTAAAGATGATATTTTATATTCAGAAGAGATGCAAATCAAACAATGGATTATGATTGAAATATCTATAAACCGCGTTCAAATGGAACGTAAAAAATGTGCCACAGAAATTGAGGAAATAGAAGAGGCTATCGCTCAAGAAAGAGAAAAGGGAGATGAGAGAAACAGTGCTGAAATTTTAAACATGGAACACAAAATGAGTTATACAAAAGCTGCTATTGGGGCATATAGTGGTGAGTATACTAAATTATTGGATAAGGCTAAAGAGATTCAGCGCGAACTAAAAATGGCTAGGGCAGACCGCGTTAAGAAGTTTGAAGACCCTAAAAGTAATTTCGCCACTATGATGCAAATGCTTGACGAAAGAGAACATAGAATTAAGTGGGGCGATGATATTGAGCTATCTAAGCTTGCAGGAGACAAGGCGGCGGCTGAATTAGCTGAATATCATACATATGTAGATGGAAGTATAGACCAACCATTATTAACCCCCGATACAGTAATCGGGGACAATCAAGAAGAAAGGGCTTAACATGGCTAAAAAAAAGAAGGGCGTAAGTATTACAGAGACAGAAGAAGATAAGAAAACAGAAATCAAACCAGCCGATATTACAGAGGCTAAACCAGATGAGGCTGAAAAGGAGCAACAGAAAAAGGAAGAGGAAAGGGAGAGGGAACTTAAAGAACGTAATGAGGCACTTATAGCAGAAATGCAGCAAAATCTCCTAACCCCAGAGCCTCGAACAGAAGAGGAAAAAAATGAGAAAGCAAAGGGGCCAGGAATAGAGACTGTAGAGGATATATCAACACCTTCGGAATTTGAGGAAACAGATATACCAGAAGGGGCAGATGTGGTAGAAAAACACAAAAGAATAGGACGGGGTGCATATCAAATTAAACCAACAAAGAAATTAGGAAGGGGTATGACATGGGTATCAAAAGGGCGCTAATAACAGGTATCAATGGACAGGACGCAAGTTATCTGGCTGAATTATTACTGGAAAAGGGTTACGAAATATTCGGAGTAAAGAGGCGGGCCTCTGTCGATAGGAATGAGCGCATTGCATCTTCTCTGCATAACCCCAATCTTCACATTTTGGAGGGCGATGTAACGGACTTTACCAGTATGTCCAATATAATTGCTACACTTCAACCAGATGAGATTTACAATACTGCGGCCCAATCGCATGTTCATACCTCATTTGAGCAGCCATTCTACACATTCAATGTGAATACTTTGGGTGTACTGAATATTCTTGAGGCCATCAAATTGAATAGCAAAAATAGCAAGTTGATACAATCATCTACTAGCGAAATGTTTGGTAAAAATTTTGACATTGACCCAAACGGCAAGAAGGTGCAGGATGAGAAGACACAATTTTCTCCTAATTCACCCTATGCCGTAGCTAAGGTGGCTGCACACGAATTAGTCCGCCTATATAGAGAATCATACGGATTATTTGCTTGTTCTGCTATCATGCATAACCACGAAAGTCCAAGAAGAGGTGAGAACTTTGTGACTAGAAAGATTACGAAATGGCTTGGGAAGTTCTTGCATTGGGCGAAAGAATATCATAATTTTGCATTTGACGACAAAGAATTGATTAGAGGAAATGGATATGATGATAGAAACGAGAGTTATTCAGGCACATTTCCAAAACTACGCCTAGGAAATCTTGCGGCATATCGTGATTGGGGTCATTCTAAAGATTATATGGACGCCTGTTGGACAATTCTTCAACAAGATAAACCAGACGACTTTATGATTTGTACGGGTGAAACACATTCTGTAGAGGACTTTTTGATTGAGGCTTTTAAAGTAGGCTCAGAAATTAAGGATGGTTGCCTACTTACTAATTGGAAAGACTACATTTACATCGACCCCAAATTTTATCGTCCATGCGAAGTAGATTATTTATGTGGAGATAATACAAAAATAGTAAAAACAACCAATTGGAAACCAACTACTAATTTTAGTGAATTGGTAAAAGAAATGGTCTTAGCAGATTATGAAGCCGCGTATTAGAATCAACTATCAACGTCGAGATAGATATCAAACTATGATAGAAGCCCGCCAACACAAAGTATGGAAGGCGGCTGTTCTAAAACGAGATGGATTTAAATGTCAGTTCCCCAACTGTAACTGCAAAAAACCTCTTCAAATTCATCATATTCAACGATATGCAGATTTTCCAACATTAAGATTTGAGATTAGCAATGGTATTACTTTGTGCAAAATCCACCACAAACAAATTACTGGTATGGAAATGATATATCAGCCATTTTTTATGCAAGTAGTCAATAATAACCAGACCAAAATAAATACGAAGAAGGTCAGAAGGCGAAAGAAACCTGATGCTTAATATTATCATTGACACCAGAGAGAAAAAGCCCTGGAAACTCACAGATAAAGACATCGGTTCTATCCAAACCAAAAAACTTCATACTGGAGATTATACACTAGTAGGACTAGAAGATAAATTCGTAATTGAGCGCAAATCTAGTTTGGCAGAATTTGCAAACAATATTATTCAGGCTCGTTTTAAGAAAGAATTAGAACGCCTTATTACATTTAAATATAAATATATCATTATTGAATGTGGTTTTCGAGATATAATTAATTTTCCTGTAGGTTCTATACCTAAACACTTATGGTCTAAAATAAAAACTACTGGAACTTTTATAATGAAATGTATAGCTCAAATACAAACTAAATATGATGTACATATAATGTTATGTGAAAATACAGATATAGCTAAGCAAATGGCCCTATCTATAATGAAAAGAGTAATAGAACTTGAAAAATCTTAAAAAAGCTTCTGACTATGCGTGGCTTGGTCTAGGTGATGTAAACTTAATTCAGTTAGACAATCCATTAATGAATAGAACTGAGGAGGAGCTAGAGACACCTGGACTTAGAGAAATCTCTTTAATGCGTCAGGTAGAGTATATCCACTTTGCCGCCAAATTCTTCCTTGACCTAGAACTATTACCAGCACAGATAGCTGTTATAAGAGAATTGTGGGTTCGCCCATTTCCCATGATTGTGGCATCAAGAGGTTGGGGAAAAAGCTTTCTACTTGCCGTATATTTTCTACTAAAAATGATTCTATGTAAAGATGTTAAAATAGTTATTTGCGGTGCGGGTATTCGTCAATCCAAAGTTGTATTTGACTATATGGAAAATCTTTGGTTTAAGTCGCCCGTTCTCCATTCTATTTGTGACCCAAAGAGTGGGCCAAAACATGCTATGGATAGACTTGTTTTAACAATAAATGGAAATACAGCAACGGCCCTTCCTCTAGGAAATGGTGATAAAATTAGAGGTATGCGTGCTACTATTACTTGCGCCGAAGAGTTTTCTAGTATTGACCCCCAAATCTATGGAACGGTCATCGAAGGTTTCTCTGTAGTATCATCTAGTCCAATTCAGAATGTTCAACTAGCGGCTAAAAGAAAATATGAACAAGAACAAAATACATGGTCTGATAAACAAGAAGAGTCTTTCCAAAGTAAAAAGGGTAACCAATCTATCATATCCGGTACTGCCCACTATGATTTTAATCACTTTGCCCATTATTGGAGACGTTATAAAGCTATTATTGAATCTAGAGGAGACGAAAAGAAACTTCGTCAACTATTTCCAGAAGGTGAGCTACCAAATTGGAAGAACTATTCTATTATAAGAATTCCATATGAGCTTACACAAGAAGGTTTTATGGATAAAGATACTATTATTAGGGCTAAAAGCCTAGTACATAGTGGTATTGCTGCGATGGAATATGGGGCTGTATTTACAAAAGATAGTGACGGATTTTTTAAAAGAACTTTAATAGAGAGTTGTGTATGTTCTGACAAGAATACTATTAATTTAGGTGAGGGCCAAATTATATTTGATGCCAAAGTAAAAGGTCGATTTGAATGTGAGCATATTATTGGTGTTGACCCCGCTTCTGAAATTGACAACTTTTGTATCATTGTGCTAGAAGTACATCCAAATCATTCTAGAATTGTCTATTGCTGGACAGTTAACAAACGCTTATTTAAAGAGAAAAGTAAGCTCGGTCTTACAAAAGAACACGATTTTTATGGTTTTTGTGCAAGGAAAATAAGAGAGTTGATGAAAGTATTCCCCATAGTCAAAGACAAGCCCGCTATTGCCATAGATGCTCAAGGTGGTGGATATGCGTTGCTTGAAGCCCTTCAAGATAAGGATAAACTTCGTGGGGGCGAAATTCCTATCTATGAGGCGGTTGAAGATACCAAAGAAAAGCCTAGTGATGACCTTCCTGGTTTACATATAGTCCAAATGTGTCAATTCGCCAATTCTCAATGGACTGCCTCAGCTAATCACGGTATGAAAAAAGACTTTGAAGATAAAGCCCTATTATTTCCTCGTTATGATGCTGTCTCTTTGGGCCTTGCTGATTTTGAGGATTCTATACAAAAAGAGAAAGATGACCCCCTTAATCTTTATGACAGTTTAGAAGAGTGCATTTTAGAGATAGAAGAACTTAAAAACGAGATTGTTACTATTATTCACACTAATACTGGAACTGGTGTAAATAGTCGTGAAAGATGGGATACACCCGAAGTAAAGGTGGAGGGCAGTAAGAAGGGCCGTCTTCGTAAAGACCGTTATTCTGCCCTTTTGCTCGCTAATTCTTTAGCCCGCTCTATCAGATATGGGCTTGCTCCAGTCAAATATAATATGGTGGGAGGTTTAGCCTCAGACCTTAAAAATAGAAAAGATGATAAAACAGCCTTCTACTCAACAGGTCCAGACTGGTTCTTAAAGCAGGCCAACGTAGCTTCTAACCATTTTGGTGTAATAAAGAGAGGGAAAGAGTAATCCCATTACAATTACATTAACTATACACCTTCTTTCTGCATAACGAATTCTCTATAGAGGAAACAATGGCAAAAAAACCAACAGCAATCGCATCACCATCACCGGACGATGATAAACCAATACATCCTATTGAGGATATGTCAAATAAAATTGGCGGGTGGAGTCAGGGTCAGGTAGATAAATACCACGGTGATTCTAAGCTTTCAGATGAATTGGGTATAGTGCCACATAAAAGTAAAGCCCATAGAATTGAGAATTATTCTAATCTTCTTCCAGGTATAAGTGGTCGTCCTGGAATGAATCGTCAGGATTATGACTATTTTAGACCTGAAGAAGCTACTCCCGTTCTACAGCGTGAAATCATCTTAGCTTCTGATTTAGCTTATACTCGCGTAGGTCTTATCAAGAATGTTATAGATTTGATGAGTGACTTTGCTTCTCAGGGTGTTCGTATTAGCCATCCTAATCGTAAAATTGAGAGATTTTTTCGCAACTGGTGGACTAAAGTTAAAATGTCTGAAATTTGTGAAAGATTTTTAAATTACTTATATAGACTTGGAAATGTGCCATTGAAAATTGATTATGCCAAAATCAATAAGAAGATGGAAAAAGATTTATATAGAACTAGAGGCGCTAAGAACTTTTTGGTTGAAGAACAGAGTATAGAAAATAGGGAAATTCCGCTTAAGTATACCTTTATTCATCCATGCGCAATACAGGTTGTAGGAAATCAATTAGCATCATTCGTTGGTCTTCCTAGATATGCTTTAAATCTTCCTGCTCAACTACGTCAGATGATTATTAGACCAAAACAAGAAGAACAGTTTTTGGTTGATAAACTTCCAGCAGATATAATTGCGGCAGCTAAGGATAATAAGCCATATGTACTACCACCAGAGTCTATCAAAGTCTTTTTCTATAAGAAGAATGATTGGGACACTTGGGCTTATCCTCTTATAAGTGGTATTTTAGATGATATCACCCTATTAGAAAAACTAAAATTGTCAGATTTTGCCGCTCTTGATGGGGCTATTTCTAATATTCGTATTTTTAAACTTGGTAGTTTAGAACATAAAATTGCTCCAAGTCCTTCTCAAGCAGCTAAATTAGCTAGTGCCCTGGAAAATAACACAAGTGTTGGTACAATCGACCTTATATGGGGTCCAGATATTGATATGATAGAGAGTAAGACAGCGGTTCATCAATTCTTAGGTGATACTAAGTATACTCCTACTTTAAATAATATTTATGCTGGTTTGGGTATTCCTCCAACATTAACTGGTACTTATGGAGCTGCTGGTACTACTAATAACTTTATTTCTCTTAAGACCTTAACTCAAAGACTTGAGTATGGTCGTCAGATACTTGTCAACTTTTTACAGGGAGAAATAGCAGTTGTACAGAAAGCTATGGGGTTTAGGCTTCCTGCCCAGGTAGAATTTGATGTAGTAAATCTATCTGATGAAGATGTTGAAAAGAAATTATTAATTGAGCTTTCTGATAGGAACCTAATTAGCGATGAGCTACTAAGAATTCGCTTCAAGAATAATCCAGATATGGAAAGAGTTAGAATCAAGCGCGAAAATAAACTTCGTGAAATCGACCAGTTACCGCCAAAGACTGGGCCATATATTAATGGTAATTTTGAGATAGAATATAAGAAAATTCTCCTACAAAACGGCTTATTGTCTCCAAGTGAGGTCGGTCTAGAACTAGAAGAAAAAACAGATAAGTCATTCTTAGAGAGACAAACTGAGCTTCAACCACCAGCCCCTAAAGGTGTTCCTACTACTAAGAAAAAGGCGGCTGGGCCAAATGGTAGACCCAAAACATCTAAAGATTCTACCAAGAGAAAGACAAAGAAATTTTCTCCTAGAAGTGGGGCTATGTTGTTGTGGGCTAAAAGTGCTCAAATGAAGATTGCTGAAGAAATAAACAAATTATATTTACAAATGATAGGTAAAGCAAATCTACGTCAATTATCTACAGAAGAGGCTAAATCTCTAGAAGATATCAAATTTGGTGTACTATTTGCTGTAGAACCTTTTAGTGATTTAAATAAGATTAATATAGAATTTATACATAGCGCACTTCAAAAATCAAAATCACTAGTTCCTATGGAAAATTATGTTCTAAATATTAACAAAATAGTAAGTGTCATAAACCGCCCATTAACCTTTGAGGAGATTAGAGAAGTGCAGGCGTTGATTTTTGTAACGCATCATACTGCTTCTTCTACATCAAATGATAGTTTATAAATCAGAATTAGATTTAAAAGAACAACTTCAAAATAATTCAATAAGCTTTGCTTCAGCAATTCAACCAATTACTGTCAAAGATAAAATATTGAATAAGGTTTTGGCCTCTTTCAAAGAAAAATTTAAGAGTAAAGCTAGTCTTAATGATGATGACCTTTATTTCCATAAATCTCTCTTTGTAAGTTCAAACTGGAATAAAAATGACGATGTTTTTGATAAAACTGAGGCTTGGATTGCTAGATATAGTCCAATTCATAAGCCAACAAATCTGGAACACGATGACACACAAATAGTTGGTCATATGACTGATGCATTTGTAATAGATAATGAAGGTAATATTATAAACGATGATATTATAGTTGATGATTTACCTGACTTATTTCATATATGTAATAGTGCTGTTATATATAAATTTTTTGAAAATACTGCCGCTCAAACAAGAGCTAATAAATTAATTGAGGAAATTGAAGCTGGTAGTAAATATGTATCAATGGAATGTTTATTTTCTAATTTTGATTATGCCGTTATAACACCAGACCAAAAATATCATATTATAACTCGCTCATCTGAAACAGCGTTTTTGACTAAACATTTAAGAGTATATGGTGGTACTGGTTTCTATCAAGACCATAAAATTGGTAGATTATTACGTAATATTATTTTTAGTGGAAAGGGCTATGTAGATAAGCCAGCAAATGAAAATAGTATTATATTAAATGAAGATTCTATATTTAATTTCGGTCAAGCAAGCCTAAACAACCCATTTATTTTAGAAAATGGTGTATTAATTTCATGTAAGGGTAACTTACTCAATACGGAGAAACAAATGTCAACAGATATAAACAAAGAACTAGAAACTAAAAATACTGAACTAGCTGGTGAAAATACTGCTCTTAAATTGTCCCAACAGACAATGGCAACAGAATTAGAATCAACTAAAGCAGAAAATAAGACATTGAAGACTAAGGTAGAAGAACTTACTGCTTCTGTGACAGCGGCTCAAGCCGAAGTTACCACAGTCAAAGCTTCTGCCACTGAGCTACAGACAAAGCTTGACGCTGCAACCGCAGAGAAGACAGCTATTGCTGGTGAACTCGAAACACTAAAGATTGAGAAAGTAAAGGCAGACAGAGTATCCACATTAGTTGGTGGCGGCTTCACAAAAGA
>WUUC01011175.1_pt1 | contig 32454 bp, 46 predicted proteins | sample 6278441 | NCBI WGS metagenome assembly WUUC01 (sample SAMN13675441, study PRJNA597444) | soil metagenome | isolation source: soil | place: USA: Washington | collected 2017-10
AGGCGGCGATGTGCAGGGCGGGTGGTGGGTCGATGGTGTTCCAGCCCCACCACAGGAGCTGGGTCAGGATTAGGCGAGAACTTCCTGGATCTCGGTGGCGGCGGCCTCAGCCAGTTTCGGGTGGACTGCGGCGATCCCGGTCAGCTTGCGTCCCGTCTCCGGGTCCAGACCGTTTTCGTAGACGAACCGGGCGGCCCACGAGTGGCGCCGGGCCGTGTCGACGTCGTTGGTGGCCCGCAGCATGTCGAACACTGCGACCGACGCCATGAACCCAGTGATATTCGGGTCGGCGTCGATGATGCGGCGCAGCTCGCGATAGGCGTCGAGGAGCATGGTCCGGTCGACGTGGTAGGCGACCCCGCTGCCCGCGACGAGGAGCTGGCCGTCGTCCTTGGTGTAGATGGTTGCCATCGGGGGCGTGTCCTGTCGGGGGTTGGGGGCAGGATGGCGGGAGGGTCGGTTCTCTGACGGTCCTCCTCACCGGTGCCGCGGCCACCGCCTTGGGCAGGTGGTGCGGTGGGATTGTTGGAGAGGGCAAGGGACCGGCCTCAGTTGCTGTGAGGCCGGTCCCTTGCCTTTCTGGGTTTGGAGATACCGACCATCCCGGTACCTCCAGACTGTACGCCGATTGTCGGGTACGACGCAATACCTAGTTCTCCCACCAAGCCAGGGTTTCCCTGGCCACCGGCTCACCACCGCTCTCACCGGCGCGGACCACGGTGCTGTACCGGATCACCGCCTCGACCGCAGCCTCCCGCTCCTCGGCCGTCATCTTCTTCGTCAACCACGTCCAGTCACCGTGAAGCCAGACGGAGAACATCGCCCCGTCCAGGTCCGACGCGGTCGTACGCCGGCGCCGCCACACGGCGAGGAGCTTCGCCGCCTCGTGCCGCGCAACCCAGGCCAGCCCGATCGCGTGTACCAGGGTCGACCCGATCAGGATCAGCCACACCGGATCCATCACCCTTGCGGGCATGTCGACTCCTTCGGCTTGCGCAGGCCCCGGAACGGGCGCACGACCCGCTCCCCGCCGGCCCGTTCGATCATGACGTTGCGGGGGCCACCACCCGGACCCCACTGGACGATCACCACGACCGGCTCGCCGCGTTCCAGGTAGGTCCGCCCGACGATCCCCGGCCGGCTACCCATCCTGGGCCTGCCGGGCCGCGGCGTTGTCGATGATGACCTGGAGCTGACGCATCAGCACCACCTCGTCGTACCCGGGACCGAGGTCGGCCGTGCCGCAGTGCTCACACCACCGGCGCTGGCAGTCCACACCGTAGACCTGGTTGTCCTCCCACTGCCCCCACCGGTGTCCGGTCCGGTCGCAGTCGGCCGCGTTCGCGCACGTGTTGCACAGGATGACGCCGGCGGTGATCCGCCACCCTGCCCGGGCGGCGTAGTCAACGGCCTCGGCCTCGTCGTGGAAGTGCACCGGCCCCTCATCCCAGCCGCCGTCACACCGCGGGACCGTGTCGATGTTGTCGCACACGATCTCGACACAGGTCGTGCGTCTGATCGTCATCGGGAGGCCTCCGTTTCCAGGCCTACCTCGGCAGCCCACGATCGGACGACACCGTTGTGGGTGCGCCCGTCCAACTCCCGGCCGGCGGCGGTCTTCCCGACGCCATACATGAACACGTCCGTGGGCAGCTCGGCGCCGGTGAAATCCCCGATCGGCTTGATCGACCCGTCCAGGGAGACGACGATGTTTCGGCCCGGGTTGCGGTGCCAGTCCTTCGGATACCACTCGCGCGGCTTTACCGGTGCCCACTTGCCCCACTGCTTGAAATCGAACGGGACGTCCTCAGCGACGGCCTCGTCGCGTAGGGACCGCGCCCAGTCAGGGTGCATCGGTCGGGCCTTCGGGCCGGACTCGCCGCCGACGATGAGTAGCGACAGTGGGTACCGGGCGGTGTTGAGGTGGTCGCCGATGACGACCTGTTCGATCAGCGGCTCGGCGGAGACGAACCGCTCGGCCGGGCCGTCGATGTTGAGCAGGTGCGGCAGCCGCTGGTCGGCTTCCCGTTGACCTTCGACGGAGGTGCCGAGCCACACGTTCGGTGGCCAGTCGGTGCCCCACGCCTCGGCAGTCATCGCGGCGACCAGGTCGATGCGCTTGGTCAGTAGCATCCACCGCAACCACGGCGTCTCCTCGATCGTGTGGAACAACCCGACCCGCCACGGCGGCAGCATCGGGTGGTCCTCGAACACGTCGGCGAGCGATGACGCGAACACCCGGAGCGGCTCGCCGGCCTGCTGGGCCTTGCGGTTCCAGGTGTACGGCTTGCGTCGATTGCCTTCAGATGTCAGCCGGCGCGGTGCGGTGCGGCCCCACACGTCGGCGGAGCGGCGGCCGTCGGTGGCGGGGTGCCACCGGTTCTCCTGGGATTCGGCGTAGCAGAACCGGCAGCCTCGGGAGATCTTGGCGCAGCCGATCCACTCGTTGTGGGTGCAGTCGCACCAGCCGATTTCGGTCGTGTCGCCCATCAGTCGTCTCCATCCGAGTCGGCTTCGGTGTCGAGGAGGTCGCCGAGGCCGGCGCCGCGCATCGACTCCCGGTAGGCGTCTTCCTGCGCGAACGCGATCTCGGCGAGACGGCCGACGGTGATGCCCGGCTGCCCGTCGATGGTGATGACCTCGTCGGGGCCGTGCTCGTCGCGGTTCACCGGCCACGCCCCGCGAGCCGCGCCGTGGTCGTGTCGTACCCGGCCCGGATCCACTTCTGCGCTTCCAGGTCGTGGGCCATGTCGGCAGCCAGGCGCTTGATCTTCGCGTCGCTCCAGTCCTGGACGCTGGACAGGTGGTTGCGAGTTCCGTACCCCGGCCCGTTGTGGTCATGGGTGTGCATGTCGTCGACCTGGTGGTCGCGCAGCTCGAACGCGTTGACGACACCGTGGTAGGTCATGAGGTGCAGCCGCAAGTCGTCGCACTCGACGGTGTGCGGGGTCCGGCCGAGGTGCTCGGCATAGGGCCGGTCGAACTCGGCGCGGGACATGCCGTGCCGGGCCGCCACCGCGATCGCAGCCTCGATCTCTTCGTGGGACCATTGCAGGTTGCGGACGTGGTGGGAGTACAGGCCCTGACCTTCGGCGTGGAACCGCTCGTGGAGCGTGTGGGCCTCGCTGTCGCCGGCGCCGAGCGCGACCGGGTGGCCGTGGGCCGCGGCCAGGTGCAGCCGCAGCTCGTCACCGGCCTCGGTCTGCTGCTCGAAGGTGCACATGCTGTCGACGATCTCGGGTGCGGTCGGGGTCGGTGCCCACCCGAACGCGGCCCGCAGCGCGGCGTTCGCGGCCAGCCCGGCCGACACGGCGGCGTTGGGAAACTGGACCTGGTCGTCGGTGCTGGTCCGCCACGCGGTCCGCCACGCCGCGAACGTGCCGGCGGTCTTCTCCCCGATCTCGGCGGTTTCGGTTTCGAGGTGTTCCGGGAGGATCTCGTTTCCGCTGCGGGAGTACGCCTCGGTCGCGGCGGCGAGCATCGGCTCGATCAGGTTGGCGGCCTGGGCGTACCAGCCTTCCCGGCGCCCTTCGGGCAGGATGTTCCACGGGATCGGGCCGGGGCCCGACTGTGCGCGGAACAACTCGTAGAGCCGCTCGGCGACCTGTTCGACGATCGGGTTGGTCATGGTGGTTCCTTCCGCTTGGGGAACGGGTTTTCACACTTCGGCGTTGTCACGTCGGTAGCCGAGACTCATCTCGTTGACCAGCGCGTCGAACTCCCTGCGGTGTCGCTCGGCGAGTTGGGCCAGGGCCCACAGCTCCTGCCGCGTCTGCTGCTCCTCGGCCTCGTTGCGGAGCGACTTGACCGCGGTGAACCGCAGGTGGACCTGCCGGCGCAGGAACCCGATCGGGTTGCGTTCCCACGACGGTTCGGCTTCGCAGGTTTCCCAGCACGTGCGGCAGATGTTGGGCCGGCGCACCGACGACGGGACCCGCATCCCGGCGACGCGGTACGACTCACGTAGGGCCGTGTACTCGTCGTAGGTAACCTGCCACTCGGCGCGGGTGATCAGGTCCCCGTCGATGGTGGACAGGTCGCGCCAGCATTCGGCGCGTTCGGGCAGGTGGCCCCGCCGCCAGGGCAGGCCGTCACGGATGACGTGGTCGACGGCCATGTCAGTCGTTGTCCATCATTCGGTGCACCACGAACGACAGGCTGTCCCAGATCTCGCTGGTGTGCTTGTACCTGTCACCGGCGATCGAGGGGGACAGGGAGCCGACGGCGATGAATAGTTTGCCGATCGTCACGGCGTCGAGGGTGATGGTCAGTTCGGTGCCACCGCGGGCCGTCGAGACGACGGGAACGGCACCGATCAGGTCGTTGATGACGGGCAGGGTGTCATCGCGGACGACGGCGTCGATGCGTTCGACGTCTTCCTCTTCGTCGAGGTAGATCGCGGCAACTCGGAACCGGAGCCGGGCCATGGTCAGGCCTCCATCAGGTGAGGGCGGGTGGTGGCGGTCACGCTGCTGCCTCCTGGGCGGGGAGCTGGCGGATCGTCATGACGACGATCCCCTTGATCGGGTTGGTGCGGCCGAGGGGTTCCCCGACGGTGATGTTGGGTCGGATGAGGTTGCGGGGGCCGTCGGTGTCGATGACGCCGCGGCCGGGTTCGACGACCATGCCGTGGTCGGTCTTCTTGGCTTTGCTGCGGTAGACGCGGCCCTTGCCGAGCGCGTCGACGATCGGCTTGAGGGTGGGTTCGACGTTGCCGGTGTCGCGTTCGGCCAGGTCGGGGAACCGGAGTTCGATCTGGAGTTCGATCCGGCCGAGGTTGCGGGGCACACCGGCGACGACGATCGCTTCGAACGAGGCGAGGCGCCACGCTTCCACCGCCAACCCCCATTCGATCTTGCCGAGAACGGAGGGTGGCCGCCCGTCCTTGAGCGGTCTGGTGCGGACCCCGCTGGGGAGCCGGTTCAGTGACAGCCAGCCGACCGGGTGGCCGCGGAACTTGCCCTTGTGGAAGTCCGGCATGTGCACTTCGACCCGCCACACACCTTCGGTGGCGGGTCCCGGCTTCCCAGCGGGGCCGGTCACGGCAGCAGCCAGTGCTGGAAGGCGACGTTCACTGCCCAGACGGGGTTCTCCCGCACGGCCAGGGCGAACATCGCCGCGCGAACCTCACCCTCGGGAAGGAGGATGGGGCACCGGTTCTTGAACCGGTCGATGATGTGCAGGTAGTAGTAGTAGCCGTTCGGGTCGTCGTCCGGGCCGTCGGGCAGGACCGCGGCCGGGCCGAGGTCGTTACGGATCCGGGCGATCGATTCGGGGCTGGACACGTCCAGGGGGTACTTGTAGTCGACGATGTGCGGGAACTTTTCGGACATGAGCATGAGGCTCTGGATGGACTGGTCCCGCATCGGCTGGGTCGGGTCGACCAGCAGTTCATCGTCGTAGTCGTTGGCGTCCATCGGCGGCTCCGGTGCAGGTGGTCGGGGTACAGAACGGTCCCTGCAACCGTACCTGTACCCCGCTTACTACACAACCCACGGCGGCGTGCGCGTCAGGCCTTGACCTTGCGCCTCCCGGCCGGCGGCGACGTCGGCTCCGGTTCCGGTTCCGGGTCATCACCGTCGTCGGGGCCACGGCCCCACCCGCACATCGGGCACCACCGCTGGAGCCGCCGGTGGACGTCGTTCATCCGGACGTTTTTGATCTGGATCCACATCAGGGTGCTGTACGGCACGATGATGATCGCGGCGGCGAACGGGACCCCGTGGTCCCGGGCCCACCCACCGACGATGAGCCCCGCCACCATGAACGCGAACCCGACCGCCACGGCGGTCAGCCTGCGCTTGAAGGAGTGGAACGTGCGCAGGGTGTCGGCGTGCCGGGTGACCTCGGCGTCCGGGTCGAGCAGCGGCGCCTGGTCCAGGTCGAGCAGGCACAGGTTGCGCCGGTGGACGGCCGAGTCGCACATGTCCGCGACCGAACCGAACGCCATCGCCGCCGCGCCGATCGCGACGAAGATCCAGGCCGGCATGGGGCCGTCCCGGAAGATGACGGCGAGAGAGAACCCGACCGCCATGGTGGTGAAGGCGGCGATGTTGATCCTGGGCGCGTGGTGGCCGAGCCACATGGCGGTACGGTGGCGCCGGCCGCCGGGGTCGGCTGGGTCGATGGTGGTCATGGTGGCCTTTCTACGTGGCGGTCCGTTCCACCCGCCACCGTAACCCGTACCCAACAAACTGGGCAACCTACGACTTGCTAGGCCACCACGGCGGGCCCAGCTCCCGACCCGCCGGCTCCCCACCACACCAGCCCATCGCGTCCAGGTCGACCCTGTTCGTGATCCGGCTGCACCGCACACACAGCACCGGGAACGGCGGCCCCCACGGATCCGACGCCTGGGCCAGGTGCAGTCGCTCCACGCACACCGGTCCGCGTAGCCCCTCACCACGGCCCGCCGGCCGGCGGAACCCGTGCTCGGCCACCAGCTCCGCAGGTTTCGGTGGCGGCATCGCCCCCATCGCCGCGCCGGCCGCCACCGCCGCCTCCGTGCCGACCGCGATGACCTCGGCACCGAACACGGCCTTCAACAGCGCCACCTCCGGCCCGGCACAGTCATGCTCCCGCAGCCGCACCCCACCACCGGACTCCGGCGGGTCCTCACCCTCGGCGGGCTTGACCACCGTCCACCGGCCCTTGTACTTCGCGATCCACCAGCCGCCGTACGGGTCCCGCACGGCCTTCCCGTCCGGGCCGGCGTCGAACACCACCGGGGTGCCGTCCCGGTCAACGACCTTCGTCGTCGCCGCACCGCAGCCACACGTGGTGATGACCGCCAGGTGGGGCCGACCCGCCGGGGCGGCGGCGGGCCGGTGCTCCGCGGCGGTCACAACCGACCCGCCCTTGCCAACCGCTCCCTGGCCGCAGCCCGCAGGGCGGCAACGTCAGGATCAACCTCAGATGCCCCTGCGGCGCCCTCAGAACGCCCAGGAGCGCCGTTCGGGGCGTCCTCGGCACACAGCCGACACTCCACCCCGTGGGGCAGCTTCACGGCGTGCTGGTCGCACCACCTCGGCGGCGGCGGCTTCGGCACCGACGCCCGCACTTTCTGCGCCGCCTGTGCCCACCACTCGCCGTCCTCATTCAACCGGCCCGGAACCCTGGTCAGCGGGTCGGCGGCAACGAGACGGGCAGCCTCCAGCACGATCTGCGGATCCCGGCCGTCGGCCATCGCTTCCCGGATCGCAGCAACGATGCGGCGACGCGACCACTCCGGGCGCTGATCCTGGACGTCGTCGGCGCACGCCGCGATCTTGGTCCTGGTGTCTTCGTCGAGATCTTCCGCCGCCCCCGCCGTTTGGGGGGTAGGGGGGGATTCTTTATGGAGATTAACTACTTCCTTATTGGAGTAACCGCTCGCTCCGGGCGGTATGTACCGCTCGCTCTGGGCGGTTTGCTCGCAGCGAGCGGTATTAAGGCCCTGGTCAGGCATACCGCTCGCAGCGAGCGGTATGGTTTCGCCGGCGTCCGCACCCTCGTTAGGCCTCGGGGTGTACTCGTACTCCCGCTGCCAGTCGTCGTGCTCGGGCAGCTTCGCCTCGGCGCCGTCCAGTAGGAGTTGGTAGCGGTTTGACCGCCGTGACCCCCGGGTGGCCCACCGCTGGAGGACGCGGATCTTTCCGTCGATCGTCAGGTGTGTGATGCACCTGCGCACCGTTGACGCGCCGAGCTGGGTCTCGGCAGCCAGCTTCTCGACGCTGGGGTAGCAGGTGTTCTGCTCGTCGGCATGGTTGGCCAGCATGATGAGGACGAACTTCTCAGCCGAGGTGCGGCACGTCTGGTCGCTGGCCCAGGTCAGCGCTTTCCAGCTCACCGGGCACCCACCAAGGTGCCGATGCGGGCAGGGTCGATGGAGGTAGGCATCTCTGCCTGTCCTTTCCGGACCCCGACACGCGCTGTGATCAACGAGTGTGCGCTCGCTTGCCCGCGCACTTCTCCGCTACACTCGTTGGTACACCTTGCCCGTGTGCAGGGCCTGTTTTTAGTTGTCGTGTGCTTGCGTATTCCACAACTAGGCCCTGAGTGGCCCTTTGCGGCTAGCTCTCCGGCCCCCACCTTCTGGTGGGGGCCGGACCTTTTTCCAGCTCCGTGGAACGCCGTTGGGAGACGCCCCTTTCGGGCTGACCTACACGGTACTTCTTTCAGCGCCCCGATGAAGCAAGTTGCAGTCCCGCTGGCGTGTCAAGCCGGGGAGATGAGGATCCGCCCGGTGGTGGGCTTCTTCGGTGGTTCCTTCCCAGCGGCGGCGTAGTCCTCGCGGACCTGTTCCTGGTCCAGGACGGTGCCGTCCTTGCCGCGCCGGTAGTTCCACGGCCCGTACCGGCCGGGTTTGACCTGCGCCAGGATCGCCTTGGCGAACATCTGGTCGAGTTTGGCCTGACCGCCGGCGTCGGAGGCCTGCTTGTACAGGGCGAGGGCGAACTCGACACCCGGGTCGGTCAGGGCGATCGACGCTTGCGCGCCGATCTCGCCCGGGACGGCGTCGTCGCCCCAGCAGCGGCGGAGCCACGGGCACCGGTTGCAGGCGTAGGACAGTCCGGGGCCGCGGGCTTCGCGGGGTGCCCGGTCCGGGTCGGCGGCGAACGTCTTGAGGTTTTCGACCCGGTCGATGACGGCGAACGCCCGGGCGTTGGTGAACGGCTCGACGCGGATTTCGACGTCGCCGGTGGCCCGGTCGAAGTACAGCCAGGCCACCCACCGGATCGGGTTGCCGGACTGGTGTTCGGCCAGGGCGTAGCCATACACCTGCGCTTCGTGTTCGGTGTAGGTGCCGTGGCGGCGCACGCCGTGGAGGCGGTACTCGCGGACCGTTTTCAGGTCGACGACGATGCCGTTCCACACCAGGTCGAGGGTGCCGGAGATGGTCAGCCCGGCAGCGGAGAGCTGGACAGGTTTCTCCACCTCCGCGTCGGGACCGAACATCGCCGCCATCCGGGGCAGCAGCCACTCGTGGAGGACGTTGCCGAGCATCGCCTGCCGGCCTTCCTCCTCCGGCGGAACATCGGACGCCTCCGTGCCCGCGATTGAGTAGGCGCAGGCGCGGGTGCAGCCACCGAGCCCAGACATCGTCAGGCGGGTCGCGTCGCGACCCGCCTGACGGTCCCGGGTCTCTTCGGAGAAGATCCCGGTGAGGGTGTCCCGGATGAGGGCGGCGACCTGGCCGGCGGTGTCGGTGTGGACAGTGGGTGCCGTGGCCGCCTCGGTCATGGCGCGTCCAGGTACCGGATGGTGACCTGCGCCGCGATGGCCGGTGGCAGCGTCCACGGGACGAGCAGCGACCCCTTGACCGGGCCGACCGGTTCGATCGGCGTCACGTCGTCGAACACGACATGCCACGCGGCCTTGCCCGGGTCGACGTAGTACGGGTCACCCCACGGCCGGCAGCACGTGTACGGTCCGCGCCGGTCCGCCTGGTGGCAGTCGGCGACCCGGGCGACGGAGATGACGTGCCGGAAGTAGGTGGGGAAGTCGGTCGCCTGGAGCGGGGCCCGGTGCGCCCACGTGCGGCCCCACCACCACGACCGGATGCGGGGATCTTCGCCGCCGTCTTTCGACCAGGCCGCGCCGGCGTGGATTCCGACGCGGGTACCGATGTGTTTCGCCGGGATCGGACGGCCCCGGTTCTCGACCAGTTTCAGGTCGGGCCGGATGGCGGCGGCCCACGGCAGCCGCACCGTCACCGCGGTGGTGACGACCAGCTGCCCGACGGCGTTCACCGGGTCACCCCTTTCTCGTCGCGGAGCTGGTCCACCAGTTCCATGGCCCGGTCCCGGGCCGCGTCATGCTCGTCAGGGTCGTCGTCTTCGTCTTCGCAGATGGCGTCTTCGAGGACCGACTCGGCCGCGCCGAGCAGCATCCCCCACGCCCGTGCCTCGGTCCCGTCGACGGGTGCGGCCGGTGCGGTCGGGGTGTCGAGGATCGCGTCGGCCAGCGCCCGGGCCCACTCGTCGCTGTCGGCTTCGGCGACCTCGTCGAGGCCGAAGTCCCACCAGGGGAACTCCTTGATCGTCCGGATCATGGCGTCGCGTTCAGGCATTGGGTGCCTCCTTTGTGCACACGGCCGGGTCGTGTCCCTGCCCGGCGATGAGCCGGGCGGTGGGACACCGGCATTCGGCCTCGCCCTCCCCGGCGGGGGCGTCACGGACATCGGCCTTCACCGCGGCGGTGCCGGCAGCTGCGCCGGGGATGACGACCGACTCGACCGGCCCGGCGGTCATGGCCCGGTCGGCGGCGGCCAGGTTCCGGTCGATTTCGCGGCCGGCGGCGGCCAGCCACAGCGAGTTGAGCCGCTCCACGACGGTCTGCCCGTTCCCGGCGTACTTCCCGGCCAGGTCGACCTTCTTCGTCGCGGACAGCTTCACCAGTTCCTGGATCTTCGCCGCCGGGGTGGTGTCGGTGACCTGGGCGAGGAACTCGGCGACGTCGGGTTCCACGGCCCGGTCGTTGTCGACGGGCTGGTCGGTGCTCATCTCGCGCAGCTCGTCGATGGTGTAGCCGAACCCGAGGATGAGGTCGGGGGCGAACCGGCGGGCGCCGCGGGCCAGGCAGCGGGCGAACAGCATGTCGTCGGGGTAGTGCATCCACGTGTACGACCCGGCGATGCCGGCGCCGATCGCCTCGGTGATGCGCCACTCGCAGCGGCCACCGGGGCGGCCGTCGAGACGCGAGAACGTCATCGCGCACATCTTCGTCGGGACGAACTCGGGGGTGTACACGACCCCGCCGCGTAGCAGCAGCGCACCCATGAGCATGGCGCTCATGGCGCCCTTGCCGACCGTCTCGTCCCAGACAAGGTTGTGGATCGCGGTCATCACCGGGATGTTCAACGCCCGGGCCTGGAGGACCACGGCGAAAATGTCCGACGGCCGTTCCCGGTACACGATCGGGAGAGTCGCGACCGCCTTGGCGAGGAACTCGGCCATCTGGATCTGCCCGGCAATGTCGGCCGGGCCGTCGTAGCCGGTGATGTCGATTCGTGCAGGTGGGGATGTGGCGGTCGGTGCAGCGGTAACGGACACGGACTTCTCCTCCGGGTTGGAAGATGACGTTGGTCCGGGTGCGCTGGTACCGTACTTACGCGGCACCCGCCCCGGCGAGGTCGTGGGTTGTTCCATCGAGGTCCGCGTCAGCCGTTTCGGGATGTCCAGTCTTGGTCCCGGCCGGCGCGGGCCTCATCCTTTTTCAGTCTTCCGGGTCGGCCCGCTGCTTGTTCTTGCGCGGCGTCCCGGGGGTGTGCGGCTTGGACCGCACCGTGCGGCTCTTGCGGGGCCGCCCCGACCGGTTACGCAGCTTCACCATCTCCCCGGTTTCCAGGTCGAGCAGGTTCAGGCCGCGCTGCTCCGCCCAGCGGATGATCTCCCCGCGGAACCACCAGTAGACCGGCTTGCCCGCGACGAACTCGCGGATCCGGGCCGGCGGCGGGTACACGCTCGGGTGCGGCCACTTCCGCATCCGCAGCGGCACACCGCCGACGCTTTTGCGACCACCGCGGGCGGTGGAGATGCGGTGCGGGGATAGGTCGAGGATCCTGGCCGCGTCGGTGATGTCGATCAGGGTGGTGTCGAGGTACGCCGACCGGCGGCGCGGGTCCATCGTCTTGTCGGACGTCACAGCCCTGCGGTGGAGTTTCCACCGGGCGTCGGCTTGGGTCTCGACCCGGTCGGCCAGGGCGGCGCGGGCCTGTTCGGTGTCCTCGTCCCGGTGGTACTCGGGTCCGTATGGGTCGTTGTCGGGGGACGACACGTGGGCGTCCTCCTCTGCTGCTGTCGCGGGCACGGGTACCTCCTGGGGGGCGAAAGGGGGGCTGATCTTGATCCAGAGTGTAACCCGTACCCCCGTATCGACACAAGATTAGGCGGCCAGGCGGCGCGCCCCACCCTGACGACGCAGCAGGTTGGTCCGCTCCCGCTCGGTCAGCCCACCCCAGATGCCGTGCTGCTCCCTGTTCTCCAGGGCGTACTCAAGGCAGTCGGTCCGAACCTCGCAGCGCCGGCAGATGTCCTTGGCCAGTGCCGTCGGGCCGCCCTGCTCCGGAAACCACGCCTCCGGGTCAGCGTTCTGGCACGCCCCGAGATCCTGCCAGGCGGGCTGGTCCCGCAGCAGGTCGAGGCTGGGCGTGGTGGCGAACGTCGTACCGTTCATCTGTTGCTCCATTCGCTGGTCGGAGGGTCCAGTTCCTCCACCTACACGATACGTCGAAACCCGGTAAGTACACAACAAGGGCCGGGGATCATCCCGCCTTGCGACAGGTGATCCCCGGCCCTTGAAGTCGAACGTTGTGTCGTACCCGCCACCTACCGTGGGCGGGTTGCCCCGGGTCAGTTCAGGCGGATCTCGTCCAGGGCCGCGAGCACCCGACGCATCCGCGGCACCGCGACCTCCGGGTGGTCGCCGTACTCGCCGGCCACCCGGAGGGCGGTCCAGCGGAGCCCGTAGGTTCCGATCTCGTCCCGGATGGCCTGCTCGGCCTTGGCGCCGGTCGGCACGTATCCGCAGCGCAGCGAAGCGGAGAACAGCGCTTCGGCGGCGTCGGCCCTGCGGCAGTTGGAGAGGAAAGGCCCGTTCGCGGTGTACGTGGCGGCCATGGCGGTGTCCCGTCTACTCGGGGAGGTCCAGTACTCCCATACCGGAAACCGTACGCCCTTTCCCGGGTACGACACAAGACGCGATTGTTGCGCCATTCGCACACAGCAACGAGCGCCCACACCGTCATGGTGTGGGCGCTCGTCGACTGCGGCTGATCGACTACCGGACCGTGCCGGGCTCCGTGGCGGCCCGGATCAGGTCCACTAGCCAGTCCGGGGAGCTGCCGATCAGCACGGTCGTGATTACGACCTTGCCCGGCGTCCCGTCTGCCTTCATCCGCCAGGCACGGATCGTGTACTTCCCGGACAGCGAGCCGTCCAGCCACGTCAGGTCGACCTCGAACGGAATGGCCTGGCGCTGCCGGCCGGTGATGATCGTGGTCCACGTGTCGGCCGGCATCGACGGGGCGCCCGACACGCTGAACGTGGCCGAGGTGAGCCGCTTCGAGCGGGACAGGTGTGTGGCGGTGGCCATGTGGCGCGACCTCTCGTTGGGGAACGGGGCGGTGCTGGATCTCCTGACGATACTCCCTTAATCAGGTACGAGGCAATACGCAGTTCCGTAGGGGTCGGGATGGGGCAGGTAGATAGGTGCCGTCGGATGCAGCAGCACCCTCCGCCACGACCACAACACCAAGGGGTAGGTCTCCACCGGGACCAGCTCCCCACCGTCGTACTCGTGGCGCACCCACAGACCCCGCTGCTCCGCCAGGTCCGGATACTGCGGACCCCGGGGATCCGACGGCCGCGACTCCACCCACCGGTGGCAGGCCCCGTGCAGCAACAGCAGGTTCGCCAGGCTGTTCGCCTCTTCCAGCGACGTGCCACCCATCCCCTGCGCCCGGCGGTGCTGGACCTCGATCCGGTCCCGGGTCACCTGCTCCGCCGACTCCCCGCAGCATTCGCACCGGTTCCCCGACCTGGTCTGGAGGAACAGGAACACGTGGTCCCATTCCTCCTTGCCCAGGTGGTTGTCGGCCTTCCGCCGGCGCATCTGCGTCCGCTTCATCTCGGTCCGCTTCATCGGGGTGCGCTTCACCCGGCGGCCCGGCGGGGAACGTCGCTGCCGGCGTCATGCCAGCAGCACCCGCAGCACGTCTGGTCCTCGCGCGCGTACGCGCACTTCACCGTCACCGAGGCCGGCTCGCCGCAGGACCAGTCGACGTCGTGGGTGCACAGCACCGGCTCCGGGTCGCCGCAGCTGGGGTGTCCCGGGCACGGCGTGGAGTCGGTCAGGCAGCCGAGGCAGTAGTCGACGTGGTGCCACTGCCCCCGCAGGTACCCCAGGAGCCCACCGCAGATACAGGTGGCGTGGGCCTCGCCGGCGTCGCAGCGCGGCAGAACGTACGGAACCGCGGCGGCCGGGACGTACCCGGGGCGGACGAGAACAAGGTGCGGCATGGGGTGCTCCATCACGGGAGCCGCCCGGCCGGGGTCCAGTTCCCGGCCGGGCGGCGGCTTCGTTACGGCTGCTCGGTGAACAGCTGCGGGTGGTGCTCGAACAGCCACGTCAGTAGCCCGCGGGCCCGGTCGTGGCTGGAGATCGTGGTGCCGTCCTCGTAGGTGATGACGTCCTCGACCCGGGCGAGGGTCTGCCACGCCTGCCGGTACAGGCCGACGTGGATGGTCGGCGGGTTCGTCCGGGCGTCGCGCAGGGTCGCGTCGAGCAGCCCGGTGTCCCAGTCGGTCGGGGCGTGGATGGTGACCCAGAACGAGCCGGCGCCGCGGGTGTACTTCCACTCCCCGTCGGCGGAGTAGTGGGCGCGGCGGCTGCGGGGTTCGGTGCGGGTAGCGAGCGGCATGTCCAGCTGTCCTCTCACCCTCGGCTACCCCTATACTACGCCTTATCGGGGGTACGAAACAATAAGGCAGCGCATCTGTTGTCTTGCGCCGAACCCGAGGTACGACATAAGGTGGAGGAACTAGGGAGACTGGCCCTGGACGGCACGGACGGAGCACCCAATGACGCCTCGACCTCGACGGATCGACCGGGGACACCTGCAAATCCGCATACTCGGCGAATACCTCGTCGTCCCGCGCAACCCGATTCTTCGGATGGTCCGCCGGCCCAGCGACCGGCTGGACCTCGCCCTCAGCACGCTCGGCGCGTTGAAGACAGCCATCGACCGGGTCAACGCACTCATCGACGACACGATCATCGAGCTGCGCGACAAGCACGACGTGCCGTGGAGCGTCCTGGGCAAGCGGGTCAAGCTGAACCCGTCGTACCTCCAGGGACGCATCGCCGCGCGGCGGCGCCTGCTCAACCCGGACCCGCGCCAGGACCGCAGCCCCCAACAGGCCGCCTGAAAAGCGTGGTGGGGCGGCATCGCTGCCGCCCCACCGTGAGCCCGTTCCCCAAAAACAGAGCCCGACGATCCCAAAGGAACGCTGAGGCCGACCCCGCAGGGTCACTCACCGAAAAGGCTACCGCCATTACCGATCAAGGAAAAGGCGGCCCTCCCGCACCAGCCCCAAGGAAGAAGGACACCATGACCTACCTCGAAGCCGGCGACGTGTACCGATCCATCGAGAGCGCGACCTGGAAGACCGGGACGTTCACCGTCACCGACCAGCACCTCGCACTGCTCCGCAAGGCGAACGTGAGGTGGGAAGACGTCGAGTTCGGCGCCCCGGCCATCGACGGCAAGCGCCCCTACGGCAACGGCAGCGTCACCCGGGACATCGCCGAGATCCTCAACGAGCCCGGCTGGCAGGCCGCCGTCGCCGAGGACGACCGCCACGACGACGACCGGGCCGTCGAGTCCTGGCTCGAAGAGAACAACGACCGGCTGGTTCGGCTCCACGCCGAGACCGGTATCGCCCTCCAGATCGCCCTGGCCACCGGCGCCTTCGCCACCGGCAACTACCGGCTGGCCAAGAGCTACGACGGCACGACGTGGGAGGCCGTCACCGCTACCTGACCGCACCCCGTCCTCAGGTCGACCGCCACGCACAGAACGGACCACCGCCATGCCTGCAACCCCGACGAAGAACGCCATGTGCATCACCTACAACGACAAGCCCAAAGACCGGTTCGAGACCCGCTCCGAAGCGGTCGCCCGACGCATTCGGATGTACGCCACCGGCAGGTACGCCCCGGGAACCCTCGGCGCCTACGACTGCGACCACTGCGACTACTTCCACGTCGCGCACCGCCGGCCCGACGCCGCCACCCGCAACGGGTCCCGCGGCAAGTCCGGCAAGAAAGGCCGCCGGCGGTGACCTGGCCCCGACCGGTCGCCGGGTCGTCGATCCCCCTCGACCTTCCCATCCCGTGCCGCGTCTACTGGATCTACGCCCCGCATCCGCTCCTCGCCCGCCGTGTCCTCGTCTACGTCGGGGAGTGCGTCGACACCATTGCCCGCAACGTCCGGCACCGGTTCGCCGAGCACCTCGAAGACAAACCGTGGGGCGACACGATCGGCACCCGCGACTACGACCAGGCCATCGCCGACGGAACCCTCGTCGTCAGCGACGGCACCTACCCGAACAAGGGGGCCGTCCGGGAAGCGGAACGGCTCGCGATCATCGCCGGGCGGCCGTTGTACAACGTCGACCACAACCTGTCCAACCCGCTCCGGATCTCGAAGTGGGACCAGGCCGCCCAGCGCGCCCAACGCGACCGCGACAACAACGTCCCCGTTCATCGCACCTGGGCCGCGGTCTACGGCGACCGACCCGTCGTGTGGTGGCGCAAGCCGCTGGTGTGGTGGAAGCGGCAACGCCGCCGGACCCGGCGCCGGATCCTCCGCGCCGCCGGGTGGGCCCTGCTCGCCCTGGCCGGCGCGGTCGCCGCGTTCGCCCTGACGACGCTGTCGCTGCTGGCGTCGCTGACGTTCGGCGCGGGCACGGTCGTCACCGGGGTGCTGTGGCTGAACCGGCCCTACAGGCGCCGCAAGGTCGAGTACGCGCTCAACCAGCTCGCGCGGTGGGCCGTCGCCACCGCAACCGCCGCCACGGTCGCCGACGACCTGTGGAAAATCTTCTAAGGAGACCGCCATGAAGTACCTTGCAACAGCCGGCCATGGCCCGGTGTTGGCGCCGGTCAACGCCGCACTTGCGGGCCTGGTGCTCGGGCTGCTGGCCTCAGTCCTGGAACGCTTCGGCAAGTTCCCACTGTGGATTCCGGTGGTGGCCTGCGTCGTAGGGTCGTTCGCCGTCGCCGCGTGGACCCGCTACCAGGGGCACGGCTGGCGGATATCCGTGGCCCGGCTGGTCTCGTTGGACATCGTCACCCTGTGGCCGATCTGGTACGCCAAATCCGAGTCACCGCTCCTGCCGCTCCTGGCCCTGTTCCTGATCGCGCTCGTGATGCCGCTGATCCACCCGGATCTGGTGGCCGCGCGGGAGAACGTCGTGGCCGCTGGCCGAGTTACGCAGGTCAGCGACGTGCGTGGCGACGTCCGGATCGGATCCGAACCGGATCCGGCCCGGACAGCCGGCGGCCCGTTCGATGGTGTGACGATCGGCTTGGTCGACGTCGTGGCCGAGGCCGTCGAGATGTACGGCGGCAGGGAAAGCGCGGAGGCCATCGTCGGTAGGGAACTTCCCGACCGCGACTGGCGGTTTGAGATCACCTACCGGGGTAGGTCCCCGTTCGCGATGTTCCAGGGTGCGACCGCAGAGCAGGTCGTCACGCTGATCAACCGGGACAGGGAGGAGGGCCGGTTCGGGCAGCGCCCGTAACTTCGGTGTGTAAGTCGCGTTAAAAACGCGCGATAGGTGACCAACATGCGCGGCATGCGCGATATGGTGCCCCCCGAGTCGGCGCGGGGGGCCACGTCCAGTACGTGACCCCCCGCAACCTCAACCGCGTGGCCCCGTTCCCCCGTGCGGGGCCACGCGCACCGCGGCGGCGGCGCAAGAGAGGGCGAGTGGCCTCGCCCGCGCACTCCCTGTCTTGCCCGCCGCCGCGCCCCCGTTGGAGCAACGACTACGAGCACCACACCCTGAGGTGTGGTGCCGGACTGGTTCAACCGATGGCGCCGGCCAGCGCGTGCGACGGATGTTACCGCCGCCGCTGCTGCCCGTCGGGATGTGTGTAACCCCGCTGCGGGTGTGTCGCCCGCCCACCGCCTTCGTGTCGACTTGACCGTCTATGTGCAGAAAGAATGCGTTCTATTCAGGTGTGTCGTTACGGACACGGCCCGTACCGGACGGTAGGGGCGCGTCGTTGTGTCTACAACGGCGCAGTGATCAAAGAGTCACGGCCGACCGCTCCCCGTACGGAGGACACAGCCGTGACGCTGACGACGACCTCGCCGGCCTTACCGGACCAGAGTTCCGTCACCGACCCGATCGGGTGGACCCCAGCCGGGTCCGTGCACTGCGCGATCATCGTGGTCGAGGCACCTGACGCGACCCCGCAGCAGGTGGTGAACACCCGGTGGGCCAGTGAAGCGGAAGCCCGCGGGTACATCGAGCGCCGGTTGAAAGCCGTCACGGAGATCCGCGCACCGGCGAAGGTCAGCGGATACGTGGTGCCGGCGACGACCCGGACCGGGATGCGCAACGGGGAACTCGTCCAGGACGTGACCCTCGTGTGGGCGCAGGCCCAGCGTGGTGTCCTGAACGCGCGCGGCTTCGTCACCTGGTAACGTCGAAGACAGCGAGAACCTGGCTCAAAACGAAGAATCGGCCCTGCCGCACCCGAAGGTGCGGCAGGGCCGATTCATGTTGGGCGCACGCCCAGGGGTCCACCACTAGATCCGGCGCCGGGACCCCCGCGCCTCGCCCGCCTGTCGGCCCGGCTACACGCCGAGCCAGCTTGCCATGGCCTGCCCGAACAGCAGACCGCCACCGATCATGCCGGTGACCATACCGGCCGCGGCGAGGACCACCCGCGCCACCACCGGCACCGGCACACCGGTACTGCCGCCGGTGTAGACGGTGCCGGTGGCGGGCACCGCCGGGCGGACGGTGGCGACACCCCGGACCCGGCGCGGGCTGCGCCGCCCCGCCGGGTCCGGAGGCACCTCAGCCGGCCATCCGGATACCGAACTGGGCCCACGTCTGCGGACCGACCTCGCCATCGCTACGAATGCCACGCATCTGTTGGTACCACCTGACACCGGCGGCCGTGCCAGGACCGTAAATTCCGTCGGCGGAACCCACCCGTTCGGGGCCGATCCACCGCTGGACGAACCGCACGTCGTCGCCGGTCATCTGCGGCGACGTCAGCTTCAGCACCCGCGACCCGGGCCGGTGCACCGAACCCTGTGCCGCCGGCGGCACAGGTTTCGGTGCGGCCCCGGTCCGCTGCCGCCACCCGGCGAGGGCCTCGCCGGACAGGACCGACAGGAGCCGCTCCATGACCTGCCGCCCTTCGACCGAGGCGACCTTGCCCCGGTCGAAGGAGAAATGCAGATGCCACAGGTGCGTCGCGTCGGAGGTGACGTCGACCAGGTGCCGGCAGTCCCAACCCTCAACGTGCCGGTCGGAGTCGGCCTGGCCGTAGAACTCACGAAGCCCGTCCAGGCGCGGATCGTTGCGGTCCTTGCCCGACGCGAGGAGCCGTTTGGTGTACTTCGCGATCGTCGAGTAGTCGCCGCGCTGCGCGTTCGGGAAAGTCCAGTCCAGGGCGGCGGCCTTGTCGCCCGGGCCGCCCTGGTCCTCAGCTTCCCGGATCGAGTAGTTCCCCGGCCAGCGTTTCTTGTTCTCGTCGCGGGTCCCGTGGTAGCCGGACTTCGACGCGTAGATGCCGCCGAGGGTGGAGCTGGGCTCCAGCTCCTTGAGGCGTCGCCACAGCCACCACAGGTTGTCCGGAACCCGAGACGTGTTCGGGTTCGGCGGGTCGGCCGAGGTGACCGCGGCGGCGGCGAGGAACCGCACCACCGGCCGGGTCGGCTCCCCGGCCGGGTCGACCGGGACGGTTTCGATGGGCCGCTCAGGCGCGGCAGGTGAAGGTGCGGTCACGACAAACCCCCAGTGGGTCGTCCGGTCAGAGAGTGGGCCGACTCGTCGGTGTCGGATTCGGCGGGTTGTCCGACCGCGCCGGGGCGAACCCGACAGCGAGGACGGTCAGGGCGGACAGGAGCACCTGCACCAGGTCGCCGGAGGTGACCCCGTCAGCGATGAGGGTGACGAGGACGTTCAGGGCGGCGAGGACGACCGCGATGGCGGTCTTCATCCACGCGTACTCCAGGATCGGGACGAGGTACACCGAGACAGCGGTGACGACCGCGATGGCGATCTGGATCCACTCCGCCCGGGTGATGACATCGTCGGAGACCAAGGTGTGAACGGCCGTGATGACGGCGACCAGCGCCGCCGCCAGGGATTTCCCGTAGCGGTTCATGGGGGCCTTCCTGAAGGTGCGGTTACGGGACGCGCCGGCCGCGCCAGTTGCGGCTGCCCCGGGCAGGGCCGGGATCGCCCCGTTCGGCCCGTTCGCGGTCGCGGCTGTTGTGGGTGCGGTTCTTCTCCGACGGCGGTACCGGCGCCTCCGGGTCGGGGGCCATCCCGGCGTGGCGAAGCTGGTATCCGTATCCGGCTGCGACCGACCGCCAGTAGTCGCGGTCCCGTTCGGCGTCGACCCGCCGGTCTTCGGCGTCGGCGCGGGCAGCGGCGAGGTCGGCGACGGCTTCGCGTTCCCGGGCGCGGACGCCGGCCCGAAGGTCGGACCAGCCTTTGATCAGGGCGCCGAGGAACACGGCTCCGCCGCCGCCGAGGAGGGCGGTGATGATGATGGGGAGCAGATCGGTGCCGCCAGCGGTCTGCATCACGCACCGCCGGTCGTGTTGCCTGGTCCGTGTTCGGGTCGGGTCGCTTCGGGGTGGGGGTTCTGGGCCTGGATAGCGACGCGGGCCAGCCCGCGGGCGTAGGACACGTCCAGCCACCGGGAGCTGATCAGCAGCGCAATGGCCAGGAACAGCGCCCCCGCCGCGTACACCGACCGGCTCGTGTTGGCGAACGCGGCCAGCCCGTAGACGGCAAACACCGAACCGAGCAGCGGCAGGCCGATGTACTCGCCGAGCCACCGTTCGGTGGCTGCGCCGACAGAGGAGCAGATCCCGCCGATGACGAGGAACGCCACCCACACGAGGACAAGCCATTCCTCGGCGGCGGCGGCGTTGGACACGTTCTGCGACGGCCAGATCCCGGCGAAGACACCGGCGACGGCCATGAGTAGATACCCGGCGGCGTACGCCCACCGCCGCTTGGTCGGCTTGCGTTGATGGGCGTAGTGCGCCGCAAGGTCGGAAACAATTGGCATGGGCTCGTGGCCCTTCCGCTCCGGGGTGGGGAGGGACGCCTTCGACTTGGGGTCAGACGGATGTGATGGCGTTCGGGCTGGCCGGGCCGATGTCCTCGACGTAGACACCGACCACCTGCGCGGTGGCCGAACCGGCGTACATGTTCCATGAGCCGGCGGTGGAAACCCCCGTCACGACGTACGTCTTGGTCTCGTCGGCACCGCCGACGGTGTACTCCCCGAACACCTCCCAGTCGAAAATCACGGCCTGGTTGGCGTTCGTCACGTTCCGTTCGGCGCGGATGGTGCCGGACAGGTTCGTCTCCCGCAGCCGCAGCACGACCACAGCGGTGGACACCGACTGGTACAGGCGGATGAACCCGCGGATCCGGTAGCGCCGGTTCGCGCGCAGCTGCACCGACCCGGACGTCTGCGCGACCTGGAACTCCGTCGTGCCACCACCGGTCACCAGCGGCGTGGCCGAACCACCGGTGTACCGCTGCCCGCCGATGACTCCCCACGCCGTCTGCCACGGGTACCGCCGCCACACCCCCGAAACCGACTCGAACACGTGCCCGGTGTCGGTGTGTTCCCGTTTCGGATACGCCGTCGCCTCGGGCTGCAACGTCGACGTCGACACCGTCGCCACCGTGTCCCCACGCGAGTACCAGGCGATGTTGGTGACCGTGGCGGCGGCGAGGGTCGCGGCTCCGTTGGCGACGCTGACCTGCCCGATGGGGATCTCCCACTTGCCGGTGCCACCACCGCGGGCGTCGCGCAGCAACGCCGGTGGCACACCAGCACCGGGGGTGCCCGCCTTGACGTAGGCGGTGACGGCCTGGGTGGTGCGGTCCAGGCCGAGGACGATCAGGTCGATGCGGGTGCTGCCCGACGCGTTCGCCGTCACGGCCTTGATCGTGTCGCTGGTCCCGGACGAGTAGCCGTGCCCGGCGACGATGGCGGTGAAGTTCGCCCGGATCTTCACCTGCCGACCGGACGAGTCGGCGAACACCGGCGCCGAATCGGTCCACTGCGAGATCACACCGTCGGCGGTGTAGCCGGCGGCCATCACCTCGTACTGGTCGTCGGTGACCGCGCGGCTTCCCGCAATGGTCGGCCAGGACGATTCAGCCACAGGTCCCCCTCAAGGGTCAGCCAGGAGTAACGGACCGCTCGACACGGCCGAGCCGGTCGTCGATCTCGCGGAGTTTCTTCACCCACACCGGGTCGGTCGTGGCGGCCTGCGACCCGACGGTCGCCGACACGTACTCGCCGCTCGTGGCGAAGACCTGCAAATGGACGGTGCGGACCACGTCGGCCAGCTGCCACCCGGGCGACGACTCGATCGACACGATGTCCCCGACCCGGTAGTGGGCACCGAACTGCTGGTCGGGGGAGTCGGACACGTTCGCGGTGATCTGCGTCGTCGACGCACCCTCGGCCAGGGCCCGGTCGCCTTCGTCTTCGAGTTCCTGCGTAGGTGACGACCCAGCCCGCGCCACGTACTTCTCGGTGCGGCCCCACACGGCTTCTTCCTCCGTGTTGACCCGTTCGATCATGGCCCGATCGGCGCCCTCGCCCTGCCCACCGACCGCGACCGCGGTCGCGGTCGGGGCCTTCCGGGCGTACGACACGTACCTGAGGTTGCCGAGGCCGAAGGAGAACCGGACCGACGCGGACCGGTCCTCAGGCTGGTACACCTCGAACAGCAGTTGCCGGCCGACCTGCCGGATCCGGAACCCCAGCCCGCCACCGGACGACGCGATCTCGCGGGCGACGGTGCCGAACGGGGTCATCCGCAACGCCTTGATCGTCACGTTCGTTCCAATGAAGTTCTGCGTGCCGAGGATCATCTTCGGAATCCGACGCTGGACCTGCGCGTTGGGGCCAGCGGTGTCGCTGGCCAACGTGCGCAGCGCGCCCTCGGCGTTGCCGGCGAACTCCCAGTAGTCGACGGGCTGCCCACCGGGCCCCTCGTACGGGTCCGGGTACACGTTGCGTTCGGCGAGGCGTTTCAAGTCGTCGGCGATGGTGACGGTGAGCATGCCGACGCCGGCGTTCTCCCCGTCGTCGGACCGCTCGTGGAGGATCTCCTCCAACGGCCCGGCAATGAGTACCTGCCCGTTGCGGACGATGACGACCCGGTAGCCGGGCACGATCTGCTCCATCACCCACGCATGCGCCGGCACCGCCAGGATCGCGCTGGACGGTTCGTTGAACCGCAACGTCACATCGATCTGTGTCCAGCAGGTGATGGGGTCACCGACAACGGTCAGGTCCGGGGCGGTCACGATGACCATGTAGTCCTCGGCGATGACCGGGGCAACACTGGCCGGGGCGGTGGCGGTGACACCGTATGGGCCAGCGCCGTACTGGCCTACGCCGTAGGACACCAGCACCCCCTCATCCGTCTGGGAGCTGGCCCGGCAAGGTCAGTCAGGGTCAGGTCAGGGCTTCGAAGTAGGGGCTGCGCCGGGTGGCGAGTACATCGGCGGCCAGGATCGACGCGGGCAGGTCGGTCTGGCCGATCCGCACACCCGAGATCCGCGGCTCCCGCGCCCAGATCGCGTCGAAGACCGAGTCGCCGTCGGTCGACCCGAAAACGGTCGGCATCGTCGTGGCGACGGTGAGGTACCCGACGGCGTACGTCGTCCCGGCCGTCTTCGCCCACGGCACCGTCAACGCCCGCTGGTAGCGGGTGTTGACACCGGCGAACACGGTGGCGTCGTTGGCGGTGGAGTGGATCAGCGACAGGTCACCGTTGGCGGCGACCAGGTACACCCCGAACCGGCACAAGGTGATGGTGACCGCCGCGGTCCCGGCCGAATACATCGCCAGGTTGTTGATCGTCTCGGTCTTGGAGGCGACGAAGTACGTCAGGTTCACGTCGCCGCTGGTCGCGACGGCCTGCTCGGCGAGGAACTTCCGGTCGTAGGGGATCTCCCCGCTCGCCATCGGCAGGCCGAGATTCGACGGGACCACCTTCGTGGTGCCGTCGGCGTTGTGGGACACCAGCAGGTACTCGCTGAGGATCTGACCCCAGACGTTGGTGTCACCGGCGTCGGTGGGAAGACGCGCCACCGGTACCTCCGATCAGGCGCCGTCGTAGCGGGCGTAGTAGGAGATGGTCACCTTCGTGCCGACGGAGGCGCCGCCGACGGAGAACGACACCTGGTTCTCGCCCGGCTCCAGGCCCCACAGGTACGCCGTCGGCCAGTCCAGGGCGTCGACGAGGTTCTGCCCGGCCGGGCCACGCACCGACGGCCGGTCGGTCGTCAACGTGATCGTCTCGGTGGCGAGCAGGTTGTAGGTCAGGGTGAACGACTGGCCGGTCGTCTGGTTGGTGGCGGTGAACCCCGACGCCGGGCCGGTGATCGTCCACACCGGCCACGCGATCAGGTCGCCATCGTTGTCCATCACCGGTGACCCACCGACCGCGCCGGGGGACAGGGTCAGGAACGGCGACAGGAACGACACCGGGGCCTCGGAGCCGAGCACCCGTGTCTCCACCGTCGGCTCGACGTCTTTCCAGGCCCCGTCCGGGCAGAACATCGTCAGGACCGGGTTGGCGTGGACCCAGTTTTCGCCGGCCTCGCCACCGAACCCGTCTTCGTAGAACGCCTCGATCCACCGGCCGGACCCGTCCGGGCGCATGACCGTGAGCCGGCCGGCGATACCCCGGTGGACCGTCATCATGATCGCCCGTTTGATCTGCCGGTACCGGTCGACGAACTCCAGGTGCGTATCGCCCCAGATGTTCAGCGGCCACGTGACCCGGGCCGGGTTCGCCCGGATGTGCCGGACGCTTTCCCCGCCCCGGGCCTGCGGGTCGGTGACGATCTCGTAGGGCATGGCGCCCCACCCGGCGATGGCCCGGATGGTGTGGAACCCGCGCTCGGGCGACAGGTCCGTCAGTGGCCACTCCTGCCCGGTGGGGTCGGTCCAGGTTGCGTAGATCCGCCCGACGGGGGTCGTCATACGGTCAGCTCCCCCCGCCGGGTCGGTGTGTAGTTATCGGGCACGCCCGGCACGACTCATGGCCGCTTCGCGGTCCTGGATGGCCCGCAACTTGCCGGGGTCCAGGGTCGTGTCGCGGAACTGGAAGTGGTACTGCGGCGCGGATGCGCCGTCACCGCCGCGCGGGTTGGCGGCCATGGCGTTCCACTGCTTGTTCGTCAGCACGGCCTCGGGCATGCCGGTGCCGTTGTAGATCTGCGTCCAGCCCGGCTCAAGCCACCCGCCTTGATCCATGGCCACGTGCACGTGATTTCGGTGGGCTTGCATCAGGCTGTTGCTGAACGACCCGCGGTCGCGTCCACGCGTGACCGCGTAGTCGCGCCGGTTGGTCCGGTGGATGAACTCCAGCAAACGCCCACGCTGGTTCATAAAGAACATAGAGAGCGCATCCTGATTAAAGCCCATCCAGTCCACAGCCCTACCTGAACCGTGCCAAAGGGGGTCACCTGGGCGGTAAGCGTTACCAAACGACCCAGAAACGGGCCCAGTGGACTGAATCAGACCAACGATGCTTTTCCAGACACCGGTGTTGCCGCGCTGCGCACCCGGCGACCGAGGCCAGGGCAGGAACCCGGGAGCCGGCCCGCCCGTGATCGGCACGATGCCGCTATCGCCGCCCCACGACGTCAGATCCTTGACCTTGTCGAGCAGGATGCCGAGCACCTTGGCCGGCAACCCCAACGCGATCTTCGCCGCCGGGGAATCCCGGTCCGGGGCCAGCCCGACGAGCTTGTCCAGGAGTTCCTTCAACGACGCGGTCGGGTCGGAGAAGAAATCCTTGACCCCACCGATGACGTCGCCGGCCTTCTTCCTGAGCTTGTCGAACCAGCTCTCGTCACCGGACTTGGTCACCGCGCCACCGGCGGCGAACCCGGGCAGGACCCCGTTGCGGATCATCGACCGCAGCCGGTACACCTGGTCCTGGCCGCCGAGCTTGGTGACCTCGTCCGCGGTCATGATGTGCTCGCCGTTGGACAGCCGCGCCACGATCGAGTCCGACGTGGCGGTGCCCCGCCCGTGGACGGCGCCACCGCGGGCGAACCCGCCCGGCATGTCCACCTTGACGTTGTCGGGCTTGACGTGGAAGAAACCCGCTACCTTGTTGTAGGCGGCAAGAACGCCGTTGTTCAGAACCGTTTCGATAATGAACTTGATCGGCACCTTCGCCATATCGGAGAAGATTTTCCAGGCCGCGCCCAGTAGCTCCATTCCGCGCTTGAACGGCGGATACACGTAAATGCGGATCACGTCCGCGAGATACTGGAAGAAAGGCTTCAGGAAATTCCAGAACGGCTGGATGATCTTTTCCCAGGTCCACACGAAAAGGCCAGCCCAGAGCTTGATTCCGATCTGGAAAACGCCAAGCATGATCTGGAAGACGGACCACACGACCTGAAGCCCGATAACGATCAGGTCAAAGACGTACTTGAACGCGTGCGTCCACAGCCACAGCAGCACACCGCCGAGGAACCGAAGCGCGTCACCAATGAACCCCAGGATCGGGCCGGCGACCTGCCACAGCCGCGACAGGATTGCACCGGCCGCGCCGAACACCGTGCCGAACGCCTGGCCGAGCGGGAGAAGAACCTCCCGCCAGAGCACGTCCATGGCCGCCATCAGCGCCGCGAACCCGGGCTTCAGGATGCGCTCCCACAGGAACGAGAACGCCTGGCCCGTCCCGGTCCACAGCGCCTGCATGATGTCGCGGACCGGCTTGACCTTCTCGTACAGGACCGCCCACTCGGCCGCGATCACGCCGATCAGGGCGACGATCAGACCCGCCCACCCGGTCGTGATCAACGACGTCACACCGGCGATCGTCAGCAGTGCCGCACCGACCCCGGCAATGGCCGCGATGATGATCGTCCACGTGCCGGTATCGAGTTTGTTCATCCACTCGAACAGCTTCGCGAAAGCACCGACGACCCATTCACCGACGGGTGCGGCAGCGGCAACGAATTTCTTCGTGAAATCCCACAGGCCGGAGAAGAAATCGCGGACCTCAGGCCACGAATCCTTCACGTACTGGATGAACTTCTGCCAACCCTGGTTAGAATCGAGGGTGGCGCCCCATTCGGCAAAGTCGCGCGACCACTGCAACACGCCTTCGCCGATCGGGCCGTTGAACCCGGACAGGCCGAGCATGATTCCGGCGATGCCCTTGGCCACGTTCATCGTGAACTCGAACATGCCCCGCAGCACGGGCCCCGCGGTCGCCGACAGGTAGCCGAAGAACTCCTGCCACACGGGGTCCTTCAGCGCCTCCGTCGCGTAGATGAAGCCGTCACCGAGGGCCTGTGCGACGTTCTTGACGAACCCACGCAGCGGCTCCAGGTACGGCAGCAGGTTGGTGATGGCCGTCTGCAACCCGGGCAGCAGCCCTTCCTCGGCCGCGGCCTGGAGTTTCTTGAACTCGCCCCGCAGCCCGAAGATGAAAAGCGCGAACCGCTGACCTGCCGGGGACAGGTTGTCCATGGCCTCTTGCAGGTTCCGCAGCGCGTCGCCGCCGGCGACGCCGGTCTTCTCGTAGCTCTGGGCCAGGGCCCGGTTCGCTGCCTCGACAGCCCGGTGGCTGGACGCGACGGAGTCCTGCGCGTCGATGATGCGCTCCATCGCCGCCGCGATGCGCTCCTGCGCGGCTTTGACCTGGTCGGACCCCTCGACGCCCTTCTTGGTGGCCTCGGTCTGTTCCTTGGTCTGGCGCTGCTGGCGGAGGGTCAGCTCCTCCATCTGGAGGACCCGCTCCTCGTAGGTAATCCGCGCCTGTTCCCGTTCGGCCTCGGTGGCCTTCGGGTTTGCGAGTACGGCGTCGAGTTCCTTCTTCGCCTCGGCCTCGTCCAGGCGCCCCTGGCGGATCGCGAGCGCGGTGTCCTTGACCGCCAGGCGCATGTCTTCGAGCTGGCGCCGGGCGTCCTCGCGAGCTTTTACAAGATCCTTTACGGCCTGGACGGCGTCCTCTTCAGCCCTCGTCAAATTCCGCTGGCTGGACCGCAGCCCCTGCTGGGCGGATTTCACCTGGTCCATCGCGCCGGCCACCCGGGCCTGCGACGCCGACAGATTCTGGGCGCTCTTGTCGGCGTCGTTCTGGTATTTGCTCAACGCCTGGACGGCCTTGACCACGCCGAAGATGCCGAGGGCGAACACACCCACACCCGAGAGGGCGGTCAGTGCCCCGAACGCGATCGCGGAGAACGACGCCGCCACCGCAGCCGCGGCCGGCACGATCGCCGTACCGAGGGAGGCGCCCAGCGAGATGAGCAACCCCAGCCGGGACATCGACACGCCGGCGTCGGAGGCCATCTGCCGCAGCGACCGGGACGCTCCGTCGACGTCGACGTCGACACGGATGTCGTCCCGGTCGACTTCGTTGATCTGGTTGTGCAGCGCGGTCAGCCCGGCCCGGGCCGCCGCCGCCTCCAACCGGACCTGAATGTCGACAGCGTCGAACTCCAGGTCGGCGAGCCGCTGCTCGATGAAGGTGACCTCGCGGATGAACTCCGCCAGCGACATGTCGACGCCGATGTCGACGTTGCCGAGGGCCGTCAGGCGTGCCCGCAGTTCCGCCAGGTCGAACTGGGCGTCGGTGGTGTCAACACCGATCTCGATGTCCGTGATGGTTGCGGCAGCCGCACGGACGGCCTGGCGGATCTCCCGGACGAACGAGCCGCCCCACTCCTCACCGGCGTCCTCGCCGGACTGCTCGGCCACGGGGACCAGCGCGCGCAGCTCCGCCAACGCAGCACGCGCGTTGGCCACGACGTCGATGTCGACCTCGTTGGCTTCGATGGCTTCCAGTTCGGCGATGATGGCCGCGATCTGGGCCTGGAACGTAGCGGCGTCGATGTTGACGCCGATCTCCAGGTCGCCGATGAGTGCCAGCTCGGCCCGCAGCCGGGCCATGTCGTCGAAGACCTGCCGGGTGCGGAACTGGGGGTCTACCTCCGGCAGCGCCTCCCGCGCGCCGACGACCCGCCGCCGGGAGCTGTCCCCGAACGCCCCGGTACGCAGGCGACGCTGCCGCTCCAACGACTCGTTGTCGCGGCGCGCGTTCTCCTCGTACGCCTCGCGCAGCATCCGCCGCTGGTCGGTGATCCGCCGCCGTTCGTTGTCGGCGAACCGTTCCCGGGCCTCGTCGCGGCGCTTGTCCTCTTCCAGCGCCTCCTGGTGGAGCTTGTTCTGTTCGATCTGCTGGTCGCGGAACATCCGCGCGATCGCTTCGACCTCGGCCAGCACCCGGGCAGCGTTCGTGCGGATCCGCACCGACGGGCTCGTGGTGGCCAGCCGCCGCAGCGCCTGCTCCACGATCTCGACGTCGCGGAGAACCTCGGCCTCGTTGAGGTCGACCTCGGTGCGGATCCGTTCGTCGATCTGCGCCAGGATCGTGTTGATCGCCGCAACGTCCTGGGCAACCTCGGAGTCGTCGACGTCGACATCGACCTGGAGGAAGATCCCCCGGGTGGCGGCCAGTCGCGCCCGCACGGTGCGGGCGAAGTGGTCGCTGAACTCCTCGCCGGCATCGCCGCCGGCCCGGCCGAGCGTCTTGGCCAACGCCTCCAGCTCGGCCAGGGCCTGGGCCATGTTGAAGTGCGCCTCGATGGTGGCGTCTTCGCGTTGCAGCTCGCGGATCTTTTCCCGGATCCGCTCGAACTCCAGCATCGCGAAGTCCGAGTCGACTTCCAGGTTGACCGTGGCGTCGCGCAGTTCCAGGATGTCCTTGCGGACGTCGGCGATCGCGCGTTCCGCGTCGGTCGAATCCGCCGTGATCTTGATTTCGCGGATCGACTTCGCGGCGTTGGTCAGCCGCCGGTTCATCTCATCGACGAACGACCCACCGAACTTGTCGCCGGCGCGCTTGCCCTGCCGGGCCGACTCGGTCGCCGCACGGGCCGCACCCTCGCGCACCCCCTGGGGGATGGCTTCCGCGATCGACTTGTCGACCTCGCGGCCGATGCTGCGGGCGATCTGACCCAGTTCCCGCTGAATATTCTTGAACGAGGGAACGATGGTCAGGTACGCGCTGCCCACTTCGTACACGTACGCCCCCTATTGTCCGATACGGGCGTTCATGCCTTTTTGTGGGGAAGCAACCGAGAAACCAGAGACTCGTGCTTGCGCGACCTCAGCCGGTTGCGGACCGTCTCGTACGCGGTCGTCGGCTGCGGAGCAGGCGGAACCTTGCCGGGCTTCGCCCCGCCGAGCGTGGCAACCCCTTGGGCGATCTCACCCAGCCGGTTCACCGCCGCGGTCAGGAGTTCCACCTCGGCCGACCAGTCAGCCATCCGCCGCGTCGGGCCTGCCGGCCCCGCCGGCGCTTCCTTGCCTTCGGCCTTGACCAGCGCCTCGACGACGTGCTCGTCGTTGACGCGGGCCTCGAAGAACCGCGACTCACGGGGCAGGTTGTCGATGATGTTGAGCAGGCGTCGCCACCGCCGCCGCCGCCACTCGGTGGCCAGGTCCAGCCGGCCCGGCGACATGAGCAGGTCGTACTCGATGGCCTTGCCGTACCTGCGGATCAGCGCGGCAAGGCGCCGGCATTTCCCTGGTTCGGCAGGCCGTAGTGGTCCTGGTAGGCGGTCATGAGCTTGTTCATCCGCCACGCCGACAGGCGCGTACGGAAGAACTCCTTCTGCTCATCCGGCGGCAGCACCAGGCGGAAGAACATCACCGGGTTGCTCATGGCCGACAGCAGATCCTGCCAGTCGATCTCCTGCGGGTCGGACATGACGTACCGCTTGCCTTCCATGACGAAGTCGAACGGCTTCGGGCTGCCACCCTCACGTTCGATCTTGTCCAGGTCCAGCGCGGCGGGGCCCTGGTCGTCGCTCATGCCGCCGCCTTGTCGTAGTACACGGCGGCGGTGCCGGTCCCGGCGGTCCAGGTGCCCGTCACCGCCGGCGGGGACGTCGGCGTGCCGACCTGGGTCATCACCCTGGCGATGCCCTCGACCAGCAGCAGCAGGGTCGCCGGCAACGCCTCGGCGTCGTTGATCTCGACGTCGAGCGACGTCGGGCGGCTGGTGCCCTCGCTGTCGTAGGTGGCGGTGATGCGCAGCCGGGGCGGGCGGTAGCCGAACGTCTCCGGCTCGCCGGGGACGGGTGTCGGGTCGGGCAGGTCTTCACTCATGCCGGGTGGGGCTCCTTCGGAAATGGGTCCGGCCCCCGCGCACGCGAACGCGCAGGGGCCGGACGTTGGGTGGGGTAGGACGTGGTGAAGGTTGGGGCGGCGCCCCCACCCAGAACGCCGCCCCAACCGGATCGGGGAAGGCCGCTAGCTGGCGGCCTTCTTCGCCGGTGCGGCCTTCTTGCCGGCGCCGGCGCTGGTGCTGGTGCTGCCCTCGTCGCCGGTGGCGTCGGCCTCGACCTGGGCGGCGGGCTCGGGCTCCTTCACCTCGGTCCAGCCGTTGTAGGTCAGGCGGACCTCGTCGGCGGGGCTGAACGCGAACGCGGTGTCGCCGCCCTTGCGGGTGAAGATCTTGGGCTGCTTCTTCTTGGCCACGTGGGCTCCCTCGTGTGCGGGTTTCCGATGAGGACGGTGGCGGGTCGGCGAGCCCATCGTTCGCCGACCCGACCGAGACGCGGTGACTCTCCGCAACTAGTGCGGAGTGGCTGGACGGTTACGCGGAGCCAATTCCCATGGTGGTGAGCATCGGCTTCCATCCGGGGCCACCGAAGATCCACCGATGGCTGTAACCGAGAGTGCTGTCCTCAAAGCCCGTGAAGGTCATGTTGTACGAGATCGGGTCTTCGCCCGACTGGTACTGCTGCTCTCCGAACTCCGTAATTCGGGCACGAGGCATATAACGGGCAATATAGATTTCCCGCCCATTGTCGTCCTGGTCAACGAAAAGCCCCAAAACCCGGTAGTAACGGAAGCCGGGGATCGAGGGCTTGCTGATCGAGAACTCGCCCGTGGTCGCGTCCGCGGTCATCGCCGACGTGTCGGCCCCGGTGTACAACCCAATCGTGAGCAAACGGGTTTCTTGGGCGGTAACGGACATAGTGATCGTGTCGGAGGTGATGTCCGAACGCGTCGGCTCGGTCGAACCGAACGACGTCACCTCGGACACCTCGGTCTCCCGACCGAAGGTCACACCATCGGTGCTGGTCCAGCCGAGGTCTTCCCACCCGGACGGCAGCGGCGCCAGGTCGACAGCGGTGCCCGGCGTGGTCGTGGTGACCGCGATGTTCGGCGAGGTGCCACCGGTGAACGCGTGCGTCGCAGTCATCTCGTCAACGTCGAGCGACGCGAGGGTGCCGCCGAACGTGACCGTGTACGGCGTTCCCGGGCCGGGGCCACCCCCGACGGTCACATCACCGGGGGCGAGGTTCGACAGCGTCTCCAGCGCGGTCTGAACCGCGCCGGCGATGGCGTTGTACGCGATCGTCGCCGTCTGCTGACCGTCGTAGGTCAGCCGGAACGTGCCGCCGGTAGGCGTTCCGGTGATCGTGACGGTCTGGACTTCGCTGGCCGCCGCACCGGTGGTGAGTGTGGTGATTCCAGTTGCGCTGTACGGGCTGATGAAGACGGACCCATCCCGCGCTTTGCGGATGAGTTCGTTCTTCTTGTCCCGCAGAGTCGAGTACGGCACTAAACGCCCCTTTCATCGAGGCAGTCGAGCCCCGTGCCGGGGCGGTTGGGGGT
>WUUC01162289.1_pt1 | contig 32409 bp, 30 predicted proteins | sample 6278441 | NCBI WGS metagenome assembly WUUC01 (sample SAMN13675441, study PRJNA597444) | soil metagenome | isolation source: soil | place: USA: Washington | collected 2017-10
ACTTCTTTGTCCCATTGATATTCGTCGCTAAGTTGAATTGTGGCAGTTTGAATAAGATCAAGGATATACTTGTATTTACGTGATTTGTCGAGAGAAGAAAATTCGTCGTGGCTAAAAAAAGGAGCTATTGCGATTATAGAACCGTTTTTCCAAGTTCTATTCCAAATGTCGTGATAAGCTGGCTGTATGGTTATTCTGCTCGTCTTTGGCGGTTTGTAGCCGTTCATATTTTGAACATACAAGTCGCTAACAAAGTTTATTAGTGACCTCTCCTCCCTATGTTCAGGTGTCCTAACAGTATAGGGCGTTGACGTATATAATGTGATGTCCCTGAAGGGTGCTCCCATAAAATTACCGCTTACAGTTGTATTGATGTTATTCCCTGCAATATATACTAAAAACCCCCATTTGAAAACTAACAGAGGATGCGATACCGACGGGCAGATTGTTGTCGGGCGCTATTCAATGCTGCATCCTCAACAGCAAAAACCAAAAGCCCCATTGGTTTTACCAACAGGGCTTTTAGTACTTACTAAATACGATTATGGATAATTAAATAAAGACACCGGGTTATACTTTGTGCGGTTATCATCTGCAGGCACTTTTATTTCCAGCGTTACATTGGCAAAACCATTTGCTTCACTGTATTCTTTTACAATGACCACACCGAATGCCTGGTTGTCTACCTTACTATCAGCAAAGTTCCAGGAACCCCAGCCGATAACAAAACCAGCGCCGGGTACCATATCGCCGCTTACGCGGCGGTTGGCAGTAGATACATTATAATTTTCGCCGCCTTCGCTTGTTGGCGCTTTGATCTTATTATTAATAAAGTCCGTCATTTGGCCATCCCATCCCAGGCTACTGAACGAAGCCGGGGTAATGCTTGGCCTGTTAGCCGTCACCATGGCATAAGTAGCCTTGCTAAAACCAACCATATAGGGAGCGGTAGCAGTGGTATAGGCTGCGCTTGCATTAAAAACAGCAGCAGGAACTATCCGGTTAGCGACTGCAGTGTATTTAATAAATGCGAAATCAAGCATCATCTGGTTAGCCGCTGCGGTAGTGTTGTCAAACACATGCGGTTGCTGGTAAGCCGAAAACCAATTGTGTTTGCCGGGTCCTATTTCCGTTGTTAGTTTTATATCGGTAAAATGAAGCAGCCTGGTATAAACTTTTACAACAGGTATTTCCATCACTTTGCTTTTACCGCCTGTATTATGGCCGGATATTCTTACGGCTTCAATCTCCTTTGCCCCGGCAATAGCAAAGCTGAAACTAAACTGATCTAATGGCGTGCCTAATGGAATAGTTTGTTCCGCTCCGTAACTGCCACTTGTTTTCACTGCATAGCTAAGGCCGGCGATATCAGAACCGGATGATGCATTGCCCGAAATAGTATTGGCGCTATCGGCATATAGCGTATTAATAGTAGTAGCTCCGCCGGCTAATACAATACTCATATCATCCTCCGCTACATTGCCGATCTTAAAAGTGTCTACCACTGCGCCATCGTATATATTTTTCGCTTTTATAATAATAGCCGAAATGCCTTTCGTAATGGTAACGCTTGCAGCAAACGGTGTATTCTTTTTATCGGTAAATGAAATAGCAGTCTCGCCGGAGGCAACATCGTTGATAATTGTTTGATATGTTATTGACCCCAGATCGTGTGCGGATGCAATGGTGCCTTCGACGGTAAATAGCTTGTTTTCAAAAACATTTTCCTGGTAGTTGATCCCATCTTTAAAACTAAGCGTTGGTAAGCTCCTGATCTCAGAAATGCTGATATGTAATTCGGAGCTGCGGTTTTCTTTATTAAAAGAAACAATTACCAGTTCTGCCATAGCCGGCTCAATAATAAATACGATATCCTGATCAAGCGATGCAGGAAGATCGGGCTTGTCGATATACACAGGTGTGCCGGCTTGTGTGCCATTGGCGGTTGTCATGATAAAATAATACGCAAACCGTTTGATACCGCTTTGCGCTTTTACATTTACGGGAATAGTCACTTGGTCGCCCACATTGAGGCCGGCAATCGTTTCATAAGTTTTATCAATAGTGATTGTAGGGCCTGCACCGGTAGCATCTTTCCAGCCTTCTTTTTTGCAACCGGAAAAGGCAATACACAATGAAAGCAAAAAGAAACTAAGCAGGTGGCTGAATTTTATATTCATTTGAATCAGTTTATCGGTTAATGTTTAGTTCGGCTAATACCGGGAAATGATCCGAAGCATAAGGTTCGTTAATTACCGTATGTTGTTTTACAGCAAAGGCAGAAGCCGGTTTATAAGCCAGGTAGTCTATGACATATTTAGGTGATTGAGCAGACGACGTAAGGGGACAACTGTTTCCTTTGCAGGTGCGGGTAAATGATCCGTCGAAAACAGAAAAGAACTCCGTAGCCGTTTCTTTTTCATTAAGATCGCCACCGATAATGATCCTGTCTTTTTCTTTGTCGAGAATACTTGTAAGATCACGAACCTGCTTTATCCTGTTGGTAGCACTGTTGTGTTGCAGGTGTGTCACCGCCAGCATCAATGAATCTGTACCCGGCAGATCAACAATCGCAGTTCCTAAAACACGTTGCTCATCAGTTTCCTTTTCTTTGTTGAGCAAATATTTCTTAACCGTCTTTAGCGGGTATTTACTTAAGATCGCCGTACCATAAAAACCATTGTTCAACGGTATGGCCGAATAAAATACCACGTTCATCTTTGTGAGTTTGGCAAGGTCTGTAGCCTGGTCGCCGGTATAACCGTTCCTGCCGGTGTTCTTATCTACTTCCTGTAAAAAAACAACATCGGGGTTTGCGTTTATGATCACATCGGCTATGGCGTTTATATCCGTAGTTCCGGGTTTGGATGGGGGATTAAGAATATGGATATTATAGGTCATTACTTTTAGAGAAGCAAGCAGCGGCTGACTGTCGTTGTTGCTGCCGTAAGTAGCATCGCCATTCCCGAATTCAATACGAATTGGGTCGGTGGCTGGCATGTACGGATTTTTTTTGCAGGCGAGCCCGATGAGTAAGCACAGCAGGCATTTGGTGCCAAGATTTTTTATTCTTATTCTTTTTTGATACATATCTGTTTTCATTGAATGATTCTTAGAAACCGTTAAAATTTAATAGATCCGGGAGCTATCAGGTAGAACACGGATGATACGGCTCAAACGGATTTACACAAATAATATCCATGCCGATCTTTTAAATCCGTTATCCGTGTTCTGCATTTATTGCCAATTCGGGTTTTGCGCCAGGTTTTTATTTAATGTGAGATCTTCTACCGGCAGCGGCCAGAGATAATCCCTGTTTTCATTAAAGCTCTTGGTGATATTCCTGTTGGTAAGAATATTTCCTTTGGTGCCTTGTGTCAGATCACTTGCAGGAAGTTGGTAAGGCCCCGTTGCAGGAGGTTTTGCTCCCTCGTAGATCTCAATTTCAAATACACCATTCTTATCAAGGTCGTACTTTCCTTCGCGGGGAAAATAAGTGCCGACAAAAGGATCTGCTAATAAATGGCCTTCTTTCCAGCGCATCAGGTCTTCCCATCGCAGGTTAGACTCCATTACCATTTCTATCCGGCGTTCTCTTCTTATTTCCAGTATCACACCTTTGTTGGCGCCGCTTACATTTTTATAAAGATTGGCCTGGTAAGGATCGGAGTTGGCATTGGCGGCAGCCAGGTCAAGGTTAGGCATGCCGGCCCTGTCGCGTAATAGCTTTATTGATTTATCAATATCAGTTTGTGTCAATGTTCCCAATTCGGCTTTTGCTTCCGCATAGTTTAGTAATACTTCACCCAGCCTGAATAAAACCATATCATTATACGATTGAGAGTTGCCATCCATACCCGGACTATTCATCCATTTTATCGGTTGATATCCCGTCATGGTAGCTTCAAAATCGACTGATGATGTAGCAGTAGCGCCGAGACGTTTGTAACCGGGTGTACGGATACTTTGTGCCAGGCGCGGGTCGCGGTTTTGTACTTCATCAAAGAACTGTAGCGTATCATAACCGGGTATATCGGTAAATCTTGAACCGTCTGCCATCAGGTAACTATTTACAAGACGTTTTTCAAAACCCGGCTTGCCCTGTGTTCTTGCGGTAATATAAAATTGCAGGTTATGCCGCAATACAAGGTCGTTGGAATAACGGCGGCCGAGGATCAGCTCATCGGCAACGGGATCAAGTGTAAGCGTTGCAAACAGATCCTGGTAAGGCTTGCCGGTAGGCCCGGTAGTTTTCGTGTAAACTTTATAGCCGCCTTCGTTCATTAATTGTTCTGATGCTTCTACGCTTTTGTTTAAAAACTTTTCTGCATCAGGAAGGGTGAATTCAGTATGGTATTTTCTCCAGGTACCTTCATACAAACAGATCCGTGATTTCAATGCCAATGCTGTCCATTTTGTAACCCGTTCTACACTTTTTGTTGCATCTAAATGAGCAATGGCGAAATCAATATCAGCCAGCACAGAATCCATCACCAGCGTGCGGGGATCTCTGCCTTTCATTAAATTGGTTTCATCATTGGTTTCTATCACCACATTGTAAAACGGCACATCACCATACGATTTTACTTTTTCAAAATAAAAGTAAGCTCTGAAAAATTTTGCAAGCCCAAGATATTTGTCCCGGATAGTTGTATTGGTAAACTGCTGTACATTTTCACTGGTGAGAAAAAAATTAATATCGCGAAGCTGGCTCCATGACCACCTGCCATCGGTTGTAGGCACCAGGCGGGTGCCGCTGATTTCCCTGCCTACCGACGACTTTACAATATTATCCGCATCTTCTCCATAGATGAAATCCGCAGCGGGCAGATACGAATAAAAAAGATTGGTATAAGATTTCAGATCATTTTCTGTTTTGAAAAATGTATTGGGCGAAATAGAATCCGTTGGGTACTGTTCGAGCAGATCCTTTTCACAGGAAACAAAAGCAATGGACAGTAGCAAAGGAAAAAATTTGAATAGTCTTGTTTTCATTCTAAATAAGTATTGCGGGTTATCAGAAAGTAATATCGAAACCAAAAGAATAAGTTTTACTGAACGGGTACACACGGCCATCTCCGTGCGCCATTGCCTGCTCAGGATCGATGTATTTGGTATTAAGCCTGGTCCAGGTAAGCATGTTTTCGCCGCTTACAAACATCCTCAATGAATTGATCTTATATTTTCTTGTCAGGTTTTGAGGGAGCGTATAACCCAATGTCATATTCTTCAACCGCAGGTAAGCGAGATCCTGGATGTATTTATTATTAGTAGCTCTTAATTCATTATTGGCGTTGAGTGCTACATAAGCCATCAACGTTGGGAAATAAGCATTGCGGTTATCCGGCGACCATACCTGGCTTTCAAAATCTTTAGGAATAAAACTGAAGTAAGGGCGGGAGTAAGGTCCCCAGAAGCGATCCGCGTTACTACCGGGATACCAATCCATTTTTCCAAGACCCTGGAAGAATACAGAGAAATCAAAATTGTTCCAGTTAGCACCCGCATTGAATGAATAAGCATAGCGTGGTGTACTGTTACCAACTACTCGTTGATCACCCGGATCAGCAACCGTATTAGCACCGGCACTGATCTTATTATCCCCATTAAGATCTACCCAGCGCAGATCACCTGCGCCGATAGGAATATTATTATCAAGCCTTACACGGTTAAGCCAGGTCTGATCCACAGGATACGTTTTCGCTTCGGCATCCGTTTGAAAGTAGCCATCTGTTACATAGCCCCATATTTCGCCAATGTCTTTCCCTTCATATAAGGAGTTAGTAAGTTTGGTTGGGTTGTTGATCTTAGTGATATAAGAAGAATTATCGCTTAAGTTAAATCCTGCATTATAACGGAAAGGTTTTCCCGCCACTTTAGTAGCATCTCTCCAGCTTAGTGAAAGCTCAAAACCTTTTGTGCGAAGGCTGGCAATGTTTACAGCAGGTTGCGTGGCTCCAAACACATTCGGGATCTTCACATCATTGCTCAGCATATCTTCCGTATTGCGCACATACTGATCGTAGGTAACGTACAAACGATTTCTTAAAAAGCCGATGTCGATACCAACATTGGTAGATGTTACACGTTCCCATGTTAAGTTGCCCGAAACGGGCGCCGGTGATCCGTAATACTTTGCTCTTTCCCCATCAAGTATATACGCCATTGTGCCGGGGTTCATGGTAGAAATATAAGGGTACGGACTACTAACTGCCTGGTTGCCGAGTGAACCATACGAGCCTCTTAGTTTTAAGTCGCTTACTACACCTTTCAATGGCTCAAAGAAATTTTCTTCGCTGATGCGCCAGCCCGCAGAAGCAGAAGGGAAGAAACCGAAGCGCTGGCCTTTTGGAAAACGGGAAGACCCATCATAACGGCCATTGGCTTCTAACAAATATTTATTTTTATAATTATAATTGAACCTGTAAAAATATCCCTGTAAGGCATAAGCACTTGAACCACCAAAAACAGTTGACTCTCCTGTACCGAGGTTAAGATCATTCAGTTCTTCCGATGAAAGATCCTGGCGGTTGGCCGTCATCTTCTTTGCTTTATGATGCTCCTGGTTGAAACCGGCCATTACTTTAAAGTTGTGCGTCCTGTTAAAACTTTTTGCATACTCGCCATAGATATTGATCACATGCACCTGGTTAAACTGCTGGTCTTCGCTCAACTGGTCAACACTATATTTCGGTGTTACTTCTATCACACCGGGGGTTAAAGAATATTTTCCCGGCACCTGCCTGTAATAACCGGGATCGGTGTACATGCTGTAGCTATAGTTACCAATTATATTCAAATCTTTTACAGGCGAAATAGTTACTTCTGAAATAGTGGTAAGCTCGTATTTTCTTTCAGCGCCTTTTGTATTTCCATCGATTAGCATGGCGAAAATACCATCGCCGATATCGTAGTTGTTAAGACCCGATCTGTATGATGCGGTACCATCCGGATTCATCGGGGCATACGCTGGTGATGCATGCACGTTGATATGGGTAAAGTTTGCATTGCCACCACCTTGCCTGCCATAGTATTCGTAATTGGAGTTATAGAAGTTGATATTATTCGATACTTTAAGCCATGGATTAAGCTTTGCATTGATCTTTGAACGTAGTGCAAATGAAGTGTATTTATCCTGTTGCACTCTCATAATGCCATCCATCGTTTTCATATTTCCATTGAGCATGTATGTCACTTTATCATTTCCGCCGCTGACGTTCAGGTTATGATTTTGTATTTGCTGCCAATCTGTAAACATGACATCCCACCAGTCGTAATTACCATAATACACATACTGGTCTTTACCATTCCTGTTTTGTATTGTAACCCAAGGCCGGCTTGGATCTTCCGTTTTATCATTTCTGCGGGCAAGCAGTTCCTGGTAATCCTGTTCTGTATAACCTGAATAGCCACCCACATGTGCAAGGGCTTTATCATGCAGCCGCATCCAATCGTAGCCCGTTGTTAAAAAATCAGTGCTTATTGTCGGCGTTGCAAAACCAAATGAATTATTATAACGGATGGCTGTTTTACCCGATGAACCATTTTTGGTTGTAACCAGTATTACGCCGAATGCTCCTCTTGCACCATACACCGCAGCAGAAGACGCATCTTTCAATACCGTGATGGATTGCACTTCTTCCGGTGACAAACGATCCAATGTTCCGGGTATTCCATCTATCAGCACCAATGGAGCTCCTGTTGTTGCATTACTTCCGCTGATGGATGTAATACCTCTTACATTAAGGCTTCCCATCTGGCCGGGCATCCCACCACCAAGACGGATGTTCAGGTTGGGCACGGCACCCTGCAACATGGATGAGAGATTTGTGACGGGTCTATCCCTGAAATCTTCACCATTGACCTGGTTTACCGCACCGGTTAAGTTTACTTTCTGTTGCGTGCCATAACCAACTACCACTACTTCTTCCAGCGCTGTGCTTACGGCAAGGGGCATCCGCACAAGCAACGAGTTGTTTTCTGCCTGCCTGATAACAAAATTGTTGATCGCATAATTTTGAAACCCTACATGGGTAAACCTGAAATGATAAGTAGTGTTGGCTGGTAATTGCGAAAACTTGAATACTCCCATACTGTTGGTAGAAGTGGAGTAGGTAAGCGTTGTGTCTTTAACGCTTAAAGCTGTTACGGTAACACCTTCGATAGGTTTGGCGCTCTCATCCAGCACCGTGCCAGTAACAATTGCGTTGGTTTGAGCAAAAGCTTCGCCTGGAAATAATAGAAGCAACAATATGCTCCAATAGCAAATAGTTTTCATTCCTGTGTTTAATTTTTCTTCCGTGTTTCAAACCACCCGTGCAGGCGATAGGAATTCGAAAGTTTGTTTCTGATTTATTTTATTCCGGTTGCGGGATCCTGGTTATGTAAAAGGATTTTTTCTTTATTGTAAGTTTCAGACCGTTGCTGTTGCATATAACCGATACTATTTCATCCATCATCTTATCGATTGGAACCGAACCGGTGAAGTTGGCTTCACCAAGATCTTCCCTATTGAAATGAATTTGTTTTTTTGTATGCTTTTGTATTTCTTCAAAAACCTTTGCCAGCGGCATTTTAATAAAATGCAGTGCATCACCCTCAACACGTACAGCAGGGGGCTGATCGGCCATGTCGTTGCCCTTCCCTTCCATCACCGGTGATGGAGAAATGACCGTGGAATCATGAATGACCTGGTCAAATGAAATAATTTTATCAGCATGCTGCGCACGTGCTGGAATTATTGTTGCCAATTCTTTACTCACCTGGATGATATTTCCCACCGTGTCAATTTGCAACCCGTTCATCGTTGCAATTACTTTAAGTATTTTTTCCAGGGAATCACTTAAAGACAACGAGCCGGTGAAATAAATAGCGTCGATATTTCCGGAACCGAATTCTATATCACGGTTGAATGCTTTCTGCAGGCTGTCAAGCACAACTGGTAAAGCGACATTGGAAAAATTAAGAAGGCCTGCTTGCCTGTTTTTTACCGAATGGCCGCTTCCTTTTTTCGCATTTGTATTGTGCGCAAGAGTTGTGTTCGGAACCAGTGAGTTTACTTTTACCACACTGGTCATCACATTCACATAACATTCCTCACCGGCCGCCAGGTATGTATCGCTGATGTGTAGCCGGTCATGAACAGGTTTTATCACCACCCGTCCTTCATACAGTTTTACATTTATGCTATTTGAATCAACGCCGTTATCAACCAAAAATTTTGTTCCTAATGCAGTAGTGGTGATAGCGCCGGAATAAACGGTGAAGGGACTTGCTGCGCTTTTAGTAACAACAAAGATTGCCTTACCCTGCAAATGAATTTGCCGGTTGTTAGTAAATGCTTTTTCAAATACAATAACAGACCTTGGATACAGGCTAACTGTTGAAAAGTCCTGCAATGTAATTTCCTGTATCCCGTTGGATAAATTTTCAATCCTTTCAATAGCTGCTTTTACCGGCGGCGTAGCAGCAAGTAAGTTATCCTCTGTTATTTTTTGACCGGTTTTATTTAAAAAAAGCAATCCGAACACGATAACGAGTACAGCCGCGGCCGCCATCATTGGCCTGACAAAGCGATAAAAAGGATGATAAATTGTTTTGGAAAGGATTTCCCGTTTCATTTCTTTTTCCAACCCGGGATAAAGGGAAGCCGAACCGTCAACGGCATCCCACTCTGTTTTATTGAGTAAGGCATCGAGTAGCCAGGGCTCTTCGTCGAGCCACTGCAACACAAGCTTTGTCTCTTCTTCGTTGCATTTGTTGCTGATAAATTTATGGAGCAGTTCTGTTCTGGTCATGAATAATAATGCCTTGGATCAGCAGTACGTTTCATAAGCAACGGATTCCCTATTGTACTAAAAAGAAATTTTCAGCCGCGACCGTCTTAGAAATCTGTTTAAAAAGTGAAAGTCAGGACAAGGATGATACGAATTTTATCTGTGCTAACACGCTTGATCAGTGCCATCCGTGTTCTATCTGATAGCTATGCGATCCATTAAATTAAACAGCTTCTTATAGATTAAATACTTTTTTCAGCTGTGCGGTGGCCTTGAGTAAATGATTGTCAACTGTTTTTACGGAGATGCCGAGAAAGTTGGCTATTTCTTTATAAGAATATCCATGTATATGTTTCAGTTCGAAAACCTTTCTTCTTTTTTCGGGGAGGCTTTTTAGTGACAGATCAATATTTTGTTGCAGTGCTTCATTGATTTCGCTGTTATTATCCATTGTGTCAGCCGAAGATGGCATGTCGTAAGTGAAATATTTTCTATGTGTGGCTTCTTTTCTAAGCCAGTCAATAAAAATTAGCCTTGCTTTTTGGAAAATTTGCTGGTCGATACTGTGTTCTGTGGAGATAGACTCTTTGTACTGCCAGATTTTGATAAAAGTTTGCTGTGTCAGTTCCTTCGCCGCATAATCGTCGTTTGTTTTTTTCAGGAAATAGAAGAATAATTTCCTGCTCCATGCATCGTAGATCTCCCTGAAAACCTGTGGGTCTCCATTCTGAAGTTTTATTAAATACTCATTCGTCATGCCAGCCAGAATTGGAAAAATGTAAATGTATAAGCTAAATCGAATTTATACATTAATTTACTTTTAACAAATGATGAACAAATGTTTTCAGTGATTGAATTGAAGATGAAGGTATTATTGTTTGTTGTCAACCTTCCGGGTTTTGACTATTTTTTCCATTGGTAATGATTTATCCTTAATGAGTTGTTTGGTACTAGCAATGAAAGAAAATTTTTAAAGTGATGGCCGTCAAAGTTTTTTAAAGATGCCACATTTGTTTTAGCAGCTTGTGCAATCGTTTGATTAATTGGTACAGGTTAAAAAGAGAATTACGTCATCATTGCCTTGCCCCCGGGTTGGCACCAATTATATTTGGTGTACTTTTAATATTAAACGATAGTTATGCAGACTTATGTAGCGATGCTCCAGGCAGACGAGGACGACAGGGTGCTGACCGAATCAATACTGGAAGAAATGAAGCACCGGGTTCCTATGCATTTTATAAACCGTATCACCGAGTTGAAAGAAATGATTGCAGCATCGGGATTACCTTCCATTATCCTTATCAATAACAACGATCACCGCCATAAAGCGATCGATGTAGTCAAGCACTTGAAAACGGATCCAGTTTTTTCGCACATTCCCGTGATCGTACTTGGCGAAATAACAACCCCTGATTATATAAAACAATATTATCGTGCGGGGGCGAACACGTACATCACCAAACCTTCTACGGTTGCTGCTACCCAAAAAAAGATCCGGCTCTTTCTTGAGTATTGGTTTGATGCGGCGGAAATATAAAAGCAAAAATAAAAGTCCCCGGGTGATGTCGCAACAAGCCCCACCGGCGGACGAAATCGATCTCGTGATGTTGTGCCGGTTTTTGCGATCCATGGCTTTCGCATTCGACATCACCATCCAATGAAGCATCGGCTTAAAATTTGCAAGTCTTCCGGAAACGATATTTAATGAAAAAGAAAGAGACCTTTTGGGAATTGCTGAAAAGACTGGACGAACAGGCTGGCCAGTTTAACGTTCACTTGTCGGAGGCCAACCGGTATTTTGATGCGGCTGCCGGCCAAACGAGATCGTTGTTGATACAACAGGAAAAAGACCTGCACGAAACAATCGGCAAAGTAAGAAAGGCATTGAAAAGACTACGTAAGAAAAAAGATAAAGGCAGGAAAGATGGGAACAAAAATCCCGGTTCGTGATAACCTTGCCCGTTTCCTTTCTTATTCCTCCTCCTTATCCGGGAAGCCATGCACAAGGTCATCAGGATCTTCCATGGAATCTTCATTGATCTCTGTAGCGGTTCCGGTTTTTGGCTGGCGATGTATCATATCATCAGGGTCTTCTTCGCCTGTTATTTCCGGTTCAATTTGTTTTTCATGCACCAGGTCATCGGCGTCTCTTTCTATTCTCTCTATTGGAGCCAGTTTAGGATCGGAGGGCTTGTTTGAGTCTATGGAAGCAGGCTGCTTTTTCATATCACGGTAATTTGTGTAAAAGATGGAAAAACTATGCCAGAAAGAAGGCGAATTTCTAAAACTTAGTAACCCCCGTTTGCCCAACACTAGAATGCGACTTATTATGTGGTGTACCAAATTTATTCTTGTTATCAACAATACGAATGCTGCCCTAGATGAAAAGGTTATTCGATCACATTCGGTAAAAACATCAACAGTCGCCAGCATTCCTGGGCATAATTTATTTTGACCCTTCGCGTCTATCCTTGAGCAAAGCGATCAATAACATGATGAAACCAACGTAAAGAGAAAACCCTCTTATCCAGCTCAGGTGTTGCCATGTCTGTCCCCGGTGATACCAGTCTGCCGCCGGTAAAGAGGAAGATTCGCCGCTGGCTGCAAAAGCCTTCAGCTCCGGAACAAAATATATAGCTGTTACGACGATAGCCAGGGCGTAGATCCCAAATGCTATGAAAACAAATTTTCTCCGGGTTGGCAGTTTCCAGTTCAGCATTAGCGTGGTAATGATTGACAAAATCAATAGCGGATGAATCATCATCCAGAAGTTTCCCTCCTGTAGCCCATATTCACCCGTGATTAATTTATTTGATTCGGGCAGATGCGAAAGATAGGGAGGGAAATAGACAATATGAGAATACATAACTCCTCCTATTATTATCGCCCAAAATGTAATGGTGATGAACAATGATAGTTGTCTTGACGTTTGCATGATAATTCTTTTAAAAAATAAATTAAATTTTACGATTAGGGTATCTTAAGCTCAATACACTTGGGTACGTCTTTACGAGCCACAGTTGGGTATTTTAGTTTCAAAAAATTTGTGTGGCGAAGCAATCTGCTCTACAACTAGTAACCTGTTTTGCTTAGATTGCTTCAGCACTTATGATGCTGATATTACAAAATACTTATGTGCCTCGCAATAACTACTTGTGCGCTTAAGCTATCCCTTAATCATATTTCGGTTTTTCTTCAGCCCACCATATTTTGGTGGTGAATACCTGCACGTTCAGATCTTCAACATCCCAGAATAAACCTGGTGCCACTCCTGTTCCCACCTGTATGGGTGGCGAGCCGGCGGTGATGGCTGCTCTTGCTGCTTGTGTTGCAAATGGGAACCAGATCGTTTCTTCATGGTAACCTTGAAAGACGATAGGTTCATTTACCACGGTGGTATACACTGCGCCTACGCAGGGTGTAAAGATGCGGGTCGACTTTAAAATAGCATCGCTTTCAAATTTTATTTTAACGCCGAATCCTGTTGCTGTCTGAAAAACACGACCACTGAATCCATCACCTGTTGCATAAAGACTTCTGTTTGTTACATGCTGATTCACTGCACCCCACTGTACTTTATAAACACCGCAGGCGTCATTGCTCACCGCATTGCTATAGTTGCCTGCGGGCATATCTATTATTGCTTTGCTTGCTTTATTAAGATCGGTATAGGGAATAAGCGGTTCGGTATCATCACTACCAAAGCCGATAGCATCGCCGCGAAACCGCAATACAAATTTTGTTTTTCTTGTTAATGAACCATCCGGTGATTCTTTTTTCGCATAGTTGAAATCAACGATCCATTCGTTTAATAATTTAGCACTCGTTTCGTTGCCGGAGCTAACCACAACTTCGCCTGAAGAGCTGGGGCCTTCGGCACTAATATCACAAATAATTATTTTAGGTGTCCATCCTTTTACAACCAACGGTACATTACCGATCTTAACGCTGCGTTTGTTGGCGCCGGGATCATTTCCAAAGTTTCCATATATATACAACTGGCTTCCGCGTTGTAGCTGCGGCATATTTATTTCGGTTTCATCTACCTGCAAATAATCAATATGAAATTCGGAGAGTATCGTAATGTTGGCAACGATTATATAGGTTTGCGCTTGCTTGAAATTTATTTCTGCACTTACAGCCACAGGGTTTTGTACAGGCGCTGTTGCCGGGGCCCTGTACACCGCTTTCGAACCATTGCTGGTTAATGTGCCGGCACCACTATGCAACCATTTTTTTAAATAGTCAGCAGACATCTGCTGCGGCGTTCCCAAAGGTGAATTGTCGGTTTGAAGAGGAACGAATATTTCTTCCGGGTCAAAAGAATAGATCACTTTTAATTCCACGGTTTCATTCACAGCAATTCTTGCTTCTATAGGTTCTATATGTACTAAAGGGACAAAATTCCAGTCACTAAAATGCGTGGTGGTTACGCTTAGCTGTGTCGTTTGTTTATTTACCTGCGTTTTATTCATCGATTGCCACACGCCTGCATTGTCCTGGAATACGATCCGTAATAATTCCGGAATTGTACCTTCAATATCAGCATCGGTGTACGGAAAAGAAATGGTAACAGGCTTATTAAATGTTATACCGTGCGGAGTTAAGCGATATGTTTTGCTTTTTCCAAGTCCGGTAGTATTAGTTACAGGTTGAATGGAGATCGTTTCGTTGTTCGACAGGGCACCGGCAGGAATGTTGACAGTGATCTTTCCATCCGTGCTGGTAATGGTGCCCCCATTAGCTGCAATGATCAGTTTAGAATTAGCGACACCATCAGAAGTTCCGGCTGCAGTAACCAATGGTGAGGCTGGGGGAGGTGGGGGTGCTGATTTTTCAACAGCCGATTTTTTACACGAGAAGGATATTGTCATGACCAATATAGCCAGGACGAAAAATAAATTTTTCATTGCCAAAGTTGATAAGGTTTTATAAAAATGCTTAGTTGCTTACAGGGTGCAATAAACGAAGCCGAATAGATTTTGGAAATGGCAGGCTGTATTAACTGGAGTATATTGTCAATGAACTGTTGGTTGCCGCATTGTGTAAGGCAAAAAAAAAGTTGCCGGTCGGCAACTTTTAAAATTCAGAAGCTGGTAATTAAGAAATTTGAATCAATTTTGGCGGCCTTTGTTTCGCCTCCTCTTTTTTTGGGATCAGCAAACGCAACAAACCATTTTCATACTTAGCCTGGATATTTTCCAGATCCACTACCTCTTTCTGTAAATTAAAAGTTCTTTGGAATGATTGATAGCTGAATTCCCTGCGTGAATACCGCTCGTCTTCTTTCTCTTCTTTCTGGTGGCTTTTTTCTGAACTGATGGTCAAGATATTTCCATCCAGTTCGATTTTGAAATCCCCTTTCGTCATACCAGGAGCAGCTACTTCGACTTCATAGCTCCCGGCTGTTTCTTTGATATTCACTGCCGGGATCGTGGTGTCAGTGCCGGAAAAATTGGAATTGTTCCAATTGAACAAGTCCCGGCTAAAGAAATCGTCAAAGAGCGTCGGTAATGGATTTAAAGAGCCATTTCTTTTTAAGAGTGTCATAATTACCTCCATTTTTTAATGGTTAATAATAAATTTTACTACAAAAAAATCAATTCGTGTGCCACTACCTGTAATGGCCTTTTCGAAATGAAAATTTGTCGTGCGACGATAAAAAAATGTCAGTGTATGACTTAAATTTTGTCAGTTCAACAGGCAGCGTGCAAAATTGCCGGAAGCGATTAACCGATCATTTAATTAACTTCATAAACAAAAACCAAAAATCGTATAGCTATGCGAAAAACAATGTTTGCTTTGTCATTTTTATTGTCTGCCTGTGTTTATGGCCAGCAAGGCCAGGGTTTCAACGGTCTTGATATGAATCTTGGCAGCCTGTCACGATTATCAGATGCGGTGACCAGGTCGATCAGCCCCGAAAACTTTACTGGTGCTAAAGGAAAAGGCGGAATGGCCGATCCGTCATTGGATAGCGGTAAACGCAATGTGGCTAATTCCTGGTATGCGGCCAGGGACCTTGGCAAGGGATGGAAAGTAAATCCGTTTATCGAGATAGCCAGCGGAGAAACCATCACGATTGCAGAGATAGAAGGTCCTGGTGCTATCCAGCATATCTGGATGACACCAACAGGCAACTGGCGTTTTTCTATCCTTCGTTTTTATTGGGATGATGAAAAAGAACCCTCTGTTGAAGTACCGGTAGGCGATTTTTTTGGCATGGCATTTAATGAGTATGCGCCGCTCAATTCTTTAGCAGTTACGGTTAATCCCGGCAGCGCCTTCAACTGTTATTGGAAAATGCCTTTTCGGAAGAAATGTAAGATCACTATGGAAAACATCAATCACCGGGAACCAATGCGGCTTTATTACCAGGTTGATTATACATTGACGGAAGTGGGCGAGGATGAAGCATATTTTCATGCACAATTCCGCAGATCAAATCCTACTACCGGTTCGCTGCATACGCTTGTGGATAATATAAAAGGAAAAGGGCAATACGTAGGTTGCTATATGGCGTGGAATGTAAACAACAATGCGTGGTGGGGTGAAGGCGAAATAAAATTTTATATGGACGGCGATACACAATACCCTACCATTAATGGTACCGGTACCGAAGATTATTTCTGCGGCTCGTATAATTTTGAAAATAGTAAGACCAAACAGTACCAGGAATATTCAACAGCGTATGCCGGCCTGCACCAGGTATTGCGACCTGATGGCTTGTATAAATCGCAACAGGCATTTGGCATGTACCGCTGGCATATCATGGATCCTGTACGGTTTAAAAGTGATCTTAAAATAACCATACAGGATCTTGGCTGGCGGCACGACTGGAGATACTATCCGCAAAAATCCGATATCTCCTCGGTTGCATTTTGGTACCAGCGTGAACCACATGCCCGGTTTCCAAAATTGCCATCAAAGGACGATCTTGAAATACCAAAGTGGTAATTACTGAATAAAGACAGAGGTTAATTGAGCCGGACAAGTTTTTCTTTCATGCCGGCATTCATATCTTTAATATCGATGATTTTCAAACCGGGTGTCGCGTTTGCGGCCCCGGTATTTTTTATCAGCGTCTCATCAACTACCGGATCTTTTATTTTCCACATGGCGCCGGTTGCCGGATCAACAATGAGCATACCTATTAAACCACCAATCAATAGATTCCCAAAGTACCATCCATTAAGTTTAAAGGTGACGGGAATTATTCTTTCTTCAAAACCAGGCGATGTGATTTTGACATGGTATGCTGCTTTCTTAAAAAAGCCTGCGCCGGCATTTAACCTGACCGTTGCAGGGCTGGCACCTTTATAAATCTCTTTTCCGTTAATATTCGTGACAGACACAGTTGCCCTGGCAGGGTCCGTGTGAATATATACATTGTATGAGGTCTTGCTGACAATCGTGGCGCACCGGGAAAATAATACAATAACAGCAAGAAGCAGGATAACAGGTAACAGTTCTTTTTTCATTTTGGGTCGTATTAGTTTTGGTGTGTTAATAATTCAAGCGGTACAAGGGATAATTATTGGCAAGGAATAACACCAAATACGCATTATCCTTACAATTTTTAAAGAGATAGCTATGTGTAATTTAAGGCGACAGTCACTGGAGCGCAACATAACTAATTAAACACGTCTACTCCTTGCCGGAAATCCGCGTTGCGAAAGTTCCGGCACGTTTACCTGTTTAACAATGATTGTATCAATCGGGGACCTTATCGCTGATTAGGATCAGCCGGTCTTTCGTTTAATTGTATCAGTTCGTTGAATTCTCCTTCCAAAGAGTATAAAAGACGTGGCAATCTTTCCGCAGTTATTTTCCAGTCACCTTCCTTGTTGCTGTGCATCCTGTATTTGACAGCAGCATCATCAAGATTAACGGAAATATGATACCACGGATCATAACTTGATGACATTACCCTTGTAAATTCAAACTGGTGTCCCCTATAGGTTTTGATAAAGAATTCTTTCATAATAAAAAGGCTATTGAACGAATTAGACGGATAGCCTCACAAGGTAGTTGAATAAAACGGTTACTGTTGAAATATCAGGTTATTGACCGGTCGAAAAGTCATTGGGGAAGTTAATAATACCTGGTACGTTCACCACATTACTCAACAAGCTGTATTACGCCGAACAGCCAGGATGCGGTTTTCTTTCCACGACCTGATCGCGAAATCAGGAAGCGGATTGCTCACTTCAAAAGCCGTTCGTCGTATTTAAACGTGTAAATTTCCGGCCTTTAGTTTGCTGACAGATAATTGTCAACCCTTTTTCTGAAAACAATATACTAAAACGGCCCTGATTTCTGTTTTAGTACAAACCCAACACTATGAAACAACTTATACCCTTGTTGCTATTATTACCAGTATTTGCCTTAGCCCAACAGGATTGTGAAAACCACGCAGCTATCGGCATATCGTATGTGCTGCCCAAGGCGATATCTGTCGAAGGCGCCTACTTCACCAAATCAAGACTCACAGCCGGTATCGGTGTTGCCTATACCATACCTACTAAAACGATCGTAAAAGCCGGATCTAACGAATATGAGACGGTAAGTAATACACTCGATGTTTTTGCTTACGCGGGATATAAATTTCTTCAGGTCGATTATGTTGTATCGGCATTCGTGAATGCCGGCTATATCATGGGTGACGTAAACAGTTTGCAGCCTTTCGTTTCCACTAAAGTATTGTTTCCTGCGGGACAAAAAAGTTTTAGTGTCGAACCCTTTTATGTATTCAACAGGGGTATAAGTGCAAGGGCGAGTCTCTACATTAAATTGTAAGCAGTAAAAAGGAAGCAGGGGTGCTTAGTAAAAAAGGTGTAAAATAGCACTCGTTGCGAGTGTTGCGTGTGGATTATCTTACGTATCTGCTACATGTCATTTCGTAGCCATCGGGACCTCACTCAAACCAAACAGTTCGCAAACAGCCATATCTATCTCATGCTGTAACACAGCAATTTTCTGATTGCTCAAGGTCTTCCTGCCGGGCTCATTATCATTGTTTTTAATCGCTGCAATCAGCATCACGGTGTGTATGATGACGTCATAGCTAGCTTTATGTTTCTTATTCGTTAGATCTATATCGGGAAAGGGAATTCTTTCCGTAGTGGTATTATCAAAATGCATGGTTCGTATGGCATTGGCAAAAACAAATTTACACGTGTACCAACTGACTGGCCTCGAGTTGAGAACACCAAGGAGATAGGCAAGTGAAAGTGTTGTACGGTTTGTAAGTTGATTAACAGTATCCAGTAGTACGCATTCGCTGGCTGATTCGCTGTCAGGCATGGTAGCGCTAATCTGTATATGCGGGAACGGATTTTCGATATGTGCAACGATATTCTGTACAAGCAACGAATTCTTTTTTATAAAAGCGTCTTCTTCCGTTATGTTTGTTTTTTTGATTCTTCGTTCAATATCATTTTTTAAAAAATAGCGTTGCACCTGCTTGCCCCCGATCACCTGGTAATCACCGGTCGTAGCAACATGTTGTTGGAGCGTAGCGCCTCTTCTATTAATAAAAAAGTCGTTCAATCGCTTTGGTGAATTAAAGAGCTTGATTGCTGCCCGGATCTCTTTATCGCTTACACCATTCAAAATAAAATTGAACTTATCGCATAGTGATTTGTCGATCGTGCCGATTTCAACGATCTCCTTTCCTTTGCGCACCGAGGTAACAAATTGTTTTGTTGTAAGATTCTTGCGACTGATGTAGATGGACATTTCAAGTTTCACTCCCGGCCACACCTTTGAACAGTCGGCAAGCATGCTGATATCCGGCAATAATTCCTTTCTTGTTCTTTCCCAGTTGGAGGCATAGGTAAACGATTTGGGAACGATATAGCCATTGTAACCATGGGGTTTCAGGATCTGTTTAGCCTGGATCATAAAAAGAGCCGCGGTATCCGTATTGCCCGTCCCGAATTTTTGCAAACAATAGTATTGCACTTCTTTGGACAATGAGGCGCCGTAAGGAGGATTGCCGATGACGATATCAAAGCCACCGCGGGAAAAGACGATAGGAAATTCTTCTCGCCAGTTAAAAACTTTTGCATTCTTTTCAATGCTTTCACGTCTTTTTGTATCATAAAAATCAGTATCAACCAGGCTATTGCCTGCTTTTATATTATCATCCAGCGCAGGCAGCCGAGCTTTATCAACCGTTGAAATATGCTTTCCTTCGTTTCCTTCTGAGCATTTTGAAATTAAGACCAGTTTTGTCGCTTCCACCGCATTCGCATCGAGGTCAACGCCGTAAATATTGTTAAAGAGTATCCGTTTCTTTTCCGCTGTAGTAAGGTTGCCTTCAGCGGTAAGCACCGTAATACTTTTGTTTTTGTTTAGCTTGTTTTTGCTTCGGTAATAAATCCTGTGCCAGTCCAGCAGGAACTGGTAAGCGCCGATAAGAAAGTTGCCGCTGCCGCAGGAAGGATCAACGATTCTCAACTTGCTGACGACCGCAGGTGTTTTTTCCGAAATCGCTTTCCCGATAGTTTGTTTTACTATATAATCAACAATGTAGGCAGGTGTATAATAAACGCCGCTTGATTTTTTCGCTTCCCGCCTTTCACTAAAACTTACAGAATGCTCCTGTGCTTGCGCTGTCGGCATAAAAAAATGTAGAATAAATGAACAGACAAGATAGAACATTGTTACGACAGGCTGAGTGGACTTAGTTGACCGGCGAATATCGATAAAGGCACAATCGTGAGACCTGGAAAACAAAAAAAATGGATTGTACGACAACAATACAAATGCTTTCAGATCCTGACTTTCGTCGTGCGTTCGCTAATGAACTGCATATCGGGGCTGATGAAGACTATCGGCAAAAAAAATATATCTTGAGTTTTTAAAATCAATGACTGGCGGAAGTTAGTCGGCTATCACATTATACACATCATGAAAATATTATCACTCTTATTCTTTTTAGCATTTGGGCAATCAATTATCGGACAAACAAAAAATACTTTTCTAACCCTCAGGGCTGACAAAGTCATTATGTATGACTTTGAACCCGGCAATGAAAAGAACAGTTCCATTATTGAAGAAAACGGACAACTAACTGGAAAAATAAATAAACAGGTTCAATTGGATAAAGTTACTATCGATAAGCTTAACCAAAGATTAGGCGACAAGAAATCATTTGGCGGAGGAACGGCTGCTTGTTTTGACCCTCATTTAGGTTTCGTCTACTATTTAGATAACAAAGTTGTTGGACATATAACCATTTGTATGGCTTGCAACAGACTTCATTCCAGTATTGATATTGACGTACAAAAGCAGGGTAAAGTCGGTAAAGGGAAGGACGCTTATTATCTAACAGAGGGTATGAGTAAATCATTCAGGCTGTTTTTAAATAGTTTATTGAGGAGTAATAAATTTTCACATCAAGCTTCCTATTAGGGGCGGAGGTGGACTCCAAATTTTCAAAGATGCTATGTTCGGAACGAATAGTCTTTACACTAACAATCGTTACCTTTGCTCCTTATTTTAATTCAGCAAATCAACAATTTTCAAAATATACAATTAAATGAAGGAAGTATATATTGTCTCAGCAGTGCGTACACCTATGGGAAGTTTCGGCGGATCATTAAAAGATATACCGGCAACGAAATTGGGCGCAATTGCTATTAAAGGTGCATTGGCCAAAGCAGGTATCAAACCCGGGCAGGTGCAGGATGTATTGATGGGTTGTGTATTGCAGGCCAACCTGGGCCAGGCTCCGGCGAGACAAGCCGCAAAGTTTGCAGGATTACCCAATGAAGTGAATTGCACTACTGTAAATAAAGTATGTGCAAGTGGCATGAAAGCTATTTCGCTGGCTGCGCAAAGTATCATGCTGGGCGACGCTGACATCGTTGTGGCTGGTGGGATGGAAAGCATGAGCAATGTGCCGTTCTATACCGGGTCAATGCGCTGGGGAAATAAATATGGTAATACCGAAATGATAGATGGTCTTGCCAAAGACGGATTGACCGATGTATATGATGGCAAGGCGATGGGCAATGCTGCGGAACTCTGTGCAAAGGAATGTGGTGTCAGTCGTGAGGAGCAGGATGCGTTTGCAACCGAGAGTTATAAACGGGCGCAGGCCGCGTGGGCCGACGGTAAGTTTGATGCAGAAGTGGTGCCCGTAGAAATTCCCCAACGTAAAGGCGATCCTGTGATATTCGCAAAAGATGAAGAGCCTTTCAATGTTAAATTTGATAAAATCGCTACACTGAATCCTGCGTTTATAAAAGAGGGAACCGTAACGGCAGCCAATGCCAGCACGATGAACGATGGCGCTGCCGCGTTGGTATTGATCAGTAAAGAAAAAGCGGATGAACTCGGATTGAAACCTATTGCAAAAATTGTTTCTTATGCCGATGCGGAGCAGGCTCCTGAATGGTTTACCACTACACCATCGATCGCTGTGCCAAAAGCGGTAGCGAAAGCCGGCTTAAAAATGGATGATATCTCTTTCTTTGAACTCAACGAAGCATTTAGCGTAGTAGGAATAGTAAATAGCGAGAAAATGAAACTGTATCCAAAACAGGTAAACGTAAATGGCGGTGCTGTAGCTATGGGGCACCCACTGGGATGCAGTGGAGCGAGAATAATTGTAACCCTGATCAATGTATTGAAACAAAATAATGCGAAGTATGGCGCCGCAGGTATCTGCAACGGCGGAGGCGGTGCAAGTGCAATGGTGATTGAAAACCTAAACCCCTAAATCCCCTAAAGGGAACTCCGGTTGTTGAATAATATTTTAATCTTCTCTGGATTTTAAGTCAGGAATGCTATTACTATTGTCGAACCCTCTAAATCTCCATAAAGGGAAATTTAGAGGGTTGTGATTGCTTACTGCGGTATAATTATTGATTTAACTTTATCTTCTTATTACTTAAAATGCTTGTTATGAAAAAACGATTCTTTGCCGCGATGGGTCTTTCCCTATTTATTTTTACGTTGCTGGCTTTTCGTCAGCAATCATTACCAGGAATACAACAAGCATTAACAGGCGCCTGGCATTTACAGAATGCGACGATAGAAGAGGTATTGATCTTCCAGGACGGCTATTTTTCGCATTCTGTTTTTGATAAAGCCAATAAAAAATTTATCAGCAGTTACGGAGGTGTCTACAAACCGGGAGCCATCACGATGCAATTAGTCATGGAGTTTGATACCAGGGAAAAAGATAATGTAGGAGAAGAGAAAACGATTGCCTACGCTGTTATAAACAACGAGCTAAACACGGACATATCAGGCTTTCAGCAGAAATGGACCAGGCTCGATGAAGGCAAGGATAATCTCGCTGGCGTATGGCGGATTACCGGTCGCATGGTAGATGGAAAAATAAGTCAAATGCAAAGAGGTGACAGGAAAACGTTGAAATTACTTTCCGGAACAAGGTTTCAGTGGATGGCCATCAATCCGGCTACCAAAGAATTCTTTGGCACTGGTGGTGGCTCGTACACTTTTGCCAATGGAAAATACACGGAAAATATTGAATTCTTTTCCCGCGACAGTACAAGGGTAGGAGCTTCGCTTTCATTTGACGGAAGTCTGAAAGATGGTATCTGGAATCATTTCGGTAAAAGCTCAAAAGGCGATCCGTTGAATGAATTGTGGGCGAAAGAGAAATATTGACCGTTGCCGTTATTTAGTTTCCTAATTTTTAGTTTCCCGTTGGCGAAAAAATATTAAGGAGCTTCAAAAACAATTTTCCCGTCTACCATCGTCAATACGCTTGAAGTGGCAGGTAACTGTTGCAGCGGTATGCTGAATATGTCCTGTGACAGCACTGCGAGGTCAGCAAGTTTGCCAACTGTCAATGTTCCTTTTTGTTTTTCTTTAAACTCTGCATAAGCAGAACCAAGGGTGTAGGCAATCACCGCTTTTTCTACGGTTATAGATTCTTTTGGATTATCAGGATGTATGGTGGCCATCATAATGTTCAAAAAAGGATTATGTGGCCCATCGCTTCCTATCGCCAGCGGAATATTATTGTCAATTAATGATCGCATTGCTTGCAAATAAGGGCTTCTGTTGTTCCAGCGCATAGCCATCACCTGTGGCAGTCCCAGGTGCAAAGGATTTTGTACGATAACAATTCCCATCTTTTGCAACGTTTTCAGATCGTCAGACGTGGAAACTGCAAGCTCAGCATGCTCGAGGCGTACACGTTTGTCTTTCCAGAATTTATCCGGGTGCAGGGCACGTAAACAACGGATGAAGGTACCAATAGCGCTGTCACCAACAGCATGCACCATGATCTGCTGTTTATATTGCAGGCAAAGCCGTATGTACGCTTTGATGTCGGGCTCCGAAAAGTTTACAAGACCAAATTGTCCTGGCTTGTCGGAATACGAAGCACTCACTGCTGCTAATCGTTCTATAGGTGTGCCGTCAAGAATTAGCTTTATGCCGCTTACTTCATTCTTTTTATTCAATGGATGAAATAATTTGGTCCAGGGCTGCACATCCAGTCCACTGCTATTCGTCATGGGAAATGCAATAATGCGGTTCCTTACACCAAAATCATTTTGGGTAAAAACATCCCGGAATTTTTCGGCAGACATTTGCGTAGCCATCACCTGGTTGGAAGTAATACCGAGGGAAAGTATTTCCTGGTAATAAACTTTCAGGTCCTTAACAATATCTTCCAACGACAAATTTTCAACAAGTTTGCTGTTGACGATATAACAGGCATACTCATCAATGATACCGTTTAAGCGGCCCGCTTCGTCTTTGTGTAATTTGCCGGCAGCAAAAGAAGTATGCTCGTCAAATCCCAATAATTGCAGAGCAGCGGAATTGCAGATCTTGCCATGGCCGGTCCACGCCGAAAGAATCACGGGGTTATTTGGCGCAATACTATCCAGGTTCTTCCTGCGGGCACGGCTATCTTCAAGAACATCCGGGTTGATTTCGGTACGGATCATCATACCGACAGGAATTTCTTTTACGATCTTTTGTATGCTGTCTTTAATTGTTTCCCAGGGTGTAGGATCTGTTGGGTTTTTGGTGAATTCAAATCGGCGCGAAGGAAAATGAGCTCCTGCATGTGAATGCGCATCATTAAAACCAGGTACTACCGTTCTTCCTTTGAGGTTAATTTTTTTTGTCGTTGAGCCGGCTAATTTTTCAATAGCTGCGTTATTTCCAACAGCAGATATTTTATTCCCCGTAATAGCAATAGCTTCCGCATACAATTGGTTTTTATCAGCAGTAAAAATTTTACCGTTATATAAAATGATATCCGGTTGTTGTGCCGCTGAATTTATGGCCAATACGAAAACTGCTAGGATAAATAATAGTGTCCTCATGGTTTTGTTTATCCGGTAAAAGTAATTGTTTTCTGCACCTGGCATATAGTGCAAAGCGACGTTTTTTCTTTTTTGCACTCTGCCCGTAAACGTAAGCAAAGAACTATATAAAAGATATGAAGGATTGTTGCGGGAAAAGGTGTTTTTTAAAAAATAACGAAACGATCTCTTCGGCTGGTATCCCGTGGCCAAACCGTCTTTTTTAAACAAACAACCCTGCGTGCGGGCAAGGAAAAAATAAATCATATTATTTTTAACTTGTTAAACAAAAGACCTTTGCAAGATGATTACTGTACGGACAGCAACAAAACAGGATGCAGAACTTATTGCGGATATCAGCCGGCAAACCTTTTATGATACATTCGCCGCTTATAACAAAAAGGAAGATATGGATAAGTTCATGAATGAACAATTCACCCGCGATGCATTAATAGAAGAAGTTAAAGCGAAGGATAATATTTTTTTATTGGCACTTGATGCACACAAGCCGGTTGGATATGCGAGAATAAGGGAAAATAATAATCCGCCTTCGCTGGGCAGCATCAATGCCATTGAAATAGCCAGGATTTACGCCGTTACCGGTGCGATAGGGAAAGGGATTGGTAAGGCGTTAATGCAAAATTGCATTGACATTGCAAGCGCGGGAAAAAGGGAATTTGCATGGCTGGGTGTATGGGAAAGAAACCAGCGGGCCATCGACTTTTATACGAGGTGGGGTTTTGAAAAATTTGCTGAACATGATTTTATCTTAGGCACCGATGTGCAAAAAGACTGGCTGATGAAGAAAAGACTCTAATGATCATTGTCCGTAAAAATAATCATAGCTGTTTGCCATACCCGTTGCAAGGTCTACGCACCAAAAAATATTGCAATCGGAACTACTGAGTTTTTTATTGTTTGTACCAATGATAAACAACTGCTTACCTGTAAAAATATAATTCGCCCATTCTTTCAATTGCGAATCGAATGACCAGGTCACTTTCCCTTGAATGTTTACAAGACTCAATTGTATTTTCCCTCCGTTCCCTACCTCGCCTTTATGAACGATCAAAAAGGAAGACCCTTCCAGTTGAATGGGTTTCCCTTTTTGTTTATCAAGCAATAGTCCACCATCAAGGAAATAGTTCGATCCGTTAGCTTCAGCGCTTTCCCTCGCGATTAACCAATCACCGTTTTCGTTTATCGAAATAGAACTGCTGTACAATTGCCTTCTTGCCGTTTCGTCGTAAACGGCGTTGTATTGAAAACGATCCCGCAGTTTATCGATTTCTCTGCCGCTGTACAATCCATACCATTGACCTTTAGTTGTGTCTGCATTTACTTTTAGCTGGCTGAAATGGATGCTGTTTTGTTCCTGCAAAGCTGCGATCTTTCTGTTTGTTTCGTCACTGCTCCGTTCCACTTTTTCAACTATTGATTTTGTTGCACGCAAACTATCTCTTTCCCGGTACAGGCGGCTTCGTTCATCATTAAGGCCGATGCTCAGCCGGTTGTATTCAATCCTGCTGATCTTTCCGGCTGCCAGCATTCGCGACGGCCGCCGCATTCTTTGTTCAACTAAACTATCCTGTCGATTGCTGTTGAGCTTCAATAGTTTTTCCAGTCGGGCAATTTCTTTTTTGGCAGGTGAACCTGTTGCATCAAATTCACCCGCTGATGCCTGCAAGCTTTTGGTATCAAGTTGCCAACCCGAACCATCCTTAGCTGTAAAAAAAATATTCCCGGATGTTTGATCAAAATAATAATATCTTCTTTCATCCGGAAACTTGCTCTTGAGCGAGGGATTTTTTTCCTCGAGGATGGCCAAACCGGCTTTTTGCTCCAGCGTAAACGGATCAAAAGCCATTACTTCGTTCATAAATATCCACGCCAGGCCGCCTGCATTCCCTAATGTCTCCACGGGATAATTTTTTATAGCACGATGGTGAAGGATCTTTTTGTCAGCGATCTTTGCAGCAGTGAAAGCGTCGTTAGTTTGTATGAAATAATTTGTGCTGACAGATTTATGCGTCATTCCGCCTTTTTGGAATACGAAGTAGCTTTTTCAAATTTTACAATAGAAAAAATGACACGCTTTTCATCTTTCTCAAAGTAAAGTATGCCGGGTAATGCTGAACGTTCATCATATTTCGATAAACAACCCCGAAGCAAAAAAATAAAACCAATAACGATAGCGCCAATAAAAAATAAAATGGAAAAGATTGACCTCTTGCCGATGACCATGTTAAAGAATTTAATTTGCCGAAAAAGATACAACAATTAAGGCTCGTAACTTAGCTGCATGGGAGTGAAAATAAAAATATGTTGCATCGCATCCGTTGAGGAGGCAGCTATGGCCATCCATCACGGGGCTGATGCAGTGGGGCTTGTATCAAAAATGCCAAGCGGGCCTGGGCCGATTGCAGATGAGCTTATTGCCGATATTGCCAAAACAATTCCATCAGCCATAGACTCGTTTTTATTAACGTGCGAACAATCTGCGGCACAAATAATTGACCATGTACTGCGGACCGGTACGGGTACTGTCCAGATCGTGGACGAGTTATCAGGAGGAACGTATCAACAGATACGTGATGTTTTGCCAGGATTAAAAATAGTGCAGGTCATTCATGTCACCGGAGATGAGAGTATTGCGCAGGCTTTGCATATACAAGACTATGTTGATTACATATTATTGGATAGCGGTAATCCGAAAGCCGCCATCAAAACACTGGGCGGCACGGGTAATACACACAACTGGAATATCAGCCGTGAACTGGTAAAAGCAGTGAGTATACCCGTTTTTCTTGCCGGCGGGCTCAATGCAGGCAATGTGCAGGAAGCCATTCAAACGGTACAACCTTATGGTGTTGATATTTGCAGCGGAGTACGCACGGATGGAAAACTGCACAAGCAAAAATTAGCTGATTTTATTAATGCAGTTCGCACATTGGTTATCCCTGCAAATTGAAATTCAAGTGGAAGGGTTATCCAGCGCGGATTGTACCAGCTCTTTGTAGCTTCTGCCAACAGGTATTTGCTTCCCGCTGATTTCGACATCAGTGGCAGAGAATGACTCCACTTTTTCCTTTGCTACAATGAACGAGCGATGTACCCGCAGAAAATTGTTTTTTGCAAGCAACTCTTCAATCTGTCCCAGCTGAAATTTTGTAAGTATGGATTTTGTCTTTGTAAAAATGCGGATGTATTCTTTCAGGCTTTCTATATACAAGATATCATCAAGGTAGATTTTGACTTTCTTTTTGCTTACATTAAAAAAAAGATAAGGTCTTTCGCCTGCATATGATGCGACCTGCACGGGTGTTTCTAAAGCTGCCTGCCTTAGTTTGTTAACCGCCATCAGGAAACGGCTGAATTCAACAGGCTTTAACAAGTAATCGATAACATTGTATTCATAACCCTGCAATGCATACTCGTGGTAGGCCGAAACAATAATAATATGCGGAGGATGCTTGAGTGTTCTTATAAATTCAAGGCCTTTCAACTTAGGCAAATGAATGTCCAGGAAAATGAGGTCTACCTTTTCCTTTTGCAATATTTCCATCGCAAAAATCGCGTCTGGACAAATCCCTTTTAGCTTTAGAAACGGGATCTGACCGATGTAGTCTTCGAGTACTTCGGCAGCAAGCGGTTCGTCTTCTATTATGATGCAGTTATATTGCTGCATAATTAGCGAGGTTGATCGTGAGTGTTACTTTAAAAATTGTTTTACCTACTTCCATTTCCAGGCGGTGTTCCGGATACATAAGCTCCAGTTGCCGGCGAACGTTACTGAGGCCGATGTTTTCCGTGATCCTGTCACCGCTCTCTTCTTCTTTAGAATTTTCAATGGTAAATATAAGTTGCGCCTCCTTCAGTAGTATATGGATATATATGAAAGAAGTAAACCGTGTTTCGCTTGCACCGTGCTTAAAGGCATTTTCCACAAAAGGGAGCAGGATCAGCGGTGCAATAGGTTGGGCTTCGTCATCAACTGCCTCTGTAAAACTTATCGTGAGCCGCTCATTATATCGGATTCGTTCCAGCTCGATATAGTCTTTTAATACCCTTAATTCTTCCACCAGTGTAATACTCCTGTTCTTCGACTCATACAACATGAAGCGGAGTAATTTGGAAAGTTTCATCACTACATCGGCTGTATCATCAGATTTCTTTCTCGCCAGTGCATAAATGTTGTTTAACGTATTAAACAAAAAATGCGGGTTGGTTTGCGTCCGGAGAAATTTTAATTCAGCTTCCAGCTTTTCTTTTATAAGTTGCTTTTCCTTTTCCCTGGATTGCTGCGCAATGCGGTATTGTTTTATAGCTACCACGAGACCTACTACGAACAGTAAGTCAAGCAACGAGGAGATGATCCGCGGTATCTTGAACATAAGATCATCAGTTACTTTTTCGTGATAGATATAGGGTAATATGAATTTAATAATGACTACACGGTCAAGCACCACCGCCACGATCAAAGCCGCTATCGCAGCAAAAAGGATCGCAGCCGGTCGTTTGAACTTAGCCGATCCATTATTAATAAGATAAACGATATAGTAGCTGACAGGAATCTTGATCGGCAACTGGAAGATCTCACCAGTTAATGACATCCACCATCGTTGCATCGCGGGCGTCGTTGCACCCGGCGTACTCATCCAGGCAAATTCGATATTCGCCTGGAATAAAACATACACAGTCCAGAATAAAATATGCAACCAGAGACGATGCTTCATAGCAATAAAATTCGGGAAAACCGGCTGTAAACCCATGCCCGTATAGCAATAGCGGGTTTCTCTGTACAAACTACGCATTTCAGTGTAAGAACGGGTGAGTAAGATCAGCGACGGCCAGGAAACGATGAACCGTATTAATGCCGGCTAAACATTTCCTGGCGTCAGGATCAAATAGCAGGCACTTTACTTTTTATATCATTGATAATCCGCTCTGCATGCTCCCTCGAATTTTCAATAAATAAACGGTGCGTATTCATCCCCCCGCAAATTACACCTGCGAGATAAACATTTTTTGCATTGGTTTCATGGGTGTCCGCATTATATTCGGGTTTCATCACTTCGTCATCAGACAGTTTTATACCCATCTTTCTTAAAAATTGCAGGTTGGGCTGGTAACCTGTTAACGCGATGACCCAGTCATTTTCTACTGTGATAACTCCCTCTGGCGTTTGAACGTCGACTTCCTGTTCACGGATAGCCGTGACGGTCGAATTTGTATAGGCTTTAATACAACCTTCTTTTATGCGGTTAATGATATCGGGACGAACCCAATATTTTACTCTTTCCCCGATATCCTCTTTGCGGATCACCATCGTTACTTCCGCGCCCTTGCGCCATGTTTCCAATGCCGCGTCTACAGCCGAGTTCTGCGCACCAACGACGATCACTTTTTGGAAAGCATAAAAATGGGGCTCCTTATAATAGTGTGCCACCTTTGGCAGATCTTCTCCGGGCACGTTCAATAAATAAGGAATATCATAAAAACCAGTTGCGATAATTATGTGGTTGGTGATATATGTCTGTTTATTGGAAACGACAATGAACATTGACGCTTCCGCAGCAACCAGTGGCGGATAGATAATTGTTTCCTTCTGTATTCCCGGTACCGCTTTTCTTACCTCTTTCACTTCTTCAAACAAATGAATATTCAATTGATGCGAGCTGGCAACACGGCGGTAATATTCCAACGCTTCGGGCCTTGTGGGCTTTGCATTATTTGATACAAACGGCACATTCCCGATTTCTAGCCGTTCAGAGGTTGAAAAGAATGTCATGTTAGTGGGGTAATTATAAAGCGAATTAACCAGGGGCCCTTTTTCAAGGATAAGGTAATCGAGGCCGGCTTTTTTGGCTTCCAGTGCACAAGCTAAACCGATTGGCCCACCACCGATAATGATGATGGAAAAATGAATTGAAGACATACGCAAAAATAAGCCGGCGGTGTGGAAGTGAAGCTCCTGATCTTTCGACGCCAAAAAGATTAGCTTGATCAATACTGACTTTACAATTGATAAAATGCATTCTCTTTCCCGCTTCCGTATCTCTGACCTCCTGCACCTTCTCCTTTTTAGGTTTTATCCCTCCACTCACTTAATTTTGCCCCACTTAAAAAAAAGCAATAATACATGGCAAGATCAATCGCATTTCGTGATGCCCTTCGTGAAGCAATGACAGAGGAAATGAGAAGAGATGAAAGAGTTTTTTTGATGGGGGAAGAAGTAGCTGAATACAATGGAGCATATAAAGTGAGCCAGGGAATGCTTGCCGAATTCGGACCAAAAAGAGTGATCGATACGCCGATCTCTGAATTAGGTTTTACGGCGGTAGGCGTAGGCGCCGCTCAAAACGGCCTACGTCCTGTTGTAGAATTTATGACGTGGAATTTCGCTGTTCTTGCCTTAGATCAAATTTTAAATACCGCTTCTAAGATGCTGGCAATGAGTGGTGGCCAGGTTTCATGTCCGATCGTTTTCCGTGGCGGAAATGGATCAGCGGGCCAGTTAGGCGCCCAGCACTCCACAGCTTTTGAAAGTCTTTACGCAAACATTCCGGGCATTAAAGTGGTATCCCCGAGTAATGGGTATGACGCCAAAGGTTTATTAAAACAAGCCATTCGTTACGAAGAAGACCCGGTTATGTTCATGGAAAGCGAAACGATGTATGGTGATAAGAGCGAAGTGCCTGAAGAGGAATATTACATCGAACTTGGAAAAGCTGAAATAAAAAAAGAAGGTAAAGACGTCACGATCGTATCGTTTAATAAGATGATGAAAGTGGCGATGGGTGCGGCTGCTGAACTTGAAAAAGAAAACATCAGCGCAGAAGTGATCGATCTTCGCACTATTCGCCCGCTGGATTGGAAAACGATCCTTGAAAGCGTTAAGAAAACAAATCGCCTTGTTATTGTCGAGGAGCAGTGGCCCTTTGCTTCTGTTTCATCAGAAATCACTTACCAGATCCAGAAAGAAGGGTTTGATTACCTGGATGCGCCGATCCGCCGGATCACTGCTGCCGACGCTCCGCTGCACTATGCCCCAAATCTTGTAGCAGCGGCTTTACCGAGTATAGAAAGAACCGTAAAAATGGTAAAAGAGGTCATGTACCAGAAGAAGTAAATGTATTTATATGGAATTATGAACCCGCTTTGAAAATGAGCGGGTTTTTTTATATATCTATTCGGATACGTAGATTTACGCATAATATTTTTTTTGCAGACCATGCAGCGATTTGGGTCTAATTGTGCATCTTTGTTATGGTTTTTCATAGGATATTGGATTTTAAAACGAGGCTGGATTTCTATCCGGCCTC
>WUUC01226712.1_pt1 | contig 32407 bp, 49 predicted proteins | sample 6278441 | NCBI WGS metagenome assembly WUUC01 (sample SAMN13675441, study PRJNA597444) | soil metagenome | isolation source: soil | place: USA: Washington | collected 2017-10
CTTCCAACTTCGAGACGCGCCGCTTGGTGTAGTGGGCGTCGGTGTAGTCCTCGCCGTCGTATCTACCCATTGGTGTCTCCGTTCGCGGTGAGGGCCGCGCGGAGTCGCCAGACGTACACGACATGAGCGCCCGCCTCGTCCTCCATGAAGTCGTCGCAGAGTGCGAGTGCGGCAGCGCGTTGGGCGCGGAGGGTGTCGATGGTGTCGCAGAGGGCAAGGACGGTGTCGGGGTCAGCGGCAGCAATGAACTCGGCGAACTCAGTTGTCGCGGCTCGGGCTACCTCCGCCTGTTCCGGCATCGGAGTCTGCCCGGTTGGGTCGGTGGGGTCAGGCACGGTGTCGGTGAACCACACATAGGCGTTAGTCGCATCCCAACGCCCGTACCCGGCCCACTCGGTGGCGGCTTCGGCGCGGGCTCGGATCGCGGCCACGTCCGGGTCGGCGGCGGTCATGGGGTTGGCTCCTGTCGGGCGATCTTCGACGCGGGGCATGACCAATGGTGGTGATCGTGGCCGCGTTCCTTTCCGTGAGGACAGACACACACCAGCGCCATGATGCGTTCGCGTTCGGTGGGCATGTCGACGGCGTAGGCGGCATCGAGCGCGGAAAGGTACGCCGGTCGCTCGTCATTCAGCGCGGCGATCAGGTCGGGCAGTCCGTCTCGTTCGTTGACGGCGATGAGTGTCGCCGCGTAGGCGGCAATGGCCGCGTCGACGGCTTCGGGGCTGGGCTTCATCGGTTCTCCTGTTCGGCGAGCCACTTCTCGCGTAGACCGACCTCGTTGTCGTACCTGGGGACGAAGTCGGGGTGCATCCACGGAACCCACTTGCATTCCCCGCAGACGCGGGTCGGTAGATGCCGTTCCGGGTAGGGGCACTTGTCGACGGCGAACGGTTCAGGGACCGCACCCCACTCACTGACCGGCATCGGTCGACTTCCACGGGTGCGGGTCATCCTTGGTCGGGAAGTATGGGTGCCGGCGTTCGATGACGAGAGCGGCGTCACGGATGCCGCCTAGCCAGTTCCCGACGAGTCCGTGATCGGCGGTCGTACCCCGCTCCGCATGAGCGGCGGCGATCCGGCGCTCTTCATGGTCGGCGTACGCGCGCACGTCCGCGGCAGCTCGGCGTCGACCCTCGGTGAGTCCTTCGAGATACGTCTTGCGACGTCGTCGGAACAGCATCATCAGAGTCCTTGCTTGTAGAGCCAGCCAGCGAATAGGGCGATGCCGGTGAGGACACCAGCAGCGAACACGCCGGCGAGGATTGCGAACTCGATCATGTCGGGTCCGCTGGGTGGGGACGCTTCTGCGCCATGTGGAGGGCGTGGTCGAGCCCATGGAGGCAACCCTGGTGGTAGCCGCGGGTCGTGTGTATCGCGGCTTGTCCGCCGAGTACGTCGATCCGCGCGTTGATCTGCCGTGCCAAGTGCGCTCGAACGGCTCGCTCGGTGGCTTCACGGATATCCTTCGCGTCGACCTCCGTCTGATGATCGGGCGGGGTCCAGCCACGTGCGACGAGCAGGTCACGAAACGCCGCATCCTCGGCGCGGTGGACCTGCTCCATGGCATTCTTCACCGCCGCCCTGATCTGTTCTTGGATGAGGTCGTCGATATCACTGACGTGCATGTCAGGCCGGCTCATGCTCGTGCTGCCTCTCGCGTCTCCACGGCCGAGCACGCCGGATGCACACACGTCCGGTACTCGACAGTCCTTGACTTGCTCATCCACTTCCCCCACACGTGCTCGTCGGGGTCGATCGGCCAGTCGTGGTCGATGCCAGTCGTCGGGATCATGGGTTCTCCGTTCCAGTGGCGTCCGCGAATGCGGCACGAAGATCGGCCACCGTCACCATCGACGTTGTCACCATCGCCCCGAGGTCACGGCGTCGGTCCTCTGTCACTCGCTTGATCTTGTGACCTTCGGGCAGGAACACGTCGTCGGTGATGCCGAGGTAGGCGAACACGTCGTCGCGGACGTCTGTTCTTCGGGTGTAGCCAGCGTCTCGGACGAGCAGGTCGGCCAGCTCGGTCGAGACTGCTCGACTGAATCCAGTCGCGCCCGTGTTGTCGATCGTCTCCGCGAGCTCTGCGACGGCATCCTCGGTCGTCGTGCTCATGCGCTCAGTTCTCCATCCGGGGTTCGATGGTCAGAGTTTGCATCCAGTCCCATAGCTCGGTCAGGATCGTGTCGCGTGCGGCCCACGCTTCGGATAGGAGCCCACCCTGGCCGGATGCGGTGCGCGCTCGCCAGAGCAGGTCGATGACGTGGGCGGCTTCCTCGGGGTCGAGGTCGCGTTCGGGGTAGTCCCACTTGTTGTTCGCCATGAACCCGATGAAGTCGCCGCAGTTCCCGACGGGGATGTTCGCGCCAGCGAAGTCGATCGAACGCCAGTACCAGCCGACGTACGGGAGGCGCTTGCCGTGGCCGTGGGGGTCGGTCTTGCGGGAGTCGGATTCAGTCTGGCTGTAATCGGCGACGTCGCCGCACCAGTCGTTCAGGAGGGTGTTCGAGGCGATGCGAGCCAGGACTTCATGGTCGGTGGCTCGGCACCGTTCGACGAACTGGTCGTATGAGTCGCAGTTGTGCGAGCCGTGCCAGAGCGTCGTCGTGTAGTCGCTCAGTCCCTCGGTCGTGTTCACGGTCATTCTAAGTCTCCGTTCGTGGTTTCTCCGCGTAGCGTACCACGCGTGGTGTTGTTGAATATAGATTCTCGGTCACTTCGCAGATTCGCTGGTTCTGTACCCATTCGCGGGTGTAGCATGCTACTCACTACCGAACGGAGAACCCATGAACGGAGACTTGATCGAGAACCCTGGCCCTGTGCGTTGGCCGTGGCCGCTCACCGACGAGGACGCTGCGGAGCTGGGTGCCCCTTCACCACACCTGACGCACGACTGCGGCTGCCACCTACGCCGACCCGACTACGAGGCCGTGCTCTGCGACGAGCACCTTGCCGAGCTCAACCGTCGAACGGAGAACTGATGGACTACCAACCCCCGCCCCCAGGCTGGCGACTCGCTCCCCTCGGAGCATGGATCAGCGTCGGAACGGAGTACATCGTGCGGCTCGACAGCGGCGCTCTACTCGGACCCTTCGCCGCCGAGTTCGAGTTTCCGGTGACCACCGACAGCCCGACCGCGTCGATCGTGTACGTCCGATGACCCGAACGGAGAACCCCTGATGGATCACGTCCTAGCCACCCTGCTTGACCGACTGCCCGACGCCGTGTTCGTCGTCGCCCTGACGTGGACGGTGCTCGGCCTGCGGCCGCTCATCGGCATCACCTTGCACGGCGGCACCGCCACCTTACGCGGCGTCTACATCGCGACCGCGCTGTGGGTGTTTTGGGTGTTTATCCGATGAGCGTCTACATCTTCGTCGGTCTGATCGTTTTGGTCGCCGTCGTCGCGTCTGTCTACGTGATCCGGCGAACTCGGCGTGCATCGCAGGACTGGATCGACGTCCCCGATATCGACGTCCCCGACATGCCGCCCGCAATCCCGTATAGATCACCCGTCGTGGTCGGATTCGACGGGTCACGCAGCTCCGATGAAGTAACAAGTGTTGAGTGGTGACCTGATCCTTGGTGATCCGCCGCATCCGTGGGACGACCCCGGCCACGACGTCATGGCCGACTTGAGGACGTACGCGCAAGAACCGACTGGCGATGCGCCGTGGTTGGCGACAGATAAGATGCTGGCCGAGATTGCCGAGTGGAATCAGGCATGGCATCGCCGGATTCTGGACAGGTTGAGCACCGAGAATCGGATCATCGGTTTCGACCGTGAGGGGACAGTTGTGTACGAGTCGGACCTGTGGGATCAGAACATCGAGCCGGACGAGGTTCTACGCGTCGGTGGCTTCTACTACCGCACTCGCGTCAGCGACGTGGGCGTGCCCGAGTGGGCAAGAGGCGAGAGACGAAACGAATAGACTCAGGGTGGGGCGTCAACGGGGTCACCGGGCAACTCGTCACTCCCCCGAAGGGCGTCCATGACGGGAGCTCCTACTTCTCCCGAGGCGTACCTGCGTCCCACCCTGCTCGATCCGCTCATCGCGCATGAGCGAAGCTGCCCCGCCACGCATGAGAGGTCGCATGGCGGGGCAGCACACGTTCTACGGTACGCCGTTCAGGTGTCTTGGTCGGAAGGTTCGACCACGCGCGGTATTTCGATGGGAGTCGGGGTGTGCCGGCCCAGGCGGTCGTGCTCCCTCACGTCGGCGGATTTCGACGCATCCGACGGCCCGTCTGATTTGTCGGCACACCCCGACAACATGGAAAGCAGGAGGACCGCGCCGATCAAGACGACGATGGTGACAGCCCACACGCGGAGCGCCCGGACGTATGCGTCACGGTCCAGTGGCATCATCCACGCCCCGGAGGGTCGTACCCGTAGGTGCGGGCGTCACGGATACGTTTCGTCCACTTCGTCTTGATCCGCACTTCGACGGTGCGGACACCGCCGGCGAGCAGGTCGTTCGCGTACTCGCGGGCACGCTTGATCGCGTCGAGCTGGTTCGGCAGATGGTCAGCGACACGCTCACGGGTGCCGACCACACGCACGGTCCACCCGTACGCGATGAGGTAGATGACGTCGAGCTTCATGGTGCTCCGTTCGTCCAGTGCCGGCGCGGAATCACCGACCGTCTCCATCGTAGGGGTGACGCTGCCCGAATCTCGGTAGCGACGAGTTGTAGCCACTCGACGTAGGAGCGGACACTGAACCGCACCCCTGGCCCCTCTCTCAGTCGGAGATAACAGCGAACAGACGCCGCGGCCGTTCGATCGGTGTCTCAGAATCGGCTCCGAGCTCGTCCGCGAACGTGAGCGTCAGATGTTTCGCGATCTGATCGAAGATTTCGGCGACGTCGTCGGCGTGCCGGATCAGGTCCAGCAGGAACGTGACTTGGTCGTCGATGATGACGACATCGGCGGCTGGCTGGTTGGTGGTGAGGATGCGGCTGACCTGATCGGTGGCGGCGACACCATCGGCGTTGGTCTTGCCGTATGCCTTGGCCGAGGCGTCGTCGGCTGTGACCGAGTCGCCGGCGGCTTTCGTCGATTGGACGGTTGAGTCGTCGCTCGTGGTGGCGTCGTCTGCGAGTCTTTTCGCCACGTCACGGGCCGACTCATCAGCGGGTGTGGCCGTGTCGTCCAGCGGGTGTGTCGCAGCGCGGGTGAGGGTATCTGAGGCGGTGATGGTGTCCCCGATGGTGCGCAGGGCCGCGAGCACCGATGCGAACTCGTCGGTGACAGTGATGCCGTCTGCGACAGCTTTCCCCAGGAGCTTGCTCAACGCGTCGGATGCGACGACTTCGTCGACTGGCTCGAGCGCCCCCTCGGTTGTGTCGGGTGTGGCGACGTCGAGAGCGTCTACTTCGTCACCGAACAGGAGAGTGACGATCTTCCCGAGCGTGTCGGCGGTGACCACTTGGTCGGATGCGAGGCGGGACGCTGCTTTCCCGATTGCGTCACCAACGAGGGCGGTGTCGGCTTTCGCGGCTGTTGCAGCTCGAGTGAGTGTGTCCGCTGCACTGGCAGAGTCGGCGGCCGGTTTCGTGGTTGCCCGACCGGACGCGTCGGTCGCGGAGGTCGTATCCCCTTCTGGGTTGGTGACAGTCCGTGCGATGGAGTCGGTGGCGGTCGCGGTGTCGGCAGCAGGTTTCGTCCCGGTCCGGGTCTGAGCATCTGTGGCGGTAGAGCCGTCCGCTTTGCCGGCGTTGAACGCCTTGATCGCAGCATCAGTGGCGGTCGCCGTGTCGGACGGAGACGTGCTGTGTGCCGTACCCGAAGGGGGGACGATCGCGAACAGCATCGCACGGCTAGTCGTCAAACCAGACCCGGCAGTCCCTTGTACGGTGCCGGTGTCGCCGCCAGCGAACGGCAGCGTGCACAGGTGGAACGTCTGGTTGGCGGCGTTGGTGCGCCGCGTCATGGGTGTGCCGCCGACGGTCGGGATGCCCAAGTTCGCTGATGAGCCGCCACCCTGCCCACGCCACGCCCACACGAGCAGACATTCGGGGAGGCCGGTGAGGGAGACTGCGCCGGTCGTGCCGCCAGAGACAGCCGCCGTGGACACCGTCGGCCAGATCGGGTTGGTCGGGTCGGCCCCCGATATGCGCAACGCGATCGCACCCAAGAGCAGCGACGCCTGACCAGGAGCCGTGTAGTTGCCGGCACCGTCTGAGCCGGTCAGGAACTTGCGGTCGATGAACCACGAACCGTTGGCGTGCAAGCTCGCGAAGAACTGTGCCCACGTGCCGCTGGCTCCACCAGACATGATCGCGGCACGGTTGCCGTTGCTGGAAATGCCAGAGACGCCGACAATCAGGTCACCGTTGGCGGTGGATGCAGGGATGCCGGGAGTTGCTGGTGTGCCCGTGACAAGGCTCTGGGTGCCGACGGACTGGACAACGGGTGACGCCACGGGCTACCTCCCGTCGACAGAGAGGAAGGTCAGGAAATGGTCAGCGTCCACGAGATTTGCAGCGTGTCTCCTGCGGCCTTGTTGATGACGGAGAACGTCGTGTAGAGCCACAGGTCACCCGACGAGGCGGCGGTCAGGACACCCGCTTCGGTGAGTGCGGCGGTGCCGTCGCCGGCTGCCCAATCGCCGACCATCGTCACGACCGCACCGGAGCGGGTCTTGGACGTGAGGGCATTCCGGTCAGACTCGGCGTTCAGGGTGGTGGTGCCGCCGGTGCCGGTGCCGACCGCCATGTGCGTCGGCTTGCCGAGGGTCGGGGACGCGAGAATCTGATCCGCGATCCCGTTCTTGCCGGCCGTAGTGACGGTGTTGTAGATGCGGCGACGCTTCTTCAAGCGGCCGTTTTCGTCGTAGAGGTTGAGCTCGACGTGGAGCGGCATCCCGAACAGGCGGGGTGCGATCTTCCCGAGTGCGTACCACAGACGACCCTTACGGGTGCGTGCGTTCGCTCGGACGGAGTCTGGCCCACCCACGGTCACAGGCCATTCGAGGGTGTCGGTCATTTCTTCGTCTCCTTGATATCTCCCGCAGCGAGGAACGCCGCGGCTGTCGCTTCGTCGAGGTCGATCGTGCTGCCTTTACGATACTGCTTGCCGCGCTTGAACAGAGTGTTCACGACCTTGTAGTCGCGGCGTGGCTTCTCGTACGGTGGGGTCACGACGGCGGTGGCTTCGGCGGACTCGTCGACGTTGATCTTGTGGTTGGTCATGTCGGGAAAACCTCGTATCTCAGGTTCAGGTAGATCGACGCGGTCGCGTCGACACTCACGGTCAAGTCCTCCCCGTCAGATCCCTCAAAGCAGACCGTCTCCGACCAGGGGAGTCCGGCCTCGAGCTTGTCGCGCCAGATAGTTGTTGCACCGATCTTGAGCGTGACGGTCGGGTACACGTCGAGGTCGAGGGCGGGGTCACAGTGGCCGGCGTTGCGGAGCAGCCGCAACCGTGATCCTGCGGCGATAGGAATGAGGACAAGGTCGGTTTGTGGGCCACCGACAACCTGTGACAGCGGGGTCAGGATGCGAAGTGTCTGACGGACGCTGTCGTCCAGTCCGAGTGGTTCCTCGAGCTCGGCGAGGACGTCGCCGAGAGTTTCTTCGGTGGCTCCCCCCGGTGACATGAGGACACGTTCGACCATTTTCAGTCCACCGTCCCCAGATAGACAGCTTGGATGTCGCCGTCGACGTCACGCTCGAACCGCAGGTAGGTGTCGGGCGGTGCGGCGGGAACCGCGTTGGTGTCGAACAGTTCGGGACCGCCTTCCACGACGATCCACCCAGACCCTATATCGACTTGGACTGTCTCAGGTGCGATGACCACTTCGACCGGGTCAGGGGTCAGTTCGAGCTCGATGATGGGTGGCGACTCGACAACGATGTCGACGACCTGCGGTTCGACGAGGATGTCGACAATCTCGGGTTCGATCAGGACAGTCATGGGCGGGTGACGTCCTTCTTGACGTCAATCTGCCCAGCGATATATGTACGGGAGGCACCGTCTTTGGTGAACTCGATGTCGTACCAGCCCATCACGCCGGCCTGGGTCTGTGAGACGGTGAACCGGCCCTCGGCTGCGTCCGTCTTGTTGACGGTGAGCTCGGTCGGGTCGTCGGAGTCCGCTGTCTCCCTGATCTGTGCCTTGATTTCGTAGTCGGCGATGCTGGCGGGGGTGCCTCCCGGCTTGAACTGGAACGGGATGGTCCACCCGTCTGCTCGGTACAGGAGAATGTGGACGATCCGGGGACGGAGGTCGACGACCTCTGCGGGTGCTTCGCTCACGTCATCCTCCTGCTCGGGGTTCCTTCATTGTTGCCGATGAAGCGGGTCCGGCGGCGGCACGGTGGGTGGGTGTCGCCGCCGGACACGCGGTCACGCGGCTTTCGGCAAGCTGGTCACGTTGGGGTTGTCGGGCACCTTGAAGGAGCCGTGAACCACTGGTGACGTCTGCGTACGCACGAACAGGCCGAGTACGGTCGCGACGGCGATGCCGACGAGTCCGACCTGTTCCTCGTTCCATGGCAGCCCGTAGTTGACGGCCAACAGGATGACTGCCTTCACGAATCCGCCGAGCAGGGACAGGAACGTGTCACGTGTCGCCCATGCCGCGAGTGCGCCGGCACCGGCCGATACGACGGCCATGATCGCCACCGCATCGTTTTGATCGAGGCCGGGGAGCTGGAACGCGACGAGAGCGAGCAGCACCGACTCGATCGTGGCGACTAGCACCGCCGGCTCGTTGAGGAACTTGCTTCTCATGGTGATTCCCTTTCTGTGACCGGCACCCGGTAGGCGTCGGGGTTCTGTGTCAGCCGACCGACAGGAGTACGTGTGCTGCGGTGTCGTGGTCGGTTGCGCCACGGTCGGGCAACACGTCGTGCCGGCGCACGCGGACCTTGCCCTTGTAGCAGCCGCGGTCGATGATGTGCGCGGGACGGCCGGACTTCTGTTCAGCGGCCAGCCGGAAGTCTCGGTAGCCGTTGTCGACCATGGCCCTCGAGACGCCGATCGTCTTGCAGTACGGGTCGGTCCCGTAGCGGCTGTTCAGGTCGCCCGTCCCGAGTCGAGCAATCTCGCGGTCGTACTTCTGCTCGAACTCTTCGGCGTACTCGTCGAGCTTGGTGAGGAACCCGTCGACCTGCCGGTACCGTTCGCGGTCGAACCTGGGGATCGTGTTCTTGCCGTGAGGCTGGTATTGGGTGTGCGTGACCCCGCTCAGGATGAGCTGGTCGGCGTCCAGCCGCTCCAACAGCGCGGCGGACGCCCACCGATGGGTGGTTCCCGGTTCGGTGATGAACGGGCGCGTGTCGGTGTTCCCGATGTCCTCACGGAGCCGCCACTTCTCGGGGTCGTACAGGATCGCCGTGTTGATCGGCGCGGAACCGCCATGCAGGATGAACGACTTGCCGTACTTGCCGCCCCACCCGAACGCCTTGGACAGTTGCTCACCCTGGGTGTAGCCGCCCATTTCGGTTGCCCACACGATCGACGCTCGAGCTCGATGCCGTAGGGCGTTCAGGTTGTCCAGTCGGCCCCGCCAAGACGCGGACCCGTAGATCGCCCACGCGTTGACGATGAGCCCGTCGAACGTGGCGACGCTCATCGGGGATCACTCGCCAGTCGTTGCAGTTCCTTGGTGCCGGGGAGTCCGTCGTTGGTGCTGGCTCCGGGGCTCCACTTCTCCTGCAACTTCCGCATGCTCGACTGGTCGGTCGGACCCCACACGGGGCCAGGGCCGACGAGGTAGTCGGCTTTCAGGCCGTAGAACGCGAGCCAGACGACGACTCGCTGACCGAACCACGTGATGTGCTTGCCCTCGTGCCCTGGCCCGTACGAGGCGGGACTCATCGCGTCCTCGGTGGTGGCTGGGGGGACGGGCTTCGCGGGTGCGGACGCCGGCTTGGTCGTGGTCAGGTCCGCCTCGGGGTAGAACGTCGGGGAGGCGTTGAACACGTACACCTTGCCGGTCTTGTTGTCGCGGACGCGGCCGATGGGCTCGAACGACCATCCGGGTTCACGATCGACGACCTTCCGCTTGGAGACGGCGTTCGCCTGCGAGTAGCCCGTGACGCCGTTGGACTTCGCGTAGCGGCGGGTCGTGGTCTTGCCCAGGAACTCGAGCTGGCTCGAGTCAGGCAGGAAGTCGAGCGCCTTCCGGCTGTCTGCGAGGCCGTTGCCGTACCGCGCCACCCACACGTTGTTCTGATGACGGGCACCCGACGACACGAGCTTGCTGAACAGGCGTGTGAAGTGGCCGTGCGCGGACCATACCCTGCGGAGGGCACGCCGGAAGTGGTAGTTGCCGCCGATCATGCGACCGAACTTGACCCGGTTGAAGATGTTGTAGGCGGTCGTGTCGCAGGCGTCGCCGCCGGCGTGGGTGCCAGCGGACGCTCGCACAGCGTTGGAGCATGCGCCCTGCGTCCACGTGATGTCGGATCGTTCGTGCCGGCGGTGCTGCATGATCCGGTTCAGGCACCAGAAGTATTCGTTCAGCTTCGTGTTGGATCGTTTGCCGTGGTATGTGGTGTTGCACGGTGAGGCCATGGTGACGCTGACGCGGCTCACCACAAGCAACAGGGTGACGGCAATCAGGTGGACGAGCATCACTTCTCGCCCTTCTTCGGCGGCGTGGTGATCGTCTCGTCGCCGAAGTCCGTCGGGTCGAAGTCGGCTTCGTCGATCTGCCGCTCCTTGACGAGCTCGCGTGCCTCGGCCGTCGTGTCCGGGCCTTCGGCTTCCATGATCTTGCGGTCGGCGATGACCTCGGCGGTGAACGCCTCGGGGTCTGCCTCGTACTCGGCCAAGTCCTCAGCCGTGAGCGGGGTCATCACCCCGTCGATTTTCTTCTCGGCGACAATCTCGTCCTGCGTCATGCTGGTTCCTCCGTTGCGTTGCGGATCGGGTGTTACGTCGGCTGATTCTTGGCCGCTTCCTGCTCGTACTTCTGCTTCCAAGTGTCACACTGCGCCTGCGTTTCAGCGAGCGCCGCGCGCAGATGTGTTACTTCCTCGCTGACCTCGGCGAGTTGCTTTTGGATCGCCTCCGCGCGCCGCGCGGCTTCTGCTGCGGCTTTGCGCTCGTCCTCGACCTGCTGCCGGTGGGCTTCGCGGAGTTCCTGCTTCTCCCTGCGCTGCTCGGCGAGTTCTTCGGCGTGCTCGGCGCGCTCGGTGGCGAGTTCTTTGCGGAGCGGGTCGATCAGTTCTCGGGCGGCTCGGGTCACCACTTCGGTCGCAGACGCGTCATCGACACCGGCTCGCGCTTTCAGGACGGCACGCTCAATGATCGCTTTGATGCCGAGTCCGACGCCGCCGAGCAGACCGAGGCCGGCGATGATCCCGAGCACGAGTTCTTCGCTCATCGCCCTTCCTCCGTCTCAATCTCGGGAGAGTCGTCAGGGTTGAGAGCGCGGTGAAAGATGAGGCCAATGTCGGAGCCGCGTCGGATGCAGGCGAGCCCGAACGCGAGGATGATAGACCCCGCCAACGCGCCAGAGATTCCGGCATACCGGGCGACGAGGATTGAGTAGACGACAGCGGCCGCACCCGCGAGGTAGAGGCCGACGCGTTCTAGGGTGAGGGCGGTCGCGTAGTCACGCCGCCACACGTGCGCGCCGACGAGTCCGAGAATGGCACCGACGACGAGGCACCCGCCCCATGCGGTGACCAGCCACAAGGGAAGTTGTGCTTCCACTGATTCGGCCGTCGTACGCCCGAACAGTTGAGGAATCCCCGAGACGACACAGAGGGCCAAGAGGAACGTCTGGAACGGGTGACGGCCAGCATGCAGCGGGTCCGCATACGGCAGTTTCCCTTCGCGCCGAACACCGAAGTTCCACCACTTCAAGTAGTTCATCGCACCCGAACTCCGTCCTGCGGAATAGCCGGCGCTGATGAGCAACCAGTCACTCAGAGTGTATCTATCAACTGCGCTGGTCATGGGACTACAGCGATCCAGTTGACGCTGCGTGCCGTCGCTGACGTCGAGCACGCTTGGTAGATGTCGAATCCAGTGGTGGTGATGTTCCGGGCGATCAGCGTCCGTTCCTGGTTCGCGGACGCGGCAGACGTCAACGTGACGATCGGTTCGGCGTCGAACTCGACCGGGAATACGACGGCGGTGAGGACGCCAATGGGAACCGACGGCGCGACACCGGACTGCATCTTCATGGGTGCGGTCACGTGTCCTTCGGAGTCGAGCGCAAAGCCGCCTTCCTGTGTGTCCAGAACGGACGGTGACCCGCCAGGGAACCCGTTGACCGTCGGTGGGTTGTCGATCGGGGACGTTCCTGTCAGGACCGCGGTCAGGAGCTCCTGGTTCGCGACACCGGCCGCGGGTGGAGACTGCCGCCACATCGCCGTGCCAGCCGGCTCTGTCGCGCCACGCCCGACGTAGAAGGTGACCGCGTCGACAGGTGCCGCTGGGATCGACGGCATCGACATCGACAGATAGGCGCGCTTCTTCATGGTGATCGCGGTCTTGGGGCCAAGGTCCGTCTCGAACGCCGCGAAGTCAGGTGAGGTTGCGTCGGAGTCGCGCCACGTCGCACCGATCCACCACTTCGCCGAATCTGCCGCCGCCCACGTGATGTTCGAGTAGCCCCGCAACCGGACGGTCGTCGTGTTCGCGTACGGGTTCGCGCGCGATATGAACTGTGTCCCGTCCCACGCGGGTAGACCACCTTTCAGGTATTCGTACTGCCACGCGTCGAACGTCCGGTCGTTGTCGAGAACCTGGATTGGTGCGGTCGACAAGACATGCACCTTGCCGTCGGACTGGTTGTACTGGATGAACTTTGCCGAGCCGAAGTCGGCGGCGGTCTTGTCCATCCGAGTCCAGTTGGTCGACGTTCGAGAGTGCAGGTCTACCTCTGCGAAGGTGGCTGGGTCGCGTGTCGTGGTGTGGACCGTGGTGCCCGTCAGAATGGTCCGCACCACGCGGTTGTCGACATAGTCGTGACCGATCCGCACGTCGTCACTGTCGACTTCGAGGCCGTTGACGAGGGAGGCGAGATTCCAGTACAAGATGCGGCCACCGTCGTCGTCGACGTAGGAGTAGACGTGGTCGCCGATCTTCACCAGCGACTTCGGGTACTCGTCGTACTGCTGCGGCAGTTCGGTGACGTCGATCGGTTCGCCACCGGCAGGGTCGAACTGCGCCAGATACATGACGTTGGTGACGGGTTCGTCGTCGAGCCAGATCAGCCACCAGTAGCCGTCGTCGTAGTCCCACACGCCTGTCCATGCACGCGGCAGGGCACCAACCTCGAAAGACGGCATTTCCTTGTATGTGGGGGTTGCGGTCGGCGGCAGCGACGGTTTGGTGACACCGGATTTCAGGGTGAACGTGGAGCCGGCGGCGAGCTCGTTGTTGTCGCCTGTGACCGAGAGGTTGTCGAGGACTTGCAGACCGACCGCGACCATCGACCCGTAGAACGATGCGGGGTTGTCTGGCGAGGAGTTGGTGGGCAGGTCGATGACGGGGATACCGGCGTGGTCGTAGAACCGGATGCCGTCTGCGTCCGCCTCCCATCGTTGGGACGGGTCTGCGAGTCCACCGACGACCGCCGTGGACGCCACATCTGCTGCGGTGCGCGCGTACGTGAACGTGGTGGGTGTCGGTGTCGACGTGATGATGTAGGAGCCGTTGAACGTGGCGTCGACACCTGTCACGTTGACGCGTGCACCAGTTTCGAGGCCATGTGAAAGCTCGGTCGTCAGGGTCGCCACGTTCGACGTGAGCTGCTTGTTGACGACCACCAGCGGGGGCGCTTTGCCGATGAACTGCGACGCGAGCACCAGCACCGATTGGAGCATCGACGCTGTCACCGATGCAGTCGCTATGTCGGGAGTGGACTGGAACCCGACCTGCGCGGACACGGCCGCCGATGCGGGACCGACATCGTCGAAGTCCTCGGCGGCGACACGGAACCAGTACGTCGTCCCTGGTGTCATCGCGGTCCCGTCAGGCAGGGTGCGGATCAGCGCGAGGGTGCCGCCGACGACCGAGTGTTGTGTGGTGGAGTTGGCGGCCATAGCCGAATCGGTGCCGACGTAGACGCGGTATCCGATGAGGACATCTGGGTTCGCTGGTTCCTCCCACGTCAACTGAGCGAACCCCGGAATCGACCGTGCAGTCACCACAGGAGACTCGGTCGGCGGATTACCGTCGCTCGCGGTGGGAATGTCGGGAAGCAAATCCTCAGGCACCGGCCCTGTCAACGTTTCAGACGCAACCGACGGGGCAGCCTGCACCGACACGACAGTCCACCGGCCGTACACTTCGGCGACGACGACAGGCACCCCCGTGCCGGGGTCGCGGGTGCCGTCCTCGAGCGCGGTCGCGTACACGGCTTTCAGCTCTTGCGGCACGAACGCCGACATGTCCTCCTGGTTGTTGTTGGTGGCGACGTACGCGGTCGTGGTGGGCTGGTCGGGGACGGTCAAGGTGACGGTCGTGCCTTCGCTGTACGCGTTGACGGTGGTGCCGTCGAGGATCAACGACTGTGCCTCCATGTCGACGGCTGTGTAGTCGATTTCCTCAGTGACTTGGTCGCCGTCGGAGTCGGCGTCTGTCAAGACGATGGTGCCGCCCGTTTCAGGGAACGCCGCCACCGAATCGACGAGAAGGATCGCGCCGCCTGCGGCCGTGTCGTCGCGGACACCCGTGCTGGTGGGTTCGGTGACGACTTCGGTAACGCGTCCGGTCACAGCCATGTCAGAAGTTCCGAATCTTCGCGAGGACCGGCGCGACGAGGTCGTTGTATCCGACCGGCATGACCGCCGGCTTCAACGACAGCGAGAACGATTGAAGCATGGTCGTCGTGTGTACGTTCTCCACCTGGACGCTGATCGTGTCAGCTTCCTCGAGCATCCACATCGGCAGCGCGTCGAACGTCACCCGGTAGGCGGCGAACTGGCGGTCCTTGAGCTCGGCGCGCGCCGCCGTCTTAGCCTGCCCCTCTGTGGTGATGGAGTCCTGCTGCACCACCACCCCCAGGTAGAGGGGTTTGCCGCCGCGTGACAGCTTCGACGGGTGGATCGGTGAGGACACGTCGACGAACTCCTCCCACACAGCTTTCGTGTTCTGCGGGTCTGTTGACTCGGCGCGCACAACATTCGCGAGCCGCGAATAGTCGGCGTCCACTTCCGGCCGGGTCACGACTGTCCCTTCGTCGCCGGTGGTGAACGTGAACACCGGGTTCACGTCGTCACGGTTCCGCAGCGTCGCGTAGCCGGCACCGTCGTAGTACAGGCGCATCCCGAGTGGCGCGACGATGAGCCGGCAGTACCCCCACGGGCTGAGCTCACTGTTACGGTCGATGACCTTGTCGGCGGACAGTTTCGAGAACGTGGTCGCGGTGAACCGGAACTTCGTTTCACCCATTTCTTCGAGAATCTTGCGGACCACATCGACGTAGTTCGTGTCCCTCTTGATGGTGAGCCGCGGCCACGACTTCTTCGCGAACAAGTCCTTGCCGGCCGCTGACATCGTGACGGTGTGCCTCTTTCTCTTGAACCCGGTGATCGGGCCGGTGAAGATCGGGCACTCGATGGTCCGGTCGAGCTCAGGCACGTACCATTCGGCGACGACCTGCACCATCCGGTCGAAGAACCACACGCCGTCGGTGATGGAGCCGGTGTCGAATCCGAGGTCGAACTCGGGGTCGTACAGGAGCAGGTCGAGTGCGCGGGTCGCGTCCTCGCCTTCGTAGTTGACGGACACCTGCCCCTCGAGCACCTTGTCAGTCGCGTTCGACACGAAGTTGTGGTCGAGGTCGAGCAGTTGCACTCGAGCGCGCAGGACGTATGGCTGACGGAGCCGGTTGATCGCGGCTCGCAGCTCGAACTGTGTGAGGCCGAGGTCGTACATCACTCGACCTCAATGAACTCGAACGACGCTGCATACACGTAGTCGCCGTTGCGTCCTAACGTCGGTGTCGGCGCGATCGTCATGTTGAACGGGACAATCCGCAACGCCATGTCGAGCAGCGACAGGATCATCGTTTCGCCCTGTTCTTGACGCATCAGGAGGAACTGGTCGCGGAGCTCGGCCCCTGTGTCGGTGTCGGTCAGTGGTGTCGCCATGATTTCGCCGACGATGGTGCCGGACCACCCGCGTTGTCCACCGAAGATGCGGGTGCCGTGGGATGCGCCGAGGACGTTGACGGATTCGCCGTCCTCAGTCAGTCCCATCGCCTGTGACGCCAAGGTGATGAACGGCAGGTAGCGTTCCTTCTCCGGTTGGGAGAGCCAGATGCCGACGGGCTCAATCTCCAATGTGAGGGCTGTGTTCGTGGCGGACACTTCACCGTTGACGATCGCCCGCACAATCCATGTGTGTTCGCGGCGGGGTGCGGCGGTCGTGTCGATGTACTCGTAGTCGTCGCCTGAGACGAGCAGGTCGACGGCGGTGAACACGCCGATGGAGACGCCGTCGCGGACAATCTCGAACCCGTCCGGCGGTTCTGCCCGCGTCCATGTCAGCTTCACGAACGGGTACGGTGTCATGTTCTCGAGCGCGAACGCGGTGACCGGGTCGACGCCGGCGGTGAGCTCGTATGTGAAGTCGCGGGACACTTCCTGATAGTCGGCGACGCCGCCCGTCGCTACCCGCGGGTAGGCGTCCCATGTGCGCACCGTCACCCGGTATGTGTGGCCGGTTTCGGTGGCGACAGGCGAAATGGGGGTGGCTGTCTCATCGGAGGACGTGACCATACCTGAGTCGTAGATGACGTCCAGTCCTGGCGGCAGAGCCGGGTCGGTGAAGATCAGCCGGTACGCCTCCTGCGGTTCAGAGAAGTCCCACGAGATAGGCGGTGTCGGGTCGGTGATCTTATTGTCCGGCGCAACCTGCGGTTCGAGCAGCGTCAGCGTCCCGAACTGCTGATAGGTGAAGTCGGCCCACTCCGACCATTCGGACCACACGTTCCCGTTACCGCGGACCCGAGCTCGCCACGCTGTCGTCTGCCCGTCGGTCAGGTCGGTGAACGTGTAGTCGTCCAGATCGATCTGCATGTCGGACCCGAGAACGGTGCCGGTGTCGAAGTCGGGGGTGACGTCGTCGTGTGCGGCGTCAACCTGCACTTGGATCGCGTTGACGACCTGCCCACTAGCCTGCCCTGACGTGATCCGAAGCGTCGGGTTCGCCTCCGACACGACCTGCCCGTCCGCTGGTGACAGTCCAGTCGGCTTCAACGGGGACGTCGAATATTCGATCGTCAGTGTCGCGACGTCACCTTCGGCGGACCCGTTGCGGAGCGAATGCTTGTGGCTGGTCGTGTCGTTGAACCGGACCTCGAACCCGAAGTTGACGCCGGCGGCGTGCATCGCCTGTACGTGGGCGAGGACATCCATGAAGATGCGGGTGCCCTTCACGCGGGCCTCGGACGTGCTCACCCCGGTCAGGGAGTGGACTGCCGGACGGGTCGCCCACGTCACTCTCCCCGACAGCCACGTCTCGGTGATCCTGCGGGCGGCGTACTCGTGGGCTTCGCTGGGGTGCCCGACCGTCACCACCGACAGGGTCGCCGCCGTGATCGTGGAATCTGGACCGAACACTTCGGCGGGGATGTTCGTGAACTTCAACAGCGCGTAGATCGCCTTACTGGACGCACCACCCGTCAGGGGGAACGTCGCCGGATTCGACCCCGACCTTGTGGTCGACGCGGCCTGCTGAATGTATGCGCCGCTGGTGCGGGCGAGCACAACGGTCGGCATCAGACACCCATCCTGTCGTGTTGGGCATTGACGAACGCCTGAGCTGCGAGGGCGTCGTCAGCGACGGCTTCCATCGTTCCGAGGCCCGTCTGCCAGTTCGAGATAACGATTTCCTGCGCACCGGGTGAGACGGTGTTGTCGACGATCGCTCCCACCGACGCGGACACGGTCGCACCCATACGGCTCATGTCGTGGGCGGCGGCGAACCCGGCCGCGAGAGACGGCACCGACCACGCCCGATCCATCGCCCGCGCGGTGTGCTGCACCTGTCGGATGACGTGTGCCTCACGTGCACCGATCCCCTGGGCGAGCAGATTCATCAGCCGCTTGCCGGCACCACCACGGTTCCACGACTTGAGCGGCCCGTACCGGATCGGCGAACCGGGGAGGAGTCCCTTGATCTTCGACGCGATGTTCTTGGCCGCGTCGATCGCCTTCTGACCGATTGCCGTCACCCCACGCACGAACCCCTGCATCAAGGCTCGACCGGCACCGGAAAGGTCGAACGTGAGAGCCGACTTGATCTTGCCGGGGATGCCCTTCACGAAGCTCACGATCGCGCCAGCCACCGACGTCACAGCCGACTTGCCGGCGTTGAACGCTGACCGGAAGAACCCCGCCACGGCCGACACCCGCCGGATCACCGACAACACGACACTGATACCAGCGGACACGACGGACCGGATCACGCCGATGACTGCGGACACCACAGCTCGACCGGCGTTGAACGCGGCACGGAAGATTCCCACGATCACCATGACGCCGCGGATCGCTGCGGTGACGGCCGCGATGCCCACCCGGACGACACCCTTGATGACGGCCCACGCCGCCGAAATGACGGCACGAATCACCGCGAACACGACCATGAAGATCGTCCGCCAGATCATCACACCAGTCCGGATGACGGCACTCACCAACGCGATCGACGTCGTGATGATCGTCTTGATGAACGTCCACGCGATCATCACGGTCGCGATGATGCCCGCGAACACGGCCGCGATGAACGCCTTGACGGTCGACCAGTGCTTGATGATGAGGCCCACGACGACGGCGACAGCCGCGGCGATGAGCAGCCACGGCGCAACGAACGCGAGGACGACTGCGCCGATCACGGCGAGAACGAATCCGATCTGTTTCAGGTGGCCGGTGATGAAGTTGACCACCGACATCACGACACCCTTGAGCGCGTTGAACACGATGATGGTGGCTTGCACCGCCCGCTGCACACTGGCCCTGAACGTCTCACTGTTGTTGTACGCGTAGATGAGGACGGCGACGAGCGCGGCGAGCAGAGTGATGATCTTGACGATCGGGTTGGCGCTCATGGCGGTGTTCAGCACAAGCATCGCTGCGGACATGACACCGAATGCGATTGCGCCGGCGGTGACTGCGGCCGCGATAGCCGAGAACAGGGTCGGATACTTGCCGGCGAATGCGCCGATTTTCCCGAAAATCCGGAACACGACCGACAGGGCAGCACCGATGCCTGAGAATGCGGCGGCGACGGCAGGGAACATCGCGACGAGGTCGGGGAAGATCGCGGCGACGAACCTGCCGATGCCTGAGATTGCGGCCCCGAGGGTGCTCATGGCCGCGGAGATAGCGCCCGTCGCCTTGCCGGACTCGAGAAACCTGTTGAACTGCTGGACTGCGCCCAGGATCGCTTTGCCCATCGTTTTCATCGCGGGGGCCGCAGCAATCGCGAGCCGCATGAACATTTCCACAAGCGCCGGCAGCAACCGGGCGAACGGGCGCGCGGCGGTGGCGAGAGCTTTGAACGTGTCCGCGAGCAGGCTTTTCCCAGCGCCGGCGTTGAAGAACCGCAACAGGCCACGGACCGCCAAGTTCACGACGCCCGCGAACAGTTTGAGCCCGCTCTGCACACGAGGCATCACCGAGTCGGCGAACGTCTTGAACGGCTTGATGAGTCCTGCTGTGAGCGCGTTTCCGACTGGCTTCTGCAACTTTCCCCATGCTTGGGCGATGGGTTCGATCGCTTCACGGAACTCGCCCCACCCGGCCACCATCACAGCGATGCCGGCACCCAGCGCACCAACGAGAGGGACCGCGACAGCGAGGGCGGGTCCGATAGCAGCGGCCGCTGATGCGACCGCCAGCACAATCGGCAGCACCACCAACACTGACCGAGCTAGAAGATTCGCGTTCGTGTTCGCGCCGTCGAACGCGTTAGACATTCCCCTGGCGGCGGTGGTCGCGGCGAGCACCCCCGCAGAGTCGAAGTCGGCGTTGATCGTGGGCTTGCCGGCCTTCGCCATGGCCTTGAGCTTCAACAGCAGAAGCTTCATCTGCGCCTGCGCCATACCCGTGTCAAGATCGACCGGGAGCTGCACCTGAATCTGCCGTTCGACGCGCTCGGCGTATGCCTTCAAGCTCTTGGCGAACAGCGACGTGTCGGGCAGGACTTTCAGGCTGAGTCGCCCGACTTCCTTACCGCCTGGGCCAGCCACTAGTCACCACCCTTCCTCGGTTTCAGACCCAACAGGTTCGGTAGAGCAGCGACGGTGACCTTCGGTCGGGACGCTTCGATCTTCTTCTGCTGTTGCTCGGGTCCGGGGTACGGCTTGGGCGGCTTGACGCGCCCTGCTTTCTTGCCAGCCGCGATCTTGGCGTTCACGACCGTGTTGTTCTGCATCGCGTCGAACAGGTACTTGCGGAGCCACCTGTCCTGACCCCACCCACGATAATGTCTGCCGCCTGCCACGGACGCCGCACACGCGGAGTCGTCCGGTAGCCATGCGAGCAGGCTGATGAGCTCACGGGGCGTCCAACGACGCTCCACAGCCTGTGGATAGGGCTGTGGAGCTGCGGGGACGTCCACGAGGCCATACGACGCGTACAGGACGTACCACGCCCACCACGGCCGCTTCGGTGGCGGCGGCATCGGTGTCGGGGCCGTCAGGTCGCGTAGAACGTCCGACAGCCTCAACCCGTGGTGGTAGTGCGACAGGTCGTACGCGACGGCCTCGGCGTGCTCTCTCAGGAACTCGACGAGGCTGAGGCTTCCCCCAACTGTGACGACTCTGCGTACTTCTCGAACGTCGTCAACAGGAACGGCAGGTCGTCTCCCTTGAGCTCGAGGAACGCGTCGACCTTGTCCTTGTCGGCGGCGACGGTGCGGAACATGTCGCAGAGCAGCCCGACCATCTTCGGCTTCACTTCGAGCTGTTCTTCCTCGGACAGTTCGATGTCGTTGCCGTCCTCGTCCTTGCGTTCGGTCGTGTCCTGCAACGCCTGAAACTCCTTGTTCAGCCGCGTCAACTTCAACGTCTTGTCGTCCGACAGACGGATCGACTGCTCGAGCCGGCACACGCCAGCTTCGCCCATGACGATGTCGAATGGTGCGTACTTCTTCTCGGTCGCCTCGGCCAGTTCTTCCAGTGTGATTTGAGCCATGAGCTCGGGTTCCCTTCGCGGACTCGCGGATAGCGGATAGTCGTGCAGCCCCGGACCGGCTGGATATCCGCGTGTCCACGCCGGTCCGGGGGGCCGTTGGGGTTACGGTGCCGGCGTCCCGAGTCCGGCCTTGTACCAGGACATCAGCCCGGAAGCGCCGGTGTGATCGAGGACGGTCCCGATGGTGGGGAACTCCACGAACTCCTCGGGATCGAACTCGGGGGCGTCGTTGTGGCTCCACGACACCTTCGGCTGGTACAGCCCGACCCGAGACGAGCCGTCGACGAGCACGAGGAACATCGCTTCCTCCACGGACGCTGCCCCGGACAGGACGTGAAACACGTCGGGATCGGAAATGTCGCCCTCACCGAAGTACCGGGACAGGGCCGCGTTGTCGAACTGCAACTGCGGCACCCCGATCTTCCATGTGGTGACCGGCGAAGTGGTCCGGAGGCTGGGCGCTTGCCACGTGCCCTTCGTCTCCGGGTCGTCGCCTTCCTTGTCGAGCGCGACAGCGTTCTCGCGCGACGTGTGTCCGCCGTTGACCCACGAGGTCGCGAGGGTTGCGGCGGTGAGGTCGAGCGCGTCGAGCTCGGCCTGGGTGTCGGCTGGCGGTGCGGCTCCGGGTGTCGGGTTCGTGAAGAAGTAGCCCCGACCCGGCAGCATGACCGCGGTGTCACTGAGTGCCATGATTTCCTCCGGTGATGGTTGAGTTGCTGTTGCCGGCTACGCGAACGCACTCGGCGGTGGTCGGAGTCCAAGTCGGTACTCCGCTGTGATGCGGGTGATCCCGTCCGGCATGGCGCTGTCAGGGAAGTCGAACGGGGTAACTGCGGCCTCGAACGACGACACGTGTCCATCTTCGTACACAGTCTGGTGATCCCACGCGTCGTACAGGAGCGTGTCGCCCAACTTCGCTAGATCGTGCGCGACGTCGTATCCGTCCAGTCCGGCGGCGTAGTAGTCGACCTGGAACGTCGCGAACTCGCCGAACTTCGGGTGGAGCTGGGTGCCGCTGATCTTGCGCGCGTACACGAGAGGCACGAGAGACGGCATGTCCGGTGGTTGCTTCGTGACGAACGTGGCCTGATGCTCGGGATCGCGGTCCGGGTCGATGATCGTCGGTTCCATGATCTGCCGGATGAGCCGGTTCCCGTCGACGCGCGCCATTACGCGGACTCCCAGGTGCGCCGCAGAACGTGGGTACCTTCCCACGGTGCGATCGCCGTGTCGGGTGGGATCGGCCCTTGCTGCTTCTCTGTCACGTAGCCGGCGCGTCCCCACTCGACGATGTGCGGGACCGGCCCGTCGAGGTAGATGTAGGAGTCGGTGATGCCGTCCATGCCGCCGCCGATCGAATGTCCGCCAGGGCGGTCGTGCTTGGCGAAGATGCCCTCCGCGATGCCTTGCACGCGTTCAGCTTCGACGCCGACAGCGGCCACCACGCCGGGCATGTGGGCGACGTACTCGTCGCACCAGTCGTAGATGACAGCCATGTCAGGACACCGCCTCGGGTACGCGCGCACGGAGCGCGACGGTGTCATGGGCGGTCGTGTCGGAGTCGTCGTGGCGGATGGGTTCACCGTCGACGTCGAACTCGCGGCCATTCCACTTCACTCGAGCCCACGCGCCGGCCGGGAACTCTCGGCACAGGAGTCGGTGGAACGTGAGAACCCGTTGCCCGTCGACGGTCGGTTCAGTCGACGACGACGACTGCACCCGTCCGGTGATCTTCTTGTGGTGTGCGGGGTTCGGGTCTGGGACACGCATCCCAGGGTTGCCCTGCGAATCCTCGGCGGCAATCTCGGGGATCAGGATGACAGTCGTGTAGCGATCGTCGAGCAAGCTCATGTCAGCACTCCGCGCTCATGTTGCGGGGTGAGTCGGCCGGCAGAGTCAGACGCATCGACCCGGCCCGCTTGCGGCCGGTCTTGATCCCGATGAGTTGCAGGTCCGCGGTTGATGCGTAGATTTCGCCGGACGCCTGCGACTTGTCTCGGCCGTAGGAGTAGTCGCCGGCGGCTTCGGTGGTGAACCCGTCAGGGTTCTTCACCACCCGCAGCACCATCCGTCGGACGGCTTTCTTGACGTTCGCGGTGCGCTTCTCGGTGTCCGTCTCAGCGACCCATTCGTCGAGGTCGCCACGCCGGATCGCGAGGGTTGCTTCGGCCTCGTCGATCAGGGACTCCACCCACTCTTTGTCCTCAACAGGGATCGGTCGCTTACGGGCTGAACTGACGTCCTGAAACGTCGTGATGTTCGCCATGAGCGACCGATCCCTTCCCGTTGAGGGGCTACCTCAGAGCGCGTCGACCGCGTCGATGTAGTCCTGCTTTGTGGCGTCGTCGTCGAGCTCGACACCCAACGACTCGGCGTAGTCGACCCATTCCGCCTTCTTCGCGGACTGTGCCGGACGTCCGTCGTCGTCCGCGTCGTCACCGTCGTCCCCGTCGGCGGGGGCAGCGGACTTGCCCCACGCCTTCGGGTTGTCGATGAGCTTCGCGTCCTCGGCGGACGGCTCGGTCCCTGCCTCGAGTACCCGTGGTGACTGCGTCTCTGCATCCCACAGCACCACGGTCGAGGCCAGCTTGCGACCCATGACTACGCCGCCACGTCCGCGATGAACAGTCGCTTCGCGTTCGTCAGGATCGGCATGGCAACCCCGTCGACGAACGTGAAGCTGCGGAAGGGCGGGCCTTCCTTGATGACCATTCCGACGAGTCCGGGCGATTCCTCGAACGAGAGGTCAGCCTTGTTCGACTGCACCAGCTCGAGCGCGGTCGCGGACACACCGAACGCGGTGTGGCCGAGGTCGCCGAGGTTCGCCGGCGTGAACAACAGCCGATCGTCGGGGATGACGCGGGTGAGCACGTCGTCCACTTCGATCTTGCCGTCGTACGGCGCGATGACGGGCGGGATGTTGTAGTCCGACAGCAGGTCGTTCAGCTCCGACAGCGTCACACGCGTCTTGCCGGCCGTCGAGCCGTGAACGGCGTCGACGATCTGCGTGTTGGTCTGCATGAGCCGGATGACTCGCTGCGACGTACGGATCGCACCCGCGGGGCCACCGTTGGTGTCGATGTAGACGTCGTTCCAGGCCACGAGGTTGTCGAGCGCCGGGGCCGCGATGTTCGTCCACGCGGTCGCCGCCGTCACCTTGTGGGTGGACGGGACACCGAAGTCGGCCTCGAAGTTGTTGAGGCCGTTCTCGTTGACCGTCAGGATTCCGTCGGTGAGGACGTCACCCCAGGCCAGCTCGAGACGGTTCTGAACCTCGCGGGTCAGATTCTCGGCGTCGTTGTAGATCGCCCGCTCGAGAGCGGCCCCGAAGGTGCCGCCGGTGCGTGCGAACTCGCGCTGCAAACGCTCGTACTCGCCTTCGGAAACCGAAGTGCCGAGCGGGAGCAGCTTGACCCGCTTCGTCTCACCGACGTCACGCTTCGACACGTGGATGCGTCCGTCGTAGGCGCGGTACTTGGCCGCACGGTTCGTTCGGACGATTTCCGCGAAGTCGATCGTGTTGTCGTCGGTGTCCTCCCGCGGGAACGAGTTGAGCAGTTCCAGCGAGGGGTTCTGCGGGATGTTTCGGATGAACTCGGTGAGTGCGTCCGGTGGGACCGGAGCGTCATACCAAACAGCCATGATGTGTCAGAGCTCCGATCAGGAGAAGTGGATGAGTGAGAGGTCGGCTTCGCCCGCGGCGTCGAAGTCGGCGTTGATTGCCTCGATCTTCGCGCGGGAAACGAACCCGTGGACGAGCATGGCACCGCCGGCCTGCTCCTGGTCTGCCCGGACGTTCAGCGTTCCGAACAGGATTCCGGCCGCAGTCTCGGTGCCGTCGGCGGCAGCGGGATCGTACGGGCCATACATGTCGCTCGCGGTGATGAGGCCGATCACGGTCCCTGAGGGGATCGCGTTGCCTTCCACCGTGAATGCGGTGACGTCGAGCGTCACACTCGGGGTGGAACCGGGGTCGGTCCCGTGCGGGCCGAGTAGCCACGAACGGTCCTCTCCGGTGTACCCGGTGGACTCGACTGCGATGTCGGTCATGTGGGCGTCCTTTCAAGACGTCGGGTGGAGTGGATCATGCGCCGTCGGCTTTCAAGTACCCACGACGTTCTGCCTCGGCCCTTCCCGCGTCCCTGGCGGACCCGGTTCCGGTTTGCCGGTTGCCTTGACCCGTGTCGGGCCATGTGCCATTGCGTTTTCCGCCGCCCCCGTCGGGGACGATGCGGGCGAGAACCTTCGTCAGCCTGTCGGCGTCGACGTGGTCATCCTTGATGAACTGGGACGGGTCCAATGCCTGTACCGCGTCAATCACATCCTGATTGTCGGGATCGGCTTTGTCCAGCCCACTCGCCGCAACGTGCGCGTCCATGATTGCGCGCACGGTCAGCGCGTGCGTTTCCTTGAGAGCTTCCTCGCGGGCTTCCTTGCGCGCGTCCGCGACCGCCCGTTCCTGCGCGGACATGGCGTCGCGTTCGGCTTTCTCCCGATCGGCGAGGATTTGCTGGAACTTCTCGGGTGTCATGTCCTCGCCGGCAGCTTTCTTGAACGCCGACTCGTGCTTCTTCGCCTTGTGCCGCCAGTATTCGGTCTGTTCCTCAGGCTTCATGTCGGCGATCGCCTTGCCCGTGGGGAACTCGAACTTCTCGCCGTCGTCATCGACGAACGGCTCACCGGCTTTCGGCGGGTCCGGCTTGGGCGGATTGTTCTTTGGCGGATCGGTCGCTGGTGGTGGATCACCAGCGGCGGGAGCCGTGCCAGCCGGCGGGGTTCCTGCGGGCGGGACGGCGGGTGGTGTTGCGGGTGGAACTTGCGGATCGGTCATTTTTTTCTCCTTCTCTGGCCGAGCTCATGGCGGACTCGGAGGTTTCCCCACCCCTGGCGGGTGGAAGGTCAGGCGGCGCGGTCATCGAATATCTTGATTCCGAGCTTCTTCGCGAGGTTCGCGCGCAGACGACGGTGGTAGTCGATGTCGAACTGCGGTGTCACGCCGGCACGGACTTTCTCTTCGTAGTCGCGGACGATCCGGTCGTGAATCTCGAACAACTCCTGGGTGCTCTTGGTCGACTTGAGGTCCGTCGGCTTGCGGGTGGCGCGGTTGTTGTTGCGGCCGTCGACGAGGATTGGGCCGAGTTCGCCGTGCTCGAGCACTTCCATGCGGACACGTTGCAGCTCGCGGCGACGGTTCGAGCCGCCGGCGGCATCGTAGATCGCTTGCAGTTCGTCCTCGTTCATGGTGCGGCCGGGGTCGATCGTCAGGTCGCCGGCCTTCACGATCGGGAACACTGTGCACACGCACCCGTTGTGGAGCTCTTTCAGGTCGCCCTTGGAGTAGATGCGGTCCGCGGCGACGACACACAGCCCGCACGGTCCCGTGTCGGATAGTTCCGGATGCAGGATGCGGCGGAACCCGATGATGTCCCCTGACACGTCCCACCGTTGTCGTTCTGCTTCCTGGCGGGCGAGCGCCAAGTCCATCCGGGCTTGCCGTTCGGCGCGCTGCAACGCGAGCTCGTTCGCGTCGAACTCGTCGAGCCCGTTGAACAGTCGTTGGACACGGGCTTCGCGGGCTGGCCGGTTCCATTCCGTCAACGGGTCCACCTTCCGCAGACGCGCGGGTAGACGCACGTGCATCCGTTCACCCGCACGCGTCTTGCGGACCCCCAGAATGTCGAAGATGCCGTCCAAGTATTCCTCGGTCTGATCGCCGACGATTTCCTGCGCGTCACGGACAGCATCACGCAGGTCGCGGGCGACAGCATCGACTTCACGCTGGAAGTACCAACGGTTGAACAGCACGCCCATGAGCCGTCGGACGGTGGCGAGCAGCGTTTCCTGCACACGGTCGTATGCGCGGGCCTGCGCGTCGACCAGCGCGATCAAGGCCGCGACCTCCGCGGGTGTGAGCTGCGGTTCGGCCTCGGGGGGCGTAACGGTCACACCGTCGCACCCCTACGTGGCCGCGCGGTCCGTGGCGGACCGGCTGGTTGAGGCGGACGATTGGCGAAGTCCTCCACCGGATCGGATTGCGCCGACCCTGCCGGGGGAAGGTCGGCAGGGGCGGCGGCTGGGGGAGCAACCTGATCGGGGGGTCGCTGCGGGGTTTCGCCGGGAGCCTGGAACAGCAAGTCCTTGTTCCTCATCCGCCGCCAACGGCGCACTTCCTCCGGGTCGGCTTGCAGGTACTTCTCCCACACGCCCTGCTGCGGGACGCCGGCAGTCTTGGCCTGGGCTGCGGCAGTCGTCTGCGCGTTCACGGACTCCTTCTTCGCCGGACCCCACACGAGCTCAATCTCGTCGACCTCATGGCCGGCGACGGCGAGCATGTCGAGGCTGGCGGCGATGAACGGCCGCTGCATCCGCTTCTGCCACTTCTCGGCCTTGCCGACCGCGGTCCGGTCCGCCAACGCTGCACCCTCAGCGGACCCGGTCACAGCATCGGGCACGAACACGTACATGGGGGTGCGGGACGCGGACGCGAACTCCTTGATGTCGTCACGAACCGACAGCAGAGCACCTTGCAGATCGGTCGGGGTGGACTCCCAAATCTCGACGCCCTGCGGCAGCTTCCACATCGCGCCCGGATCGGCTTGAAGCTCCTTGTCCCAATCGATCTTCTTCCCCTTCTCATCTTCCTCGGGGAACGGGTCGCCAGCGTCCGGGTCGGTGTTGGTGTCTTGGAATGCACGCTGGCGGAACACCTGGAACTTACTGATCCACAGACGGTCGACGATCATGTTGTTGATGCGAGTGAGCACGTCGATGTGCGGTTCGATGTCGCCCACACCGTTCGGTGCGGTCACGTGGTGGACGAGTGTCCCGCGACCCTGCGCGACGGCCGGGTATTCGCCGGACTTGTTGTCGTCGTCCCACTCCCATGACGCGGCCGAGAACCGATGCGACAGCCGGCCGATGCTGGTCTTGCGGCGGGCCACCCGGACACGCGTGCCGAGAGTCAGTTGCTCGTTCGTCTCGGGGTCGACGTAGTCGTCCTTCGGTGGCAGCACGACGTGGGCGTAGTCGAACCCGCGGATCGGGTCGTGGTACAGCTTCATCGCCACCAACGCCACCGACGGGTCGGTGGGGTCGTCGATCGTCACACAGTTGCGGGGATCTTCGGCGGTGACGACTGGGAGCCCGTCCTTGCCTTTGCCGCCGACCCAGATGTAGCCGTCGTTCATCACCGACGCGTATAGGGCCGCGTCGTCGTAGACGGTGCCGTACTTCGCCATGAGCTTGCGGGCGGCGGCATCAGGGCCGTCGGCGTCGTCGTCGTCGTCAGGGTCGGGTTCGTCCTCGTTGACGGCGCGGAATCCGCGGAGCTGCACCCTGTCGAGTTTCGATTCGACGGCAAGGTGCGCGAGGTTCGCGCGACCCATCCGCAGGACATCCTTGGTGATCTGCGCCTGCCACTGAGTTTGATGGTCGGGGAGCTCGGGGTCACCGATGTACCAGCCCCACAGGTAGCCGGCCCATTCGACACGGTTCTTGGTGACACCGCGACGTTCGGAGCGGACGAAGAACGCCTCGAACAGTCGTTGGAACCACCACTCGTCGGAGTTGTCGACCGAGAACCTGTCACGGTCCATCTTGACCGGCATCGCACCGCCCTTTCACCGTTCAGCGTATTCGACTGACGGCCTTTCTCCGACGCTTGACCACGGTGACACCCTTGGCGAGCGCATCCAGTCTGGCTTGGTAGGCGAGCACCGCGGCTACGGCGACGTCGATCTTGTTTGCGCTGTTGGGGTGTTCCTTGTGAATACCGTAGCCGTTGCGTGACGGTCTACGGCGAGCGTTGAGCACGTGTCGTGTCAGCACTCCACTGACCGTTTTGTCGTCCGCGTCCGACCCGTGAGCGAGTTGCTTCTCGATGACGGCGTCCTCGAACGACGTCAAGGCACCGAACACACGCTTCGCGTCGCCACCGATCATCCACCATTCGATCGGGTGCTTCTCGCTCACCTTGACCTTGAGCCGCTTGCGGTACTTCGCTTCCCAGGACGCGACGAACGACTCCCACTTCGCCGGGTCCGCATAGAACGCGACCACCCGGTACTGCTCGAACGCCGCATCGACGGCCGCGTCGACTTCCTCTGTCGGGACTACCCAGTCGTCGCCGTGCTTGGGCCAGTCCGCCGGCTGTTCCCACACCGCGATCGTGAACAGGAACCCGTCGGAGACACGGCAGCCGACAAGCGCAGTCGAGTCGGTGACGCCGCGTGAGCGTTTCCTCGAGCCGTCGAACCCGAGCGTGATCGTCTCACCCTCAGCGACGATGCGGCGCTTGTCGTCGCGTGGGTAGCGGACGTCGTTCCAGTGTTCGGTGCGGATGAACGCGTTGGAGTGTGTGGTGCGCGCGTTGAGAAAGTAGCGGCGCGAATCTTCGGGGTCTTTGCGGGGGTCGAAGAACTCGTCGACGAGCGAGTCGACGTCCATCCATTCCATCGCGTCGCCGTACGACTCAGCGAGCGCAGCTTTCAGCTTCGGAATGTCGGTGAGGTCCGCGCATTCGCCCCACTGGTGGTCGAGCAGCAGTCCCGTCTTGGCGCGGGTGCGGCCTTCGAGCATGGCTTCGGCGAACTGGTATGTCCGCTCCGCGACAGAGTTTTCGCCCTCGGCGTACATCGTCGTCGTCTCGAGGTACCACGTCTCCGCGATCTTCTTGCGCTTGCGGAGATTCCTGGTGACGGTCGCGTACATGCGCCGCAGCTCGGGCGTGTTGTAAAGGTGCGTCTCGTCGAAGTTGCCGAACGTCTCCTTGCCGCCGTCTTTCGACGCCGAGCTCGACGTGCTCGGGGTGATTTCGCCACGGTCGGGGAGCAGGATGCGGGTCAGGCCGGCGTCGTCACGGCGGGTCATCGCCTGAGAGAGCGGCCCTTCGATCAGGTTGTAGTAGATGTTGTCGTAGACGTTGCCGGTCTGTTCTTCCTCGGTCGCCATGATCCTGATGAACGGCGTCCGGACGTGCCGGCCCATCGGTTCGCCCTTGACGTAGTGGTACTCGAACCCGAGCCCGTACGGGTCGCGGTAGACCTCACCGCCCTCAGCTATGCCGGCGAACCGGCACGGCCCCAACGCCTCGAACAGTCCGAACCGGGCACCCTGGCCGGACTTGTCGGCACCCTTCGGCCGCGAGTAGAACACCGAGTCGTACAGCCGCCGCCCCACTCTCGAGGCGGCGACGGTATCGGGTGGGTTCAACGCGTACGAGTCGAGGACGAGCCCTGACGCTTCGTCGGTGTGGTGGACGGGGTCGCCGATGACGTCGCCGTCACCGTGGATCGTCAGGGCTTCCATCCACTCCAACGCAAGCCACCCGAGGGAGAACGTGCGGTCGTGGTTCGGAGCCTGCACCAGCAGGCGCGGCACGCTCTACTTCTTCTTGGGGGTGGTGCGCTTCTTCGACGGCTTCTTCTTCGCCGCCGGCTTCTTCTCGGTGTCGGTGCCACCGACGAGGCGCATCCGCCGACCGTCGCTGTCCGTCGATCGAGTCGGCGGTGCGGGAGCACCGTCGGGGTCGCCCTCGACCTTCGGCTTGTACTTCACGCCGATCCGCCGACGGTCGTCAGGCATGATCCCGTACTTCGCGAGACGCAACCGAATCTCGGCGTAGTTGTCCGACCCGTTCCGCCACATCGCGTCATGCAACCGTGCCGTGTCGACCAGGAACGCCCACGACGCCTTCGGCTCGTGCTCCATCAGCGGCCACTCACGGATCGCCTCCCACCACACGAGGGTTTGCGGATGCCAGTCGATCGGTTCACCGTCAGAGTCGGTGCCGAGCAGCCCGTCAGGGAGCGGGTCGCCGTGGAGCTTGCCGTCGTAGACCAGTTCCTCGAGCGCCTTCGTGTCGCGGTCCCTCGAACGCTTGTCCTTCGGGGCTGGCCCGGTGCCGGCCATGTCAGATCACCACCAGCACGGCCGCGGCGAGCGCGGCCAGCAGCAGCATCGGCGGAAGCAACACGATCGACACCGACAGCGGCGTCGCCTCGCGCCATGCGAGGTACACCGACCGGCCGAGGACGGTGACTTCGTACCCGCACGCGCCGATCCAAGACCGCCACCAGCTCTCGTAGCTGATAGCTCCGATGGGGCCGACGAACATCAGACCGAAGGGGCCGAGTCGCCGGCCGGGAGACACCCGGTAGACGCCGAATAGGATGCCCAGCGCCCGCTCGACCTTCTGCGGGGCGGACCATGCCGTACTTTGCTCCACGATCAACCACTCACTCTCTCCCATGACGGGAATCCGAGCCGACCCTGGCGGTCGACTCAAATGAGTCCTGGGTGCGGCACAGGCCGTGGGTGGAGAAGCGCCGAACGCTTCCGTACACCTTCACGCGACTGCTCCTGCGTCCGCACCGTATGACATTCCGAGCATACGGCTCGCAACGACGCGATCCGGTGATCGTCGTTGCCGCGTCGATGGTCCACTTCGACCGCAAGGCCCGTGCAGACACCCGGATACCCGAGCTGGCAGACGAACATGTCGCGCTCGAACACACGCTGTCGCCGGTATTCCCAATCGGGCGGGAGTGGCGGACGGTCGGAGCTCCATTGGGTCATGGGTACAGACTAGAACGTCCCGCGCATCACGTCACCCGAACGCACGAACACCCCGAGGGTAAGTCGGGGTGTTCGGCTCGCCTCTTTCGCTAGTTCTGCTCCCACGGACACACCGGGCGGACGAACGGCACCCTCCGTGGGCGGCTCTCGGTCTATCCGGTCCTACTCCGAGTTTCGCGTTCTAGTCAGTCACGATGCTGATGTGCCGGCGCGATCTGCCGACAGCGTACACCCGGACAGAATGGACGCCCCGACTCTCGGGTGTCGGAGCGTCCGCGGAAACCCCCCTGGGTTTCACCCGACAGCGTACTACTCGTCGGGGACGTCGTCGATCAGAATGCGGACATCCTGTCCGAGACGGTCCTTGAACCACGGCAACGCGTCACCACGCACCGTCATCTTGAACTCGCCGCTCGGCGTAGCCGACGCCCACTTCTCGTTGCCCTTCTTCGTCGCCGCTCGCATCGTGACCTCACCGACCGGCACGGGCTCGGCGTACCCACCCATAGCTCGAGGGGCGTGCTCGGTGATCGTCGACACGTAGAACTGCGCTGCAACAGCCATGACTTCTCCTGGTGATCGTTCGGATGGAGGAAACCGGCTGCGAGCACCCACGGGGTCGCTCGACCTACCCCGAATCGTACCGCCAGAGCCCGACAACACCCCGACGGCAGGGCCGGCCCGAATCTCCCCAGACCTGCGCGCACCGCGAGATGC
>WUUC01180282.1_pt1 | contig 32403 bp, 24 predicted proteins | sample 6278441 | NCBI WGS metagenome assembly WUUC01 (sample SAMN13675441, study PRJNA597444) | soil metagenome | isolation source: soil | place: USA: Washington | collected 2017-10
CGGGGTGCCCTCTCGTGAGCCCGCACTTGCGAGAGCACTTTGGCCTCCCGTCGCCGTTAGCGGCGGGGCATGCCCGCCTGCGGCTGCGCTTACTGCGCGCTTCGTTTGCGCGCGGCGCTGGCGATGAAGTCTTGAGCCTGCGCGAGGATCTCGCGGGCTTTGGGTAAGAGCTCGCGACCCGAGGCGGAGAGCTCGACGCCGCGACCTGACCTTTCGAACAGGTCGACGCCCAGCTCTTCTTCGAGGTTCTTGATCCGCCGTGAGAGCGGAGGCTGCGAGATATGGAGCCGGATCGCGGCCCGCACCACGCTCTTCTCCTCGGCGACGGCGACGAACGATTCGAGCTGGGTCAGCGACACGCGCGAAAAATAGCATGGAGCTATACAAATTGGGTATTGGACCCGGCCCGCCCACGCAGCGATGGTCCGCACATGGCGGTCGTCGTTCATTCGCCCGAAGAGATCGAAAAGCTGCGCCGCGCAGGACGGGTGGCCGCAGAAACGCTGCGCGCGACGACGTCTCAATTGCGCGCGGGCATGAGCACCAAAGACATCGATCGACTGGTCCAAAAAGACACCCAGGAACGCGGCGCCAGCTGCTCACAGCTCGGCTACAAAGGCTTCCCTGCCGGGGTGTGCACCAGCCGCAACGAGATCGTCTGCCACGGCGTCCCCAGCGAAAAAGATCTGCTGCTCGAAGGCGACATCATCAACGTCGACGTCACCTCCGAGCTCGACGGCTTCCACGGCGACTGCTCGATCACCGTCGCTATCGGCAAACCGAGCCCCGACGCGCTTCGAGTTTTGGACGTCGCCAAACGCGCGCTCGAAGCCGCCATCGCGGTGGTCAAAGACGGCGCCCGCCTCGGCGACATCGGCGCCGTGATCCAAGAGCTCGCCAAAAAAGCCGGCTGCGGCGTGGTCAAAGAATTCGGCGGACACGGCATCGGCACGAAGATGCACATGGACCCGCACGTCTCGCACTTCGGCGAACGCGGCAAAGGCCTGAGGCTCCGCGCCGGAATGGCCTTCACCATCGAGCCGATGATCACCGTCAAGGATGAGACGTACCTGGTCCTCGAACGCGACAACTGGACCGTGCGCACCGCCGATCGCACGCCCTCCGCGCAGTTCGAGCACACCGTCTTGGTGACGCGCACGGGCTGCGAAGTGCTGACTGCGCTCTGACGATCCTGCTAGATCGCGCCGCATGCTGCTCGCGATCGACGTCGGCAACACCAACATCACGCTCGGCCTCTACAAAAAAGATCAGCTGATCGACAGCTGGCGCATGGAGACGGTGCACGACCGCACCTCCGACGAATACGGTTTGGTCATCCACCAGCTGATCGCACAGTCGGGACACGCGCATGAAGCGATCGAAGGGGTGATCATCGCGTCGGTGGTCCCTGTCCTCACGGGCACTATGGAGCGTTTCGTGCGCCGCGTTTTCAAAAAAGAGCCCCTGGTCGTTGGACCAGGTATCAAAACGCAGATGCCGATCCTCTACAACCCGCCGAAAGATGTCGGCGCGGATCGCATCGTCAATGCCGTCGCGGCATACGCGCGTTTCAAGCAGGCATGTATCGTCGTCGACTTCGGCACCGCGACGACCTTCGATTCCGTCACCGAACGCGGCGAATATGCGGGCGGAGCGATCGTCCCGGGGATCAAGATCTCCATGAGCGCGCTCTTTCACGCTGCGGCAAAGCTCCCCAAAGTCGACATTCAGAAACCGGGCGCGGTCGTCGGAAAGAGCACCGTGGAGTCGATGCAGGCCGGCATCTATTACGGCTACGCGGGGTTGGTGGATGGCTTGGTGCGTCGGATGCGCGCCGAGATGAAATCAGACCCGATTCACGTGCTCGCGACCGGCGGTCTCGCACCGTTGATCGCAGAAGCGACGGAGACGATCGAGCTCGTGGACGAGGGGCTCACCCTCGAGGGATTGCGGCTAATTTGGGGCATGAATCGCTGACGGTACTGAATGATTTCGAAACGCCGAGGCATTGACCTGTTTCCGGTCGGCGGATAGCGTCCCTCAATCGTCACTTTCTCCAAGGGATAATCTGCATGAAGACCTTCGACTCCGCTGACATCCGTAACGTAGGCCTCATTGGGCACAAAGCGTCCGGCAAAACGTCGCTCGCCGAGTCCGCCCTCTGGACGGCGAAAGTGACCGCGCGTCTCGGGAACAGTTCGCACGGAACCTCGGTGCTCGACTTCGAGCCGGAGGAACAGAAGCGCGTCATGAGCACGTCGACCGCGCTCGCCGCGCTCCCGTGGAAGAAGTCGAAGATCAACCTGCTCGACACACCCGGCGACGGCAACTTCCTCAAAGACACGCGCGTCTCCATGCAGGTCATGGACGGCTGCATCTGCGTGGTCTCTGCGAAAGACGGCGTCGAGCCGATGACGGAACGCGTGCACGCTTGGGCGGTGGAGACCGAGATGGCGCGCGCCTTCTTCATCTCCAAGATGGACGTCGAAAACGCGAGCTTCGAGAACGCGTTCCAGTCGATCAAAGACAAAATCTGCAAGGAAGCCGCCGCCGTGCAATTGCCGATCGGCAAAGATCACGGCTTCCGCGGCGTCGTCGACCTGCTCACGCAAAAAGCCTATTTCTTCAAAGACACGGACACCGGCGACCACACCGAAGGCGAGATCCCGGCCGACTTGAAGAACGCCGTCGAAGACGCGCGCAACAAATTGATCGAAGACATCGCCGCCGCGGATGACGCGTTGATGGAGAAGTTCTTCGAAGGCACGCTCACGCCCGAAGAGGTCACCGCAGGGCTCGCGAAAGCGATGGCTGCTGGGATGATCGTCCCGGTGTACTGTGGATCGGGTACCCTGAACCGCGGGATCTCGTTCCTGCTCGACTTCATCGTCGATACTTTCCCAAATCCGCTGTCGCGCCCCGCTTGGAAAGGCCACAACAACGAAGCATCCGTGGAGCGCAAATCCGCGCCGGACGGCCCGCTCTCCTGTTTGGTGTTCAAGACGATCGTCGATCAACATGCGGGCAAAATTTCGGTGATGCGCGTGATCGCGGGGACCGCCAAAGGTGACTCTTCGCTGAAGAACAACACCCGTCCCGGCCACCACGGCCAAGAGCGCCTCGGTGCTCTGCAGGCGCTCGTCGGCAAAAAGATGGAGCCGCTCGAAGCTGCGGCCACCGGCGACATTTTCGCGGTCGCCAAGCTGAAAGACACGCGCACCGGCGACACGTTGTCCGCGGACGGTTGGGTCGCGGACACGGTCAAGCTCCCGCCGCCGCTGATCTCGCGCGCCATTCACGCGAAAGACAAAGGCGCGGAAGACAAGATCGCCAACGCGCTCGCACGTATCGTGGAAGAGGATCCTGGCCTTTTGGTCAGTCGGCACGAACAGACCGCCGAGACCCTGCTCTCCGGTACGGGTCAACAACACGTCGAAGTCGCGGCCGAAAAGATGGCGCGCAAATTCGGCGTGCAGATCGAGCTGTCGATCCCGCGCGTGCCGTACCTCGAGACGTTTTCGGTGCCGGTCAAAGCGGTCGAAGGCAAACACAAGAAGCAGTCGGGCGGTCACGGCCAGTTCGGGGTCGCCTATATGGACTTCGAGCCGGGCCCGCGCGGAAGCGGCTTCATCTTCGAGGACGCGGTCGTCGGCGGCTCGGTGCCGCGCCAGTTCATTCCTTCGGTGGAAAAAGGGATCACCAAATCCCTCGCGCGCGGGGTGATCGCCGGTTATCCGGTGGTCGACATCAAGGTTCGGCTCTACGACGGCAAATATCACGCGGTCGATTCCTCGGACATGGCGTTCCAAGTCGCGGCCTCGAAGGGCTTCAAGCTCGCGGCGGCGAAAGCGCGTCCGGTGTTGCTCGAGCCGATCATGCACCTCGAGATCACCGTGCCCGAAGAGAACATGGGCGACGTCATGGGCGACGTGAACACGCGCCGCGGGCGTTTGTCCGGCAGCGACTCGGTCGGGCACTACGCGGTGATCAAAGCCGCGATGCCGCTCGCCGAAGTCCAACAGTACGAAGCGACGCTGCGTTCGATGACGCAGGGCCGCGGCTCGTTCACCATGGATTTTTCGCACATGGAGATGGTCCCGGCGAACATCCAAGACAAAATCATCAAAGACTCGGGCTTCGTTGCGACGGAGGACGAGGAGTAGCCTTAGAATGACCGAAGCACCTGTCCCTTTGGCCACCTGTCCGATCCCGCCCGAGGCGCTGTCGGCCGCCGTTCAAAAATCTGCGGGTCCACAAGTACCTCCGCCGGTTCGGATGATGGCGGCGCGCGGCCTCGCGCCCATGGCGCCGAAAGACCTGGTCACGGCGCAGTTCGTTCTCACGTTCGACGCGGACGAGAAGATCCGTAGCGCCTCTGCGAAGAGCCTGGCGAATCTCGATGAACGTATCGCCAACGCTGTCCTGGCGGACACGTCGGTGTCTCCGTACGTCCTCGGCTTTTTGGCGTCATCGCTGGCGACGAAAGACGCCTTTGTCGAGAAGCTGCTCCTGAACCCGTCGACGCCATCCTCGGCGTTCGTCGACGTGGCCAAGGTCAGCTCCGAACACATCTGCGAAATCGTCGCGAACAACCAAGCGCGCCTCTTGGAGCAACCGGACATCGCGCGCTCGTTGACCAAGAACAGCAACGCGCTGAAATCGACGATCGATCGCGTCGTCGACTTCCTCGTCCGTTCGAGCATCATCCTCGACGGCGTCGCGGAGTTCGAGTCCGCCCTGCTCCGCCTCACCGGCGAAGAGCGCATTAGGGCCGCCGGAAAGGCCGACATCCCGCTCGATCTCATCGACGAGCAGTTCCTCACCGAGGAGCAAAAACGAAAGCTCGGCCTCGGCGGCGAACGCCGCATGATCGAGGAAGGCGACGAGAACGAAGAAGCGCAGGAGCCGACCGAAGAGATCCAGCAGTCGCTGCAGCAACGCATGCGCGGCATGACGATCGGTCAAAAGGTCGCGCTCGCGACCAAGGGCAACAAACAGGTGCGCAACGTGCTCATCCGCGACACGAACCGCATCGTGGCGATCGCGGCGATCTCTTCGCCGGCGGTGCGCGAGATCGAGGTGATCGCAGCGGCGCAGTCGCGCACCGTGCACCAAGACGTCATCGCGCACATCGCGAACAAAAAAGATTGGGTGAAGTTGTATCCGGTGAAAGTGGCGCTGGCCTACAACCCGAAGACGCAGCTCCCGATCGCCATGCGGTTGGTGCCGCACCTGCAGAAGAAGGACGTGAAGGTCCTCTCGAAGTCGAAGAACGTGCCTGCCGGTGTCCGGAATCTCGCGATGAAGCTCGCCAAGGGCGAGTGACTACGAACGCGCCTGATCGATCGTGTCGCTGGTGCCTTCCAAGGCCGGCGCCTCAGCGTCCGGCGAATAACCAGCCTCTTGCAGCAACGCCAGCGCGATCTCCATCGCCTTCTTCGCCTTGCCCTTGATCTTCTCGTCATCGCGGATGCGCTGGTACGCGCGCGCAATGCGGCCTTCGGCGACCTCGCGCTCGCCCTCCAGCTCGGTGATCATCATCCGCGCAGCTTCGAGCTCGCCGCGAACCGACGCCAGATCGCCCTCGAGCGACGACGCCCGCATCAGACCATCTTCGATCGTACGCTGGGCCGAAGCGTTTTGCTGCCGCAAGCTGTCGGACTCCGCGTTGGCCGCGCCGAGCTGATTGGTGAGTCGCGTGATGTCCTGCGCCTGCGACTGATTCGCCGCACGCAAAGTGGTGATGTGCTCCTGCGCGGACGACAAAGCCTGTTCGTGATCGGCGACCGTTTCGCGCAAGGCCGAAGCCTCCGCGGTCATCGTCGTCAACGCCGCATCGAGCTCCGCTTCGTGCGAGCTCGCTTCACCGAGACGGCGATTGAGATCCTCGATCGTCCCGGAGCTCTCCAGCTCGAGCTGCGTATGGGCATCTTCCGCCGACTGCGCCCGTTCCTCCGCAGACTGCGCCCGTTGCTCCGCGGACGTCGCTTTCTGCTCGGCCTCGCGCGCCCGCGCTTCCGCCAAGGTCGCTTTGCGCTCCGCCGCGGACGCCTTCTGTTCCGCAGCGGTCGCTTTTTGATCCGAGGCCAGAGCGCGCGTCTCCTGCTCCTTCGCGCGTTGCTCCGCTTGGCGCATCATCGCTTCCGCGCCGGCACGTTGATCGTCCGCTTCACCCGCGAGCTGCTCCGCCGCCGACTGCCCGGCCAGCGCCGCGTTGCGCTCCTCTTCGAGCGCGACGATCTGACCTTCGAGATCCGTCTCGCGATCTTGGAACGCGAGCGCCTCCCGCTCTTTCTGATGAAGCTTGTCTTGAAGCTCGAGCAGCTCGTGCTGCTTCTGATTGAGCTCTTTTTTCAGCGACACTTCACGCGCGCTCGAGCTCGCGCCCGTCGGGAGCTGGCTCGCGCTCGTCGCCGCACGTTCCGCGGCTTGTTGCGCGCGCTCCGCCGAAGCCTTCTCGCGCTCCGCTTTCGCCTGCGCGTCTTTCGCCGCTTGCAGCTGCGCTCTCGCCTCCTGAAGCTCATGCTCCAGCGCGAGCTCGCGCGTGTTGTCCGGAAGCGGTGCGGTCGCCGTCTGCGGAACGAAGCCGACGGTCGTCATGATCTCGTCTTCTTCTTCCAGCTCCGGCTCTTCTCCACGCAGCGTCGGGTTTCGCGGTGCAGGAACACGCGCCGGCGGCCGCGAGAGATCCGACAACATCTCATCGATCTGGCTCATCTCCGACGACGAAGCCCCACCACTGCGCACCATGGAGCTCGCTTCTTCGTCCGAGAACACCTCATCGTCCGACAAGACCGCGGGCGCGGCGTCTTCCATCGAGAGCTCTTCGGCGATCGCCGCGTCCTCTTCGGGGAGCGCGACACCCCCTTCGGGAAATTGGACATATTGTCGGAGCACGCGCACGAGCTGACCCGCAGCGAACGGCTTTTTGAGGTATTCCTCCGCGCGCGTCTTCAGTTTCTTGTGATGCTCGAACGTCTCCGGCGTCGCTTCCGCCGAGGTGATGATCAACGGAACACTCTTCAGCGCGGTGTCTTTCTTCAGCTTCGCGCAGATCGAATAACCGGACATGCGCGGAAGCTCGACGCACAACACGATGGCGCTCGGTACGTTGATGCGGGCAAGGTCGAGACCGACCTTACCGTCGCCGGTGACGACGGGCTCGATGCCCTCTTCACGCAGCGCATCCGCGAGCTGATTCGCGAAATCTTCTTCGGCGTCGATGATCAGAACGGTCGGCATAAAAGCCGGCCGACGCTATCATTACTCGATGCCGGACGCGAGCTCGACCATCTCCCTCGGATCGATGTCCGAGACAAGCGAGTACACCAGCTCGCCCTCTTCCCAAGCCACGACGTTGTAGCCGCGACGTTTCCCGACGAGCACCACCTTGTTTCCCGCACGTTCTTCGCGAAAATCGGTAGGTTTGGTGAAACGCTCAGGCTTCGGATAAGCGAAAAAAGAGACCTTCGCGCCGCGCCGATCATACATGACGTACGCGGCGTCGTGATCGTCGAGGCTCGAGAGCCGCGCGCCGACGAGCTTCACGCTCGGATTGTTGCGATCGAAGCGCGGGACCGAAACGGGATAGCGCAAATTCGACGTCAAAAAGCGCTGCACCGAGCGCGGGTCTTCAAAGTCCGCGCGCACTTCCGGCGGAAGATTTCCGCTGTGTCGCGCGACCGTCTCTTCCGAGAAGAGCGACGGACCCGAGGTCCCGCTCCAAGACAACACCGCGACCATCGAAACGCCGAGCGTCACCGCGACCGCGCGTCCCCACGAGAAGCCCTCTTTTTGTTCGTCTTCTTGGACGCGCGCCACGATGCGCGTGCGCAAACCGAGCGGCGCACGTTCGGCGCTCTGCGCGTCGGCAAGCTTCGAGCGAATCTGTGCGCGGAATTTTCCTTGCACATGATATCGCGAGCTGCACGAGGTGCAGTGGTTCAGGTGGGTCTCGAGCATTCCGCCTTCCGAGGATTCAATCTCCCCGTCCAGTCCGAGCTCGACGAAACGCTCCGCTTCGCGACAATCCATACGCGGTTAGCTAACCAACGGCGGACCGATCCTAATCCGTCCGAAAACGCGTATGCGCGAAGCGAGAGGGGAACGCAAGATCAGGCAGAGGCTTTCTTCCGAGAGCGGAAGGTTTCGAGATCGATCGGGGCGCCCGTCGCTTCGTCCTTCGGTGGCGTGATGACGCCCTCTTTGATCGCGTACTCGTACAGGTGATTTTGCAGAATCCGGCGTCCACGGAAGAGACGGCTCATCACCGTTCCCACGGGGCATCCGACGATCTCCGCGATCTCCTTGTACGAAAAGTCCTGCACGTCGGCGAGGATGACCACCATGCGAAAGTCGACCGGCACCTCGTCGAGCGCTTCGACGACCTCGTCGGAGAGGAGCTTCCCGAAGAAGTCGTTCTCCGGCTCCTGAAGCGCGCGCACCTGCTCCGTGGAAACGAAGCGGTCGAGGAGGATGTCCTCCGGCGGAGCTTCCGCTATCTCGCGCTCTTTCACCTTACGGCGATATTTATTGATGAAGGTGTTCGTCAGGATCTTGAACATCCACGCTTTGATGTTCGTGCCTTTCTCGAACGTGTCGAAAAAGCGGAACGCCTTCATGTACGTGTCCTGAACTAAATCTTCGGCGTCCTTCGGGCTTCTGGTCAGCCTCAGCGCGGCCCCATACAGGGCGTCCATGTATTCGAGCGTCAGCGCTTCGAACTCAGAGCTCGGAGCTTTCGGCTTTTTGCGGAACCCGAACATGACTTGTTCTCCTCTCGCTCAACCTTGCGGCGCGATGCTCAGGAATAAAGCAGATTCTGAGCCAACTTTACTTTCGCATCCGCAACCTACGAATGCTGAGGGCTTAACCATTTTCCCTAACCCTGCGTGGTCATTTCCACCCTGCCATTTCGTCAACGGTTGTAGACGAAGTGTTCCGGTCATGTACAAAAGACCCAATCTTCTCTCCAGTGAAACGCGCGAAGTGGCGATCTGATGCACGCGGGGTTGAAAAGCACCGGACCCTCCGCGTCATCCCGCATTTACTTTTCTTTATCTTTGCGTCGCAACCCGCCCTGGGAGCTCCACCTACGGTCAGCGCGATCGCGCGGGAAGCCGCACGCCTCGCTTCCCCGAGCTCGCGACCCCTCCATCTCGATCCCGCGCTCGCCGAGGCCGCCGCCCGCCACGCCCGCGAGGTTCTCGCCGACGAACGCCGCGCCACCAGAGACCGCCTCGATGCCGCGCTCCGCATCGAAGGGCTCGCCGACGCGCAGCTCCTCCCCTTCGCCTCGATCGGGGCGAGCACGGAAGCCGTTCGCGAAGAGCTGATGAAGCTCGCCGAGACGGTGGTTCGCGCGCGCGGCATGACGCATCTCGGGGTGGCGATCGCCGAAGAGAATGGGAAGACGGCGCTCGCCGCGATCTTCGCGCGGAGGTTGGTCGAGCTGTCGCCGTTGCCGCGAAAGGTGAAGAGGAAGAGCTTGGCGGTCCGCGGGCGCGTTGATCCAAAGTACAGGTTGGAAGCGCTCCTCACCGGCCCGTGCGACGAAAGTTTCGTTTCGTGCACGTATGACGCGCGAACCGTCCCGCACGCGGTGAAGAACGGTGTCTTGGCGGTTCCGCTCGACCTGTCCTCTGGACCAGGTCGCTACGCCTTCGAGCTGGTGATCACCGAAGCGCGCGGTCCCGAAGTCGCAGCGCTTTGGACCTTCGACTACGGCGAGATCAAGCCAAGCGCGCCTTCTGCGGCGAGCGATGATCTCGGCGCGTTGATCGACGACGCGCGTACACGCCGAGAGCTGGCTCCGATGGAGATGGATCCCGCGCTCACCACGGCCGCGCGCGCACATGCCAAAGAAACCTGCGAGACGATGATCGCGGCACACGTCACCGAGAAGAGCGGCGATCCTTCGGCGCGAGCCGCGGCCGCCGGATTCAAAGGGCGTGTCTTGGAGAACGTGGCCATCGCTTCTTCGGTGTCGCGCGCGCACGTGAACTTGATGAAGAGCCCGAGCCACCGGCGGAACATCCTCGATCCCCTCGCGGTGAAAGGCGGGCTCGCCGTCGTGAAAAAAGACGGCGCCTTCTGCGTGGTGGAGCTCTTCGGCTACTAAACGCCGGGCTCCTAAGGACCAGGTCGATACGAGGCCCACAACACTTCGCCGAGCACGTTGCAGTACGCGTGAAAGAGGATCGAGCCGACGATCGTCCCTGTCCGCGCGCGCAACATGCCGAACACCAACCCCGGGAAAAACGGCCCGAAACGATCGATGCGGTACTCACCGATCACGTGGCCTAAGGCGAAGACCAAAGAGGTCACCAAGATCGCCCAGCCGAAGGGCACACCAAAGAGCTTCTTCGCCGGAGGCCAAATCCGCGTCAGCCGTTCCTGAAGATAACCGCGAAAAAAGATCTCTTCCGCGAGCGCGACGACGAAGACCTGCGTCAGCACCGCGGTGAGCAGATCCTTCGGCAGACGAAAACGAAACGGATGTTGAAACAGCTCAGTTTGATAGAGGTGGTGCCCGATCGCGTAAGGCACGGTGACCATCACCGCGAGCACGAACACCAGCAGCAAATCTTCTTTCCACTTCGACAACGTCAGGCCGAGCGAACGTTTGGTGATGCCGCGGCGGCCGATGAGGAACACCGGTACGTAGAGCTGCGCGGCGGCGGCGATGGTGAATTGGTGGCGCCCAATGAACGGCACTACTGCACCGACGTGTTTCACCACGCCGAGCAAGATCACGATCCCTGCAGCGGCGATCCACGCTTCGCGGATGAGCTCTACTCGAGACGGCGGGCTCGTCTGGGCCCCGAGGCTTTCAGCGCGCTTCTCTTCCAAGAACGACCGCCTTCACGAACGGAACGATGACCTCGATCGGCACCACCCTGGTCTTCCGATCACCGGCTTCGATCACCACACCGAGGAGCTCGCCGTCCACAGAAAGTACCGGGCTGCCCAAAGTCCCGGGCGCTTCGACCGGCACCACCCAGACTGCGACCGGCGTCTTTCGCTTCGCGTCGCGCACGCGTTCGCCTTCCACCACACCCGCGTAGGGTTGAGCGCGCCCGCGCGCATCGTGCGTCATCGCGATCACCCAGGAGCGGCGCTGGAGGGAGCCGCGCTCCGTCACCTTGAGTGGTGTCCATGAATGAGGCTCTTTGACCCGAGCCACCGCGAGCGAAAGCCCGAGATCGTAACCGAGAAGCTCCGCGGTCAACGTCTTCCCGTTCGCGAGCTCCACGAGGAGATCGGGCTTCGGGATCTTGTCGATGCCGAAGACCACTTCTCCTCTCGCGCCGATCACAAAACCCGTCGACCAACGTGTTTTCTGCTTCCCGTGCTCCACGCGGACCAGCGCTGCACCATTCTGCTCGAACACGCGTCCAAACGACGTGGGTGAAACAGGCTTCGCGTGTGCGCTGAATGCAACCGAGACAAGGACGGCTGTGATCGCTCTGCCGTGCCTTTCCACCGAGGAACGGAACTATACTGTGTGGAGGTCGCTGTTGAAACCGAGCGTGCGCATCCTTTCTGTCCTCAGCCTCACCGTTTTTGCGGCGACCGCCTTCGCTGCGTCCGCAAAACCCGCCCCCAAAACCCAAGGGCAAGCGAAGCGCGCAGCGAGCACTGCGAGCGAAGGGGCCGCCGGCGGACTTGCTCCGCCGCTAACGGTCCAGGTGTGCGAGCCCGGGGCGATTGCTGAAAAGAAAGGTGCCCCGGCGTTTCAGCCCGGTGAAGAGCTGGCGTACGAGCTGACCGTCGCGGGGCTGAACGTGGGAAAATTCGACACCAAGGTCGGCCGGCCGCGCGTCGTCGACGGAAAACGCATGATGTCTTTCTTCGGGCGCGCGCGCACCGGCGCCTTCGCTTCGACGTTCAAGAAGTTCGAGGGGCGCTACATGTCGATCGCCGAACCGGCGACGCTCTCGCCGATCGGCGTGCGTGTGGAAGCAACGTACGGCGACGATCCGCGCTGGGAAAAAGCAGAATTCACCGACAAACACACCAAGCTCGTGGCCACCTTTCTGTATCAAGGCAAAGAAGGCACACGCGTCTACGACAAAGACGATCCGCTGAGCGACATCTTGACCATGCTCTACTACTCGCGAACCCGCGACCTGGTCCCCGGTACAGTATCGTGTCACGAGGTCTTCGGCGCACGTTGGTTATGGCGGCTCGATGCGACCGTCGTGGGCGAGACGGAGGTCGACACGCCCGTCGGCAAAAAGCGCGCGACACGGGTGACGACGAAGTTCACGCGCGCACAACACGCCGACGTGAAGCCAAATCAGCCGAAGTTCGAGATGGACATTTTCTTCGCCAAAGATCAGACGCAGGCGCCGCTGTTGTTCGAGATCCGCTACGACAAGATCACGGCGCAGGGCCGGTTGGTTCGTTGGTCGCTGGAGGATCGGGGAGAGACGGACTGGGAGCTGTAGCCTTCTTGCGTTCGGTGAGCCGTTTTTCGAGCAGCTTTTTTCCGAGCAAAACGAGCGCGGCCACCGACGCGCCAAACAGCCCGCCGGCGGTGATGTCCGAAGGATAGTGCGCGCCGAGGAACACGCGGGACAGCGCGACCATCAAGGCGAGAAACGGAAAGATGTACCAGCCAAAACGCACGGACGGCGAAGCGCTGATCGCAAAGGCGAAGGCGACCGCCGAATGACCCGAGGCGAAGCTGCGTCCCGATCCACATTTTACGGGAAGAACGAGCTCCGCCATGGCGCGACACGGACGCTCGCGATCGAAGGTGGGTTTGATCAATCGTGCGTTGACGGCGTCGGCCGCGGACATCGCCACGACGATCGCCGCGAGCGCCAGAAATCGTTTTTTGCGGATCAGGATGATCGCCAGCGGCGCAGTCGTCGACAGCAACATCCACGGTGAAGACAAAAAGACCATGATCGCCGCGATCACCGGCGCTTCGGTCGAAGCGTTCAGCGCGCGCAGGATCGTCTCGTCCATCAGCCGGCGACCCACTCCTTCGGCGTGACCAGCACGTCGACCAAACGTGATTGATAGCTGTTGGGAAGGGGATGTTCGTCATAGCCCCAGCGCACCGCGCTCGGCAGCGACATGAGGATCGATTCGGTGCGTCCCTTCGTCTTCAGACCGAAGATGGTGCCGCGATCGTAGACCAGGTTGAACTCCACGTAGCGGCCTCGGCGCGTGAGCTGCCAGGTGCGCTCCTCTTCACTGTGCGGGAGATCTTTTCGGCGATCGACGATCGGGAGATAGGCGTCGAGGAAAGAAGAGGCCGCGTCTTTGACGAAACGGAAGCTGTCCTGTGGATCAGGGCTCTGGAGGTAGTCGAAGAAGATGCCGCCGACGCCGCGGCGCTCGTTTCGGTGCGGGAGGAAGAAGTATTCGTCGCAGGTCTTTTTCATCGCGCCGTAGTCGGCGACCGGATGTCGCGCGCACACGTCGCGCCAGGTTTGATGAAAGTGGATCGCGTCCTCGTCGTAGAGAATGTAAGGCGTCAGATCGCTTCCGCCGCCGAACCAACCGGTGCTCGACGCCCCATCGCTGCGCTCGAGATAACGAAAGTTGGCGTGGACGGTGGGCACGTGCGGCGAGCGGGGATGCAGCACCAAGCTCACGCCGGTGGCCAGGAAACGGAGGCCTTGGCCGGGCATGTCTTTGGCGACGGAGTCGGGCAGCTCGCCGAAGACCAGCGAGACGTTCACTCCGGCTTTTTCGAAGATTCGTCCGTCCATGAGGACGCGGGATCGACCACCGCCGCCTTCTTCGCGCTTCCACTCGTCGGTCTTGAAGCTCTGGCCGTCGACCGAGACCAGCGCTTCGGTGATCCGATCTTGAACATCGAGAAAGAACGTATGTGCGGCTCTGCCGCGGGAGGACGCGTCGGACGGGATCGACGCCGAAACCATCTCGGCCGTTGTACACCAATGAAACGATTTTCGGACCGTGACGCAGAATAAATCGGTATTCCTGCAACGGTATTCATGTTAACGCCCGCGCTCGTGAGGCTTAGCTCTAGGAGGATTGATCATATGGTGAGGACTCGCCTGACGTGGCTTGTCGCTGGAAGCCTGCTTTTTGGCAGTGCATTCGGATGCGCGAAAGATCTCAACATCAGCGAACCGGTCGACTTGAGCAAAGTCGTCGTGGCGCAGTTCGATCCGACGAACCCAATCCCGGTGTTGCGTCTCGTCCCTTCCCCGACGCAGATCGTACAAGAGACGGGGACCGGAAATCTGGTGGCCGCTTCGGTCGCACCGCAGGCATGCGAGCTGCCGACGACGAAACAGTGCCTGCAGTTCGCGGGCGCGGGTGGCTGGCCGACCAGCACGCCGATCACCCTGTTCTTCTCGGGTGACGTCGATCCGGCTTCGATCCCGGGCGGGATCATCCTCATTGAAGCGCTCGAGGGCGCGCTCCCGACGCCGGTTCCCTTCGAGCCGGTGATCTCGGCGCGTCCGCCGGTCACCGAGGCCTGCTTGCAGCAGTTCTCGCTCGACGCGGAGCAGGTTCCCCCGGGCATCCAAGTGGTGCTCCGGCCGACGAACCCGATCAAAGCCGGCGCGCGTTACCTGCTCGTCGTGAAGAGCGGTTCGGCCGACGGCCTCCGCGCGGCGGATGGCTCGCGCGTGCAACCCTCTTCACTGTTTCACCTTCTGAACGTCGCCGACACGGGCAGCGACGAGACGCGCCCGGTGCGCCTCACGCCAGCCGATCCGATGAACCCGCTCTCGCAGATCAACGATCCGCTCCTGCGCTCGAACGTGCAGGACTTGGTCGTCGCGCAGATCGGCATGGGCACGCCGTTCTCCGAGTTCACCACGGAGCAACGGGCGGCTTGGGCCACGGCGGTCTCCTCTTCGGCGACACGCCTCTTCGGTCTGTTCCAATTCTTCAACGGCGTCATCGGACCGCTTCAGCAAGCAAACGTGGTCACCGAGCGCAACGACGTGGTCTTCGCCAACACGTGGACGACCGCGCCGGTCGTCGCGCCCTCGCCGCCTTGGGAGTTCGATCCCCTCGCCGGCAAAGTTCCCTTTCCCAACGCGCAGCTCCTCACCGTCACCTCGACGGTGCGCGGCGGCATGAAGGTCGAAAACCTCCCGGCGGACAACGGCAATCTCGATCATATCGAGCGAACAGTGAACGGCTTCTCTACGACCTCGTCGGTGGTGATGGGCGTGCTCGCGCACGTCGATCCCGCGTCGATCGATCCCACGCCGAACACGCCCTGCACTGCGGATGATTGCCGCATCGTGATGTATCGTTTGAACGATCAAGACATGATCGCCGACGCCGCGGGTGTCGCGCTCTCGGTCGACGTGTTCAACGGCATCGACAGCAAGACGATGACGAACAGCGCGACGGTGACGATCGCGCCGGTGACCCCGCTCCTCCCGAACACCGAGTACGTGATCGGCGTGAAACGCGGCATCACCACGCCCGAGGGCGCGTTGATCGGCTCCGGTGGGCAGATCTTCGAGTTCTTGAAGTCGCCGACGCCGTTCGTCGACGCGACCGGAAATACCGCGGAGACGATCGATCTCTTCGGCACTCCGTTCAACTTCAAACAGGCGCTCGAGTGCCAGCCGGTGCCGCTCACCGGAATGCTCGCGAGCCCTGACGCCGTGAAAATGCAGGCGGGCCTGCTCGAGGTTCGGCTCCAACATCAGCGTTGGTTGCCGGCGTTCAGCGCGCTCGAGGGTCTGTCGACTCCGGTCGCGCGCACCTCGCTCTTGATGGCGTTCACCTACAAGACGCAGGACATCCACTACGACATCGATCAGATCAAAGCGAACCGCCTCTGCAGCGGTAGCCCGGATTGCTGGGAAGAAGCGACGATCATCGACACGGGCTTCGAGGTTCGCGGTGCGGAAGCGATCGGCGCGGCGATCAACGTCGTCGGCACGCTGTGCGTTCCGGTCTGCGAGCTCGGCGGCATGGCCCCGGCGATCCCGCCGGACCAATGCGTCACCCGCGACGCGATGGGCAACATCATCGGAATCAACCCGGCCCTCGGGACCAGCAGCGTGTGCACGCTCGCCAAGAGCCTGATCACTTCGCGCCTCGGTGCGATGCACAAATACGTGCTCGTCGGACACAAGATCGCGCGCGGCACGCCGATGAATCCGAACCCACGCGTCGGCTCCTGGAATGCGGAGGCGATCGACAATCCCGTCGACACCAGCATCCCGTTCTGGGTGGTCACCGGTACGGGGACCCCGTCGGCAGGCGGCTACCCGGTCGTCATGTTCCAGCACGGTCTCGGCTCGGTGAAAGAGGCCGGCTTCTACATGGCGAACACTCTCGCCTCGAACAACCGCTTCGGTGATCCGGCCGGTTGGGCGATGGTGATGATGGACTTGCCGTTCCACGGCGAGCGCGCCTCCGACCTGATCAACAACACCACCGGCCAGCCTTGTGGAAATGTCGATCCGAACGAAATCAACTGCTCTGATCCGGACGGTCCTGGACCGCAGCCGGTGGCGTGCGCGGGGGTCATGGGCGCGCCGATCTGCGACGGACGGCAGGATCCTTCGGGCACCGGCTTCCTCGGCGTGAACTTGTTCGCCACGCGCGACAATTTCCGCCAGAGCACGGTCGATCAACTGACGATGCTCCGTGCTTTGCGACAGGCTTCAGAGGCCGGCGGAGCGCTCGATCACCTCGACACTTCGCGCGTCGCGTACATCGGCCAATCGCTCGGCTCGATCACCGGTGCGAACCTCGCGGCGTACTCCACGCCCGAAGAGCTGACCGGCATGGCGCTCAACGTCGGGGGCGGTGGCTTGGTGAACAACATTTTGTTGCAGACGGTTCCGCAGATCGCGGCGCCGCTGTACTTCGCGCTCTCGCAGATCGGCGTGTGTACGCTGAACGTCGCGGGGAACCCGGCCAGCGGCTGCCAGGACACGCCGGGCTTCCGTCGCTTCCGCATCGTCGCGCAGTGGATCTTGGATCCGGGCGACCCGCTCGCGACCTCGGTCGGCGTGACGCGCGAAATCGAAGCGGGCCGTACGCCGTTCGGAGCGGACAAGCTGTTGATGCAGATGTCGCTGCCGGATCCGGTGGTCTCGAACGAAGCTTCGATCGACCTCGCCCGCTCGTACTTCGAGCAAGGTGAGGAGTCCGGAAGCTTCACCACCTACGACTTCTCGACGTTGCCCAACGCGAGAGTCGGCAGCGGATGTCACTCGTTCTTGCTCGCGCCGGTTTGCGGCGAGTGTCTGACGGACAACATCTGCAACTCGCTCGGCGCGCAGGTCGAAGCGACGGCGTTCGTCACCACAGGCACCCGCCTGACGGAAGCGCAGCGCCAGGGAGCGGTCGGGGCCGCCACCGGCTTCGATTGCGCCAATCCATGTGCCGACTGATCTGCGAGGGAGTTGAATAGATGTTTATGCGTACTGCCCAATCTCGAGTCTTCGCTCTCGCGGCTGCGGGAGCGTGCGCTTTGTCGCCGTCGTTCGCGAACGCCGGTGGTTTTCAGATCAACGAACACGCCGCGAAGGCGACCGGCCGCGCGTCGAGCGTGACCGCGACCGTCGACGATCCCTCGGCGATCTTTCACAACGCCGCCGGTCTGACGCAGACCGAAGGCACGGAGATCATGATCGGCCTCTCGCTGATCCGCCCGCGCGGTGGCTTCACTGCGGACGGCGGAACCGAGACGCAGGAGACGATCCAGTCGTTCGTGCCGGTACCCTACGCGTATGTGTCGCGCGCGCTCTCGAGCAAAGCGTTCGTCGGCTTCGGTTTCTACGCGCCCTACGGTCTCGGCATCAAATGGGATGACCCGGACAATCAAAGCGCGTTCATCGGACGTACGGTGATCTCGGAGCTGTCCTTGCGGACATACTTCTTGACCCCGGCGATCGCGCTGAAGCTTTCGGACATGTTCTCGGTGGCGGTCAGCGTCTCGCTGGTTCCGGCGACCGTGTACCTGCGCCGCACGCTCGGTGCGACGGACAACGGGCAGGTCCTGTTTCCGTCGGAGCGTTACGGATCGGAAGGCAAGATCGAGCTCGCTGCGAGCGCATTCGGCGTCGGCGCGAACTTCGGCTTTCAGCTGACGTTCATCGACCACCTGAAGATCGGCTTCAACTTTCGCTCGGCGGTGGATCTCGCGTTCTCCGGCAAAGCGGATTTTCAGATTCCCGAAGGTGTCCCCGCGGACATCGCGGCTCGGTTTCCGGATCAGGACGGCGATGCGGAGCTCACGCTGCCGCACTCGTTTGCGCTCGGCATCGGCTGGGTCGACGGTCCTCTGTCGCTCGAAGCCGGTGCGCAGCTGACCTTGTGGCAGAGCTACGACGAGCTGCGGATCAACTTCTCCTCGGGCTTGCCGACGCCGTCGTCCGCATCGCGCCGTGACTGGAAGCCCCGTCCTCTGCTCCGGGCGGGCGGCGCCTACGACATCACCCAAGAAGCGACGGTTCGCCTCGGCTTCGGGTATGACATCACGCCGGTGCCGGATGATACGATCGACCCGACTTTGCCGGACGCGAATCGCATCATCTTTACGGTTGGTGGCGGTTACGACTTCGGACCGGTCCGCGCGGACATCGGGTATATGGGATTGATCCTCGGATCGCGGCGAAGTGACGCATCAGAGAACTTCCGCATTCCCGGCGAATACCCGGGCGGATTGGTGCACGTCATTTCCGTGAGCGCGGGTGTGGAGCTATAAAGTCATGATGAAGAACCGCGCGCTCACTCCCTTGTGCGCGCTGTTTCTGGCTCGCGCTGTGAGCGGGTGTGGAGACGGCGGCGAGACACGCGAACCGCCTCCCCCGCCCGAAGTTGCTCCGAGCATCGCCTTCGTCGCCGCCGATCCCTGTGCGGCGACCGTTCCTCAGCCGACGGATCTCTTCAACGACGAAAACGGTGTCGATGTTTCGGCGGCCTGCGCCTCGCCTTCGGACCCCGTGGACGCTGCGATCAAGCTCGCGCTCGCCGACGACGGCGTGGCGATCGACGCGCCGATCTCCATCCCGATGGCGGGTGAGATCCAAGCGGAGAGCGTCGTGGGATCGACCACCGCCATCCACCTGATCCAATGGACAGGGACCAGCACCGAGGTCGAGGAATTCGAGGCGCGGACCTTCTCGGCGTCGGTCGACGGAAACACCATCCGTGTGACGCCCGGCGCGCCGTTGCTTCCCTCGCACTACTACGTGGTGATCGCGACCGATTCGATCACCGCGAAAGACAAAGCGATCACGCAGCACCCGGCGATCAAGGCGCTGGTAGGCACCGCGCCGATCGCGGCGAACGCCTTCGAGGGTCTGGACGAAGCGACCGCCGCGCGCCTCGAACGCCAGCGGTTGCGTTTGATCCCGGTGCTCGAGCACCTGGAGAACAACGCGCCGTTTTTGGTCCGTGAGAAGGTCCGTTCGATCTCCGGCTTCAGCACCTCGCTCGGCTTCGCGCGCCTCCAGAACGTCATCGCGCAGTACCGGGCCGCGTTCATGGCGGAGAAGTTCCCGTTCCAGATCGAAACCACCGGCGGCGAGATTCCGCCGGCCGACGTCTATCCTCCGGGAACACCGGCGCAGTTCTACGCGAACGTGCGCGCGTTTTTGCGCGGCTTCATCCACGTCCCGAAGATGCTCGATGCCGAGGGCCACATGCGTCCGGATTGGGCGACCGCGGGCGAGACGCTGAAGGTGCCGTTCCTGGTCTCTTTGCCACCCGGCACGGCCTATCCGGTCGCGCTGTATCTGCCGGGCCTCAAAGGCAGCAAACAAGACGTTCGCGAGATCGCGAGCGCCATGGCCGGCCCGGCGCGCGCGGCGACCTTCGGCTTCGACCTCCGCTGTCACGGCGATCGTGCGCCCGACGCCGAGGGCAAATGCAAAGACGAGCGGACCGCCGCCGAAATCGACGCGCTGATCGACACGGGCTCGAACGGCAATCCGGAGCGCACCGGCGCAGACGGCGTGCCGGACAACAGCGGCGTGGGCTTCTTCCCCGGCGATCCGCGCGCGCTCCGCGATACGCAGATCGCGGCGGTGATCGAGACGCTTCACATCGCAGAGACCTTTCAGCGCGGTGGCGCCGTGGTGAGCGCCGCGGGCCTGTCGGTCAACAACCTCGAAACGCACATCATCGGCCACGGGCATTCGGCGAACGTCGCGTTGCTCGCCGCGAGCTTCACGCGTTCGAACATCCGCACCATCACCTTGCCCTCGGGCGGCGCGAACATCCGCCAGATCGTGCAAGCGGGATCGAACGAAGTGAAAGCGGCGTTCGACGCCTCGGTTCCCGCGGGCGTGACCGCTGCGAACCGCGAGATGTATTTGATGCGGCTCGAAGCTTCCGTGCTCCAAGCCGTGTCGCCGCAGGAAACGACGGAGCTCGCGCGGGAACGGTACGTTCGCCCATTCCGCAACAGCGAACGGATCCTGCTTCCGCACAGCACGAACCCGGACGTCATTCCGGTCGCCGCCCGCATGGTGTTGATCGAAGGGCTCGGGCTCACCGCGATCAATCGCGTCAGCCGGCACAACGGCGACTGCGATCGTTTCTATCTCCACACCTGCCGTCTCGGAGACGACGTGGGTTGGGGAGACGCCGCGCGCAACCAGCTCACGCAGTTCGTCGGCTCGGGCGGAGTCACCGTCGCCCCACCCGCGCAATGATCCGAAGGACAGGGGCGGGCTCGCTCCGTCTCTTTTCGATCCTGGCCCTTCTCCTCTCCGCATCGTGCGGCGGTTGTGACGATCCCCCGCCGGTCGACGAAACGTTCGACGGCAACGTGGTGATCGGCGATGCCACACCTGCGCCCGACGGCTCGCCCGAAGAAGATACGGGCGAAACCGAGCTCGACGGCAGCGAAGACAGCGGGATGCCGGACGCCGAAGAGGATGGGGGTGGGCCGCTCGACCTGGGCGTGGACGACGCAGGCATCGACTGTTTCCCTGAAATTTCCGGGACCTTCAGCGCCACGACCGCCTTCGCCGAGGCGGCAGCCCTCGATCAGCAGTTCCTGGAGATCACCGGGACGGCGACCGTCGCCCAGCTCACATGCACGGCGTGCGCCGACGCGGGCGCATGTTCCTGCGCCTGCACCGCCACCGCGGCGATCGACGGATTGGTCTTGCTGGAGGAGAGCCCGTGTTTTGCATCCCCCGGGTGCTCGGGGAATGAATGTACGCAGGTCTGCCGTCCTCCTGTTCTCGGAGCAGAACAACGCTTCCGTGGTCGGCTGAATATGCGAAACTCCGGCCCCGAAAAGAGTGTCACCTTGGAGCTCTTTTCGGTGTCGCCGTGAAATCACGAGTCTACTTCGGAATCGAAACCAAACGCGTTCGCGAGACGAGCCCACTCGAACGGCTCGACGCGATCCTAAAGTCCGCGAAGAAAGATCTCGTTCGCAAGAACGAAGAGCTCGAGTCGATGCTCGATCGCTTTCAAGATGCGGAAGAAGATTCGACGCGCCTCTTGGTCTATGCGCGGAACGAAGGCCGCACCGTCGGCATCGCCGATGCGCTGGTCAACACGCCGGAGCCCACCGACGTCACTGTCCAACAGATCGCCGTGCATCCGCGCGCGCGGAATCAAAACGTCGGACGTGCGATGGTGCTCGAAGTTTTGATGCGCGCGAGGAAAGAAGTCGGTGAGCTCGGCAACATCGTCGCCGCGGTCCATCCCGAGAATCACGGCGCCGCCGCGTTCTGGGAAGCGATGGGTCTGCGCGCCGATGAGCACGAGGTCCAAGCGAAAGAGAGCACGCTGATCTTCATCGGTCCCGCGTCAGAGCTGCTCGAGGCATTGCGCGAAAGCGCGGGTGACGATGCGTAGATTCCGCGCGCATCTGTGCCTCGCTTCTTTGCTCGCGGTTTCTTGTCAGAAGCTCGAGCCCGCAGCTCCGCGCACACGTCCAATGATCGAAGTGCTCTCGCCCGGAAGTGGCCAAGAGATCGCCTTCGATGAACCGTTCACCATCAGCGGCCGCGCGACCGCGCCCGAAGGCGGCGTGTTGGAGCGGGTGTCGATCGTCCTCTCCGGCGCGACTGCGCTCGAACGCACGACGACGGCGAGCGGCGCTTCGGCGCGTTTCGAGCTCGAGCTCTTGGTGCCGGGACTGGAACGGCTCGGTTCCGATCGCCTTCCCCTCGAAGCACGTTTTGTGGCGATCGCGCGCGTGGACGGGGAGCTGACCGAAAGCGAGATCGTTCGCGTGCCGCTGGTCGCCGTCGATCGCACGGCGCCGGCGATCGAGATCTTGCTCGATCCGCCGGGCCAACCGCTGGCCAACTTCGACGCGGCTTATGCGCCGAACACGCCGTTCACACTGCTCGTGCGCGCCACCGATCCGCTGGGCGGGATCGTACGCCTGACGGTCCGCGCGCCCGCATTTCTCGGCGGAGCTCGCACGATGGCGCGGCCTCCGGCGCACCGTGCAGAGATGTTCGTCGCCTTCGATCCCCCGGAGCACGCCGATCTCGAGCTGGTGGTGATCGCCGAAGATGCGGCGGCGCAGCCTAACCTGGCCGAAAGGACAGTATGGATCCGCGTCGGCAACGGCGGCGTGGACACCGCGGCTCCGGCCGTGACAGTGGTTGCGCCGGAGCAGGCGGAGTGCGGAGGCACCTTGGCGATCGCGGTCGCCGCCACGGACGACATGAGCGGCGTCGAACGTGTCACGCTCGAAGGTGAAGGGCTCGACGCGCTCGTGCTCGGGCCGAATCCCGCGGATCCCCGTTCTTTGGTGTTGAACGCGACGATCGCCGTACCACACGATCGCGCGGTCGGGAGCGCGCTCGATTTTTCTGCGGGCGCGCGCGATCTCGCGGGCAATCGGGCGCCTTTTCGGAGTTACCGGCCACAGATCGCAGACACCTTGCCGCCGTCGCTCACGGCGGTGCTCGGGGCGGATCTGAGCGTGGTTCCCGGTGCGGCGTATTCGGCGGTGTTGATAGGTCGCGAGTCGTGCACGGTGATCGAAGAAGCCGTGGCGACCTTCGATGACGGCGCGACAACCACGAGCGTCGCGGTGTCGATCGGTACGGAGACGATCAACGAACGGATCTCTTTCGCGGTTCCGGAGACGGTCTGTGCGCTCGAACCGATCCGGACGAGCATCACCCTGATCGATCGGACAGGTCTGGCAGCGCTTGGTTTGCAGCTGACGCTTCCCGGGACGGACATCATTCCGCCGCGCGTCGCGCTCTCGGCGAACGACCGTACGGCGCTTTTGGGAGACACCTTGAGCTTCGACGTGGTCTTTTCGGATCTGCAGACGCCGGTCCAAAGCGCTTCGGTCGCGCTCAGCGGCGTTGGGCTCGCGCTCGGTGCGCCGACGCTGATCGAAGAAGCGTATCCCGCTGTGCGCTGCGCGGATCGGCAAGAACGGGCGCTCGAGGCGGCGTTTGTCGTGCCGCCGGATGTTCGTTTTCTTACGCCCACCGGTGCGGTCCGCGTGGAAGCGATCGTCCGTGACGCCGCCGGAAACACGCGAAGCGAAGCGATCGACGTCGCCATCTCCGATCTCGTTGCGCCGGAGCTCCGCTTGAGCGCGCCTTCTCTCGGGAGCGTAGTGCTCGCCGGAAGCACGGTGCCCATCCAGCTTTTCGCGCGCGACGTGAACCACGACGTGGCATCCGTCTCGCTGACGGTCTTCGGGCCAGGGTCGATCGGAGCCACAGGAACGACCAGCGCGACGATCGCTGTCCAAGCGGCCAGTAGCACGGTCACCTTCCAGCTCTTGGTCGACGCGGATGCGCCGCTCGGTGCGGAGCTTCGTTTCGTGGCGATCGCCCGCGACAGCGGCGGGCTCGCGCCGTACACCGCGCTCGACTTCACCTTCGACACCTGCGGTGCACCGGGGCTGGTGTCGATCTCTCCGAACGAAGGCCCTGCGGCGGGTGGTTTTGACGTTTTGATCCAAGGATCAGGTTTCGATCCGGCGACCACTACGCTGTTGCTCGGCAACGTCCCGCTCGACGCGGCGGTTTCCACCTCGACCCTGGCATCCGCGAGCGTCCCCGCCGGCACCTATCCGCCGGAGACGGTCGACCTCTACGCCGTCAACGATTGCGGGAACGCCGTGGTCACCGCGACGCTCGCGGCCGCTTTCACCTTCGTGGCGCCTCCGGTCGTCGAGTTGGTGCGACCTCGCGTGGGACGGACGGCCGAAGCCGGCGCCGAGCTGAGCGCGATCGTCGCGGCGGTCGCGGCCGGCAGCGCGCTCTCGCGGATCGAAGCGCGCATCGACGATGGTGCGCTGAGCTCGGCAACTTTCAGCGGCGAAAGCGGGACGCTCGATGCGGTGTTGCGCGTGCCCGACGATGCGAGCGGTTCGGTCACCGTGCTCGCCGCGGCGATCGATCGTTTCGGCCAACGCAGCGAAACCGCGCTGCTGATCCCCGTGGAAACGCCGGCCGTTCGCGCGCTGGAGCTGGCGCTCACGCGAAGTGTGTATGCGACCGGCGAAACGGGCGCCTATGCGGTGTGGGTCGAAGACACCAGCGGCGCGACTCGCGATGTCACTTTGTCGGCTGCGGTGAGCAGCAACAATGCGGCGGTGATCGAGGTCGACGGCGCCGGAGCGATCCTGGCCTTAAGTACAGGCAGCGCCACGATCACCGCCAGCTTCGGGGGCTTCGATCGCTCGATCTTCGTGCGCACGGTGGAGCGCGCCCTGATCTTTACGCACAGCGATCTTTTCCTCTCGGCGAACGCGGCGAGCGCACTTTTTGTCCCCGAAGTGTTGTTGCTCGAGAACGGCGCCGCCTCCGTGGTCACCGCCACGCTCACCTACTCTGCGGGTGATGAGCTCCTCACCGCCGCGCTCACTGATCTTTCGGCCAGTATCCCGCAACGGCTCCGTGTTTCTTTGTCGATCGCCGCGGAGGAACGTTTTTTTGTTCCTACGGGCCAGATCTTCGACGACGCATCGATCGCCGGCACGCTCGTTCCCTGGACCCGCGATGCTGCCGAATGGCGCATCGACGCGGCGACGTTCTCGCTCGCCGGCACCGGTCGCATCGAAGCGCGCGGTACTTTCGGTCGTGCGGACGGCATCCCCGGCACCCGCGTGAACGGCGGAGGCCGCGGTGGTGCTGCGGGATCCGGCGGTGAAGATTCGACGAATGGCGGGGCGGGCTCCGCTTCGGGCGGCGGCGGCGGTGGAAGCGCTGGATCCGGTGGTCGCGGCGGTGCAGCGAGCGGAAATCTGCGCGCGCTCGCCGGCGCCGGCTCGAGCCTCGTGTTCAACGCCGGCGGCGGTGGCGGCGGGAGCGCGGGCGCGGGTGGAAACGGCGGGCCGCGGCTGGTGATCTCGGCGAACGATCTCTTGATCCTCGACGGCATCATCGATGCCGGCGGTGGCGCAGGTGGTTCGGCTTTGAGCGGCACGTCCGGCGGCGGTGGCGCGGGCGGCGTGGTTATTTTGAACGCCGCGGGCGTGCTCGGGCGTGGCACGATTCTGGTTCAAGGTGGTGCCGGCGGGATGATCTTCGGATCAGGTGACCGCGGCACGGGTGGCGGCGGCGGCGGTGGGCTCATCCTGATCCAAAGTACAGGTCGGCAGTCGCCGTTTCTCGACGTCGATCTTTCGGGCGGTACGACGTCGGCCGCGCTCGGCGACGCCCTCCCCGGCGAGCCCGGCGCTCGTGGCCTGGTTATTCGTTAGCTAACACTTGCGAACAACGTAAGCGAGCGGCTCGGCCTTCGGAGAGTCGCCGATGAAACAGCGAAGCTTCGCGTCGAGATCTTTTTCTTGGAGCGCGCCGGTGTGTTTCCACACCACCTCACCGCGCGGAGAGATCAAAACCGTATGCGGTAACATCCCGCTGACGCCGAGCTTCGGATCGAGCGACGCCTCGCTCTTCACCCGAAACGAAGACGCGGAAGGGATCTTGAGCTCCGAAGCTTTCTTGCGGGCCTCTTCGAGGGTGTCGTCCTCTTCGACGGCGATCACCGCGAATCGACCACCCTCCTCTTCGAGCCGCACGCCCCGCGCAACCATGAACGCGCCGAGCTCTTCGATACACGGCGCACACCATGAGCCCCAGAAGTTCACCAAGGTCCACTTTCCGGGAACGAGCGCAGAGACCTTGGTGCCTTCGTTGAGCCGCTCGACCTCGAACGCCAACGCCGGCTCCGCCGATTTCGGCGCCACCGAGTCACAACCTTTGTCCGCCGCCTTTTTCAAGAACGCAGCGAACTCTTGGACGTCGTTCGTGGAGCTGGCGAAGGTCTCGAGCACCGTGCCGTTCGCACATTCCACTGAATAGAATGGAAGCGCCGCGGTGCGGAACCGTTCGACCTGATCGTTGCGGTTCTTGTCGTGCTCTTCGAGCGCGCCGTCGGTGTAGAGCTCGACCAAGATCATCTTGTCGAGCTTCGGCTTCACCGCAGGATCCGGGAAGACGCCGCCTTCCATGTACCGGCAATTGGTACAGGTATAACCGGTATAATTCACGAAGATCAGGCGCGACTCTTCCGCTGCCTGTTTGCGCGCCGAATCGAGGTTCGTCAGCCACAAGAACGCGTGTTGTTCACCGCCGGCGCCGCCGCTGCGCACCACCACCGGCGGCAACCATCCGTCGATCCATCCACCGAACGCGCGACCGTTGAACAAACCGACCGCCAAATACAGCGACAGCGCAAACACACCGGTCGCCGCCATCACGCGCATCACCGAAGCTTTGTTCGCTTCATCGGGCGGTTCCGGAGGCTCATCGCCGAAGTGGATCTTCTTCAACAGATACAGACCGAGCAGCGCGAAGAGCGGCACCCAGATCGCCAGCACCACGTCGCGCGAAAGCAGCTTCCAATCCCATACGAGATCCGCGTTCGAGAGAAACTTCATCGCCGCGGCCATCTCTAGGAAGCCGAGCGTCACACGCGTCGCCGACATCCAGCCGCCGCCTTTGCCGCGCAACCGGCGCGCGCCTTGCGGGAACATCGCCAACAAGAAGAACGGGAGCGCGAACGCCGCGGAAAAAGCGAGCATGCCGAGCGTCGGCCAGAACCAATCGCCGTCCGCCGCCTGCACCAACATCGTGCCCACGAAAGCGACCGTGCAGGTGAAGAACACCGTCGTCGACGTCACTGCCGCGACCGCCACCACCACGTAATCGGTGGCCGCGCCCTTCTTCACTTCACCGGTGCGCATCGCCTGCCGGCCGAACTTCGCCTCGAGCGCGTTGGTGAAGCCGAGGACGAACGCCGGCACTTTGACCTCGAACAGACCGAGCAAGTTCAGCGCGAAAAAGATCAGCACCAAACCGAGCGCGATGTTGAAGATCGGATGCGACGCAAAAGAGTTGATACCGGTGACACCGAAGATGATCGAGATCAGCACGCCGGCGCCGGTGAACGTCGCCACCATGGTCAAGGCATAAACCGAGGCCAGCTTCGCGCCGCGGGTGAAGCTCTCCGCCGAATACTTCGAGAAGAACGAGATGGTCAGCGGGATCGCCGGGAACACACACGGGGTCGCCAGCGCACCGAGCCCGAACAGGAACGCGATCAACATGAAGCCGAGCACGCCCTCTTTCGGTTCGTTGCTCTCCTTCACCTGCTCCACGGCGGCGAGCGGCGCCTTCGGAGGCGCATCGCGCGAAGAGAGCTCGACGCCGCCCAACGCTACCGCCGCATCACCGCGATCCACACCGCGTTCGAAGGTGTACGCGACCTTCACTTCCAGCCGCTGTCCGATACAAAGCTCATCGGTGCAGATCTGTCCGCGCAAGGTCAGCGGTGTCTCCAAACGATCACCGGGATCGCGCACCAGCTTCACCACGCGCTCGAGACGCACCCGCCCGCGATCCCAAGAAGAAAGCTCGCGATTGAAACCGCGATCGAGCTTGGTGACCGGAGCCTGATCCGAATGCCAGGGCCCTTCCATCTCGAACGGAGCATCTTGAGCGAAGGCGATCGACAAAGCCTGCGGACCATCGCCGGGATCGAAGGTCCACAGATGGAAACCAGCAGGTAGCGTCAGCTCGACGGAAAGCTTCGCGCGTTGGCCGAGCGCGAGCGCGGAAGGATCGAGCTTCGCGTCGACACCGAGCGTCGCATCCTCAGCTTGGACGGGCGCAGAAACGAGCACTGCGCCGAGCATGATCGACCATCGAAGAAGTCTCTGGCTGCTCACGAGCCCGAAGAGCCTAGCATGGCGGTTCGCGCTTTGCCGCGCGTTGCTTTCGAGATACGTTTTCGCCGGACTTTCCTGATGTTCCCCCAGGATCCTCAAGAACCGCGGATGGTCGCGTGGCTGCGGAACGCGCGCGTTCGCCGCATGCTGATCCTCGGCACGTTGTGGACCTTCATCGCGGTCATCCTCATCGCGTTTCATTTCGTGCTTCTCCCGTTCGCGCTCGCGATCCTGCTGGCGTTCATCATCGAGCCGATCGTCGAGCAGATGACGCGCCGCCCGATCTTCGGTTGGACGCTTCCTCGTCCCCTCGCAGTCGCCGCCATCTACACCGTGGTCATCGCCGCGTCCGGCTTCTTCGGCAGCTGGGCGGTCGCGCAGATCGGGCGCGAGATCGCGAACCTCGGCGCGGTCAGCAGCAACCTGATCAGAGAAGGTGAGCAGCTCGTCGATACTTTGCTCAGCAAAGCGGTCGTCTTCTCCGAACAAAACCACATCCCGGTGAGCCGCGAAGAGATTCACGAGCTGTTCACCGAAAACATGGAGATCTTGAAAGACGAGCTGACCCACAACACCGCGCAAATCTTTCTGCTCGGCCGCCAGCTCGTGGGCATCACTTTCCGGGCGATTTTCGGCCTTTTCCTGGTGCTGATGTTGACCGCGGTCCTGACCATGGATCGCGAACGTATCCAGCGCTTCTTCTATTCACTGGTTCCGCCGGAATATCAGCCGGCGTATCGCGCGGTGATTTCGGGGATGAGCATCGGTCTGGCGGGCGTGGTGCGCGGACAGGTGTTGATCTGTCTGACGAACGGCATCCTCACCTTCCTCGGTTTGTGGCTTTTCGGCGTGAAGCTTCCGCTCCTGCTCGCGCTGATCGCCACCGTGTTCTCGTTGATCCCGATCTTCGGATCGATCCTCTCCACGCTTCCGATCGTCGCCATCGCGCTCACCGACTCGGTGGCCAAAGGTGTCTTCACGCTCTTGTGGATCATCGGCATCCACCTCGTGGAAGCGAATCTGTTGAATCCGAAGATCATGGGTGATGCTGCGAAGATTCATCCGGTGGTGGTGGTCTTCGCGCTGATCGTCGGCGAACGGACTGCCGGCCTCATCGGTGCGCTCTTCGCCGTGCCCATCGCCTCGGTGGTCCTCACCATGTTCCGTTTTCTCCACGCCCGCGCGCTCTCCGGTGTGCGCGAAGCTGTGGAAGAAGGCCGCCTTCCGGCCGCAGAAGCACCCACGGGTGATCTCGCCGATCGCGGCATCACACCCGCCGGGCCTTCCGGAGAGTAGACTCGAGAACGGCGATGCGGCGCATCCTGTTCATCTCGGCCCTCGCGCTCTGTTCGTGCTCGATCCCCGAGTTTCATTATCCGCCGGGACCTCCGGTAATCGATTCGTTCACCGCGTCGTTGTTCGAGCTTTCGCCGGGCGGCACGACGCGGATCTCCTGGCAGGTCAGCGAAGCGACCGAGGTCGAGCTGCGGCTTCCCGAAGAGTCGTTCACCGAAGCGACGACCGGTTCGCGCGAGCTTGTCCTTTCGGACAGTTTGCCCATCGAGCTGGTCGCGCGCGGTGTCGGCGGAGAGAGCCGCTCGCTCCTCACCGTGTTGGTGCGCGATCCGGAGCCGGTGGAGATTGCCGTGTTCGACGTCGCCCCGCTTCAGCCGGCGCGCGGAGAAGCGGTGTCGATCGTCTGGGACGCGAGGGGCGCGACCTACGTCTCGCTGGTGCTCGACAACGGCGAAATCCTGCTCGAAGACGCGCCGAGCCGCGGCAGCCTGCAATATCGCAGCGACTTCAGCTATGCGATCGAGCTGCGCGCGGAAGGTTTCGGAGGACCGAAGGTCGCGCGTCGAGAAGTGACCGTGCACGATCCGACACCGTACATCATCGAGCTTTCGGTGAACCCGCCGGTGATCCGTTCGACCGAATTCGCCTTCCTGTCCTTTAGGACAGCGAACGCCACCTCGGCCCGCGTGGTGGAGACACGCGACAGCGGCGGTTCGACGACAACCCACTTCAGCGTCGCCAACGGCAGCGGTTCGATGGTGCTCAGCGGAAGCGGCGGCTCGCGCACGATTCGTTTCATCGCTACCGGTCCCGGAGGAACGGCCGAGGAGAGCGCGCGTCTGTTGGTGCGGCCTCCGCGTTCTCCCGAAATTTTGGAGCTGACGCTCGAGCCTGCGAACAACGGTCCCGGCGGTGAAACGTTGATCCGCTACTCGACCCGTTACGCGGACGACGTGCGGCTCGAGCTCGGTGCGGCCTCGATGTCCGTGCCACCGTCGGGCGCGCTCCGCATGGCTTTCGAGGAAACACAGACCGTGCGCCTCACCGCGCGCGTGTCCGCGACCGACGAAGAAGCCGTGCGCGAGAGAACGGTGGTCATCGACGCCGCGCGCCCGCGGATTAAGGTGTCGGCAGCGCCCGCGCTCGTCGAGGTCGATCGGCTCGCGACGATCACCTTCGAGTGCGATCGCGCGGACTCGGTGCGCATCTATACCGAAGCAGGGCTCGAGGTTCACCGCACAGACGAAAACACGGGATCCTTCGTCGCGGTTTCGAGCACGCCCGTCGTCTATTTCATCGAAGCGACGAACGCCGCGGGAACAACGGTGCGTGCCGTGCCGCTGACGGTGCTTTCTCCGCCGCAGATCATCGAGCTCGACGTTCCGCCGGTCGCGCGCATCAATCGTCCGGCGCGTATTTCTTGGCGTACCTTGAATGCGATCACCGGCGCGGTGACCGTGGAAAATTTCGCTCCTTTCCAGATCAATGGCGCCGAGATCGCTTCCGGCTCGTTCCCTTTGTTCCCGTCGAATTTCGGGATCATCGAGGTCGTGCTCCACGCGTCTTCGCTGGTGAGCACCGCGACGGCCACAGAGAACATCAGCGTGCTCGAACAAGCGTCGAACCCCTTCGAGGTCGAGCCCAACGGCGACCAAGCGTCCGCGAACGGTCCGTATTTCGGGCTCGAAAACTTCATCGAGGGATCGCTGGAAAATGGGGACCTCGACATGTTCGTCGTCGCGCACGGGCCGGGTCTTCGTTCCCGCGTCACCGTCGACGGCCTGGAAAATTGCAGCGTGCCGGTGCGCATCGAAGTGTACGAAGAGGACAACGTGCTCGACATCTTCGAGCCGCTCGAGTCGACGCCGGAAAACGAGAGCTGTCCGACCGTCGATGCGCGCGAGATGGACGTCGGTGGGCTTCGCGAGTCGACGGTCTACGCGCTTCAGCTCACCAACTTTGAGCCCGTGCCGATCCCGTACACCTTCATCTCCGTGCTCGAAGTCGCGTTCTGCGGAGACGGCGTGCGCGATCGCGGTGAACAATGCGACGACGGAAATCTTCTCTCGAACGACGGTTGCTCGTCCTGCACCTACGAGAACCTCACCGAATTCGAGCCGAACAACTTCACCACGGAAGCGAACGCGATCTTCGTCGATGAGCCCACCATCGGGTATCTGAACGACAACGACGCCGACGTGTACACCTTCACTGTGCCCGCCGATCGCGCAGGTCCGATGCGCATCTCGCTCGGTGAGTCGGGCGAGCCTTGTCCGCGCGCGAGGCTGACTTTGTTCCATCCAGACCACGAAGTGACCGACGCACCGGCGAACGGATGTGCGCTGCTCGACGGGCCACGGCTCGATCTTGCGGCAGGAAGTTACGTGCTCCGCGTCGAACCGGGCGCCGGCGCCTCACGCGACGTTCGCGGGCCATACACGCTCTTGGTCGACGCGCCCTGAGTTTAGGGCTAGCCTCCGGCCCGCTTGATCTCGACCGTCGAGAAAGTTCTGTTTCTGAAGTCGATCGATCTCTTCAGCCAAATCCCCGGCGAAGATCTCGTTCGCGTCGCGCAGATCGCCGAGGAGATCGACTTCGAACCGAAGGAAGCGATCATGACCGAAGGCGAGATCGGCGACTCGATGTATCTCATCGTCGACGGCCGGGTGCAGGTCTACAAGGGTTCGCGTTTGGTGGTCGAGCTCGGCGAACGTGAATGTGTCGGCGAGATGGCCATCCTCGATTCGGAGCCCCGAAGTGCCACGGTGCGCGCACTGACCCAAGTCGCCGCGTTAAAAATTGAACGCGAAGATTTTTACGATCTGATGACCGAAAAGCAGGAAATTGCGCAGGGCATCATCAAAGTTCTGACACGGAGGCTCCGGCAGACCACCGCACAGTGATTCATCTTACGCTTTGCCCGGACGCGGCAAGCGAAGCGCGCAGAGAGCGAAGCGAACGCAGGGCCGCAGGCGGGCTTGTCCCGCCGCTAACGGCCA
>WUUC01041855.1_pt1 | contig 32381 bp, 29 predicted proteins | sample 6278441 | NCBI WGS metagenome assembly WUUC01 (sample SAMN13675441, study PRJNA597444) | soil metagenome | isolation source: soil | place: USA: Washington | collected 2017-10
AAGGCTGATGCAAACGCACGAAAGGATATGCGTCATTCCAATGTCCGCCGGGCGCGGCACGTTTGTCCACGATCGTAAATGTCGCCTCGGTTTCCCTGAGCATCGTATCGACGAACGCCATCGCCGACGCACCGCAGCCCTTCACGAGATAATCAGTTTGCATTCGGCTCTCACGTTTGATCGATGGCTACGCGATGAACTCACCGGCCAATCGCCACAGCTTACCGGAGTCCGCTACGCCACCGCCGACTAAGCGGAATTATGGCTTCACATTACTGATGCGGCAGAAAGTCGGTGCGGGACGAACTTGCGTGCAGAGCGCAGCCTTCACCCGGTCCAATTCGCGAATAGCGCTTGGCGGCGCATCGGTCACTTTGTCCAACAACGCTCGCGCAAGCCGCCATGATTCGACTGCACCGACGAAGTCTCCGGCTGTCAGTTTCGCGTCGGCCAGTACGCCATGCGCCCCTGCATGCCTTGAGTTAGCGGCTGGGTAAACGCGGTCGGCCATGACCGCCGCCTCGGTTGCGTGCGACAAGGCGCTTGGTAGATCCGTCTGAACCAAAGACATACGCGCAACGTTGGTGAGCGCCACCACAATCATTGGGTGCTCCGCGCCGAAGACACGACGACGAACCGCCAGCGACTGCCGATGCAAGGTCATCGCGGCGCTTTTGTCGCCGCGTTCTTCGGCCAGTAGCGCCCGATTGTTCAACAGAATGGCAAGATCTGGATTGCCGTTCGGAAAGAGCTTCTCGTACTCCTGCTGCGCAAGACGATAAAACTCCTCGGCTCGAGCATAGTCTTGCAGACCATGCGCCGAATGCGCCAAATTGCTGTGCAGGTTCGCACGATCCAACGTCAGCTCGCCGCCCATCGCCTGATCGGCGGCGCTGGCATTCTGCAGATACCGATCCGCGTCGGCATAACGCTCCTCGGTCAGATGCAGATTCCCTAGATTGCCCAGCACTTGAATGTACAACTGGTTATCCCGCTTGCCCGTCGCTTCCATCTTGGCGAGCACATTCTCGAATAGGACCCGCGCTTCGTCTTCCCTATCTTGCTCTTGGCGCAAACCCGCAATGCCCTCCATCACTCGCAGCGTTCGAATGTCATCGGGACCAAACTCGGCAGTGCTTTCCTCAAGCGCCTTGGTCAGTTGTTGCTCGGCTTCATCCAGTTTGTAACGACTGACAAGGCTATAACCAATGCCGAATCGGATCTCTGCGGTCAAATCGCGACGATCGACAAAGCGCTCATCGATTCGCTGTGCCGCCTGATCCAACGCCTGACTGAGCGTCAGCTCGCTGCCGGCGTCGAATGGATCGGACATGCTCAACACTTCCAGCAGAAACGAATTAATGAGCCGGGTGTCTTCTGCCGCGCTCCGTGCTTCGCTTGCCTGCCATAGTGCAACGCCGGTTGCCCCGACAATGCCGACTGCCGCGATGCCTGCGGCAATACTGGCTACCCGGTGCCGCCCGATGAATTTTCGGGTCCGATAGCCCAGGCCATCCGGTCTTGCAGTCACCGGCTTACCATCCAGAAAGTTCCTGAGATCCGCCGCGAGCAGGCCGACGTTGCCATACCGGCGTTCCGGTTCTTTGCGAAGCGCCATAGCGAGGACGGCATCGAGATCGACCTGGACATTCGCTGGAGGCGCCGGCGTCTCGCACACCATTCGTTCGATGTCCGAAAAGGACCGCGATTGCAAATCGTACGGCCGCTTGCCGGCGATTAATTCGTACAGGACAACGCCCAGCGCGTAGACGTCTGCCGATGTCGCAACCGTCGTACCGCGCACCTGTTCCGGCGCAGCATAGTCGGGCGTGAACGAGCGCTGTGCGACCATCGTCTGCGGAGGAGCATCGGTGTCCTCTGCGCTCGACAACAAACGCGCGATGCCGAAATCAAGGAGCTTCACATGCCCCTCCTGTGTGACCAGGATGTTGGCGGGCTTCAAATCGCGGTGCACGATCAGATTGCGGTGGGCGCTTTCGACTGCTGCACATACCTGCAGAAACAACTTAACCCGATCGCGTAGGGTGAGCTTGCGTTCCGTACACCATTCGGTGATCGGCGCGCCGTCGATATATTCCATCACGAGGTAGGGCTGGCCATCGTCGGTGACGCCGCCGTCGATCAGCGCTGCGACGTTTGGATGGCTGAGATTCGCGAGCATCTGACGCTCGGCCTTGAAGCGCCGAACCGCATCGGGTCCGGCCGCGAAACGGTGCAGAAACTTTACGGCAACGCGCTTTCGGTACTGATCGTCCGCCCGCACCGCTTCGCATACCGTCCCCATACCGCCGTAACCGATCCGTCGTTTTACTTGCCATGCGCCAACCCGCACGCCAATCCAGCGCGAGGCTTCGTCTTCAGGATCGAACGCGATGCGAATCGGTGAACTCAAGCCAGTATCGTCGCGATCGTGCGCCGCCAGCAACGAGACGAGCTCATCGTGCAGTTGCGAATCCGCGCCGGTCTCTTGTGCGATGAATGCATCGCGGTCCGCACCACTGCGCTCAACGGCATGCTCGAACAGTTCCTGCAATCGACGGAAGCGTTGCGGGCTTAGCGGCTGCACACTCATCTAGACGCTCAATGCGCGCAGCAAGAACGCCCGCGCGAAAGTCCAATCACGCTTCACGGTTGCGATCGAGATGTCGAGTGCGACGGCCACCTCTTCGATCTCGAGCCCCGCGAAATATCGCATCTCCACCACTCGGGCCTGGCGAGGCGACAAGGCATCGAGTTGCGAGAGCGCATCGTCGAGTGCGATCAGATCGAGCGAACGTTCCGGCGCTTCGGCGACGGCTTCGTTCAACGTCACCCGCATGCCGTGATCGCGTTTTACTCGCTGACGCGCCCGGGCATGATCCACAAGAATGCGCCGGATGGTTTGCGAGGCCAGCGCATAGAACTGCGAACGGTTCTGCCACTGCGCGCTTTTTTGCCCGACCAGCTTCAGGAATGCCTCATCGACGAGTAACGTCGGCTGCAAGGTATGACCCGCACTTTCGCGATACATGGCGGCTTGCGCGATGCGATGCAACTCATCGTAGACGACGACTGCGAGACGGTCCGCCGCGCCGGCCACGCCTTGTTGCATGTCGTGCAGCAAGGCAGTCACGTTGTGGGCGCTCTGATCCGGCGAGTTCAAATCGAATGACCGTTGTTTTTATAGTACTCGGTTCATTATGGGCGAACGCGCAGCCACGCAAAAGCCCGAGCGCACTCGCGCTCAGGCTTTATGTCGGGAAGTTAGCGTGAGACCTCGAAAAAATCGGGGTGTCGGAATCGTATACACAGGATATCGCGTGATTCCGGGGTCGAAAGCAAGGTTAGCTCGGCTGCCCAAACCACCATGTGTAGCCATCCGGGTCGCGGAAGCTGAAATTCCTTTCACCCCAAGGCTGCGTGCGCACTTCGCTCACGTCCACGTGCAACGCCTTGAGTCGCGCATGCTCGGCGACGACGTCATCCACCATGACTTCTGCATGCATGCCGCCGCCATATTGGCGCGATTCGGCCGGACGCTGCTCCGCCAGAACCACCAGATACCCCGTTCCGAAATGAAAGCCCGCGACGTAGGATTCGTTCGTTCCCAACTTCCATCCAAGCGTCTCGCCGTAGAAGCGCTTGCTGCGCTCCAAATCGGACACGAAGATCGATAGATAGAATATTCCCTTGTGCATCGGCGGTCCTACTCCACTGCTCGGTTATTTTGCCGCCGCCACCGGCTTCACTTCAGTCGGCTTGCAACGCGGGTCCGCTTTCTGAATCGCCACGATTCGATCGGTCGCAATCGGCAGAGGCGCACAGCCATGGTCCTTCTCACAAATCAAATCCCACTCGGGCTTGGCCGCAACGTGACAGGCGAAGCAATTGCCGCCGAATCGATTGACGACCTCCACTGCGCCGCGCGTCTTAATCTTGCTGCCCGAATTCGACACCTCGAGTTCGAAGAACTCCCAGTCCTTCGTCGCCGGATTCCAGCCTTCTTTGTGTTTGACCATGACTTCGGTCGGAACGAGTTGAACGACTGAACCTGGTGGATAACGGCCGCCGCTGGCGGACGTCGCCGTCTTCAAAGTGTCGTCGAGTTTCCCCAATAAATTGCCAACGAAGAAGCCGCGAACGGGTTTCATCTCTTGAATGCACTTGAACGTGTCATCGGTGATATCGATCTTTTTCGCGTCGTCGGCAGCGGCGTTCGACGAGATCGCGCTTAACAGCGCACCGAGCAGAACCACGCGAATAGAAGAAGAAATGTTAATGAAAGGCTTCATGCAGTCTCCGAAGGAATGATTTGAATTTTTGCCCCAGCGCTTCGTAGACAAACTATTCGCTGACTTTATTACAGCGCCGGTCCTAAGAGACCTTTTCCCTACTTCGTCCTGACAAAAAGAAAGGGCGCCGTCAGCGGGCGCCCTTCTTTAAGTCGGTCGACTGTTCGCCTACTTTTTGACGTACTTCTGCAATTTGCGCGGGCCGACTTCGGCGCCGTACACGTTGCCTGCCGCATCGACCGCTACGCCTTCAGCCACCCAGGTGCCCGAACCGCAGGTCGGCGGATTGGTGGGTGGCGTGCCGCGCTCGCAGGTTGGCAGCGGATCAGGAATGAACGCCGTGATCTTGCCGTCCTTCGCGCTGCCGATGCGAATGCCGCGCTTCCACGCGCCATGCGCTGGATTGATGCTGCCCGACTCCGAGTCGGCCGAGTACAGCATGTCGTTCTTGTCGATGTACAAACCGCTTGGGCGGCTGAACTGCGGCCAATCTGCCACTTGGTTCATATTTTTGTCGAACACGAGGACGCGGTTGTTGCCGCGATCGCCGACAAACAAACGACCTTGCGAATCGAACGCCAATGCGTGCGGTTGGTTGAACTGCATTGGGCCGGTACCGCGCGTGCCCCATGCTTGAAGGAACTTGCCGTCCTTCGAGAATTTGACGATGCGGTCGTTTTGATTTTGACCGTGACCTTCGCTGATGAAGATTTCACCCGCCGCGTTCGTGATCACATCGTTCGGCTGCCAGCAGCATTCGGTCGCGCCCGTTGCGCCGCCCGCCTTACCGATGGTCATCAGCACTTTGCCGTCGGGGCTGAACTTGAACACTTGATGGCCGTTAGTAGCGGCGGGATTGGGACCTGCAGGACGCGGGGCCGCACCTGCAGCCGGAGCCGCGCCAGGGGCAGTGCGAGGCGCGTTATCCTGACCGTCAGTCAGCCAAACGTTACCGTCGCGATCCACATGCATGCCATGCGGGAAGTTGATCAGGCCATTGCCGAAGCTTTTAACAAGGGTGCCCTTATCGTCGAATTTGAGGACGGGATCGACCTCGGGTGAAGCAGTGCAGGAATTTCCACCGCAGCGCTCGCCCACCCAAATCGACTTGCCGTCTTTGTCGATTTCGACCGCGCTCGTTGAGCCCCATTTACGGTCGCCCGGCAGCTTGAAGTAGCCTTCCACCGTCGTGTACGGATTTGGGCCGTCGTTGACTGGCGCAGGCTCGGCGCCTTGCGCAAACGCTTGCGAGCCGAAGGCCGCAGTGGCGGCAACGATGGCGTGAGCAAGTACCAATCTTTTAATTCGACCGTGCTGTGACATGAAAAGGCCCCCTGAATCTGCTGGAAAAAGCGCCGCCGGAGAATAGCTCAAAACTACGCCTCGCAGCCAGAACGGCAGCTGAATGGAAGGAGGGGAATGAGGCTGTCATTGAGGTGCGCAAGCCGGGCGCAACGTCGGCAGTAGCAGGCTGATGGCTGGTGAAGTGATTGGTGAATAGTGAAGACAGGACCGGGCCAGGAGTTGATGCGGATGTTCCTATGTCCTGCCAATCACCCATCACCAATCACAAATCACCCCCTTATCCCTCCCCTTGACCTTCTCGCGGCGTCAAGCCGTACAGTACTTCCCATGAAACTTCGCACCTATCAAATCAAAGAAGTGGCCGATCTGGCGGGCGTGTCGGCCCGAACACTGCGCCACTACGATGAGGTCGGCCTTTTAAAGCCGTCCCATCGGAGTGCATCAGGCTATCGTCTGTATGGCGATGCGGATTTGCTGCGGTTGCAACAAATCATGATCGGCCGATCGCTCGGGCTCGCCCTGGAAGACATTCGTCGGTCGCTCGACGATCCGAATTTGGACCCTGAAGCGCTTTTGCGTGAGCAGCGTGCTGCCCTGGTCGCGCGGGCGCGGGCGACGGCTGACATGATTCGCTCGATCGACGCGGCGATCGAGCTCCTGCATCCCCCAAGCATCGAGGAGAGCTCAGTGAACATGAAGGCAATATTCGATGGTTTCGATCCATCGCAATACGAAGTGGAAACAAAACAACGCTGGGGCACTACCGACGCCTATGCCGAATCGGCTCGTCGCACCCAACGCTACGCAACCGACGATTGGATTCGCATCAAGGAAGAATCGAATCAGATTCTGAAGTGCGCAGTAGAACTCATGATATCCGGCGCAACGGCCGGCAGCGATGCCGCAATCGAAGTCGCCGAGCGCTATCGACAATGGGTGGATCGATGGTTTTATCCTTGCGATCTGAGGATGCACGCAGGTCTCGCGGACCTCTATGAAAGCGATCCGCGTTTTGCCCAATCCTTCGACGATCGCTGCAAAGGGCTAGCCGCTTTTCTGTCGGCCGCGATCCGCGCAAACGCACAGAGAAGTTAGTGCCGCGACAGCCGGGCTATTACCCAACTGCTGCAGCGAAGGCTCTCCAAAAATGAGCTTGGGAACAGGCTTGGTCGTCCCGAGCCCTCTTACAAATCTTTTCGTGTTCTCGCCCCGCCCATATGCAACTCAAGTCACAATTGCAACGTCATAGTGTTGAGCTCATCGTTCCAGGGTAGGCATACTCGATTCTTATTGTGCTCGGTCGCCGGGCGTGATTTTCCGCATTCCTAAGGAGTATTAGCGTGAGAACTGCTGTATTTGTTTTGGCCGCCGCGTTGATGACCGCTTGTTCGTCCACTCCCTCGAACGGCACATCGGCAGCCGCCAAGACGGCGAGTTCGGATGCCGAGAAGGGCGTCATCTGCACCTACGAGAAGCCGACAGGTTCCTTCTTAAAGGAAAAGCGCTGCACGACAGCAGCCCAGCGCCAAGCCGAACGCGACCAGCAAAACACGCTGATGGATGTTCGCAGCGGCAGCAATTCTGGCCAATAAGCCACGCTTCCCTCGCAGTGGGCTTCAACTGCGACCAGCACTGCAGAGCCATGCTCGTTACTGGCTGCGCTCTGCGCTGATTGGCGGTAGATGCCGCGCGCACTCCACTACGCCTTCGATGATCCCCACTGTTTCGTAGAGCTGCTTCGCTTCCCGCCATAGCGTCTCGGCGTCGCGTCCTAGAGATTCATGCAGTAGCGCAAACGGACGTAAAGCGTTTGCGAGATCCAGCGGCTGCGTTCCTTGATTCGCTCGATAGAGCGCAACAGCCTCTCGGTAACACCGATCTGCATCCGACAAGTTGCCCAAGTCCTGATGGAGATCGCCCAGATGTCGGACGGTATGCGCCAGCAGATGCGCATCGCTTTGGCTGCGGCATAATCGAACCGCTTCCTCGTAGAGCGGACGCGCCGCTGCCGCACGCCCCAAGTCTCGTTCCATTTGCCCAAGCCCTTTGAGTGCCTCGATAAGATCGCGCGTGGCGCCTGCCCGCCTCTCTCCTTCAACTCGACGGCAATTTTCGACGGCCTGCGAATACAACGAATGCGCATCCGCCTCGCGGCCGTCCCGACGGGCAAGTTGCGCGGAACGCAAGAGTGCCGAAAGCTTGTGCATTAAGGATCCTTTGACTTAAGTCTCGCAAGATCGACGCGGGACTGTGTAATCCCGATGACACTCGGAATTCTCTCGGTTGGGCTGGATTGTCTCCGACGAAAGTGCGCTAGTCTACGTCGCTGAAGCCGCAGCGTAAGGAGCAGCTCAATGAAACACCTGACGCGCAACGAAATGGGTTGGCTGGTGCTGCGCCTGACGTTGGCATGTTTGATTGCCGTCCACGGTTACTATCGATTGCTCACCGAAGGCAGCGGTGGATTTGGCGAGTGGCTGGTGTCGCAAGGGATTCCCTTCGGCTATCCGCTTGCGTGGGCCATCACGCTGACCGAAGTTGCCGGGTCCATGCTGCTGGCGGTGGGCCGGCTTGTACTACCGGCTGCGTTAGTGCTCTCGACTATTTACGCCACGGGCATTGCGCTCGTTCACGCCCCAAATGGCTGGTTCGTCGTCGGCGCCGGCAGAAACGGAGTCGAGTACAGTGTTTTACTCATCGTCGCGTTGTTATGCGTGGGGCTGCAGCACCCACTCAGAACACGAAGTGTGAAAACGGGCTAGCCCTCGAAGAGGCTACTGACGGTCGAACGCAATACGAACCGCGAGCGTCCCTTGCGGCGTTTCGAATTCAACCATGCTCGTCATGAGTTTGCCATCGGGCGACAGAGACATCTTGTCTTCGGACGAGACACCTCGACTCTCTATTGTTGTCACAGTCACAAGGGAAGCGCCTTCCCACTTCGCGAAATATTTGGCGGACACGCCGTTGACTGTTTGCTCGACCGGCCGCCCATCTGTCTTCATCTTCCGTGTCGAGCTCGGGATCGTGCCGGGACCTTTTTGCTCCTCAATGATGATAATCACGGGTTCACTATGCTGAATCGTGCGGGTGAATAATTCCGGCGGCGGCATCGGACCGTAATCGCTTTTCGCGGCGTTCAGCTTCCAGACGCCGGAAAAATCCGGCTTGTCTGCGGCGGAAGATGATGCGGCCAACACAATTAACAGCAATCCACTAATGGTCAGCTTCATGTGCAACTCCGGAAAGCAAGGCAGAGCCTTGAGCGCTGGTCGGAGTTTACATCGGATTTGATCCGTCGCTCGTCAACCGCCTTTCAATCACTGCCGCTCGAAAACGATCTTCAGTTCGATGGCGCCTTGGGCTGTGTCGACTTGCACTACGCTGGTCATCTCTTTGCCGTCGACGGACAAGGTCATCTTGTCTTTAAACATCACGCCAAACGCTTCGATTGACGTCTGTGCGAGCAAGGCCGCGCCTTCCCATTTCGATGACAACGTGACCGCTGCGCCGTTGATGGTCGCAACCACCGGCACCCCATCGGTTTTCATCTTTCGAATGGATTCCGGTGTTGTACCCTGCCCTCTTTGCTCCTCTACGATAGAGATCGACGGTTCGGTATGGTCGATTTTGCGAATGAACATCTCGGGCGCCGGTAACTGACCGTAGTTACTCTTAGCCGCATTCATTTTCCAAAGCCCTGAAAAATTCGGCTTGTCGGCCGCCACTGCCGACCCGCTTAGAACCATCAGCGCCAGCATGGTTACTAATGCTTTCATCCTTCGATCCTCTGATGACGAGTGGTAGCCACTTCAGCATATTGTCGCTGAATGGCCTGAAAAGGTTGCAGGACGTTATGCCGCGGGACTCACGCACCCGATTGCCAGTTGTCCGCTCCGCCAATCAAATGAGTAGAATCCATGCCAATGCACCAAGAGGGACCGGTATGAAAGGTCAGTTGAAGGTTTTCGCAATTGCTTGCTTGAGCGTTGCGCTGCCAATGCTTTCGGCTCACGGTCAGACAGCCCCTGCACGTCGAACTGCGACGACAACGCCTTATTTTCCCGAGCGACTAGACTGGCAGCATAGGACACCGGCGGAGGTCGGGATGAATGCAGCTCTGATCGCGGAAGCGATTAAAGCTGCGGTCGAGAATGAATCCACGGCGCCGCGAGACCTGATGATTGCGCATGCAATCAACTATGGCCGTGAACCGTATGACTCGCCGATCGGACCGATCAAATCGCGGGGACCGGCAAGCGGTCTGATTGTTCACAAGGGTTACATCGTTGCCGAATGGGGCGAACCTCATCGTGTGGACATGACGTACAGCGTGACAAAGACGTTTCTCACGACAGTGGTGGGCCTTGCATGGCAGCGCGGACTGATTCGAAATCTCGACGAGCCCGCACGCAATTACATGCCCGGTGGTGCAGCTTCACTCGAAGACGGCGCGTTATTCGAGGCGGAGCACAATCGAACAATCACCTGGGACCATCTACTGCGGCAAACCAGCGATTGGCAAGGCACGCTGTGGGGCAAGCCGGACTGGGCAGATCGGCCTGTGGGACAACAACCCAGGGACTGGCCGAATCGAGAACTCCATGCGCCCGGCACATTCTTTAAGTACAACGATGTCCGCATCAACGTCCTGGCGCTTGCGGCGCTGCATGTATTGCGACGGCCGCTGCCCGACGTGCTGCGCGAGGAAGTGATGGAACCCATCGGCGCATCGTCAGGATGGCGCTGGCATGGCTACGACAACGCGTGGCTCGAACTCGACGGCAAGCGCGTGCAGTCTGTTACCGGCGGCGGTCATTGGGGCGGCGGTATGTTCATCGACGCTTACGACATGGCGCGCTTCGGCTATTTGTTCTTGCGCAACGGCAAGTGGCAAGAGAAACGGATCATCTCAGAGGATTGGATTCAGAAGGCGCGTACGCCTGGACGCGTCAGCCCGAATTACGGCTTCGCGAATTGGTATCTGAATAACCCCGTCGAGAATCGCAAACCTTTGCCCTCCGCACCCACGAGCGCGGTGCGCTTCGTCGGCAACGGCAACAACATCGTTTACATCGATTGGGAAAACGACGTCTTGATCGTCGCACGGTGGGTAAACAATGATCGCGGACTCGACGCGATCATCGACAAGACGCTGGCCGCGTTAGGCAGCAAGCGAAAGTAGTTTCTCTATTCGATGCTGCACCACGAGAGTCTGGAATTCCACTCGCCGCTCTTCGAGGCGATAACCCGTGCCTGTAGCCTGTAGCCGATTCTCTATCTTCTCGCTTCGTTGATCGCGACTTTGACCGGCGTGGCGCCAACGTTCTTCACTTGGTATTTGGCTTTAGCATTACGCCAAGCATAGGTTCCCATGCCGGCCAGCTCCGAAGTAATTCCGTCTTCGCGCGTCACGTGCACGAGCCCCTCGCCTGTTAGCACGATCAAACTTGGATTGTGATGTGCTTGGAGCTCGGTGCTCTTGCCGGGTTGCAGCGTGACTGAGTAAGCGCGCAGCCATTCATTCTCGATTTCAGGCTCGGCGCCCATGCCCGTCGGCCGGTCGCTCTTCAAGTCGGTAATCGGCGGCCCGTAGTTGGTCAACGCAATGATGCGAAACAATCCCGGTCCATCGTTGCTCACTTGATGCGTGAACTGTTTGGTCACGTACTCGGTGTTACTGGACAGCCGGCCACCTGAGGGTCCCGTTCCGGAACTGATAAACGTGTACAGAATCGGTGCATCGTGGGTGTGCTGCAGCGTCATGTCGCCGGGGTTTATTTGGATGTCGAGCACGTAGACATCGCCGTCGCGATGCACTTGGCGATGGCGAGGCTCTTGCAGAATTTTGACGATGCGACTTGGGTCGCCGGCCTTCTTCGGCGCATCTCCCGCTTGCTGGGACCAGACAGGGAGCGATCCGATCAACGCGGTGAATGCTGCAGAGACACAAACCAGTTTCGAGCTGTGCTTCACGATACTTCCCCCTTGCAACGACTCCGACATCTTACACCCGGAGACTGCGAGCACCTTGTCGACTTTTATCTACGAATCATGCGCCCGGCAAACGTCATCCAACGCTGGCGTGGCAACCACTTCAGCGTGTTGCTTGTTTCAAGGTTGCCAGGGTGGAGTTCGGAACATGAGCCACCGTTACGTGCTTGGGCCCATCGCCGATGGCAACTCGTGCAATCTCTTTGCGATCGGCGATCGAAATAATCGAAAGATCGTCGCTACGTGTATTCGGTACGATGCATAAAAGGCCACCGTCCGCGACCTCCGACCAACCCGGCGCATCGCCTGCGGGAATGGTTGCAATCAAGGACAGATCCTGCGTACTTACCAGCGCCACGTAATCCGAGGCCCGGCCTGCCAAGCAAAGCGTCTTCCCATCGTCGGTCAATGCGAGGCCATGATGCGGCGCCTCGAAATCGAAGTCAGCGGACGTAATCCCCGATTTCACCGGCAACGCCAGTCGCTTAACTATCTTGCGCTGTTGTACGTCGAACCTCGCGACAACATGCTCGTTCGACAATTGCGTATAGATCGTTGCCTCATTCGCGCTGAACTGCCAGGGTCGAAACGCGGCTTCGACTTTGATCTGTTCGAGCGTCTTGAGGGTAACCGCATCAGCCACTGTGATTTGAAAGGGAAACCCCGGTGTTTCCTTCGCAGCTTCAGGGTTTATTTTTATGTTGGCGCTGAGCGGACCAAGGCTGGTGTTGTAAAGGCGCTTGCCATCCCGCGATACCTTAACGTCGTGCGGAAAAACGCCGGTGACGACATGGCCTTGGATCTCGCCTGTCGCGGCCGAGAGTTTGTAAACACGGTTGTCGTAGATCGCCGAGACGAACAGCGACTTGCCGTCCGCAGTAATCGTCATGTGATCCGCTCGGCCGGTCACGAGCGAGCGTTCCCATAGCATCTTTCCCGTTGCGACATCGAAGGCCGCAACATCGCCCAGATAGCCACGCGAGACGAATAAGGTTCGGCCATCGGGCGACACGTCTGTGTCCTGGGCGTAATTCGGCCGCCCCGCCGTCTCGGCCTTGGCGCGCTTGGGGTTGGTGTCGATCGCGCCGATGACCGTCTTACTCGCAACATCGAGCAAGGCAACTGTTCCGGCTTCGGAATTTGCGATGAACGCGATTTCGCGGGAGTCAGCGCCGTAGGTATGCGACGAGATAAGCGCAGAGAGGGCTAAACCGAAACGCGCGACAAATATTGTAAGACGATCCATAAATTCTCCCGGTGCAGCACGCCAGCAGATGTACGACAGGTTCAAACCCGACCGGTTCGCCCGTCGAATTCGGAAGTTGCGCGCTCATTGTACCGCGCCGCGACAGTCAATTAGACTGAGCTGATGATCGCAACTCTTTGCAGACTTTATCCGAGCGGACCCAACGTAAAGTTCACTCCCAGCACCGCGCACGTCACCGGTGCGCTGGCCTTCGATCAGGAGTACATCGTTCAGTGAGCGGCACGCATCCATCTGACAACGAGCAGCCGAAGGTGCAGCCTCAGGAAGCTCTGAGCGAGCAGGATCTGGAAACGTGTCTTCGTGTGCTCCGGGCGATCGACACCGACCGAGCTCAACTGACGAAGTTGAGCCAGGAAGCAAGGCGCGAACTGCTGACTCTCGCTGGACATGTCGCCAAGCCGGAAAAGCATAGTCTCGTTCGACAGGCCAAGGCATTTCGCCGCGCCGACCGCGCCGCCGCCAAAGAACGAGATCGGTCGGCGCTCGAGCAGTCGGCGCTCCGCGTGCAGCGGAAGGCGGAGATCTATTCTCCGCTGTGGCTGCAGCGTCCGAACGCAGATGCCACACTTGATCGACCCTCGCTCAGCAAAGAACGCGCCTGCTACATCTGTAAGCAGGCCTTCGCGCATGTGCATCGCTATTACGATTCGATGTGCGAACCCTGCGGTGATTTCAATTACGCGAAGCGGGAACAAACTGCCGATCTGTCCGGGCACTATGCCCTGGTCACGGGAGCCCGCGTGAAGATCGGGTTTCAAGCATCGTTGAAGCTGTTGCGCGCTGGCGCGTACGTTGTCGCCACCACACGCTTTCCTGTCGATGCTGCGGAACGCTATTCGCAGGAAACGGACTACGATTCCTTCAGCGGTCGGCTGGAAGTCCATGGCCTCGACTTGCGTCATACGCCAAGCGTTGAATTGTTTGCACGGTATTTGACGGAGCAGCTGCCGCGGCTCGATCACATCGTGAACAATGCCTGTCAAACGGTGCGCAGGCCGGCGGGGTTTTTCCAGCACCTACTCGCGAAAGAAGCCACCGCTTTCGATTCCCTCCCTGGGTTGTTGAGGACTTCGCTGCAAGGACGCGAGAACTTGCGGCGAGCCTTGACTGCATCGTCCACCCAGACCGCACTCGTTCATGCGCAGCGAATGTCCACCGAGGGACTTATCGATAGCGCCGCCTTGTCTCAGCGCAGATATCTGGAGGACGATTTTCGCGCCGGCGAATCGCTATTTCCGAGCCACCGCTACGATGAAGACTTGCAGCAGATTGATCTGCGCGACATCAACAGCTGGCGATTGAGGCTCCACGAGGTCGAAACGCCGGAACTCATGGAAGTGCATCTGGTGAACGCACTGGCGCCCTACATTTTGAATGCCCGACTAAAGCCACTGATGGTCCGAACGGCAGGCGCACATAAGCACATCGTCAATGTCAGCGCCGTCGAAGGCCAGTTCTATCGCACGTTTAAAACCGAGAAGCATCCGCACACGAATATGGCGAAAGCTGCGCTCAACATGATGACGCGTACGAGTGCGCCCGACTACGTCAAAGACGGTATTCACATGAACTCTGTCGACACGGGATGGGTGACGGACGAAGACCCGGCGGTTCACGCCGCGCGCAAGGCGGAGGAAGGATTCTCACCGCCGCTCGACATCATCGATGGCGCGGCACGCATCATCGATCCGATCTTCTCGGGGCAGTTGACCGGCACCCATGTGTGGGGCCAGTTCTTGAAGGATTACAAGCCAGCGCCTTGGTGAGGCGGGATGTGACGGTGACTAGTGATTGGTGATTGGTGATTCGGAAATCGGGACTCGAGATACGAGATTCGAGATTCGTTAGAGTTCAGACCGAGCCTCGAGGCCGGTGATTCGTGACTGGTGATTCGTGATTAGTCCGAGTTCATACTCCGACCGAGTCCCGAGTCCCGAGTCCCGAGTCTCGAGTCTCGAGTCTCGAATCCCGAACCTCCGACGAATCACAAATCACCAATCACGAATCACCAATAGTCGTCACTAGTCTGCCGAATCTCCCTACGGACTCGTCGATGCCGCCAAACTTGCCGGCGGCGGGATTTTCACGTTCGGTCCGCCTGGAATCGTGCCGTCGCGCCGGCGAACGATGCCATCGACGACGAGCGCCTGAAAGTACACGGCATCGAGACGCCCCTTCGACGGCGGTGCGATGTCCTTATAGGACGTCACCGCCGCGATCTGCGTTTTGGCTTCAGGCGTCATGACGTACGCAGGAATCGCATCGATGCGCATCGCGAAAGAGATATGTGTCTTCTCCTTGCCCGGTCCTTCTGGGCTGTAGTCGGCATTGCGCTTGAGCGCGTAGTAGACGCCCGGCAGTTGAACCCAAGTCAGCGCTTCAATGACCGCACCTCGCGCCTCCACCCAGCCGCGATAAATCGGAAACCAAGGACGGTAGCCGCCCATCAAGCCGACGAGTGAACCATCGGGCTTCATTTCCAGCTGCACCTGCGCTTGCAGCAACTGCAGCTCGCGCGTGTAGCTTGGATCGCGAACCCAAATCTCTTGTGCAGGCTTCGTCGATACGATCACGCCTTTGACGGTCTTAGCGTCCAAGATGGCTTCGAACTTGGCATCGGGCTTAATGCGAAATGTGTAATCGCGCGCGATATTGCCCATCGCATCTTTCACCATCGCGTCCGGACTCAAATAGAAGCCGACCTTCACCTTGCTGTCGTTCATTGGATCGGCGCCTTCGCCGGAGACAACAATCACTGTCGTCCAGCCGCCATCGCGCATCTCATCGTTACGACTCAAGCCGGTTGCGGACAAGCGCGCCGGGCCGCGGTACGTCATCCAGCATCCCAGCGTGCGATAGAACTCGTTGTCGATGCCTTTTTCGCCATTGGGGCTCATGAACCCGTTCTTACGATTGCCGTCGAGGTCCAGACCTTCGCCGATGTTTCCGCTGACGGGCGTGAGGCCGGGATCGGGAGTCGATTCCGGATCGATATAGATGTTCGCGCGATTCTTGCCCCGAAAGGCCATTTGGTTTTGGCCGTGATTGGGGATGCGGAACGGATGTGAGGGATCTCGCAGCCACGCAGCTTCCTGCGCCGAATAGCCGGCGTCCAACAACACCTTGGTCCAATCGGGCTCGGGGTTCGATCCTTGCGGACAATCCGTACCGGGATCGATGACGCCGGTCTTGGCGCCGTAGTACATCGCGGCTTCGTTCCACTCGATCACGTAGGTCTTCGTCCAGGCCGCGGACGCAATGCCGGATACCGCCAGCGCGGCGATCGCCATCGAAGCCTTGGTTAGCATCTTCATGCGCGCACCTCTTAAGCGATCACTTCAGTGACAGGCCGTGAAGTTTTCATGGAGCCCGCGCCGAATTCACCGACGCTCACGCCTGCCAACTGTTGCGCAGTGAGCGACAACCGGCTGATGGGCTCGCCCTTTGCCGCGATGTGCTGGCCGGCTTTGTGTCTGCCGCCCGCACCGCCGGCGAAGAACACCGGAATATTTTCGATGGAATGGATCTTCGCGTAGCCGGTATCGCTGAATGCCATGACGAGGCTGTTGTCCAGCAACGTTCGGCCGCCTTCTTTGATTGCATCCAGCTCATGCAGGAAGTCGCCGAAGCCCTGCATGATCATGCCGGCCAACTTGCTCGACTTGGGCTGGAACCCAAGCTGCGCGTCCGTGGGCTCGTCATGCGTGATCTGATGGTAGGTCTTGGTTTCGCCGGCGATATACGCCGTCGACAAGCCCGGGGTATGCACAAAGTTGAACACGCGCGACTGGTTGCATGCGAGTCCCATCGCGAGCAATCGGGCCATCGCCTTGCTGTTTGCATTGACCACGTCGACTGTCACCGCGTTCGGAGTGGCGTCAGGCGCCTTCGGTACTACGCAAGCTTCGCAAGGTTCGGGCTTCTGCAACTGCATTGCGAGCTGATTCTCGATCTCCCGCAACGACGTGAAGTATTGATCGAGCTTCGCGCGATCCGCGGCGCCCGCTTCCGCCATCAACTTGCGCCGTTGATCGGACACGCCGGACAGCACGCTCTTACGCAGCACGATGTCCTGGCTCGGCTTCCAATTCGGATCGTTCGGATTTTGGAAGTCTTCGCCGAACAGTCGGTTGTACAGCATGAGCGGCGAAGTCTCGGGCGTTGCGTAGGAACGGCCGGTGCGCGTCGAGTAGTTCGCGGTCTTCTCGCCGGTGGCCGAGATGTCGAGCTGCTTGAAGCGTGAAGCCGCGCCCAATGCGTCGGCAATCTTCGTGTCGAATGTCGGGCCTTCCATCACACCATTCAAGGCTGGAGCAGAGCCCGCGAGGATTCCGGCATGGCCGGACCAATGCACGATGTTGGGCTTGCCGTCGCCAATGACGCGGAAGCCCGAGAAAACAGAAACTTTGTGCCGCAGGTCGGCGAACGATTGCAGCTCGGGCGTCGCGTCGTAGCCCATGCCGACTTTCGAAGGAACCCAGCGCGTGCCGCCCGCCGGGGTATCGGTCAGACCAAGACCCCAAAAGTAAGTACCGAATCTAACCGGCAGCGGCGTGCCGTCGGCCCACGCTTCGCCGTTGGTGTCGAGAAAGGCATCCAGTGCCGGCAACCCTAAATAGACGCTCGCGCCGCCAAGCATGCCGCGCAACATAGAACGTCGATTGAAGCGCATCGTCATCGCTTATCTCCTGATTGAGGGGTGGCGCTTGCCGTACGGGCGGCGCCTTCGGGTGTCACGACTCGGTAAAAATGCGGATCGTTCAAGATGCTTCGCATGAGTTCAGGCACTCGGTAGCCTTTCTCTGCGAACGCGCGGCGCTGCCGAGTGAGGTACTCGTCGTCGTTGGAATCCAATCCCCGTCCCACGCCGTAGTAGTGCACGTTGCGCACCAAACACTGCGGCACCACGGGATTGTCATGAAGAAACTGTCCCAAGCCGACCGACCCTGCGAACTTCTTGCCGCCGATCTCAGCGCTCACATCGATAGGCGCGCCATTCTCAAGCACGCGATGCTGGCCTAAGCCATCGAATCGCTCCAGCGCAAGCCCCGGCGGATCGCTCACGTTGTGACAGCCGAAGCAGCCCGGATTCGTCTTGTGCTCGATGAGTCGCGTGCGAACCGTTCCCTTTTCCGTCGCTTGGACTTTGGAGAAATCGACATCGGGCGGCGGCGGGGGCAATGCTAGGCACATGAACGATTCGTACAATTTGACGCCACGGATCGTAGGCGATGAACTGCCCGGATGCGCCGCCAAGGAAAGAAAGGTGACTTGAGTCAAAATGCCCGACCGCTCGCTTTGTTCCGGGAACGTGAATCGCGCCCAAGGTTCCGTCGATGGATAGGGCACGTTGTAGACGGCGGCCAATGTGCGATTGATGAACGTTTCGCGCGAAGTGAAAATGTCGCGATAGTCGCCGGACTTCGTCATGAGCTGATCGACCAAGAACTTGAGCGTCTCTTCGCGAGCGCTGTCTGCAACGGACTGCGAGAACTTCGGATACGTGGTGCCGTCCTTCGACAAGGTATCGAATGCTTCGAACTGCAACATGTCGGTGAAGAACGCTCGGATCCCAGCTTCCATCCGCGGCGAGGCCAACAGACGATCGATTTGTTTCGCAAGCACTTCAGGATTATGGATCGCGCCGCTGCTCGCGGTCTGCAGCAGCTCCTCATCCGGTCCCGCGTCCCACAACAAGTACGAGACCCGAGCTGCTTTCGTATACGCATCAAGGCGAGAACCTGAATCGCCCGCCGCGGCTTCCGCTCTTTCAACCCGGAACAGAAATTCAGGCGCCATCAGTACGCCGATCAGTGCGAGCTTGAGACCTTTCGCTGCGGTACCGGGTGCCTGAGCGCCGCGCGAATACATGTCCGAGTACAGCGCGATTTCATCGGTGCGCAGCGGACGGCGAAAAAGCTGCCGACCCCGCTGCTCGATCAGACGCTTGGCACAAGTCGCATCGGCTGCCGCATTCGTTCCAAGCGCACACCCAACAAGTTCATCCCTGTTCTTGCCATCGATGACTTGATCTGAAATCGAACGCGCTACTGACAGGTACTGCTCGAGTCCGGAAGTGGTGATCGAGAGTCTTGCATTGCCCACGGCTTGCAAACCCGTTTCGCGTCGCTCCGGTTCGAACCGCGCATTGATAACGACGGCTGGGCCGAATGCATCTGCGATCGCGTGACGATACTGGCTTTCGGTCAAGCGTCGATAAGCTGTGACTACGGATTGACCGCTTGCCGCCTTGGCTGCGGTGCTGTTGGTCCTTTGATCTGCTTTCTGAGCGAGCGCAATCGAACACGCAACGGCGAGGCCGACAGCACTCGCGGTTGCCAGAATTCGCTTCGTCAGAGCCATCGTTGTTCTTGGTCGCAAAACGAATCCCCCCACGAAACTCGTTATTGTGCGAGGCTAGCACAGCAGCGGAATTTGCGTTAGTGACAATTGGTCAGTACGGCAAACCCGCCATGGAGATTGGATAACAGATGCCGAAGAAGCCCTCGATCAGAAAAGCCCCCAAGCCATCGCGAAGGCCACGCACCGCCACGGTTCGTACGGCCACTGCCTTAAGGCCCCGCGCGCGGCGACTCGATCCCGCCCTGCGCCGCGATTTGATTCTCGAAAGCGCCGCGAAACTTATTCTGGAACGAGGAATGTCGAGTTGCACCCTGGAGGCAGTCGGCGCTGAAGCAAAGGTCAGCAAGGCACTGGTCTATCGCTACTTCCAGAGCCGCGAGGCATTGTTCGGCGCATTGCTGCAGCGCGAGTTCGATTACATCCGCGGGCGGGATTTCGCATTACTACCGGAGGGCGCCACATTGGAGCAGGCCCTTCGCATCCATGTGCCCAGGTACTTGGAGTACATGGTCGAACGCGGCGCATTGATGCGCATGCTTACGCAAGATGCGGGCGTCATGCAGCAGGCGCAAACCAAGTCGCGCAAGGAACGACGGGAGATTCTGGATTTCTGGGCCGAGCAGATCGTCAAAACGCACGGCATTCCCAAAGACCTTGCGCGCGTCGGCTCCATCATGGTCATCGCGGCAGAAGAGGCGGCCGAGGGTTCGATTCGTCGCGGCGGTGTCTCGCGCGAACGCGTCGCTGACTTCTGGATTCAGTTTGTGCTCGGCGGCTGGGCCGCGGCTGCGAAACACTTTGCATAATCGCCGTTACGCGCATTCGCGCCAAGCTCCTTGACTTAGTGTCATCTATACACCCAGTATAGTGTCAGAACGACACTATGAGGGTGCAGTGATCCCCCACGCTTACGAATATCCGCGCGGCGCGTTAACCGTCGACTGCGTTGTCTTTGGGCTCGACGACCAAGAGCTCAAAGTCATGTTGATTCAACGCGGCGTGGCCCCGTTCAAGGGAAAGTGGGCATTGCCGGGCGGCTTTGTGCGCCTCGATGAAACGCTGGACGAAGCGGCGCGGCGCGAACTCGAAGAAGAAACGGGGCTGCGCGATATTTTCCTGGAGCAGCTCTATACCTTCGGCGCCATCGACCGGGATCCCCGCGAACGCGTCGTTTCAGTGGCGCACTATGCGCTCATCAACTTGAGCGAGCATCAGGTCCACGCCGCCAGTGACGCGAGTGCCGCGGCGTGGTTCGGCGTGCACGATGTCCCTAGCCTGGCTTTCGATCACGCAGACATTCTGCAGATGGCGCTCGAGCGATTGCGCGGCAAAGTGCGCTACAAACCCATCGGCTTCGAACTCTTGCCGAAGAAATTCACGCTTTCGCAGTTGCAGCGCCTTTACGAACTCGTCCTCGAACGCGAACTGGATAAGCGCAATTTCCGCAAACGAGTGCTGGCGATGGGGTTGCTGATCGAACTGGATGAAGTCGAACAGGATGTCGCGCATCGCGCCGCCCGCCTCTATCGATTCGATGAGCGCAAGTATCAGCGGCTGGCTCGTGCCGGCTTCAACTTCGAGCTGTGAAAGGACATGCGGAAAGCACAATGAAAGCGCTTGTCAGAGATCGATATGGATCCGTCGATGATCTCAAAATCCAAGCGGTGCCAACTCCCGTTCCAAAGGATGACCAGATTCTCGTGCGCGTGCGCGCTACATCCATCAACGACTGGGACTGGGGCATCCTGCAAGGCGGAATGAACCGCGTGTTTGGCGGCCTGCTGAACCCGAAAGTCATCCTCGGCTGCGACACCGCGGGCGAGGTCGAGTCCGTAGGCAAAGGCGTGATCGGCTTCAAGCCTGGTGATCGCGTGTACGGCGATCTGTGCGGCAGCGGCTTCGGGGCCTTCGCAGAGTATGTTTGTGTGGGTCCGAAGGCGCTGCGAAAAATGGCTACGGGAATGACGTTCGAGCAAGCCGCCGCCATTCCGCAAGCGGGCATGCTCGCGCAGCAGGCTTTGTTCGACCTGCGTCCTTTGACCGCAGGCCAAAAGATCTTGATCAATGGTGCAGGCGGCGGAGTCGGCACGCTCGGCATTCAATTGGCTAAAGCGTACGACGTTGAGGTAACGGGCGTGGATAGCGCAATCAAACTCGAGATGATGCGCTCACTCGGCTTCGATCATGGCATCGACTATGAACAGGTCGATTTCACCAAGACGGGGCCCTACGACTTGATAGTCGATGCAAAGACCAATCGCGCACCGGGCGACTATCTTCGAGCGCTCAAGCCCAACGGAATCTACGCCACGGTGGGCGGCACTCGGCTTGCAAAGGTCGCATTCTTGGGTCGCTTCTACGGTCGCAGCGAAGGCAAGCTCCTTCGATTAGTGGGCTTGAAGCCGAACCGGGATCTCGAACACTTCAATCTACTTTTCGAGCAAGGAAAGTTCAGGCCGGTCATCGACGGCTCCTATTCCTTTACCGAATCCAGCATTCGTGAAGCCTTTGGTTACTACGGCTCTGCCAAACAAAAAGGCAAAGTTGTCATCACGGTCGACTGACCTACAAGGAAGGATATCAATGCGCGCCATCATTCAGAGTGCTTACGGTCCTGCCGACAAGGTTTGGGCGTTGGGCGAAGTCGCGACGCCGACACCGGGCGATGACGAAGTGCTGATACGAGTCATGGCTTCTTCGATGCATGCAGACGTCTGGCATACAGTCGAGGGTGTTCCGTACATCATGCGACTGATGGGCAGCGGTCTACGGAAACCGAAGCGAATGATTCCCGGCACGGATGTCGCCGGCATTGTCGAAGCTGCAGGCAAGAACGTCACCCGACTGCAATGCGGCGATGCCGTCTTCGGCGAGACGGTCAAATTTGGCTGGCTGAATGGCGGCGCGTATGCGGACTACGTTGTCGTGCGTGAGGAATACTTGGTGCACAAGCCCGCCAATATCACGTTCGAGCAAGCGGCGGGCGTTCCAGCACCGGGCATTATCGCGCTCAGCAATATTGGCTTGCACGACAAGCCTGGTCAAAACGTTCTGATCAATGGGGCCGGCGGCGCGATGGGCTTACTCGCCATCCAGATCTTGAAAGCCCAAGGTGCTCGCGTCACAGCAGTCGATTGCGCTGAGAAGCTGCCGATCATGCGTTTGCAAGGTGCGGACCGCGTCATCGACTACGCACTCGAGAACTATCTTTCCGGCAGCGAGCGCTTCGACTTCATTTTGGACGTTGCAACGATTCTGCGAGCAAGTCAATACAAGCACGTCTTGACCGAGACCGGATACTACAGGCCCATTGGTCATGCGCATTATGGGCATGCGCCCCGCTTCAATGGCCGCATGTTGGGCAGCATGCCTTACTTCATTGGATTTCTGTTGGGCATGATGCTGAGATCGAAGCAGCGAAGTCAGTTTAAGATGCTCACTAAGCTCGCCATCATGAACAGACTCAAATTACTGATCGAAGCAGGCAAGCTAACGCCGGTTGTGGCCAAGACGTATCCCCTTGAAGCCGTGTGCGAGGCGATGCACGACATGCAATCGGGCAGGATGCTCGGCCGCATGATCATCGTTCCCTAGCTTTCAACGTTCTTATTCGACTCATGCCGACAAAGAAGGTTAAGGCGACTCGTCGCAGCGCCAGGGTCAAACCCGGCGCCGACCGAGAAAAAAGGCAGCGACTTGACCCGTCCTTGCGTCGCGCCCGAATTTTAGACGAGGCGGCGAAGTTGATCGCAAGACAGGGCTTTCTGCCCATTCACATGGGCGAACTCGCGCGCGGATTCTCGGGGAGCAAAGCGCTCGTTTATGCCTATTTTCCAAAACCCGCGGACCTGTATAACGCGGTTCTGGGGCGCGAAGTTCGCGAGCTGAAAGCACGTGGCCTGCAATCCGCATTGCTGCTTTCCGACCTTAGGGAAGCGGTGGAGTTGGGCGGCATGCTCTATTTCGAACACGTCATGGCAAGGGGGCCGCTGCTTCGAATCCTGATGTTCGATCGGTACATGCAGGAGTTTCTTGAGCCTTCGATAGTCGAAGACTTGACTACAGTGGCCCAAGCGTTGACTGAGAAACTGCAGAAGCACTTCGCACTGAGTTCACGCAGCGCTGCGGCGGCGTGCGAGATGCTCTCTACCATCCCGGAGGAAGCCGGCGCGCTGGCGCTCAGCGATGGCATGGACGTGGAGGCGATGCGGCTTCTCTGTCGTCGCCTACTGTTGAGCGGCTTAGAAAGCTTCAGCGCCTTGCCGAGCGCCGGCGCGGAACTCGTCGATCATGCAGCGAGAACACTCGACGATCGCAATAGCGCTTAACGCTTGGGCTTCCGCCAACGACAGTTTGCCGTCAGCGATGATCTTGCCGACACGGGCGATCATTCGCGAAATAATCGCCGTGCCGCCGATGGCCACGGTGCGCGACATCCCGTAGGTATCGACGAGCCATTGCGCGTGCGCGTACAGATCGCCACGCATTCGCTCTCTGCGCCGCTCTTCGACCACAGCCGGCATGTTGGGTCTGCTCATTAAAATCTGCGGCAGGCTTCCGTGATTCACCACTTCGCTCAAGTAGGAAAGGGTCGATAGCCGAATGCTGTCGAGCAAGTCCTTGCCCTGGGCGCCCGCCGCAATGCGCGCGGCATCGACCTTCATCATCGCTCGATCGGTCATCTCGATGAGAATCTGTTCGGGCGTCCGGTAAAACTTGTAGACGGCGGTTTCGCTCAGGCCGGCCGCCTGTGCAACTCGCTTCATGGTGATCGCGTGCACACCCTCGTCGACGATGAGTCGCTCGGTCACCAGCATCAGCTGGGCGCGTCGCTCTACCGGATCGAGCCGGGTCCGCACTCGCCGCGAAGGGGACGGCGCAGCAGAAATCGTAATGCGCGCGGCCTGCTTTTCGGGACTGACGGGTAACGGTGGCCGTATAGCTCGTTGATCCTTCGGCTTGCGCCAATGGTTTCGGGTGGGGCACGGGATGAGCAGGCGATTACAGATCTTCGTCAGTCCGCTGCCGCTCAATCCGAGCTCTGCAGCCACTCGCTTCAATGGCCTCGACCAGATCCGCCGGTACAGCGTCTGACGGTTCAGCTCGACATGTCGCCTTTTGGGCGACCGTTTCTTGCGGGTTTTGACGCGAGTACGTTGGGTCATGCGGCGCGAAGTGTCGCAGCAGGCCAACCGCTTCTGCAAGCCTTAGCCTTTAACCGAGCACTCGCCTGCGGCGGATCTTGGTCCGGCGCGATGCCGTCGTCAAAGCGATCGTAGGTACAATCGGACGCTCAACAGAATGAGGCTTCCATGCGCTTAATTTTCTTGGCACTAGTCGTCGGCCTGCCGCAGTGGTCATTCGCGGAGACGCCTTGCACATTGTCGAAGGCCGATACAGCCTGGCTAGCACGCGCAGACGAGGCTTGGCGATGGACGGCGAACCAGTCGTTACAAGTATCGAACCGGGATTCGCCGGTCAGTAGAGTGTTCTTCGACGAAACGTGCGTCTACCGCGGAACTCGAAAAATTGGCCGGCGTGGTGCTGCACATAGCGGCATCATCGTTCGACCCGACGGGAAGACACTCACGCCGCAGGTCACTTCCTTCACAGCGCCGGACGAAAAACATCGCGGATCGTTCATGGTGATGGCCTTGCCAGCCATTTGGCGGGCAGCGGGTGTGCAGAGCGACCTGACGCTCGAGACGCTGATGGTCGCTGTCTACATTCACGAGATGACGCACACGCGCCAGTTTGCAACGATCAACCCGCTGATCGATGCTGTCGACAAACGCTGGCCGCTGGGCGACGACGTGAATGACGACATCGTGCAAACCCGTTTCAAAGACACGCCGGAGTACGTCGCGCAGTTTGATGTAGAGCGAACACTGTTGTATCGGGCCGTTGAGGCGCCCACCCCAGAAGCAACGCGCTCGTTGGCGCGTGAAGCGTTGTCTTTCATCGACGCTCGCCGCGCACGCTACTTCACTCAGGGCAATGAGCAACTCCTGGAACTAGAAGATGTTTTCCTGACGTTGGAAGGTGTTGCGCAATGGGCGGCCTATCGATGGATCATTGATCGCAAAGGCGCAAATGCCGATGTGGGGATGGCGCTGCCGCAGATCCGCCGCGGCGGTCGCCAATGGTCGCAAGACGAAGGACTGGCCATCTATCTCATCGTCGATCGCTTGGTGCCGAATTGGCAGAAGCGCACGTTTGCAGATCGTCCGGCAACGGCGTTGCAGTTGCTTGCGGAAGCGGTGCGCTGACAGCGCCTACTCGTCCGCCTCAAACCGATCGTTGTAATGCCCGTAGGTAATTTCGAGCCCGCCGGACTCAGGCAGATTTTCAAGTTGCTTCTTGAAGCGGTCGCGCCCGATTTCGAGTGGCACACTTCGATAGTGATGCTTGCCTCGTTCCTGGCTCGTTTCCAAATGAAGAATGTATTTGCCGACCGGCACGCGTTGCCAACTGTCGTTTAAACCGCCCCAGAAAATCCGATAGCGGCCAGACAGCGCTGTGGCTTGCGAAACCAAGTCGATCACTTGCTTGGCGCGGTCCCGATAACTGTTCCACCAGATGAAGTTGTCACGCTGCCATTTAGGATCCTGGCCCACCATGATCGTGGTGTGCACGGGACGATTTTGATCGTCGGTGATCCATAGCGCCATGTAAGGCGAGCGGAAATCGGTACTGCGCTCCGACTCTTTGCGCTCGGGCGCGATGTACTTGATGCCGATTTCCCAGTCGTTCGGCCAGCGCAAGGCCGGCGGTAACGCTGGTGCATTCTCCGGCGATGCATTCGGTTTCGCCGGTTTTGCCGGCTTCGACTCCACTGTCCCTGCACTCTTCTCCGGTGTCGTAGCGGCGAGCCGCAATTGCGGCCACGATGCCGATTCATGCACTCGCCCTTGGGTGTCGGTGATCCGCGCTGCCGGAGTGGCAAGTCGATTCACGAGTGAAAGACTTTGCTCGATCGGCAACACCAAGCATGCTGTCGCAATCGCATCGGCGTCCGCGGCATGACTCGCCACAACGGTTGCGGATATCACGTCAGCCACCGGACGACCCGTGAAGGGCGAAAGGGTAGTGCTGCGATAACCGCCTGCGATGCAGTCTCGCGGACCGCGGCCGCTGGTAGCGATAGCGCCGTTCCGAATCAGAATCGCATCGACGAGCGGTGCGTTGTCGGCGGGTCGTTTGGCGTCGGCGATCCCGATTCGCCAGCCACGACAGTCCGGTGAAGATCCCCAGCAGCGAATATCGCCGCCAATTTCGAGTGCGATACCGCTCACCCCAGGAGCCGCGCGTCTGGCGGCATTCAATGCGGCGTCGACAATGTAGCCCTTCGCGATCGCATCTAGCGATAGCTGGCCCGTGCCGGATAGGTCGACGCGCTGTTGAACGACGTCGAGATGAACATGGGCAGCCCGCATGCTTGCAAGTGCGCGCTCAACTTCGTTTTGCTCGGGTACGGAACGACGCCACGCGCTCAGCAATTCCCCCATATGGCCGTTGAACGCGCCGCACGTAATCGCCCGCCACGTCTCTGCAAGTTGCAACACAGCAAACATGTCTGAGCCGACGGCGGCAGCGCGGATCCGATTGAGCTCGGAAATTTCGCTGCTGGCCAAGCGATCGTTGAAAACACGGTTCAGGCGCTCGATTTGCAGTCGCGCGGCCCTTGCGGCCTCGTGAGCAAGCAGCGCGCTTGGCGTATTGACGAGTAACTGCAGCCGCGTGCCCAACACGTAGTCATCGTGGAAACGCCACAGACGCGGAGCCAGCGCTGCAAGTTCGAACGCGTCCGCAGTAGGCCCAGGGGGTAGGTCAATCGGAATCATGGATTGTTCTCTGCGCCATTTTGACACGACCGGCAGCTAGTGGAAGCCGTGCTTCGCCTAACACCCGGTTGCAGCCCAACTATAGCGCCCATCGGGTTTGACCAATGAGTAGGGGAGTGTAAGCTCACTGGCCAATCAGAGGATTGCGTCATGCGCGTGCAAACATTTCCCATTCTTGTCGCCATCCTGGCGGTATCCATCTCTCATCCCGTTGCCGCCCAAGAGGATGACCACGCCGCTTGCGCCGCAGTGGGTTGGGTACCTCGCGAAATATTGGAGCGTCCTCTTGCCTTGCGCCCAACCACCGGCAATTCGAACGACATCGTTACAACATCGTCAGAGCTCGCGCGGTCCTACTACCAGCAAGGCCTTAACTACTTGCATGGCTATACCTGGATCGAAGCGGCGCGCTCATTCAATCAGGCGTTGCGGCTCGATCCGCAGTTTGCAATGGCGCATTGGGGATTGAGCCGAACGTACTCCGGTTTGGACGATCACCCCACTGCAGTGAGCGAAGCGAAGCTGGCACAGCAGCTCGCAACGACCCCTCGCGAAAAACGCCGCGCGGCCCTTCGATTGACGCAACTGGAAGCCATCGCCGATTTGGGCAACGCTGCTTTGTTCGTGGCGTACAAACAGGCCATCGACAAAGCCCTGAATGAAGGCTCCGACGATGTCGAGTTGTGGCTTATTCGCGGCAACGCAGAAGAACCGACTGCCTCCGGTCGAGGTCAACGCGGCGCGGTCGCTTCCACGGCCTTCTATCATCGCGCGTTGCAAGTGGCGCCAGACAACGCAGCCGCCCACCACTACCTGATCCACTCTTACGAAGGATTTGGCAGAATCGACAGCGCACTCGTGCACGGTGAAGCGTATGCCCGCCTTGCGGCGGCCATTCCCCATGCGCATCACATGTGGGGACATGACTTGCGGCGCGTCGGCCGCATCGATGACGCAATCGCAGCGTTCTCTCGCACCAACGATCTAGAGAACGCGTACTACAAGTCGGAGAAAATCCCCTCTGAACTTGACTGGCATCACGTCCACAACCTGGACTTGCTAGCAACCTCGCACGAGCACAAGGGCCAGATGAAAAAGGCCGAAGCATTGTTGCGAGAAGCAGCCGCCGTCAAGGCAGTCACCGAATACCAGGAATACAACCAGAAATCGCTAGCGGTCTTCTTATTGGGCCGCGAACGGTGGCGCGATACGGTGACGGCCACTAAATCTTTGATGAAAGCCAAAGGTCCCGCCACACGCGTCGTCAGCCACGTGTTCGCAGGTCACGCCTACCTTGGACTTCGCGACAAAGAGGCTGCGCGGCGTGAACTCGCAGCAGCGGAAAGCGAGCTGCAGAACATTGCAACGCTAGTAGGCGGGGTGACAGTGAGCCGTGGCTCGGTGCTGCCTTATGTCGACGCTCTGCGAGGCGAAATGATGTTGCGCGAGGGCAAGTTCGAAGAAGGACGTGCGCTGCTCAAAGATGTTCAAGTTCGCTTGCGCGCCCTCCCCGGCCCCGACGCTTGGACGCAAGCGTTATTCCGGCTTGAAGCCATCGCGCGCATTGCACGCGACGTGGGCGATTGGGAACTTGCGGAACACACGGCAAAGCAGATGCTCGAACATGATCCTGCATACGGCGGCAGCCACCTTGCGTTAGCGCTTGTGGCGAGCCAGCGCGGTGAATTGGATCTGGCGAGGCAGGAAGCGATCGAAGCACGAAAGTACTGGCGCGATGCCGACGCCGGCCTCAAAGAGCTGGCGGAGCTCGGCAGCCGGAGATTTGCTGCGGCTCGGCCGTAGGTGCTGCGTCGATGCCCGCTCAGGACAATCGACGCAATGTGACGTGAAGGCCGTACAGCAGGCTACTCTTGCATCGCCCGCCGATGCAGCGCGGTGCCTCCATCTTGCTGACTGGGGTAGCGCTCCATGAACTCGCGCTCCGTCTTGAAGGGATCATCCACCGCTTTACTCGGGACGTCGAACATCATTGTGTTCCGTCGAGTCAAATCGTACGGCGCCCACTTTGGCACGCTCGAGTTATTCGGATCGCCGGTGCGCGCAAACGCGAGCCACGAGTTCGCCATATTGTCGACCATCGCGCGCGTCTGCTCGGTATCGGGTCCGGTCATATTGGCGCCGGCCGCTACGTTGTCGAACACAAATGGCAAGTCGAGCGAGTGCTGTGAAACACGGCGACCGCCTTCCACGGGCTGGCGCCACATCAATCGATACACGTACGTCTTGCCTGTACCACCCGCTTTGACCCGCTGCTCGGCCATCAAAGTTTGATCGCGCACATAACCGCGCGCCGATGCGATGGTGAAGAAAACCTCGGAAGGGTTGGCTTGCGGGCGCGACGCCAGGAATGTCTTGTAGCCTTCGTTTACATCCTTCTCGTCGATGAAATCCTTGAGCCGCTCTTTCGCTTGAGCCTCTGTCATGTCGAAGATGCCCGGTTCCCTGCCCATTTGATTCGTAAGCTCGGTTCGATTGGCGCCGAGCATCATCGGCAGATGACTTGAAATCTTCGGTGCGTTCGGCAGGAACGGATGTGCGATGAATGTCTTGTTGTCGAGCACCGGCGAGAATCGAGCGCCCGCGCCTGCAATCACTTTGCGCTGCGCGGCGGATAGAACATCGACATCGATGGTTTGCAGTTTTCGGGCATCGGCCTTGGCGATGCCCAGTTCTTTCAACAGCGACTCTGTCAGTGCATTGGCGCGCTCGGTTGTCTGAATTTTTAGATGCGATCCGCTTTGCACGACGCCCTTGGTGAAGAGGCCCTGTGCATCTTGGCCAGCGTAACAGAGGCTGACTTTGCGGCCGCCGCCCGACTGGCCGTAAATCATGATGTTGTTCGGATCGCCGCCGAACGCTGCAATGTTTTCTTTGACCCACTTCATTGAAGCGACAAGATCGAGATAGCCGACATTGCCCGATTGACTGAACTCGTCGCCGAGTGCTCCGCCCAAGTAGCAGTGGCCGTAAACATTCAGCCGATGATTGACGGTGGCAACGACTACATCGCCACGACGAGCGATACGCGTACCGTCATACAAGCGGCTCGATCCCGATCCAGCCTCGAAGCCGCCGCCGTGGAACCACAACATGACGGGGCGCTTCCCGCGATCCAGCGCCGGCGTCCAGACGTTGATTCGCAGGCAATCGTCCGACATGCGTTGCGCAGCGGCTAACGAGCCTTGAGCCTGAGGCGATTGATCGCCGTACTCGACCGCATCTTGAATGCCGACCCACTTAGGCGGTGCAGTCGGCGGCATGAATCGCAGCTTGCCGGCGGCAGACGCTGCATATCGCATTCCTTTGAAGACATGAACGCCGTTCTCGGCGAGTACGCCGCGCACTTTACCTTGTGCCGTCTCGACGAGCGGGTCTGCCCAAGCGAATGACCGAGCCGAGAGCCCACTGGCCGCGGCCGTCAATCCGCTGGCGATGAAAATTCTTCGATTGATCGACATAAGGCCCCCAAATGTTTTTGGAATCTTTTCGTCTTAATCGCGACTGGTCGGCCCAGGCTTCGCGCCATTCGGCGGCGAGCGCAACTCAGTGGCACGTCCCAGCGAAGGAAACTGTTGAAAGATCGCGACGGTACGATTATTCGCTTCGGAGCGAGCCGGCCATTCGAAACCATCCGCGCAGGTAAGAACCCGATCCGATTTATCCGCCTTCGCGAACGCAACCCAGCATGAATGCACGCGTCTGGACACCGCGATGTCGTTTTCCGTCATGCGGCTGCCGCCCGTTCGGTCTGCCGTCACCGTTTCAAAGACGTACGGAATTTCCGCAGCATGAGGCGCCCCGTTCGGTTGATCGACGCGCCGCCAATCCGGTACGTAATCGAAGAAGTAGTGCCAGACCGGCGCGCCGCTCTGCGCATGCGTCGCCACTTGCTGCGTGCCGCGCAACCGTCCCTCATCGCTATTGGTGCCGATGATCATCGGAACATCGATGGCCGTGCCACCCGCAAAGCTATCCAGGATGGATTCGGTCTTCACGCGGCCATCGAGAATCGTTCGTTCACCGCCCGCCGCTGCGCGGTTGCCAATTACCGTCTCGGCTGGCAGCGCGCGCAGCGATTCGGGCGTTGCAGACGCGCCATCGATGCCGAGCGCAGCCATGGCTTTCACACCGGATTCTTCTGCGCGATCGAGCGGCGTTGCCGGCGTTGGCAGCGAGCCCGTCGATTGCACGATGGCCTTGTCGAACAAGCCCTTTGCCAGCGGGGAAGTGAGCAAGTTCGCGACAATCGTAGCGCCGGCAGACTCACCGAAAACCGTCACATTGTCCGGATCGCCCCCGAATGCCTTGGCATTGTCTTTCACCCATCGCAACGCCGCCATGGCATCGAGCAAATGATAATTGGCAAATCCTTCATTAGGTTTCGCGGCTTGGGTCAATGCCGGATGCGCAAAGCCGCCCAACGCTCCCAGACGGTAGTTGATCGTGACCAGTACCACGCCGTCACGCGCGAACGCGCTGCCGTGATAAGTGGCTAAGCTGCCGGACCCCATTGTCCCGCCGCCGCCATAGATCCAGAGCATGACCGGCGCTTTGCGGGCATCCGCGGGCGCCCACACATTCAAGTACAAACAATCCTCGCTACTGGCTCCCGTCACGCCCGCGCCGTTGGGTCGGCCGTCGGCATTGGTGTTCTGCAGACAGGGCAACGCGAAACTGGTTGCGGCGCGCTCGCCCTTCCACTTGATCGGCTGCGGCGGCGCCCAGCGCAAGTTGCCGATGGGCGGCTGCGCAAAAGGCACACCCTTATATATATGTATGCCGCTCACCCGCTCGCCGACGAGCGTTCCGGCTTTGGTTTTGACTTTGACGGGCTCAGCCAACAATTGCGCACTGAATAGCGCGACAACCGCAAAGGCGGACGCATAAAGTTTCATAGCCCCTCGAACCGGTATTTGTTGTTGTATTAACTGTATAACCAGTATTCGCAGCGGCGGCAAGGATGGGGACTTCCGTGAGCCGCCCGGGATCGTCAACGAGTCATTGTCTCGGAGACAATTCAGTATGAGCACGGGTTAGGTAACCCATCCAGAAACTTTTGCGGACTGAACGCCGACACCTGTTAGGGGTCGAAGCCGAAAGCTAAAGCGACAACGCCGCCAACGGCACATCGCTGGGTTTGTACAGGCCCGTCTTCGTCGCTTTCACGAGCCCAAGCTTGGCCATCCACTGAACCGTCCTGTACCCAAAGTCGAACTCGTCTTCGCTGTGGCTGGTGCGCAAGATATTTGCGTAGTGATGATGATTGTTCTGGATGCATGCGCTGAAGGTTGCGAG